>Ga0302319_10024593_pt1 | contig 10698 bp, 8 predicted proteins | sample Bog_T0_2_FD_203319 | JGI IMG/M metagenome (GOLD analysis project Ga0302319, IMG submission 203319) | Peat permafrost microbial communities from Stordalen Mire near Abisko, Sweden - Bog_T0_2 | ecosystem: Environmental > Terrestrial > Soil > Wetlands > Peat | place: Sweden: Abisko, Stordalen Mire... | reverse complement strand
TCCAAATCAGCACGGAGATAGCGTAAATCAACGCGACCAGCAGAGGAACGGGGTGGCCCGTGCTCGCGGTGCGTTTGAGGGTCTCATTTAGATATTCTATTGCGGCGGTCGGATGCCCCTGCAGCCAGAGCGTTCGCGCCAGTGCATCCGCGGCCGCCGACGAGGCCAATGCCAGTATGGGCGCCGCCAAAGCGTCACCCTTGATCGTGACCGGCGGCGAATCCCTCGGCTCTTGGATCTGCTTCTCACGAGGATCTCGATTCAGCGCCGCCTCGAACTCGCGGCTTGCATCGTTCAACTCCCCGGCAAAATGATAGGAATAACCAAGCAAAATACGCGACAATGCGATGGCGTCCGCGTCCTCGGTCGTTCGCGCGAGGCTCGCGACCTGTTGCGCGAATTGCAGGGCCTTCCTGAAACCTCCGGTCAGCATGTGAAACACTTGCAGCGGGGTCAGCAACACCAACTGCGTGAGAGCGTCTCCCCGTTCGTCGGCGATCGCCATGCTTCGGTTCAAGGCGCCATAGGTCGCTTCACTGTTGCCGCGAACCCACATCAATGAGAGGCCAAGCGCGGCCTGAAGGCGCATTTCCTCATGCCCACCGATCAAGGCCGGGTCGAGCGCCGCGATCGCTCGCTGCGACCAGACTTGGCATTCCGTCAGTAGGGACATCGCAAAAAACACAGGGACGGCGGCGGCGGCGAGACTCACCCCGAGTCCTGCATCGCCATCAGCGCCAAAACACCACGCCAAGGCGGCGCGAACATTGTTCAAATCGACGAGTTGAGACGCCCGTCGCGCCGGGTCCAACAACGTTCCTCCGTGCGCGGCGAAATGCTCGAGCCAGCGCAGGCAATATCTTGCGTAGCGCGCGGCCAGCGAGCCGCGCTCGGCGCCATCGACAGGGATTTCCAAGACGTAGGCGCGCGCCGTCTCGAGAAGACGGTATTGCATCATGCCGCCCGTCGCGGCGGTGGAAACCATCGATTTGGCGACCAGGCTGTCGATCGCCGCGAAAATCCAGGAGGCGTCGCCCGTTTCGGTCCCGACCACGGCCAACGCCGCCTCGATGCTGAAGGACCCGACAAAAACCGCGAGGCGGCGCAAGACGATGCGCTCCGGTTCGGTCAGCAATCCGTAGCTCCAATCCAGCGTCGCACGCAGCGTCTTCTGGCGCGCCGGGGCGTTGCGTTGGCCTGACCACAGCAGGGTAAAGCGTTGGTCGAGCAGCGTGGCGATCTGATCGAGCCCGTAAGACTCGACCCGGCCGGCGGCCAACTCGATCGCCAAGGCCATACCGTCCAGCTTCCGACATATGGTCGCCACGGTCGCGGCGTTGGCGCCCTCCAAGTCGAAGCGCGCGCCTCCGGCCCGCGCGCGCTCCACGAACAGCCGCGCGGCTGGGAAGCTGAGCGTTTCTTCCGCCGTCAGCGCTGCATCGTCTGGCGGAACGGCCAGCGGCGCCAAGCGGTGGACCCGCTCGCCTTCCACCCGGAGCGCCTCGCGGCTGGTCGCCAGGATGTGAAGTCCCGGCGCCGCCAGAAAAATCCGCGTCGCGAAACGCGCTGCCTCCTCGACCACATGCTCGCAAGTGTCGAGTACCAGGAGCAGGCGCCGCTCACGCAGGAACGCAATCACGCTCGGGGTCGGGTCGTCGGATTGGATCGATATCCCGAGCATCGAGGCGACCGAGGCAGGCGCCATGTGGACATCGCTCAACACGCCGAAATCGACGAACAGCACGGCCCCGTCGAAGTTCGTGAGCAGGTCATGCGCGACCGCGACGGCGACAGTGGTCTTGCCGATGCCGCCAGGTCCCACGATCGATACGAAGCGCGAGGCCGTCAGATCGGCGGCGATGGCGGCGACGCTCTCCTCTCGCCCGACCATTCGCCCCAGGCGGGGCGGCAATGAGGTCGCCTTGTGGCGGACGACTTCCATCGCAATGGTCTCGCCCTGCGCGCCGCCGGATCGCGTGACCGGCGCCACGAAGCAATAGCCTCGGCCGGCCAGCGTGGCGATGTATCGCGCTCCGTCCTTCCCGTCGCGGAGCGCCTTGCGCAGGGCGGCCATATGAAACCGCAAGGCGCCTTCGTCCACGGTTACGTCGGGCCAGACCTCCGCCATCAGCTCCCGCTTGCCCAAGGCCCGATTGGGGCGCGACGCGAGGGCGATCAGCACATCCAGGGTGCGCGCGCCCAATTCCACCGGCACGCCATTTTCCGTCAACAAGCGTTCGCTGGGGACCAGCTCAAAATGACCAAAAGACAGGACGATCCTGGCGTTCGTAGACGGCTCCGCCATTTCGTCGGTTGCTCCTGCCTTTGGTCAGCGCCGATTATTGGCGTTTCGTCGCCGTTGGCAACGGCTAACAACGGCTCGCAACCCCTAACGGGCGTTTCCCGTCGGCTTCTGCTTTCATCCGGAGCGACATCACCGTCGCCAACCCCGGTGATCGAAAAGGAAACCGCCCATGACCGAAACGTCATTTTCTCCGACCCGACGCAGCCTGCTCGTTGCCGCCGCCGCCGCCGGCGCCACGGCTTTCCTGCCCGCGAAATCGCGCGCCGCCCTCGCGGACGAAGCCATCCGCCCCTTTCGCATCCGTGTGCCCGACGTGGCGCTCATCGATCTGCGCAAGCGCATCGCGATGACCCGCTGGCCCGACCGCGAACTGGTCGGCGACCAATCTCAGGGCGTGAAGCTCGACAGGCTTCACAATCTCGTGAGCTATTGGGGAAAGGATTATGACTGGCGACGCGCCGAGGCAAATCTGAACGCGCTGCCACAGTTCGTGACCCGGATCGATGGCCTCGAAATCCAGTTCGCCCATATCAAGTCCCGCCATCCCAACGCCATGCCGCTGCTCATCACGCACGGCTGGCCCGGCTCGATCTTCGAACTGACGAAGATCATCGATCCGCTCACCGATCCGACCGCGCATGGCGGACGCGCCGAGGATGCCTTCGACCTCGTTCTGCCTTCGATGCCCGGCTATGGCTTCTCCGGAAAGCCGCAAGGAACCGGCTGGGGTCCGGACCGCATCGCGCTGGCCTGGGACGTGCTGATGAAGCGCCTGGGATACGAGACCTACGTGTCTCAGGGCGGAGACTGGGGCTCGGTGATCGCCAGCGCGATGGCGCGTCAGGCGCCGGCGGGGCTGCTCGGCATTCACGTCAACATGCCCGCCACCGTGCCCGCCGACGCCGCCAAGGCTCTCAACGATGGAGAACCCGCCCCGGCCGGGCTGACGGATGTCGAAAAGGCCGCGTTCGACGCCCTCAACGATCTCTACAAGAAAGGCGGCGGTTACGCGGCGATGATGGTCACGCGTCCGCAAACCATTGGCTACGCGCTGGCGGATTCGCCCGTCGGCCAGGCGGCATGGATCTACGACAAGTTCGCCGCATGGACCCATACCGGCGGCGAGCCGGAGCGGGCGCTGTCCAAGGACGACATGCTCGACGACATAACGCTGTACTGGCTCACCAACAGCGCGACCTCGTCCGCCCAGCTCTACTGGGAGAACAACAACAACAACTTCAACGCCGTCAATCAGAAGACGGCGGACATCAACCTGCCGGTGGCCGTCACCGTTTTCCCCGGCGAAATCTATCGGGCGCCGCGAAGCTGGACCCAAAAGGCCTACCGGAACCTGATCTACTTCAACGAGGTCGACAAGGGCGGCCACTTCGCCGCCTGGGAACAGCCGGAACTGTTCGCCTCCGAAATCCGCGCGGCGTTCAGGCCGCTGCGGCGGCAAGGCTGAGTCCATACGAAATCCAAGGAACCTCGTCATGACCAAGATCGAAAAAGTGCTCTACACCGCGAAGACCCACACCACGGGGGGCCGTGACGGCGCCTCGCGCAGCTCCGACGGCCGGTTGGACGTCAAGCTTTCCGCTCCCGGCTCAACCGGCGACGGGACCAACCCCGAGCAGATGTTTGCTGCGGGCTGGTCGGCCTGCTTTCAAGGGGCGATGGGCCTGGCCGCCAGGAAACGAAGGATAGTCTTGCCTCCTGACCTCGCGATCGACGCCGAAGTGGACCTCGGCACGGCTGGCGACGCCTATTTCCTCCAGGCGCGCCTCAACGTCGTCCTGCCGGGACTGGACCGTGACATCGCCCGGGAGTTGATCGACGCCGCCCACCAGACCTGTCCCTATTCGAAGGCGACCCGAGGCAACATCGAGGTCACGATCACTCTGGTTTGAACCCGATCCCCGCGATAGTCGGCCCGCATCTCGTGGGCCGACGACCCAGGTCCCGGAATCGAAACCGTCCGGCGCTCACACGGCGCTCGGCTGCTCTGACGCCTCGCCTCAGCGCCGCGAACTTGCGTACCTCATCGTTCCCACCAACAGAGCGAGACCCTCCCCATGTCAACCTTTACCACTAAAGACGGCTCCCAACTCTACTACAAAGACTGGGGGACGGGCCAACCGATCGTCTTCAGTCACGGCTGGCCGCTCACGTCAGACGCCTTCGAGGATCAGATGTTCTTCCTCGCCGCGCATGGATATCGCGTCGTCGCCCACGATAGGCGCGGGCACGGCCGCTCGAGTCAGCCATGGAATGGAAACGATCTTGACGCCTATGCCGACGATCTCGCCGAACTCGTCCAGTGGCTCGACCTCCAGAACGTCGTGCATGTCGGCCACTCCACGGGGGGCGGCGAGGTGGCGCGCTATATCGGTCGACATGGCGAGCAGCGCGTTGGCAAAGTCGTCCTGATCGGCTCCATCACGCCGCTGATGCTCAACACCCCTTCAAATCCGGAAGGCGCGCCGATCGAAGTTTTTGATCAGATTCGGGCCAACGTGATCGAGGACCGGTCGGCCTTCTTCAGGGAGCTCACGGTTCCGTTCTACGGATACAATCGCCCCGGGACCAGGATTTCGGAAGGCGTCAGAGAATCGTTCTGGCGGCAGGGCATGATGGCTGGTCTGCCGGCGTCGTACTTTTGCATCAAAGCCTTTTCGGAGACCGATCTGACAGAGGATTTGAAGCGCATCCGTGTTCCAACGCTCATTTTGCATGGTGACGACGATCAGATCGTGCCCATCAAGGCGTCGGCGCTGGCGGCGGTCAAACTGGTGCGAAACGCTCAGCTCGTCATACTGGACGGAGGGTCGCACGGCATCTGCACGACAGAGAAAGCCAGGGTCAATGCGGAGTTGCTGAGTTTCATTGAATCGGGCGGCTGATCCGACAAAAACGCGCCAGCCGGCGCCTCCAACTACAGCGGCCCTCTTCCCTGCGCCAAAGGCAGGCGGGCGCATTGTTGCGCCCGGAGCCCCCCGGTCGAGTGGATCGCGCTTTCCCTCGAGTCCTGAGCCCGGCTGGCGCTGGGCGCAGGAAAGGGCCCCACCGCGCCCTTGCCCTCACAACTTTCGTGGGGTGTTCGCACGCACGGACCTGACCAACCCGACGATTGGGCATTCCGAACCTGAATCCGCAACATCGATATCGCAATCAACAGGACCCTAGGGCCATGTCCTTCATTCTCATCGCCTATCTGGCCGGCGTGCTGACGGTCTTTACCCCCTGCATCTTTCCTATCCTGCCCTTTGTCTTAGCGCGCGCCGATGCGCCGTTCCAGCAAAGCGCCATTCCCATGTTGCTGGGGCTCGCGTTCACGTTCGCCGCAGGGGCAAGCCTCGCAGCGGTGACCGGCGGATGGGCGGTGGAGGCGAGTCTATACGGGCGGAACATCGCACTTGCGGTGATGTCGCTATTCGGACTGACGATGCTGTTCCCCAGCGCGGCCGCGCTGACCACGAAGCCGCTTGCAAGGTTCGGTTCACGGCTTTCCGATTGGGCTTCCCAGCGCGCCTTGGCCAAAGGCAAGACCTTGGTGTCCTCTGGGCTGCTGGGCGTGGCGACCGGGCTGTTGTGGGCGCCCTGCGCGGGCCCGGTGCTCGGGTTGATCCTCACCGGCGCAGCGCTGCGCGGCCCTAGCCTCGAGACCGCTTCGTTACTTCTGGCCTATGGCCTGGGCGCCGCCACCGCTCTCGGCACGGGCCTGCTGGCGGGTAGAGGCGCATTGGCGAAGCTGAGGCGCCCGCTCCGCTGGAGCGGTCGGCTCCGTCGACTGTTGGGCGCGGCTGTGATCGCCGGCGCCGCAAGCATCGGGCTCGGACTCGACACGGGATTGCTGACGCGCTGGTCGTCAGCCGCCGTAACCGCGCTGGAGCGCCTCCTCATTGACAACCTGGAACCCGCGGCCGCCGCGATCGTCGAAACCGCTTATTCCGAGCCCGCGTCCGCGCTGTCCGCGCCGCTCCTTTCGTTGTTGGGCGCTCGACAATGGCTGAACGCGCCGTCGCTGAAGCCGCGGGATTTGCGCGGCAAAGTCGTTCTGGTGAACTTCTGGACCTATTCCTGCATCAATTGCTTGCGGGCGCTGCCGTATGTCCGCGCCTGGGCGCAAAAATACGGCGACCGCGGGCTTCTGGTCGTCGGCGTCCACACGCCGGAGTTCGCCTTCGAGAAGGATGTCGGGAACGTGAGGAAAGCGCTGACCGCGCTTGGGGTTTCGTACCCTGTCGCCATCGACAGCGACTTTGAAATCTGGCGCGCCTTCGGCAATCGAGCCTGGCCGGCGTTCTATCTGGTGGACGCCGATGGACGCGTTCGATACCGCAGCCTTGGCGAGGGCGCTTACGAGTCCTCCGAGAAGTGGATTCAGCGCCTGCTCGCCGAAGCCAAGGCTGCGCCGTTGCCGATGCCTGTCGCATCCGTCGAAGGCGAGGGCGCTCAGGCCGAGGCGGACACGGACAACCTGCGCTCTGGCGAGACCTACATCGGCTATGCCCAGACGCAAGGCTTCGCGTCCCCCGGCGGACAGCAGGAAGATGTGTCCGCGCCCTACAAAGTGCGGTCGCCGTTGCCGATCAATCGATGGGCGCTGGAGGGGGCATGGACGATCGGCCCGGAATTCGCGACTTCGAACGAACGCAATGGCCGGATCGCCTACCGCTTCCATGCGCGTGATCTTCACCTCGTCCTGGCGCCGTCGACGCCCGGGCAAAACCTTCGTTACCGGGTCACGCTCGACGGCGCGCCTCCTGGCGCGGACCATGGCGCCGATATAGACGCCGGGGGATGGGGCAGCGTGCGAGACGGGCGCCTTTATCAGCTGGTCCGACAGAACGGCCCGATAGCGGACAGAACTTTCGTGATCGAGTTCTTTGACGCCGGCGTTCGGGCTTACGCGTTCACGTTCGGATAAACAATGGCCTCGTCTGAATCCCGACGGGCTTCATCTCGTCGTGATGTTGATTGGAGAGGCTCGCGTTTCGCTGTCCCGCTTCCGACAGCCCGCAAGGCTCGGCGGGACCCAAAGCGCCTATCCCACGACCGCCGACCAAAGCCCCCTCAGGGGGCTGTCCGAAATCTCTTCGCCGCGAGCCGACGGGGCTTTCAACCGCCATCCGGCGTTGGAGGCATGCAAACAACGCCTATCGGACGCGTCGCCGGATCCTTCCAAACCGGCACACCGAAGCCGGAAGGGCAATCGCGAGATGTCTGGACAATGCGCTGGCCGAAATATGGGTTCGAATCGGAGGTAATCTCAAAGTCCTTCGGAGGCCCGGCATGAACGTCCTTCACCTCGGCGATCCAAGCCGAGATGCTGATCGCTGCAAGGAACGCCACGCGCCAAACTTTCATTGCGATAACTCCGAGCGCCCGAAGACCGCGAATTGCGGACGGCGCGAACGTAACCAAACGGCTGCCATTCCGATTTCGCGCGCGAACGAAATATCGATGACCTGACCGCCGCCGCGCGATAGGCGAGCGGCGCGGGTCTCATAACAGCTGATACGCCCTTGCGTTCGATAACGAGCCTTTCCGGTCGGCGGGAATTACGACTCTGACATCGACCCCCGCGCTGAACCAAACGCAGTGCGAACTCGAGGCGCCAATGGCCGCTCGGCTTGCTGACGATAAGGATGAAATCCATGCCCACGCAAATTCTCGAGGATCACAGTGACACCGATTGGTGCGCTGACGCGTCACCGCCGGTTGCGGTTTCCGCCGCCGCCAGCTTCCGGCGCCGATTGCCGCGCGAACATGTCTGGCGCAAGATTGCCGAGGACTCTTCAGGCGCCGAGCGTGCATCGATAATCGCGTCATACTGGTTGGATTCACGTCGCGAGCCTCGTCGAGAGGAAACCGTGACTCCAGCGGATCGATGGGTCATCGCCGTCGCGATGAGAACCACGCGGCTCAAATTTTCGCGTGGATCTCAATCACTGTTCGACGGGGTGATGACTGCGGGGACGCTCCACGTCACCGGGCCGGGGCAACGCCTCGAAGCGGATTTGCGTGCGCCGAGCGAATTTCTCCACCTCTTCGTTTCCACCGACTACCTTGTTCGGCGAACGTCCGCGGCTCGCGGCCACGCCGCGCCGGATTTGGATCTGAATGATTTCATTCTGCGCGATCCAGCGGTCGAGCCTTTGGCGAGATCGCTGATCGACGCGGGGGAATTCTACGACGAGCTCCTCGCCGACAGCGTGGGTCAGACGATAGTCACCAGGCTTCTGCGTCGGCGCCAACCCCACCAAAGCGCAGGCGCGGGCAGGATTGCGCCGCTCCCCAGATGGCGTTTGAAGCGGGTACAGGACTACATGGAACAGCATGCCGACGAGAGCCTCAAGCTCGCCGACTTGGCGCTCGCGGCCGGGTTGTCACGAATGCACTTCGCGGCTCAATTCCGGGCGGCGACAGGATACAGTCCATGCGAATATTTGCGCGTGCGTCGGATCGAGCGCGCGAAGCAAATGCTTTCCAACAATGACATGCCGCTCGTCGAAGTCGCGCTCAGCGTCGGCTTTCAGGCTCAGGCTCACTTTTCGTCGGTCTTCCGGCGCGTGACCGGCGAGACCCCAGGTCAGTGGCGGCGCGCGAGCCTGGACTCCTCGAACGACGTCGGCGGACGACTCCGGTAAGGCGACGCTGATGGATCGACCTCCCTTCGCAGCTACGCAACCAACGACCATATGACGATCATTGCCGGCTCTCGATCAACTCCCGGATGGGCGACGGATACACGCCAATCGCGCATCGTGGCGAGATCCGCGAAATTTGGACCGGCCTCTCCACCAAATGGTCGCCGCATTCCTTCACGGACCTCGGTGAACTTTCCTTCCGGCCCTTGGAGGAACCCGGCGGCATTCTGGATTGGTCGAGCAAACAAAGACGTCCTCGACGCGTTGACTGCTGACACGGTACGCCGTCGGAGAATGCGTCGAGCAACCTCGGTCGAGGCGGCGTTTCGGCAGGGCGCGAAGCCTTCCGACTGTTTACCAAGGAAGCAGCCCTTGGTCGAGATCCATTGGAGCCTTCCGGCTACCCGCAGTTTCATTGCCATTTCATGAGATCGGGTCCTCCCACGACTTGCGACGGTCGACGTTGCGCGCAAGCATCTCGTTCGCTATCCAACTATGCCGGGCGTTCATGACGCGTCCCCGCATTTGAGACGAAATCCCTTGGCGCGCCGATCGCTTTCTCGAGTCCCACGCCCACCGCCGGCGGTTCGACATGCTCCTGGTCGCCGATGAGCTGACGGGTCCAATCGAAGCGCGACCAAATTCTGATCCTCACTCAACGATGCCCGCGCTTCGCAAGCAATCGCGCGATCTCGACCGCGAACGTTCAATCTCGATATAGGACGCTCCCGTCAACGTCTAATGTCGCTGTGTCTGGTGCAGACATACCCAAGAAAGGAGACACACATGTTCCTCAATCAAAAACGCACACTCGTTGCAATGAGCTTCCTGGCGCTGATCCTCGCTTCTGGCGCGGCGAACGCAAAATGCGGCGGTCAAGGTGGCCATGGCGCCGCGAGCAACCCGGGCCCCGGCAGGGCCGTGGGTTCGCAGGCGGCAGTTACCGAGGGCAGGGCTGCGTTCATCGACGATTCCTATCCCAGCGCCTTTGGCTTCGACGGATCCAACAGCATCGTCTACCCGCACCGGGCGAAGTAACGGCACGGCTCGGGGACGGCGCGGGCGCCATATTCGTGTTTGCCCGCGTCGCTTGCCAGCCCCGGCGATTTGGGTTCGCGCGTCGATAGCGCTCATCGCCCTGGTCGAGATTCCCCCAAATATCAGCCATTGTCAGGAGGCGGATGTGGAAGGTCACATAGATATACGCATCGCCGCGACGCGGTCCGTGTCCGAGGTCGATGTGATTGTTTCGATCGTCGTCGAAGCGCTCCGCGCATCGCTACGCCCAAACCGTTTCCCCGCGTTCTCGTATGAGGTCCAGTTCATTGCAGGGGCGCGAATCCTGAAGGCCTCTCATCACGAACCGATGATATCCGTCGCGATTGACGGGTCCATCGCCGCCAGCATCCTCTCGGGCCGCGATCTCTATGGCAAGATCTCATTCTTGCTGGCGGTCCGGACTAAGATCCCGGCCGATGGCCTGGTCCTGGCCGTCCCTTCGCTCCCCCATCTCGCCGGCGATCTGACCAGGCGGAAACAGGTCGCGGCATAACCGGGGTCAGGGAGCCCGCGCGTTCCATTCAAGCCAGTTGGCGATCAGGAAGTGTCCAACGTTCCCAGGACGACCCGGCCGTATAGTCTCAATTCGCGCGAACTGAACGTTGCGCAATCCACTTCTGCTCATTCAAGAGCCTTCCAAACAAGGCTCTCCATGAATCACGTTTTGTATATCTTACGACT
>Ga0302319_10024591_pt1 | contig 10699 bp, 10 predicted proteins | sample Bog_T0_2_FD_203319 | JGI IMG/M metagenome (GOLD analysis project Ga0302319, IMG submission 203319) | Peat permafrost microbial communities from Stordalen Mire near Abisko, Sweden - Bog_T0_2 | ecosystem: Environmental > Terrestrial > Soil > Wetlands > Peat | place: Sweden: Abisko, Stordalen Mire... | reverse complement strand
ATGACGGGCGCCGATTATCTGGGAAGCAAGATCTATGTGCTGGCCGATGGATCAAAGGTTCCCTCGGATACCTACCGGATCGCGACCTTACGGATCGGCGGCATGGTGATGCAGAATGTCACCGTCCGCATCGCGGCGGAAAATAGCGACCTGTTGCTGGGCCAGAGTTTTCTCAGCCGGCTCAAATCCTGGTCCATGGACAATGCCCGCCAAGTCATGATCATCAATTGAGCCATGATCATCAACTGAACCGGTGTCTTACGGAAATTCACTTGGCATTGCCGCGGTGACAGCTGCGTCCTGCGGCCCTGATTTTGTGTCCGGCTCGTAATAGGCCGGGAACACCGCCTGCATCGGTTTTACTTCGGGAAGAATGTAAACCACGCCCTTGGTGTCCTTAAACGTCGGGTCCACCACGCTGTCGAAGAACTTCGCCGGCACATTGATGCAGCCAAAGGAAATCCGGTGATCGGCCGGCGCCGGCGATACGATTCGCTTCAGCCGGTGTTCTGCGGGGTTGGTGTTGATCACGCGATGCATTGAGATCGCGTCCGGGTAATCCACCCACAGCACATCCAGTTTCCCCAGGTCATGGCCCAGCGCCGCCACAAAGCGGCCCGCCGGCGTGGTGCGCATATCCGGCGTGATCGCTTTCAGCGGCATGGTCCCGATACCGGGGACCGAATCGTCCCCTGGCGCCAGTCCGACGAGCACCGATGCCGTGCCCAGCAGTTGCCCATTCTTGTCGAAGACAAAAACCTTGGCGGCCGGTTTATCAAGGATCACGAAAGGCAGGCCGCCATTGTCAGCGGAATCCGTGACCCAGTCGGCCATGTGACGGACCACGTCCGGCGCGACCTGACCTTGGAACTTTGCCCGGCGGGGGTCCGGCTTGTGTGGATAAGGAAAAGTGCTGTCCTTGGAATCGGGGAAAACGCCGTCGTCAGCCTGGCCGGCGGCCCAAGCCGGCATGGACAAGTCCGGCAGGGCCAAGGCCGCGGTGGCAAGAAGACAAGCCGCGACCAGACCAGGAAATCCCTTGAGGAATTCCCTGGGTCTGATCGCGGCCCTATGCGTCAATTCTGGACGCCGCGGTCTCTGCCGGACATGGCCCCATTCCATATTCCGCCCACCAAAGGTTAGTTGCGGTCCTGCTTGGGCGGAACTGCGGTGGCCTCGGCTTCAATCGCCGGCGCGGGCTCGGGCGGAGGGATCACGGCGGCGACCATCTGGTCACCGCAATTGACATCCAGCTTGTTGTCCCGGTGGAGGCGATTGCAGGCATGTTCCTTGACCGTGAGGCTGGCCGGCGCGGGCATGGGCGCGCTCGAATTGCCTTCCGGCTCCAGCGTCAAATCGGGATGGAAGCCGTTGCCCCGTACCACCGCCTCGCTGAACATGGTGTCCGCCTGATCGACATTGCCGTCATAATGATAGGCGGTGCCCTTGTTGAACACGGCGATCGGGTGTTCCGGATGGGTGGTGTAATCCTGGTTGAAGTCTTCTTTGGCGACCGGCCAGTTGCCGGCAACGACGGCATTGACGCCGGCCAGGCCGATGGGCTGCTCGCCACTATTGCTGCTGCAACCGGCCGCCAGCAGGCCAATGGGGAGAACCGCGCAAATCAATGCGCCTCTCGCAGAAAGTTTGAACATGGGACACCTACCGCTGTGCGGCCGTCTCGCCGAGGACAATTCCCCAAAGCTTCGGCTTCGCATCTCAACTCCACAACGCGGCAGAGCGCGGGGGCGTTTCCCGCGCGGCGCCAAAAAGCCGCAAATATCGCAAGTTCCATCGCGGAACGATTTGGCGGCGGCAGCAACCCGCCCGTCGTGGGGAACAGGCTTATCCCGGGTGTTCCCGGTTATTTTCCCAAGCTGGGGTCGATCAGCCTTGCCCGCGCGATATCAGCGTCTCCGGCCCCGGCATCGCCCATCTTCCGTTCCAGGACGCCGCGACGGTAAAAAGATGCCGCAAAATTGGGCGCCAGCCGGATCGCCTGACCATAATCCGCGATGGCGCGGTCATTATCGCTTTGCGCCTGATAGGCGGCGCCGCGAATAAAATAGGCGGTGGGATCATTGGGGTCGCGCGCGATTGCCTGGTTGAGATCGGCGATGGCGTCGGCCTCGTCGCCCTTGCGGTGATAGGCGGCGGCGCGTTCGACAAAGCTGGCCGCCGCATCCCAACCCAGAGCAATCGCCTGGTCGTAATCCGCAATCGCGCTGTCGTAATCGCCCTTGTTGAAATTGGCGTGACCGCGAAACAGCCAGGCCTGGCCGTACCCCGGATCGAGCCGGATCGCCTGATCGCAATCCTCGATGGCGCGGTCATGGTCGCCCTCGTCGTTACGGGCCAGACAGAGATTCTTGTAGGCGGTGACCAGCATCGCATCCGGCTGTTGTCCCGACAGGATGACCGCAGTGCAGGAAGCGATGACGGTATCATCGCTGGCGGTATCGTCGGTGCACCCCGCCAAATTCCTGTCGGCAGCGCCCGCCGAAAGTGGCGTGAACGCCAAGACGAAAATCCCGAGAGCCAGAATCCAGGGGGTCTGCCGCATTGTGCCTTCCTGCCGGGAACGCGCGCATTCTGTGTTCGCCATTGTGTTGTGCGGGGAACGCAGACAGGTTTCAGAGCAGCGTATTGGTGCCGAATGCCTTTTTCAGCCCGTTCGCGGCCATCTTTTCAGCCGACGTGGCCTGGCCGACGATCAGACCCATGCCGAAGAACTCATGTGTCACGCCGTCGAAAATCTTATAGTCCACATCGCTACCGGCGTCTTTCAGGCGCTTGGCCAGCATTTCCCCTTCCGAACGCAGCGGGTCGATCTCCGCCAATATGATCGTGGCGCTCGGAAGATTGCGCAAATTGGCGCCGATCAGGTTGAGGCGCGGATCGTTGGTTTGGTCCTTTGACGTAAAGACGTGGGAGACGAACCATTCCATCATGGCCTTGTTGAGCGGCTTGGCATTGGCGTTCTGGCGGTAGGAATCCGTCGTCATGTCGTTGCCGGCGACCGGATAAATCGCCACGATGTGAGCCGGCCCCTTGATGCCGGCATCGCGGGCCTTCATGGCCGTGGCCACCGCCAGATTGCCGCCGGCACTCTCGCCCACCACTGCGATCTGGGTTTCATCCCCGCTGAAGGCGCCGGTGTTGCCGAGAATCCATTGATACTGGGCAAAGGCGTCGTCATGGGCTGCGGGAAATTTGTGCTCCGGCGCCATGCGGTATTCACAGGAAATCACCACCGCATGCGCCATCTTCGCCAGGGCGCGCGGACCCGCGTCATAAACATCAATGTTGGCGATCACCCAGCCGCCGCCATGCCAATAGACAACCACCGGCAGCTTTTCGGACTCGCTTCCCTTGGGCCGGTAAACCCGCGCCGGAAGCGGGCCATCGGCGCCGGGGATCGTGAGTTCATGGGTGACCACGTCCAAATCCGGCGTGGGCCGCCTGTCTTTGGCGGCCAGCACGCGCTTGACCGCGTCCGCTGGCGTGGGCTGTTTGCGCGCCTCGGCGGGAGTCAGGGTCTCAATCGGCTTGCCACCAAGGGCCGCCAGCGCATCCAGCACTTTCTGCATGTCGCTGTCGGCTTTGGGCTGAGTCTTGTGGTCGTGGGCCGAGATCTTTTCGAGGACTGTCATTTAAGGGAACTCCTGGGGTCGCTGGTGGGGCTGGCTTAGGAACGCCCAGACAGTGGTTGTGTTGCTGTCCCGTGCCCAGAATGAAGAAAGGCATGCGTTATTTGGCTGGCGCATCCATTGTTATTCCAACGGCCGGTCAGCAGTGGAAGGTCCATTGCCCGGCCCCATGCGGACATGACAGAGCAGGGCAATTTCAGCGCCGCTATCATCAATGGCGGTGAGCTGGCGCATGGACCTGCGAGAGCGCCGAATGGTTCGCAGCGGCAGCGTCGAAACGCGCAAGCGAAGCGCAGAAATTCCGACATTGGTGTTTAGGATGAAACGATGGCGGACAGAGAGGGATTCGAACCCTCGAACGGCTTTCACCGTTACACACTTTCCAGGCGTGCGCCTTCAACCACTCGGCCACCTGTCCGCATTAGAACGCGCTGAAATATACTGCCCCGGCCCGGGCTGCAAGTATTTGTAAAAAGGCGATATTTGGGACTCTACCGCTCATTCTGCGGCAGCACCGCCAAATCACGCCGGGCCGAGACGATGGAGATGGTGTAGCCCGCCACCACGTCAAACAGGCACATAGCGGTGATCAGAAAGAAAGCCGAGGTGGAAAAACCCTTCAGCACAATGAACTCCACCAGCGCGACGCAGAAAGTCAGCATCGAAAAGGCATGGTTGAGGATTTCGCGGCTGTTGCTGCGCGCCGCCCGCACCGTCTCGATGAACAGCATGGCCAGCGCCAGAAGCTCGAGCAGGTCGCTGGTGGTGACGCGCCAGACATCGCCAGAGAACATCTTCAGCGCGAAGCTCTGGTCCAGAATCGCCTGCATGTCGTGATGACCAGCGACAGCGCCGCCAAAATACACCAGGTTGTAAAGAATCACGACGATCAGGATCATGGGAAAGGCGCTCATCGACTCAACTCCGGGTGGCGCCGCAGCCTAGCATTTCGGTGGCAGGGGTTAAGCGGTTCCCGCGCCGCGGTCGCGATAGATCATCCAGAGATTGCGGGCATAAATCAGCAGCGGCGCGCCTTGGCCGAGGATGAGGGGCCAGGCATGCAAATGCAATGCGTAGAACAGGCTGATGGTGCCGCCGATCAGGCTGAAATACCAGAAGGCGACTGGAATGACGCTGTGACCCTTGCGTTCGCTGCTCAGCCACTGGATCAAAAAGCGTACGCCGAACAGGGCGGTGCCGACAAAGCCGATGCCGGTCCACAACGTATCGGGATTGTCCACCGCCTCCAGATACCAATGTGCCAGGTAACCCATTCTATAGCTCCTCTGTTCCGGCCGGGCCGCGATGGCGGCTGATCAGCCAGCGCACGCCCAGAAGGTCATTTACGCTGACCAGCAGGCGCCCGAAATTGGTGTATTTGGAGATGCCGGTCAGCCGGGCGCGGTGGCCCACCGGCACAAAGCCGACGCCCACGCCCTCGCGCCGCATCAGCGCGATCAGGAAACGGTGCTGGTGATCGAAATAGGGCAGCGCCAGATAGTCATCGCGGCGAAAAGCCTTGAGGCCGCAGCCGGTGTCGGTGGCGCCGTCTTGCAGCAGCCAGTTGCGAAAGCCGTTGCCCAGCCTGGAGGCGAGGCGCCGGCTGGCGGTATCCTGGCGCTTGATGCGCACGCCGCTGACCATGCCAAGAGACGTGTCGGCGCGGAGGGCCGCCAGCAATTTTGGAACGTCGGCCGGGTCGTTCTGGCCATCGCCGTCCAGGGTTACGATGATCCGGCCTTTGGCTGCCAGCACGCCGCTGCGTATGCCGCGGCTCTGGCCCAGATTGCGGCCATGGCGCAGCACCCGCAGCTGAGGGATTTCGCGGCGCAGGGCTGTCAGTGCCGCTCCGGTGCCGTCGGATGAGCCGTCGTCGACAAAGATGATTTCATGGCCCCCCTCACTAGCCGATTCGGTTTTGAGGGCGGCGGCGATCTCCCGGGCGAGGGGGGCGACATTATCGGCCTCGTCCTTGACCGGCACGACCACGGATACGCCAAGCGTCATGAAAGGAGTGCCCCTGTTTCCCGGCCGCTTCACGGCGCGGTTGGGGGGCCTTATACAGGCGCGCGCCCCTCAGAAACAGACGGATGACAGAACCCCAAACGGGCAGCCAAACAGACAGCAAAACAGGCCCAGACGTTGCGGTCCCGGCCCCGCCCCGGTTGCTGACCCGGCTGGCGCGGCATGGCTATGGCGTGCTGGCGCTGGTCTGCGTGCTGCTGTGGCTGCCGGGCGTGCTCAGGCTGCCGGCCCTGGACCGCGACGAGAGCCGCTTTGCCGAGGCCTCGCGCCAGATGCTGGATAGCGGCAATTATGTCGACATCCGCTTCGGCCAGGTCCCCCGCTACAAAAAGCCGGTGGGGATTTACTGGCTGCAGGCCGCTGCCACGGCGGCGGCGGGCCCCCTCAACGCAGATCAGCACGATCACACGCATATCTGGACCTATCGCCTCCCGTCCCTGCTGGGCGGCATCCTGGCGGTGTGGTTGACCTTCTGGTGCGGCTCGCTGTTCGGCGCCGAAGCGGGGCTGGTTGCCGGGCTGCTGATGGCGGCCAGCATGCTTCTCACCGCCGAGGCAAGTATGGCCACGACCGATGCCGTCTTGCTGGCCGCCATCACCTTCGCCCAGGGCGTGCTGCTGCGGGTCTGGCGCGCGGCGAAGGACAATGCGCCGCCCCCTTCCGGCCGGCTGGTGCTGGCAGGCTGGGCCGCCATGGCGGTGGGCATTCTGGTCAAGGGTCCGGTCGCCCCCGGCGTTGCTATGGCCACGGCGATCACGCTGATGGCTTGGCATTGGCTGGAGCATCGCATGGATGCCAGTGGCAAGATGGATTTCCGCTGGCTGGCCAGTCTGAGGCCCCTGACAGGGTTGTTGCTGACCGCGTTGGTTACGGCGCCCTGGCTGGTGGCGATTTCGCTGGAAAGCCATGGCGCCTTCCTGCAGCAATCGCTGGGCGGCGATTTCGCGGCAAAGATCGCGGGTGACCAGGAAGGTCACGGTGCGCTGCCAGGTTTTTACCTGCTGCTTTCGACGGCGACGCTTTGGCCGGCGATTCTGTTTGTGGTCCCCGGCATCGGACTGGCGGTGACGCGCCGCGCCGAGCTTGGCATCCGCTTTCTGATGGCCTGGGCGGGGTCCTGGTGGCTCATCGTCGAGGCCGTGCCCACCAAGCTGCCCAACTATGCGCTGCCCGCCTATCCGGCGCTGGCGATTCTGGCGGCGCTGTGGCTGCTGGCGCCCAAGCAAGAAGAAGGATGGCGGCGCTGGTTGGCCTTTATTTCGGCATTGCAGTTCCTGATCGGGCTTGCGGCCCTGACCGCCGCCCCCGAGATGCTGTCCAGGCTTTATGGCGACGGCCCCAAGGGTTTCAGCCAGGATTGGCTGCAGCTGGCCGCAACGGGCACGGCCGGCATTTGTGGACTGGCGGCGCTGATCGTCTTCCTGACGGGGCGCCGGCTGATGGCGATGGTCCCGGCGCTGGCGGCGGCCGTGATAATTATTCCGCTGCTGACGGCTTGGGTGGGGCCAGGGCTCAGCCAGCTCTGGGTTAGCCAGAGGCTGGCCGCGCTTGTCGCAAAAGATCGCGAGGCCTTCGATCCGCCGCCCATGCTGGCGGGCTATGAAGAGCCCAGCCTGGTCTTTGCGCTTGGCGCCGACACCGTCCTCACCGATGGGCGCGGTGCGGCGGAATTGGGCGCAAACAAAGGCGGACTCGCGCTGGTGGCGGATACGGAAAGGCCGCGCTTTCTGGCCCGGCTGGCCGAGCTGGAGGACAGTGCGGCGGCCCTCGACGATCTGTCAGGTTACGATTATTCGCATGGCGGGTCCGTGCATGTGACGCTCTATCGTGTCGCGCCTTTGCATCCGGTCTCCGCGCCCAATGTGCGGTAACCGACAGACCTTCACATGGGCATGCATGCCGGCCGCTCTTGACATATCCATGAAGGTTGGAAATATCGCAGACGTCGTTGTGTCTGAGATGGATTGCCGTGGGGGCACCGCCGGGCAGAGCTTCACGGGATCGCGGTGCCGCTCAAGGCACTGGTGAGATCAAAATGGCATTCGAGAGTGCGCGGGGACGGCCCATCAGGCCTCTCGCGCGGTCCCTCCGCCGAAATCCCGACGACGCCGCCAACAACAATGCGCGCGGGCCCTCGATCAACCTTGGGCCAAAACTCACCTTGCCGGGACCGAAGGTGGAGCTGCGCTTTCCGGTGGGCAGCGACAGCCGCGCCTTTTACCGGCGCTTTTATCCCGGCACCACGGCGGCGGAATGGAATGACTGGCGCTGGCAGATGCGCACCCGCATCCGCAGCCTGGACGAACTGGCCCGAGTTTTTCGACTGTCGGAGGATGAATATGCCGCCGTGGCCCGCCACAAGGGCTCGCTGCCGGTGGGCATCACCCCCTATTATGCCAGTCTGATGGGCCTGAATGATGCGGACGAAGCGCTGCGCCGCACCCATATCACCACCGGCGGGGAATATGTCCGCAGTCCGGGCGAGGATGACGACCCCCTCAGCGAAGACCATGACACGGTGGTGCCCGGCCTGGTGCATCGCTATCCCGACCGGGTGCTTTTCCTGGTCACCGGCACCTGCTCCACCTATTGCCGCTATTGCACCCGTTCGCGGCTGGTGGGCAATCCGGGCGGCGAATATCAGTTCTCGCGCGGCCAGTGGGAACAGGCATTGGCCTATCTCGAGGCCCATACCGAAGTGCGCGATGTGCTGCTGTCGGGCGGCGATCCCCTGACCCTGTCGGACGACAAGCTGGACTGGCTATTGGGCCGGCTGCGCGCCATCCGCCATATCGAGTTCCTGCGCATCGGCACCAAGATGCCGGTGGTGACGCCGCAGCGTGTGACCCGTGGCCTGGTGCGGGTGCTGAAAAAGCATCATCCGCTCTGGATGAGCATTCACTTTACCCATCCGCGCGAATTGACCCGCGAAGTGGCGGAAGCCACCGCCCGGCTGGCCGATGCCGGCATCCCGCTGGGCAGCCAGACCGTGCTGCTGAAGGACATCAACGACACGCCTGCGACCATGACCAGCCTGATGCATGGTCTGCTGAAATTGCGGGTGAAGCCTTATTATCTTTACCAGACCGATCCGATCAGCGGTTCGGCGCATTTCCGCACCCCGGTGGAAAAGGGCCTGGAGATCATCCGGGCGCTGCGCGGCCATACCACCGGCTATGCCACCCCGATCTTCTGTGTCGATGCGCCGGGCGGCGGCGGCAAGATTCAATTGGCGCCCGATCCGATTGCGGGCCGCGACGGCGATTATCTGTTGCTGCGGAATTTCGAAGGCAAGATTTACCGCTACCCGGACCCCGACGGCACGCTCGGGCGGGACTTTTGACCGCTGGCGTTCGTACGCTGGCGCTACGAACCACTCGCCGCTCATGGGCTTTCGCCCGTCCGATAGCGTCAGCGTATCGGACGCTCCTTGCTCCTGGCCAGCGGATCAAAATTCCCGGCCCGAGCAATAATCTGAGAAGGACTGAATGCGCTCGTTGAACATCGGGGTCACCTATGACCTGCGCAGCGATTATCTCGCGCTGGGTTATAGTCAGGAAGCCACCGCCGAATTCGACGCCGAGGAAACCATTGCCGCCGTCTGTACCGCTTTGGGCGGCCTGGGGCACAAGGTGGCGCGCATCGGCGGAATCCGGCCGCTGGCGGCGGCGCTCGTGGCGGGAAGACGCTGGGATGCGGTGTTCAACATTTGCGAGGGCCTTAAGGGTGTCGCCCGCGAAGCACAGGTGCCGGCGCTGCTGGAAGCGTTCGACGTGCCTTACGTTTTTTCCGATCCCCTGACATTGGCGCTGGCGCTGGACAAGGCGATGGCCAAGCGGGTGGTGCGTGACGCCGGGGTGGCGACCGCAGATTTTGCCCTGATCGAAAGCCAAAGCGATATTGCCCGTGTGAAATTGCCCTTTCCCCTGTTTCTCAAGCCCGTTGCGGAAGGTTCGGGCAAGGGCGTGGGTGTCCGGTCAAAGGTTGCGGATCGTGGCGCGCTGGAAAGCGTGGCAAACGATCTGCTGCAGACATTTTCCCAACCGGTCTTGGTGGAGGAATTTCTGCCCGGCCGCGAATTCACCGTCGGCATAACCGGCACCGGTGCCGGGGCCAGGGTGCTGGGCAGCATCGAAATCGTGCCGGGCGAAAAGTATGTCGGCCATGGCTATGGCTTTGAGAACAAGGAAGGCTGGGAAGACAAGTTGCAGGTGCTGCGGGGCGAGGGCGTGGAAGCGCAGGCCGCGGGCGAGGTGGCGCTGGCCGCCTGGCGGGCCTTGCGCTGCCGCGATGGTGGCCGGGCCGATGTGCGGCTGGATGCGCACGGCCAGCCCCGCTTTATCGAGGTCAATCCGCTGGCGGGCATCCGGCCCGGCTATTCCGATCTGTGTTTCATCGCCGAATTCGAGGGATTAAGTTATCAGCAACTGATCGGAAAATTCCTGGAAGGCTTCCTGGCGCGGCATCCCCAACTTCTATGAAGATACTTGTGCTGCATTCGGATATCCCTGTTGATGCCCCGCCGGAGGACCAGGACACGCTGATCGCCGCCGATGCCGTTGCCGTGGCGTTGCACCGGCGCGGCCACAAGGTTACCCAGGCGCCATTCCGCGAGCAAAGCCTGGCCGCCCTCCTGGCGCGGGACAGGCCCGAGATGGTTTTCAACATGGTGGAAGGCGTGGACGGCAAGGGGCTGCTCGCGACCATCGCGCCGCGCCTGCTGGCGGAGATGGGCATGCCTTTCACCGGCGCGCCCGCAAGGCCGATGGATGTGACCTTCGACAAGCCCCTGACCAAGCGGCTGTTGCGCGAGGCGGGCCTGGCGACCCCCGACTGGTCGGTGCCGCCGGACTGGCATGGGCTGGATGGCCGGGCATGGATCGTCAAGGCGGCGCTTGAAGACGGCTCCATCGGGCTGGACGATGGCTGTGTTGTGCCGGGACGGGATGTTCCGGCACGAGCCGCGGCCTCAGCCATTCGCTTTGGCGGGCGTTGGTTTGCCGAGGAATATGTCGAGGGCCGCG
>Ga0302319_10024588_pt1 | contig 10700 bp, 16 predicted proteins | sample Bog_T0_2_FD_203319 | JGI IMG/M metagenome (GOLD analysis project Ga0302319, IMG submission 203319) | Peat permafrost microbial communities from Stordalen Mire near Abisko, Sweden - Bog_T0_2 | ecosystem: Environmental > Terrestrial > Soil > Wetlands > Peat | place: Sweden: Abisko, Stordalen Mire... | reverse complement strand
GGAAGGAATGATCACTCTCCAGGTTCATCGGCAGGTGTGAGGCATTTCAGTAGGCTTATCGCCAAGCGCCAGACCTAGCGGACGGATGGAGTAGGGGGTGGTTCATCTTTAGACTTCGCGCTGCTGTAAAGCTCCCCGTCTAGCAACAACCGGCCAGTGTACGAACCACCTGGGCTGTCGAACTCCCACGCAACGGCATGACCTTCTCGCGCCACCCGCCCCCCTCGATTTTCTTGCCGCATTCTGTTCGATCCCAAAACTTTTATGTTCGTCGGTGAATGTTCTCAGCTTGGAGAGACCAAGCCGATCAGTCCAACTGGTCATGTCGCTAAAGACGGCCCGCCATAATGCCAGTTTTCGTTCCGGCTTTAACACCCGCAACTGATCTACTGCTTAGGTTGATCCGAGAGAACCGCAGCCAACCACTGGAGAACTGCCGTTGAAAGAGCATTACGCTGGTCCGAATAGGAGTGATCGGTCGGCAAATGCAGTGTAGTCACTCGAACGTCGCCCGCACTACGCAAAGCAGCCGCAAAGGCATCATTTCCGGGAGCGAGGCCATCGTCAGACGTGACAATGAGAGCGGGCCGGTTCCTGAGCGCATCTACCTTTGACAAGAAACTCCATTTCGCAGCGTTTGCCAACGTCTCACGCGCGAGACCTTCCGGCGTGCACCCAGCCAGAGGAGCCATTCCTTCACGGGCATATCCGGCGCTCAACCTTTGAATTGCCACCTGCTCGCTCTCTTTCGACAGTTGTTGTGGAATGCGTCCGCCGAGATCTGCTGCCGAGATCAAGCCAAATCCGATGATGGCCGGGTCCGCCGCAGTGCCTTGTACCACCATGAAACCACCCATGCTGTGTCCGATGAGCACGATTCGCGAAGGGTCAAGGCGCAGCAACTTGGTCATGGCGAGCTGACGTAAGTAGGCGGATGCCGCCACGGTGTCCTCGATGGCGTGAGAGAACGAGAAGTCGCCGGGCGAGCCCCAAGAGCCGCGATAGTCGAAGTAGAGAACGTCCCACCCAGCGCGGCGAATATCTTGCGCAAGATCTAGGTTTCGTTCATTGCCGGGAAAGCCATGCAGGAGGATTACCGCTGGATGTGGGCCAGCACCGGAGGCCACATATACGAATGCGTTGAGCAGCGCTCCGTGGCTTGGAATTTGAAACGTCTGCATGGACGCGGGATAGGCGCGGTCTGCCGCCTTGTCGGTCGGAGCGCCTGCCGACTGCTGCGCCGCGAGCGGCACAGAGATCCATATGGCGAAGAGAGCGACGATGGCAATCGAACGGCGGAGACTGGCGGCCTTTGGGCATTTACCACCACCAGCCGTCACCTGACATTGAGGCATTCTAGAAGGAAGAAATCGATTCGTGGCCATGGAATCTCTAGGATGACATTCCAGGAGCCCGCAGGTTAGTGAGTAGCAACCCCTAAACCCGACAAGCTACAACATTGCTTCCCACGATTCACAACTGCTCCGCCGTTCCGCCCCACTCCTCTGGATGCACATCCGCCACGGATTGCGAAAAGGTCCAGGAGTGTCCGGCGAAGTCTTCTGCGTTGTATTGGCGCTCGCCGAACGGATGGGTTACCGGCTCCTGTGTGATGCGGGCACCGTGTTCCTTGGCTCGTTTGCAGTGGGCGTCGGCGTCCTCAACACGAACCGTGACGGAATGTCCCAAGCCTAGCGCCGCGTTGACCTCGTTCGGTCGCATCTCCCTGACTATCACTGCTCCATCGCCGACATTCAACTGAACGCGATGATTACCGATTCTCAGGCGAATACTAAATCCAAATGCGCCACAAAGCCAAGCGGCGGCCTGATTCACATCTGGATAGGCGAGCACCGGAATGACAGTGGCTGTGGGTATTGAGCGGTTCGAAAGCATCCGGCCCCTATTCAATAGTTGGTGAAGAGTATGGGGTGTTTCCTACTCCATCACATCCTTAGGAAACCGAGGAATGTCAATCCTGTTTAATTCTCGACGCAACGCTTCGTCATGAGCGCTCAGCAAATCACCAAACTGAACCATGACTCCCTGCGCCTGGAAACTTTCAGTACCGGCGTCGAGTAATGCTTGTCTGAAAAGGTGAATGATCTTCCCAAAGATGAACTTGAACTTCGGGCCTTCCAGATTCAGCAAATCCTGTTTCGAAAGCCCTTCGCCCTCCACCAGGGTCATGCGCAGTTCCCTCAGCGCCTTCATCCGATTGGTAAAGTGAACCTGCCGCAACCGACGCTGAAAGCGTCCAACCGGCGACATCATTCCCTTGATCGTGGCCGCTATCTCGGTGGCGATTTTCCGGGCGATAGCATAGATGGGCTCGTTGCGATCCGCGACCATTCGCGCAATAGCTTCGAATCGCAAATCCTGCAATCGGGCGGACTCCGCTGCTGCTTTCATCTCCGGCGCTTCGGCGTCAAAGAAGTTGAATTCTAACTGGACCATGTTCGTGCCCATTCCCTTCGTCAGAAATCCTGTAGTCGAGTTTGGGCCGAGTGTAGAAGAGGTCCATCATGGCGTTGTCCCCGCCCCTAGAATGGTTGAGCATTCACCTCCTACCGAAGCTTGTGTGAACGTTCGGCCAGCCAATAACGCTAGCCTGGAACTTGCAAGGGAATCTTTCACTATTCGAGCTTCCGCAGCCCGAGTTGAAAGTCCAGCTCGCCGAACGGTTGGGCACTCTTGCCGCCGTGGATAACTTGTTCCTGGGCACCAGCTCCTGGAAGTACGAAGGTTGGCTCGGCCAGATCTACACGGCAGAGCGCTATTTCACAAAAGGCCGTTTTTCAGCCAAACGTTTCGACCAGGAATCCCTGGCTGAATACGCGGAAACATTTCCGATCGTCTGCGGCGACTTCGCCTTCTATCAATTTCCAACGCCTGCTTTTTGGAAGAAATTATTCGATCAAGTGCCAGCGCCATTCCAGTTTGCCTTCAAAGTCCCCGAAGAGATTACGCTACCCGTCTTCCCGAGCCTTCCGCGTTACGGCCTACGGGCTGGACGGCGCAACCCAAATTTTCTTTCCGTGGAGATGATGCAAGCCCAATTTCTAGACTTGTTGGGTCCCTATTCCGACCGAGTGGCGCTATTGATCTTTGAGTTCGCGGCATCAATTGGAAGGGCCTTCGGCGGAGTGGAAAGCCTTGCTGAAGCCTTATCCAAATTCCTCGCGACCCTACCAAGAACGTTTCGTTACGGTGTTGAAATTAGGCAAGCTCAATTCCTGGAACCTGAGTACTTTCGCGCTTTACGGGAGAACGGTGTGACACACGTATTCAACTCCTGGACCGAAATGCCAGGTATCGACGAGCAAATGGGAAACAGCGAAGCGTTCACAGCCAACTTCACTGCCGCTCGGGCGTTGCTACGGCCTGGGCGCAGACACGAGAACTCGGTACGTATGTTTTCGCCATACCGGGAGATCAAAGAACCGAATGCCGAAGTTCGGGCGGCACTCCGGGACTTGTTGGTGCGGGCGAAGAAGCGGGCGGAGCCGGCGTTCATTTTTGTGAACAACCGCCTGGAAGGGTTTGCGCCGGGAACGATTGCGGCGATCATTGATGGGATTTAGGCGGCTGATTGAATCAAGTCCGATTCACATTTAGTGCTTTGGAACCCACCGCGTGTCGATCGGTTTAGACGGGTCAGCCGTAATTTCGAGATCGGCGCAATGATGGTAAAAGTAGCCGCCGTCTTTGTTATATCCGTGCTTGGCCATGAACTCCACGATTTGTAAAGTACACTTGGCGCAGTTGAGGTTTGGAAGCTGGACGACCGTTTCAAATGGTTCGGTTTGGCGAGCGGTATGCACAAACAAGCCATCGGCGAGCACGGGTGCCTGGACGGTCTGCTGAATCGCCGCCGCCACCGAAGCTGGACCTCTTTCGGAATCGCTCGTCGTCACTTCCGGGTCGGCAGGGAGTTCGGCGCGGGAATTCACCGCCAGAGCAATGCGATAGTGACCAGGATGAAAGACGGTCTCTTGCAATTTGATGTGGAGGATCTGGCCGCCTTGCAACTTATTGATGAAATTGGTCGGCGTTCCTGGATTCGCCGAGGTGCCTCCACAAGGCCCTAGCTTCTGCGGATCGCCGAGATCGTTTTCAACCAGCCAGGATTGTGGTTCCAGCAGTCTGAAATGCGCGTTGGCGAACGGCGCGATCATCAGCGCGGCCCACGCCGCCAGAAAGACACCAAGGGAAGATTTCATGCCTGTCTCCTCAGAAAACCTATGATACATTCTCACGCGCCGATTGTTTCACCGTTGGCCCGGATAGGGATTGGCGGAGATGTTTTATCTATTTCAACTTTCGATCACCTTCAAATCATGACGCATGACCGGCGGCCGTTCGCGCCGTCACCCAGCATGAATTCCATGCGACCGCGCGGTTGTATTTGAGTGAATAAGCTTCTTCGGTATCATTTCCCCTTGTTAGCGTAAAGGCATGTCCGAACCAAACCCCAATCCGTCCGAATCCCCCGACATCGAACAGCCAGACAGCCCGAAGCCAGACATCGAGCAACCGGACTTGGTACCAGAGATCCACAACCCCGACCCTGAGCAGCCGGAAATCGGCGAGCCTGGTGAGGACTTTCCCAATCGGTAACAAACGGACGGTTGTGGGACGCCGCCGAAAACTGAGGCGGCGCGTTTTCCGCCCTTTCAGATTTATGCGATGCTGCGAGCGGGCTGTTACGCTTCTTTCGTTATCCTTGTAAGGCATGTTGCCAAATGAAGCCGAAGCCGTGTTGAAGGATGTCGAAGGCATTCTTCAACAGTTGTCCCAGTACCATCAAGTCACCGAGGAACAACGGCTGGCTCTTCACACCCGAGCAGGGCTAGCTCGTCAGAAGATCGGTGATGTAGTGAAGCTAATGAAAAAACTCACCAAGCCCTTGGTATAGCTTGCCGGTTTCTCCGATAAGCTTGCCTCTCTCGAAACTTCAGAACAGGAAAAACGCGATGGCGAACAGCAAAGATGTCGTGGTCACCGGGTCTCCACCGGAATTGGCCGGGGAATCACAAGGGTGCTTGTTTCAAAGGGATTTCGCGTGTTCGGCTCATTGGCTCTCAGTAGCGCGTCTGAGATCATATGCGAGCGAGGAGAAGTCATGTCGCGTGAACAGAAAGTCGCCGCAGTCGAAGCCTATTTAGCTTGCTTTGCAACAAAGGACTTGTCAAAGGTGCCCTTTGCCGAAGACGTAACCTTCGAAGGCCCGCGCATGCCCAAGTTGAGGGGCCGGGCAGCCATACTCGGATTCCTCACGCAAATTCTCCCTATGGTCAGGGGCATTCAGGTAAAGCAGCACATCGTCGAGGGAGATTATGTTGCCACAGTCTTCGACATGGAGACTGTGAATGGAGTGGATCACGTTTTTGACCGGATTAACATCGTCGATGGACAGATTAAGGCGATACATGCGTTCTATTACCCGGAGCAGCCACCTGAGCGACAAACCTAGCGGCGAACTCTGCTGTCATAAGCTCAGTCATCGGAATCTGGAAACGCGCCGAGCGTTCCACAAAGGGTAAGCTATTAGCAGCACTCGTCACTGGTTTCGCGCTGGACTTACCGGGAAGCAATTGCGTCGTTTCGGCCAAAACCATAGCGAGATTGCCCCACTTCGTGGCGTAGTCCTGTTCGCGTTCTCGATGGCCGCGATTCGGTGGCTTTTTTGCATGGCCCATTAGCGGCAGCCGCAAAACGTCAGTGCTATCGCGGCCAAGATCGCGCTGGACAGCACTCTCCGGCCAAGGCTGTTTTGCTGAAGGATTGGGGGAGCCTACTTTATGAGGGAGAATGGATCTAATCGAAATAATGCGGAACGAATCGGCTGAGATTGTCAGTGACGCCAGCCGCTTCACGAATTCCAATACCTGCCGCGCCCATGTCGGTAATGTACCAGCTTCCAATCACCGGAGTAACCCCCTCCCATGACCGTTCTGGTGCCAGATCCTGAAAGACAAATCCACCTTCTCCATATGGTCCAGGGGTGCTCGTTTCACTCGTGCCTTTGTGCATCATGACGTTGGCACCTTCGCGCGATAGTAGCGGTTTGCGTACAAACTCACTCATCCCGCGCGGCCCGTCCAGGTAACTGGCGAGAAGGTTGGGGTGGTTCGGAAACATCTCCCACAGAATCGCGAGCAATGCCTTGTTCGACCAAAGCATCTTCCAGATTGGTTCGATCCAGTCCATCTTTTCGCAGGTGGAGAGCACTTCCTTCGGCATGTCTCGAAGAAGCCACTCCCAAGGATACAAAGCAAATAGACTCTTGATCGGTTGATCTTTCAAGTCACGAAATGTGCCAGTCTGTTCGTTCCAGCCAAGTTCGCGAACGAACAGATGCGCCGTTTCGATGCCAGCCAATTGAGCCGTATCCCGGAGATACGAAACCGTCAGCAAGTCTTCGTCATCCCGCATGCTGGTGAAGTACAGATGTTTGTTGCCGCGCAGGTACTTTCGAAGGTCAGTCCATTTCGCTACCAGCTTGTCGTGGATGGAGTTGAACTGATCGGTCGCCGGAAAGACCTCCTGCCGCCACTCCCACTGAATAACTGATGCCTCAAGCAATCCGGTGGGTGTGTTCGCGTTGTGTTCGAGGAGTTTGGGTGGGTTCTCGCCGTCATAGGCAAAATCAAACCGTCCGTAAATGGACGGAGGTTCGGCTTCCCACGCTGCGCGAATGACGGGCACTGCCGCTTCAGGAATATGCAACTGATCGAATCGGTTGTTGTCAATTATGAATTGAGCGGCCTCTAGGCAAAGCTTTTGAACTTCTTCGGTCGCAGCTTCCAATTCGTCGATCTCACGTCCTGAAAAGTGATAACAAATCGATTCATCCCAGTAAGCTCGCCCATTGGGTGAGTGATACACAAGTCCGCTCTTCTCGACCTTCTGTTTCCAGTCTTCGCGCGGAACTAGATGAACTCGGTTCATTCTGCCGCACCGCCGCCCGCATGAGCCGCCGGAGTTGTTTGGTGGACTCTGCGAGTTTTATCTGTTCTTGCTGGCGGATCTTAACCTCAATTTCAGCGAACCGCTCGTGAGTAACGGGGCTGTTGCACCAGGGACACCGTTCGGTGGGGAAGGCCGTGGGTTCGTGGCCGTTATGCTTTACTTCTTGTTCCATCATTGTTTTGGAATACCTTTAAAACGATGTCAGTCTCTCTACCGCTGGCCTTCACCACGGCAAGGGCGGCAAACTCCAGAACTTCCACAGGCGGCGCACTGGCTCGGATAGATTTTGGGGTCGCCAAAACCGGGATACCCGAAGCGCCCCGTCCCTCTACAAGTTGCGCAACGGCCAGTGCCCTTACAGGTTTTACATTTGGTTTCATAGGTCGTTACGGTGATCTACAAAGCTGAACTCCCAAAAGTGGACTCAATTCAAATATTTGTGCGATTTATTTTGCGGGGGGGTGGAGTTTGAGGTGTTCGACCCGTTCCCGTCTATTCTGGGAGGATACGGTGTGGGTGCGTTTTCTCAGCAGGCGGCGGAATGTGCCGCGATGGTGATAGGGCCGCTGGTCGCGGCCTACATCAAAGCTCAACGTGACCGACTCGCATCATTGGGGATGCCCCTGTCCGAGGTGGCGAAGCTTCGACTAAGGCAACACTTCACCGATTTCGATCTTGATCGTGTTCGGGTTGTACGAGCAGATCCGTTGCCCATCCCAAACCCGCCGTTGTATCCATTACTGCGACGGCTGCGATTGGATCTGCCGGAGCCTTCCCTGGTGGAAGCGATCACCTTCGACTACGTGATAGCTGCCCGCGAAGAGATGGGCCTGCCGTTGCTTTTTCACGAACTGGTTCATGTGGTTCAGTACCGGCTGCTGGGTGTGAAGGCGTTCTCCCGACTTTATGTCAATGGCTTTTTCGCGGGAGGCGGCTACCATGGCATTCCGTTGGAGAGGTGTGCGTCTGAAATGGAACTGCGGTTCCTTATCGGTAAGGAACCGTTTGATGTTGAAGCGGAGGTCCGCAAGTGGATCGGGCCGTGATTCACGTTTTGCGAAGGCAGAATCTGGCTAGAGTTAACCTGAACCTATCAAGAGGCGGCGTCGGCAAAAAGAATCCCGATCCCTCTTCCGCTTCACCTGGAAAGCGCAGATTGTCCGTCATAGAGGGAAGCCAATTGTCCAAGAAAAAACTATTTGTCATGATGATACCGGTGCATAACGAAGAAAGAGCGGTCGCAGTAGTCGCCAGACTAATTGGCCAAGGCCGGACGTTTGAATTCAGGAAACTCTCCGACAGGTATGAGGTCGTCACCGAGGACGCTTTTGAACTGCCAGAATACGAATGCCCGCGCTGTCGTGCGGCGTTCTCTGATCTCGATAGCCTCGGCGTTATTCCGCAACATGAGACAACGCTCAGCGGAGAGCGTGAGTATTGTCAAGGCTCCGGCAAACAGCCTCTAACACCGTCGCGAAAGACCGCGGAATCCATCTGGAACCGCCTGCGGCAACGACCGAACAAGTCTCAAACAAAAATGGAGTGGGTTGAGACCGAGATTATGAAAATCGAACGTGAAGTTGCAAAAGCAATGAGTGGCAACTTGTGAGATCCGAAGGGAGCGAGGACCCGCGTTCAGCAATTCTGGCGCTGTCAAGCAATTCTGGCGCTTGACTCGCCTCATTGAGTTAACTAGCCTGATAAGAGCCATGAAGATACTCATCGCGCTTCTTCTGTTGTTGTGCGCTCTTTCGTTCGCACAGGACGACGCCGAGCCAGTCCCGCCCGTTTTGATTACTAAAGTTGAGCCCACCTACTCCCCAGAGGCTCTCGCGGATCACCTTTCTGGCAGCGTGCTCGTATCCTTAACGGTCGGCATTGACGGCGTCCCAACGGACATAAAAGTTGTCAAAGGACTCGGTGAGGGCTTGGATGAGAAGGCGGTTGAGGCCGTGTCGCAATGGCGTTTCCAACCAGGCACAAAAAAAGGTGTTCCTGTTGCCGTCCAGGCGCAAGTCAGCGTAATTTTCAGACTGCTCAACGACCCGCAAAAGGCCGCCGCTTTTCCTGCTTCAGGTGACGTAGCTGCGCCGTCTTTGATCAGCAAGGTCGAACCGGAATACAGCAAGGAAGCTAGGGAGAAAAAGCTTTCAGGAAATGTTCTTCTGTCTATCATTGTCGGGGCAGATGGTGTTCCGCGCGACATTAAGGTGGTTAGTCCGCTTGGCTTGGGACTCGACGAAAAAGCAATCCAAGCGGTGTCGAGATGGCGCTTCAAGCCAGGGACCAAGAGCGGCGTGCCCGTACCTGTCAAGGCCCAAGTCGAAGTCAGTTTCAAGCTCTGTAATCCAAGCTGTGGCAGCAGTCCCGAACTGGCACGCGAGGAAAAAGCCCGCTCGCTGGTAAATACCGCTGTCCATCAATTGCGTGGCGACCTCAATGGTAAAGCCGACGCGAAAGCCGCTTTCCAAACCATGCAGAAAGCGGCGGATATGGACTACGGACCTGCCGAAACGAGACTTGGCCAGTTCTATCTCACTGGAATCGGCACTCCCGTTGACAATAAAAAAGCCGCCGAATTGTTTGACCGCGCCGCCTTTCACGGCGATGCCGCAGGCGAGTACGAACTGGGAAAGCTCTACAACACGGGCACCGGTGTCGAACGCGATCAAACCATGGCGATTAAATTATTCACTCGCGCCGCCGCCAAAGATCTTCCCGAGGCCGAGTTCGCTTTGGGAGTTGCGTCCGAGTTGGGCGAAGGTGCTCCACAAGACCTGCCACAGGCCGTGAAGTGGTACCGCAAGAGCGCCGAACAGGGATTTTCCATGGCGCAACTTCGATTGGCGAAAATGATTTGGACCGGGGCCGCTGGCAAACAGAATCAAGTGGCCGCACTCGAATGGGCTCTGCTCGCCGAAAGAAGCGGCCTCAAAGAAGCGTCTTCGGAGGTGCAACAATTCCGCAGGGCCATGCCCGGCGACCGCATCGCTGAAGCCGAAAAGCACGCTGACCACTTTAAACCTCGGGCTCCGAAGCCAAAGCAACCTTAGAACGGTTGCGTGGCCGCCCGGCACCTCCCCTTGACCATCCCCGCCGAAATGACATCGGGATTTCGATCCTTGCCGCACAAGTCCCCGGTGCCAGCATCAGAGTCATTTCACATCCAGCGTTGGTAAAAAAAGCGAAACGTGGGAGTCCTCTGTCCCGGGTAAAGTAGGTAGATTTCCTAGTTTGCGGTTAATCGCCGAAAACTAAACTTTCGAGGGAACGGGCCGAAATGCGAGGTAGGAGCGAATGTCTTCAGCACCCGTTCCGAAGGGGAAATCAAAAATGGCAATCTGTAGTTGCCGTCTCGATGCCCATTCCCTCTGCGATCTATGTGCGCGTCGTGTGGGCGAATATCTCAATCTTTGCGCCCAAGCGGAGATCGAAGACCGAACGGCACGCACCAAGGGAAGGCCGAAGATATTTATTTCTTACGCGTGGGGCAATGATTCTCGCATCGTCGGGTGTCAGCGCCAGCAACTTGTGGACACCCTCTGTCAAAAGCTGGGATATGAATCCTGGGAAGTCATCCGCGACAAAACCGCAATGCACCCCGGCGACCTTATCTCCGATTTCATGAAGTCCATCGGCGATGCTGACTTGATAGTCGTTCTTCTCAGCGACAAATACCTGAGGTCGCCCCATTGCATGGCCGAACTCTACAGCATTTATCAGCA
>Ga0302319_10024586_pt1 | contig 10701 bp, 11 predicted proteins | sample Bog_T0_2_FD_203319 | JGI IMG/M metagenome (GOLD analysis project Ga0302319, IMG submission 203319) | Peat permafrost microbial communities from Stordalen Mire near Abisko, Sweden - Bog_T0_2 | ecosystem: Environmental > Terrestrial > Soil > Wetlands > Peat | place: Sweden: Abisko, Stordalen Mire... | reverse complement strand
AAGCGGCACGGGCGGGGCGATTGATCGGATGATTGGAGTTGTTATGAAGTTTGTTTCAACCATTGCGCTGGCGCTTGGGGCGCTTTTATTTGCGACAGCGCCGGCCTTGGCCCAGGGAAACAGCGAATGCCTGGCGTGCCATGGGGACGCAGGCATGCAGGATGCTTCGGGGCACAGCGTCAGCGTGGATGGGCACAACTTCGATGCCAGCGTTCACGGTCCGCTGCAATGCAACAATTGCCACACTGCCATCAAGGAGTATCCGCATCCGGAACAGAAAACGCCGGTAAAGTGCGAAACCTGCCACGCCGATGAAGCGGCAGGGCTGGTGGGCAGCGTGCACGCGGACGGGAAGGACCATCCTTGCACGAGCTGCCACGGGGACGCACATTCGATTGTACCCAAGAGCGATCCGAAGTCGGCGGTCTATCCGCTGAATGTTCCGCGTACCTGCGGGCAATGCCACGGCACCGAGGGGATGGCGAAGAAGCATGGGCTTGCCAGCGTTTATCCGTTGTATATCGACTCGATCCACGGATTTGCGCTGAGCAAAGAGGGGCTGCTGGTGGCGGCAAACTGCCAGACCTGCCATGGCTCGCATCACATTTTGAGCCACACAGATCCGAAGAGCGCGACCTACAAGGTCAACATCCCCGAGACATGCGGGAAGTGCCATGCGGGCATCAATGCGGATTACCAGCAGGGCGTGCATGGAAAGGCCATAGCGGCCGGCAAACTTGGCGCGCCGGTCTGCTCAGACTGCCACAATGCTCATGCGATTCTGCAACCGACCGAGTCTGAATTTCGCTCGCAGTCGACGCCTATCTGCGGAAACTGCCACAAGGAAAAATTCAGCACTTACCGGGACACGTTCCACTCCCAACTTGGCTCGCTGGGCGGATATGTGGAGACGGCGCGCTGCTGGGACTGCCATGGGGCGCACGAGATTTTGCCGGCTTCCGATCCTCGATCGCCGATCAACAAGGCGAACCTGGTGAAGACCTGCGGCCGGTGCCATACCGGCGCCAACGAGAGCTTTGTACAATACCAACCGCATGCGAATGCGCACAACCGCAAGCTGAATCCGGCTCTCTACTATATCGGGCTGTTCATGAACCTCCTGCTGGTTAGCGTGCTCACGTTCTTCGTAATCCACACGATATTGTGGCTGATTCGCCAGCGCCTTGAGCAGGTGAAGAGAAAGTCGACTGAAGGAGGGAATCATGCCTGAGCAAGAGCAAGCGGGATTGGCCGGCGGAACGAATGGAGCGGGGCAGGAGCGGTATTTTACGCGCTTCACTGCTGCGCAAAGGTATATGCATGGGGTGCTGTTCAGCTCGTTTCTGGGCCTGGCGGCAACCGGGCTTCCGATGCGCTTCAGCCAGAGCTTCTGGGCGCGGAAGTTTGCGTCGGCGGTGGGGGGATTCGGCGCGATCATCTTCTTTCACAAGCTTTGCGCGCTGGTTCTGACGGTCGCGTTTCTGCTTCACCTGAAGGATATTTTTACGCGGGGCATTGTGAACCGCGAGAAGGGAATCTTCTGGGGTCCGAATTCGATGGTGGCCAACTGGAAGGATGTGAAGGACCTGGTGGGGCACATGCGCTGGTTTGTTGGGCTGGGCAAGCGGCCCACGTTCGGGCGCTACGCATACTGGGAGAAGTTCGATTACTGGGCGGTGTTCTGGGGCATGATCATCATCGGCTTCTCGGGCTACGCGATGTGGTTTGCGCCATTCTTTGCGCGGTTCCTGCCCGGCTGGGCGCTGAACGCGGTGCTGGTGGTGCACAGCGAAGAGGGGCTGCTGGCGATACTGTTCATCTTCTCGATTCACTTCGTCAATACGCATCTGCGACCGGACACATTCCCGATGGACATGGTGGTTTTTACGGGAGTGGAGAGCGAAGCGGAGTTCAAGCACAAGCGGGCGGAGGAGTACGACAAGCTGGTGCAGGAAGGGAAGCTGGAGTCGAGGATAGGGCCCGCGCCGGCAACGTGGTGGATCAACTTTGCGAGGGTGATTGGATTCACGGCGATTTTGATTGGGCTGACTTTGCTGGTGCTGACTTTGAGCGCGTACTTCAGCTGATTCCTTAGACTGTTTTTGAGAGGTGGTTTCCCAGGTCCCATAAGCAGGACCTGGGGCACCCGGTTGCGCGCAGTTTGTGATGCATGTTCATAGCCTTGTGACTCCAGTCACTGCGAACGCGTTTGAGAAAAGCGTCTCCTCAATGGCGTGAATCTGAACAGTAGATTTCTTGCTCAAACGCTTGTTGTGGCGCTGCTTTTCGGTGCGTATTCACTGGTTGCCGAACAAAAGCCCAAAGATAAAGATTGCCTTGGCTGCCACTCCGACTCGACTCTGACTACGGAAGAGAACGGCAAGACGGTCAGCCTGCTGGTGGACGAAGGCAAGCTGAAGCACTCGATCCACGGTTCGATGTTTGCGTGCGTGGATTGCCACAAGGATGTGAAGAGCCTGGTGCATGACACGACTCCCAAGAAGGTGAGTTGCGCCGAGTGTCATGCGGATGCACAGACGGCTTACTCGCACAGTACCCATGGCAAGGCGATTGCGGCCGGCAAGCCGGGAGCAAGCTGCGAGGATTGCCACGGCGGCGCGCACGAGATTATGGCCGCGGACGACGCCAAGTCGCCGGTGAGCCATGGCAACATTCCTTACACCTGCGGCAGGTGCCATGGGCAGAAGTTTCTGATGGAGTCGAATGGCGAAAGCGCGCAGCCATTCATCAGCTACCAGGAAAGCGTGCATGGACGCGCCACTGAAAAGGGGTCGAAGAAAGCCGCGGTGTGCACGGACTGCCATGGCTCGCACGAGATTCTTCCCGCCAACGACCAGAAATCGCCGATCTCGAAGTTCAACGTTCCCGCGACCTGCGGCGCTTGCCACACGGCGATCCAGACGACTTTCATGCAGAGCATTCACGGGCAGGCGATTGCGCGGGGCAATGGGGAAGCGCCGGTGTGCACGGACTGCCATGGGATCCACTCGATCAAGTCTCATACCGACGCTAACTCGCCGGCCTCGGAGCAAAACCTTTCGAGAGATACGTGCGCGCGGTGCCACCAGGGAGTGCGGCTCTCGCAGGAGTTTGGCGTGCCGGGCAACCGGGTTACGAGTTACTTCGACAGTTATCATGGGCTGGCCACGGAAGGCGGTTCGGTGGTAGCCGCCAACTGCTCCAGTTGCCATGGCGTGCATAACATACTGCCGTCGAGCGATCCACGATCGACCATCAACAAGGCAAACCTGGACGCGACCTGCGGAAAGTGCCACCAGGGAGTTACGCAGAAGTTCACGCTTACACGGGTGCATCAGGAGGACGGCGTTCCTTCGAAAGATATCGGTTCGGTTGTGGTGTGGTGGATTCGGCTGATTTACATTGTCCTGATTGCGCTGGTGATTGGCGCGATGTTCCTGCACAACGCGATTATCTGGCGCAGCAAGGCCGTGGCGAAGCGGAGGATGCAGAATCCGAGCATGGTTCGGATGACGGAGAATCAGCGATGGCAGCATCTGGTGCTGCTGTTGAGCTTCATTGTGCTGGTGATCACCGGGTTTGCGCTCAAGTATCCGAACTCATGGTTTGCCGAAGCGCTGGGCATGGGAGAGAAACTGCGCAGCATAACTCATCGCGTGGCTGGAGTTATCCTGATCGGCGCGGGCATCTATCACATGTTCTACCTGGCAATGGCGCGGGAAGGGCGGCGATTGCTTGTGGATATTGCTCCCCGGCCGCGAGATGCGTACGATGCCTTTGGAACCATGCGGTATTACCTGGGGATGAGCGGGAAAAAGCCTGTATTCGGGCGCTTCAATTACGCGGAGAAGGCGGAGTATTGGGCGCTGGTGTGGGGTACGGCGCTGATGGCCGTGACCGGAATCATGCTATGGGCGAAGGTGTGGGTGGGCAATCTGCTGGCGCGGTGGTGGGTGGATGTGGCAACCACGGTGCATTTCTATGAGGCGATTCTGGCCACGCTGGCGATTGTTGTTTGGCACTTCTACCAGGTGTTTTTCGATCCGGATGTTTATCCGATGAATTGGGCGTGGTGGGATGGGAAGATGCCGGTGGAGCATTATCGGGAAGAGCATGGGCTGGATACGGAGGGGCTGAAGGCGGCGGAAGGGAAAGCCGGGAATCGTGCCAGCGAGGACGGTCACGCGGACGAGCACCCAAAGGAGTAGGGTGCCTGGGCGGCGTCTACAGGGCCGGTGAACATTTGGGCACTTTTGCTATTGGCGTATGTGTGCGGCGCGGACCGGAAGGCCCACGCGACAGGCGGCCAGGAGGCCGGCGCTACCATCGGCTGCGCGAGTCTTTGGAGTTTGTGTCAGACTCGCCAGTTGTCTACGCGCCAGTTCTTGATGCGCTCCTTGATCTGTTTGCGGTTCAGATTCTGTTCGAGGGCGAGCTTTGCGAGCGAGACGACCTCGTCATCGGCGGCGAAACGGAGACCGATTAACCGATCTTCAGTGAGGCCATAGATTTGCGCGTGCCACTCCGCCGGAGCCAGGGACTGGAGGCGCAGCCGCTCTTCGAGACGGATGACACGATCCTGCACCTTGAGGGAGTATAGGCGGAGTTTTAGAACGGGGATCCAGACCGCAATCGAGACGATCACCAGCCATCCGGTATAGAGGCTGGGCTGCTTGTATGCCAGCAGACAGACGATATAGAGGTTGACAGCCAAGACAGCCGCAAGAACCATATGATACGGCGGATCCCAGCGCGCATGGTTTTTCAAGTTTTGTGGTGTCCTACTCATGCGTTCCCTCGTACCGCTCTATGGCCTGAATGAGCTGATTCTGACACATTCAGTATCAGTTTTCAGAAGCGCCGGGGGTGAGTACCGGCGCTGCTGCTTGCTGCTTGAATTTACGGAGATGCGGTCAGATACGCCAGTCGTCGGCGCGCCAGTTCTTGATGCGCTCCTTGATCTGCTTGCGGTTCAGATTCTGTTCGAGCGCCAGCTTGGCGAGTTCGACGACCTCGTCATCGGAGGCGAAGCGGAGGCCGATCAACTGATCTTCAGTGAGGCGATAGATTTGCGCGTGCCACTCCGCCGAAGCCAGGGACTGCAAGCGCAGGCGCTCTTCAAGCCGGATGACGCGGTCCTGGACCTTGAGGGGATAGGTGCGCAGTTTCATTGCGGGGATGAATACGGCGATGGAGAGGACCGACAGCCATTCCGAATAGATGTTTAGATGGGACCAGGTGTAGCACAGGACGATGAAGAGGTTAGCGGTGAGGACGGCGAGGAGAATGAAGTGATAAGGGGGATCCAGGCGTCCATGGTTCTTCAGGGATTGCGGTGGCTTACTCATGCGTTGCCTTCATTTCTCTCAGGCCTGGTTGGGCTGATTCGCCGCTTCGAGTTGCCGCGGTCGTCTTCAGAAGCGCCGGTGGCCTGGATGCCCGCGCTTTCCGCATTTTGCGCGGGGCAAGGGAAGTATGTCAATGAGGGAGCCCGAAAAAGGGCTGGATTTTTGCCTCCAAGGAAATGATAGAAGCGGGTGAATGGAGCCGTCTCTGATATTGGGGCTGACGTGAGGCGGCTTGCTCTGGTACCGTTCTCTTTCCGGAAATTTCGAAGGCGCGCAAAGCCTGGAGGATTTCCGGTATCCATTTTTCAGGCGAGGGCTTGTCATGAATTTCCGTTCTGTGCTTTTAGTTGGTCTTCTTCCGGGTGCGATTGCCCAGGCGCAAGTGACATTGCCCAAGATTCTTTCCAGCCACATGGTGGTTCAGCGGGATTTGCCGGTGCATGTTTGGGGGCTGGCGGCTCCCGGCGAAGCGGTGAGCGCGACGTTTCGCGGGGAGACTCGGCAGACGAAGGCCGGGCAGATGGGTCGCTGGAGCTTGTACCTGAAGCCTGGCGCGGCCGGTGGGCCTTTTCAACTCACGGTCACGGGTATGCCCGTGGCTACGGGCACAGAGGCTCCCGCGGCGCAGACGCTTATGCTCGACGACGTTCTTGTTGGCGACGTGTGGGTTGCGTCGGGGCAGTCGAACATGGAGTTTGCCATGCGTCAGGCGGCCACAGCGGCGGACGATCTGCCCAAGGCGGGCAATGACCGGATACGGCTACTGATTGTGAAGAAGGTGGCCATCGAGTATCCGAAGGACGATATCGACACCGACGTGTGGGCGGGATGGGCGGCGTCAACCCCGGATACGGCAAAGGATTTTTCGGCAGTAGCGTGGTACTTTGCGCGGGAGATTGTGCAGCGGGAGCATGTGCCGGTGGGGGTGATCGACTCGACGTGGGGCGGGACGGTTGCCGATGCATGGACACGCGTGGAGGCGCTGGGCGAGGACGCCGCGCTGGCGCCGGTGTTTGTGCAGTGGGGCAAGATGGCCGAGAAGGAAGAGAACGAGCAACTGAGAGCCAGGGACGAGCAGCGGCAGCGGGCGGACGCGTTGGCGCAGGGCAAGCCGGCTCCGATGTTCCCGTGGCATCCGCAACTCAAGAGCTGGGGCCCGGGGATGCTGTGGAACGGGATGATCGCGCCGCTGACGCCGTTCCCGATTCGTGGAGTGATTTGGTACCAGGGTGAGAGCAACAGTGCATTGGCGCGCGCGGGGCTGTATAAGCGCGTGTTCAGCACGATGATTGAGGATTGGCGTCATGAGTGGGGCGTGGGAGATTTTCCGTTTCTGTTTGTGCAGATTTCGAATTTCAAATCGGGTCCGGGCGAGGACTGGGCGGAGTTGCGCGAACAGCAATTGAAGACGCTGGAAGTGAGCGATACGGCGATGGCGGTGACGATCGACATCGGCAATCCGGACAATGTGCACCCGACGGACAAGGTGGACGTGGGCCTGCGGCTGGCGCTGGCGGCGCGCGCGCTGAGTTATGGCGAGGACATCAGCTATTCGGGGCCGATATTCCGGCAGGCAACACCGGAGGGAAGCGCGATTCGCGTGTGGTTCGATCATCATGCCAAGGGACTGGCGGCAAAGGGCGGGGAGTTGACCGGCTTTGAGGTGGCGGGGGCGGACGGGAAGTTTGTGGCGGCTACGGCGACGATTGACGGCAACACGGTGGTGGCGACGAGCGACGGGGTTGCGGAGCCGGTGGCGGTGCGCTACGGCTGGTCTAACAGTCCGCAGTGCAACTTGTTCAATGGCGAGGGACTGCCAGCTTCTCCGTTTACGTCGGTCGAGTAGCGGGCTACAGCGCTGGGCTATGGATGGCTGGCGGCGGCTTCGACGGGCTGGGAATAGCGAATGGCTTCGACCGTCGAGGTTGCTATCAAGCCCTCCTCGACCATGGTGTCGAGATATGGAATCAGTCTCGCGATCTGCTCTTCAGAATCGACAATGCTGAGCTGGATGGGAGCGTCTTTAGAGAGATTCCAGCGGGTGGAGTGGCGAATCCTGCTGGCCGAACCGTAGCCTTCGATGCCGCGGAATACGATGGCTTCGGCGATACCCAGTTCGACGCATTTCAAAAGAATGGCTTCGTGCAAGGGCTTGCCATGCCAGCGATCGTCTTCGCCGAAATGAATACGGACCATCTTTGCCGCGAACTGTTCTTTCATATAGCTACCCTCCTTAGGTGCCTGTAGTGAAAGTGGAAAATGCCGAAAGACCTTCCCTCAGGGGCTAAAGCCCAGCGTTGATTCTGCTGGGTTTATGCCGAGGATAAATCCCCGGCCTACCGCACGGGTGACTTTTTCACCAAGCTCTGAAGTCGTGCCCTTTCAAAAACCGACTCGCAACACAAGTTGTTACTGTGGAGCGCTGCAAGCCGCACGGGGCGCTTGTGCCGCTTCGGTTTCGATGGTGCGAAATGCGTACTTGACTATGTCCACGTCGGAGAAGACGACCAGGCCCTCGACGATCATCTGGTCCACAATCGGCATGAACGCCTGAAGCTTTTCGGCTGTATCGACGGCCGAAAGCATGATGGAGCCATGATGGAATGCGAATTGGGGCTTGTCTTTGATGAGCCGACGGTGGGCGCCATAGCCGAGGATGCCTCGATAGACAGTGACTCCGGCAATGTCGTTGGCGCGCATGGCTTCGATGAGGGCTTCGTGCAGGGGCTTGTCCTTCCAGCGGTCTTCCTCGCTGACGTAGATGCGCATCATTTTGGCTTTGCCTTCCATCTTCAGGTGCTGCGGGGGTGGTTGCAGCTTTGGTCTGGAGTGCTGCTGGGCCGGCTTGGCTACATTGGTCTCCTGCATCTCGATCAACCCGCTGCCTGCCAGTTCTTCCAGCTTGCCCAGAATGGAATCGACCTTCTCGCGCGTCTCAATGAACTCGATTTTGATGGGAAGGCGGTCGGAGATCTCCACCATGCTGGAGGAGTGCATGTGGTGGTCCGCGCCAAAGCCGGCGATGCCTTTGAGGACGGTTGCGCCGGAGATGCCGCGATAGAAGAGAAAATCGAGAATGCTGGAGTAGACCGGAACTCCGTGATGAGTGGCTCCATCGCTCAGGTAAATGGAGACTTTCATTGCTCTTCCCGCCTGTAACATGGTTCCCTCCTTTGCGCGATCAACCGACGCCGCTGGGCGCCAATTGATTAACGATGGATTGAAGCACTATTTAGAGAGAATTTGCAAGCGAGAATGACACATTTGTGGCGAATCGGCTCTTACGAAAGCACTTCTGCGAGCCACGAACCGCCCCACACGGCAGCCAGGCCGAGGATAAAGCTGCCGCCGGCGTAGAGGGCAGCCAGCAGGAATGCACCGGAGCGCAGGCTGGAAAGCGTTTCCCACTCATAGGTGGAGAAGGTGCTGTATGCGCCGATGAAGCCGATGGGGATGAGGAATCTCCAGGCTGGGTTGAGGTCGGCACGGCGGCCGAGGTAGGTAAGCGTGAAGCCGATGATGACGCATGCCGTGATGTTGACGATGAGGGTGCCGTAGGGAAAGCGAATGCCCACGCGCGAGGCAATGGTGGAACTGACCCAATAGCGTGCGATGGAGCCAAGCGCGCCGCCGACGGCGATGAGCAAATATTTCTGCAATGACATTCTCCCTTCAGGTTAATACAGCAAACAACTCCGCGCACCCGCGCCAGGGCCGGAAGCGAGACCGGCAGAAGCCATGGCTCAGGCCAGCGTTGCAAAGTCGATGTTATTCAGGGATCGCGCCGGGGACATAACTCCGCAACAGGATACCCTGTCAGGAGTTATCATCTGTCCGGCCTAGTGGGGGGACAGCGGTTAAGGGTGAACTCCTTCACCAGAACCAACAATTCCATTACACTCCAGATTCTAAATAGGTGTCAACAATTGGAACTGACGGGAGCGAGTTCCGCCCTAAGCTAGAATGAACTCCTATATCGATGAAGACTTTGGCGAGTGCGCGGGACAGGCAGGAGATACTCGAACGGTTGCGCGTGATTTCGCCGGCGAGCAAGCGGCGATGGGGCAGGATGACTGTTGCCGAGATGATTTGCCATATGAACGACGCACTTCGCATCACCATGAGCGACACGCCGGCGGGGCCTGTCAGCAATTGGTTTACACGCTCCGGCTTCAAGTGGCTGGCTTTGTGGATGCCTTTTCATTGGCCGCATGGAGTGAAGACGGTGCCGGAGTGCGAGGCAGGCAAGGGCGGCACGCTGCCGGCGGGGATGGAGAGCGATTTGACAGAGCTTCGCCGGCAGCTTGAGCGGTTCGCTCGGCAGCCGCGGGATTTTGAGTTTCAGCCGCATCCGATCTTCGGGCAGATGTCGGAGTGGGAATGGATGCGCTGGGGCTGGCTGCACATGGATCATCATCTGCGTCAGTTTGGCGCGTAAATGCCTGGCCGATTGGAGTGCGGGGCAATGGGGACTGCCGTTGAATTTCGCAACGTGTGCTATGCGCCTTCGCGCGGGCGGGTGGTGCTGGAGGATATCTCGCTCGCCCTGGAAGAGGGCACGACGACCGCGGTGCTGGGGCGCAGCGGATCGGGCAAGACCACTTTGCTGCGGACCGTGAATCGCATGGTTGAGCCGGACAGCGGCGATGTGCTGGTGGGCGGGACGAGCACGCGCGGCGTCGACCTGATTGGGCTGCGCCGGAGCATGGGCTATGTGATCCAGGAGACGGGGCTGTTTCCGCACTTTACGGTGGAGCGCAACGTGGGGCTGGTGCTGGAGGCGATGGGCCGGGGGCGGGATGAGCGCGCGCGGCGCAGCCATGAGTTGCTGGGGGCGGTGGGACTCGATGCCGGCGTGTTTGCAGAGCGGTTTCCGCACCAGCTATCGGGCGGGCAACGGCAGCGGGTGGGGCTGGCGCGCGCGCTGGCGGCTGAGCCGGGGATTCTGCTGATGGATGAGCCGTTTGGCGCGCTCGATCCGCTGACTCGCGGCGAGATGCAGGACATGCTGCGCGCGCTGATGGGCAAGCTGAAGAAGACGGTGCTGCTGGTGACGCACGATCTGGATGAGGCTTTGTATCTTGCGCATCGCATTGTGCTCCTTAGCGAAGGCAAAGTGGTTGCGAACCTTGAGCCGGCGGAGTTTCTACGCTCGCATGAGGCGGAGGTTGAGGCTTATGTGCATGCCTTTCATCGCGGCAGCCGCTTGGCCGCGCAGGAGGCGCTGCCATGAGCTCAGGATTTCTGGCGCAGTATGGAGGCGAGATCGCCACGCTCACAATGGAGCATCTGTGGCTGACCGGGGCGGCGATGCTGCTGGCCACTGCGATTGCGGTGCCGGCGGGGATCTGGC
>Ga0302319_10024585_pt1 | contig 10701 bp, 11 predicted proteins | sample Bog_T0_2_FD_203319 | JGI IMG/M metagenome (GOLD analysis project Ga0302319, IMG submission 203319) | Peat permafrost microbial communities from Stordalen Mire near Abisko, Sweden - Bog_T0_2 | ecosystem: Environmental > Terrestrial > Soil > Wetlands > Peat | place: Sweden: Abisko, Stordalen Mire... | reverse complement strand
CGCGTTAACGTTTTTTGGTGCTTTTTTGCAAAAAAAGCACCGCTTACCCTCGCCGATATGCGATCGCCGATCCATCCTTGCCCACCGCGTCGAGCGCCGCCCACGCGCCTGCCGAATCGTACCAATCCTTGATCGGCGCCTCGCCTTCCAGCGTATAACCGTTGGCCGCGATCGGCTTGCCGTCGGCGAGCACGATCGTGCCCCGGCCGATCGGGCGGGCCGTTTCGTTAAGCATCTTGCCGGTCTGCGGATTGAACAGCGGCGCCTGCATCGACTGCTGCGCCCAGTGCGTCAGCGGCAGCGCCGCATCGGGGGCGGTTTGATCGGCCAGGTCCGTCGCCCTGATCGCCACGCCTTGCGGGCCGCGTTGCGCGCGCAACTGAAAGATCTTGCCATTATCGTTGGTGTCGGTGCGCAGTGACGCGAACCGGCCGTTTTGCCAGCGCTCCTCGCCGCGATGCTCGTAGCGATAGAGAGTGATCGGACCGAAGCCGACGCGGAAGCTGGCGTCGATCAGCACGCGTAGATCCTCGCTGGCGCGGATGAAGGTGAGCGTATGTGTGCCGATGGCGCGGCCGTTGCGCGTTACCTCGAACACGATGCGGTCCGGCGCGGGCGTGGCAGCCCAGGCCGCGCGGCCGGCCAGCGCCAGGCCGCAGGCCAGAACATTCCGCCGGGACAGGCTGGTCATGATCGATCCCCATCATTGTGGCGCCTGACCTGTATTCGGGCGGGGAAGGGGTTTTGGATGCAGCGGCGGTGCAATAAAGCCGGTGGGGCACGCCTCACATAACGGTTAGACCGTCCGTGGCGAGGCGGTGCCGGCGGATGGCACGCTGCCGCGGGCGGTCAAATTGTAACAGGCGGCCCAGTTGGGGCTGGCATCTTGCGGCATTTGCAGCCGCCCTGGACCCGCTCTAAGGCCTGTTACATGCCCCCAGACACCGACCCCGGCCGGCGCGCCGCAACCGTTACGTTCGGACAGTCTGGCAACGCGCGCGCCTTCCAGCGCGATGGCTGGGCGGCGGCCGAGGCGGGCTTTACCTGGTCAATCGGCCCCGCCAGCAGCCTTAGCGTGCCGTATCGCGCCGGCGAGGGGACATTGACGCTGGAGATGCGCGTGTCGCCGATGCGGGCGCCGCCGGGCATCACCCGGCAGAGCCTGACGATCGTGGTGAATGGCACCGAGTACGGAACGGACAGCCTGGGCGAGGACAGCGTGCTGGCGTTTCCGTTGACCGGCATCCCATCCGGCCAGGGCGGCCGGGCGGAGATCGAGTTGCGCCACCCCGGCGCCACCGCGCCGGCCGATCATTACGCCACCGACGACCGCCGTTGCCTCGGTGTCTGCGTGCGCAGCCTGACGTTGCTGTGGCTGCCGCGCCGGGCGGCGTTCACGCCGCGGCACCGGCCGCGGCTGGTGGTTCCGGGCCCGGAATTCCAGCACGATATCGTGCGTGGCTGCACCGGATTGCCGCCGCCCGAACTGATGCGGCGTTTTCTGAGCCTGGGCCATAATTGCGAATTCGGCCTGGTGCAACGGCACATCGAGGTGGAGCAGCCCAGCCTGCTGCGCTTCGCCGGCATCCATCCGCACGATATCCTGGCCGGGCTGGAATTGGGGTTCGCCGGCATCGACGATCCGGCGCAGATCCGCCTGCTGGAGGAGGACAACAAGGGCCAGCTGCAATACCTGGTTCGGTGCGAAAAATACGGCATGCAGTTTCACAGCTTCATTCCGGTTGCGTCGAAACCGGCGGCTGCAATGCACGCGCAGATGGTGCAGCATTTGCGGTTCTTGCGGCGGTTGTTCGAATCATCGCTGGGCGAGGGGCGCTCGATGTTCGTGCTGCATCATATTGCGTGCGCTTCCATCGCTCAGGTGCGGCCGTTCCTGCGCGCGTTGCGGCAATGGGGGCCGAACGCGTTGCTATTCGTGACGGCGGATGACGGGGAGGTTGGCAGCGTGGATCAAATGGAGGCCGATCTGTTCCATGGCCACATCGATTACCTGATGTCGCAGGAAGTCCCGGATGTTATCAATACGCCGGCGTGGCTGAGTATTTGTTGCAATGCCTACCGGATGTGGCGGGAGACGGGCGGGGGCGTGGATTAGGTTTTTGCGGCGCCGCAAATGCGGTTTTTGACGCGGTTCCGCCCAAACCCTGTTGGCGGAAAAGGTCAGTAAGTAAGAAGGTGTGGATCATAGAACGCACGGAGAAGACCGCCTACATTGGCTCTCTTCGTGTGCTCCGTGATTAACCGTTGCCTTCTTTCGCAGTCCGCGTAAGGGTCAAACGTAAAAATGCCATGCACTACGGTCGAGCCTGGAAGCGTTTAAGTTGAACTTTATGCAGGGGCCGGCGGCCGGCGGTTGTCGGGTTTGAGTGCGCCGCGGAACGGTACGGTTGCAGACTCATCTGCTCGACAGGCCGGTCGGTGGCCAGGGCTTCGCAGATTTCGACCGGCGGGGTTGCCGTGGCGGGCGCGACCCAGAGCGAGCTGTACAACGCCGGCCACACGGCCCAGGCCGGTTGGCGCATCGCGCTATGCCTGGCCCGCCCGTTGCGGGGCGACGGGGGGCACAGCGCAGTTCGCGCGCGAGGGGGGACCGGCGCAGGCTTCGCGCTCGTTGGTCCAGGCGCAGGTGTGCGGCAAGCAGCCATGGGCGGCCCATTGCAGCGTGGTGGTGACATTGCGCGTTACGGCGGCGCCAATGGCGATCACGCCGGCGAGCAGTACGCCGCGGAGGACCAGGAGAAACAGCCGGTCGGCATAAGAGCGGATCATGGTGGCGCGTCTGTGCGCCCCGGGGGCGTAAACGCGCGATGTGAATCGGCGGCCCCGCCGCGCCAAGGTTTTTTGCTTCTTTTTTCAAAAAGAAGCGCTTGCTTTCCTTGTCTTCTAGGTTCGCGCATGACGCGTTAGGTTGGCGGGATGCAGACCAACTTCACCGAGGCCCAGCTCGCCGACCCCGCCACCGCCAGCAGCAACCAGGTGCTGCGGACCTGCGTGCATTGCGGGTTCTGCACCGCCACGTGCCCTACCTTCGTGCTGCTCGGCGACGAGCTGGATAGTCCGCGGGGGCGCATTTACCTGATGAAGGACATGCTGGAATCGGGGCGGCCGGCCACTGAGGAAGTGGTGCGGCATGTGGACCGTTGCCTGACGTGCCTGAGTTGCATGACCACCTGCCCGAGCGGCGTGAACTACATGCACCTGGTGGATCACGCCCGCGCCTATATCGAAAACACCTATACGCGGCCGTGGCACGACCGCTGGCTGCGCGCGTTGCTGGCGCGGCTGTTGCCGTATCCGGCGCGATTCCGGCTGGCGCTGAGTGCCGCGGGGCTGGCGCGGCCACTGGGCCGACTGCTGCCCGGTGCCAGCATGCCGATGCGGCGGCTTCGGGCCATGCTGGCGCTGGCGCCGGCCCGGCTGCCGCCGGAAGGTGATAGCGCGCGTCCGATGGTGCACAAGGCGATCGGCGAGCGCCGGGCGCGCGTGGCGCTGCTGGCGGGGTGCGCGCAGACGGTGCTCGCGCCACGTATTAACGAAGCCACGATCCGGCTGCTGACGCGGATGGGCGTGGAGGTGGTGGTGGCCGAGGGCGTGGGCTGTTGCGGCGCGCTGACCAACCACATGGGCCGGCACGACGCGGCGATCGCGGCGGCGCGCGCGGCGATCGCCGGCTGGTATCGCGAGCTCGAGAACGGCGGCCTGGACGCGGTGATCATCAACACCAGCGGCTGCGGCACCACGGTGAAGGATTACGGCTTCATGTTCCGCGCCGAGCCCGACCCCTGGCCCGCGCGGGCGGCAACCATTTCGGCGCTGGCGGAGGACATCACCACGTTCCTGGAGCGTATCGGCTATGCACCGACGCGCGAAAAACCCGGCCTGCGCGTGGCGTATCACGCGGCGTGCAGCCTGCAGCACGGGCAGGGCATTACCGCGGCGCCGAAAAACCTGCTGCGGCTTGCGGGGTTCGAGGTGGTGGAGCCGCGCGACGGGCATTTGTGCTGTGGCTCGGCCGGCACTTACAATATCATGCAGCCGGTGATCGCCGGCCAATTGCGGGAGCGCAAACTGCAAACCATCGCCGTGCTGCAACCGGATCTGATCGCCGCCGGCAATATCGGCTGTTTGAACCAGTTGGGCGGCGCTATTCCTGCGGTCCATACGGTGGAATTGCTGGATTGGATGGCGGGCGGGCCTCGGCCGGAGGGGGTCGTATGACAATGCAAGAAAGCAGTTCTTTTTTGCAAAAAAGAACCAAGAAACTTTTGCGCCTGCGCTCGCAGGCGAGCGCAGGCGCAAAAGTTTTTGCTTCTTTTTTCAAAAAGAAGCGCTTTCTTGCCTTGCTTTTGCTCGCCGCAGCCGCACCCCACGGCGTCGACGAAATACTAGCCGCTCTGGCCGTGGCGCCGACTACGCAGATCGCCACCGATCTGGAACTGCGCCTGCAACAGGCCTGGTACGACAAGGCCACGCCGGCGGTGCAGTTGCTGATGGACCATGCAGTGGCCTCCGCCCATGCCGGAAAGATGAAGGATGCGCTGGCCGATTGCGACGCGGCAATCGTATTGCAGCCGGAGTTGGCGGATCTGTGGCGCCGGCGCGCTGAAGCGCGTTTCGCGATGGGCGACGAGCCGGGCGCGATCTCCGATCTGGCGCAGGCGCTGGCGCGTGAGCCGCGCCTAGTGCCGGCGTTCGCGGATTTGTCGCGCTTCGCCGAAGCGCGCCACGATAACAAGCGAGCGCTGGCCGCGTGGCGCAAAGTGCTGGAGCTGGACCCCAAGACGGATGGCGCGAAGGCGCGTCTGGAGCGGCTGGAGAAGAAGCTTAACGGCGAGCCTATCTAGCGAAAGACGTTCTTTTTTGAAAAAAAGAACCAAAAAACTTCTGCTCGGCTGTCGCGGAGTAGTCCGCGACAGCCGTCAAAAAGTTTTTGCTTCTTTTTTCAAAAAGAAGCGCTTCCTTTTCTTGTGCTTGCCGCCAGCTCAAACACCACCGCGAGCAACGCCAGCGGAATAGCGCCCTGCAACACAAAACCGGGCTTATTGGCCACCAGCCCATCGATGATCGGCGTGCCGAGGGTCAGCGCGCCCACCGTGGAGCCCACCGTGGCCGTACCCAGGCCCACCACCGCGGCCGTACGAATGCCCGCCAGTCCCTGCGGCCAGGCCAGGGGCAGTTCCACCAGCAGCAGGGTGCGCCAGGGCGAAAACCCCATCGCGGTCGCGGCCTCGCGCACCGATGCCGGCACGCCGCGCAGGCCGGCTTGCATGTTTTCCACCACGGGCAGCAGCCCGTAGGCGAACAGCGCCACCAGCGTGGGCAGCGCGCCGAAGCCCAGCACCGGCACCATCACGGCCAGCACGGCGGCCGGCGGAAAGCTTTGGCCGATCTTGGCGATCAGCCCCACCAATGGCGCGGCCGCCTGGCCCCACGGGCGCGTAACAACAATGGCGGCGGCGGTGCCGCACAGCGTGGCGGCGCCGACCGCGATGGCGACCAGCGCCAGGTGCGAGGCGGCCAGCGCCACGAACGTTCCGCGGTCGTAAACGGCGGGCCGCGTGCCGGGGAATGCCCAGGCGAACAGCGCCTGCGTGTGCGGCATGATAAACAGGCTGGCCACGAATGCCGCCAGGGCCAGCAACAAGGGCAGGTTGCGGCTCATGGCGATACGCCGAAGCAAGACAAGGAAGCGCTTCTTTTTGAAAAAAGAAGCAAAAATTTTTGCAATTTGGCCGGCGCGTTGCGGCAGCAGCGTGACCAAAAAGCAAAAGTTTTTTGGTTCTTTTTTTCAAATAAGAACCGCTTTAACTTTACCTTCGCGATCACGATAAAAGATCCGAAATCGCAACTACGCCAGCACCGCCGATCGCCACCCGGTCGCAGCCGCGCGCCAGCATGGCTTCCAGCGCGTCGCGCAACGATGCGTCGGGTCTCAGGGGCTCGCCCGGCGCCTCGCCGGGCCTGGCGCGCGCGGCGGCCGGCAGCAGCGACAGGCGGCGCAGGCCGAGCGCGGCGCCGCCGAAGAAATCGCGCACGAACGCGTCGGCCGGGTGCTCCAGCAATTCCAGCGGGGTGCCGTGCTGCACCAGGCGACCGGCGCGCAATACCGCGATGTGGTTGCCGAGCAGCACTGCCTCCTCGATATCGTGCGTGACCAGCACTATGGTTTTGCCGGTCTCGCGCTGGATGCGGCGCAATGCGGCTTGCAAATCGCGGCGGGTTATGGGGTCCAGCGCGCCGAACGGTTCGTCCATGAGCAGCAATTTCGGATCGGCCGCCAGCGCGCGCGCCACGCCCACGCGCTGCGCCTGGCCGCCGGAGAGCAGGTTGGGGCGTTTGCCGGCGAATTGGTCCGCGTCCAGATCGACCAGGCGCAGCAATTCGGCCACGCGCGAATCGATGCGTGTTTTGTCCCAGCCGAGCAGGGTGGGCACGGCGGCGATGTTTTTCGCCACGCTCCAATGCGGAAACAATCCGGCGTCCTGAATTACGTAGCCGATGCTGCGGCGCAGGGCGATTGGATCGATTTGCGCGGTGTCACGGCCTTCCAGGCGGATCGTGCCGCTGCTGGGGGCAATCAGGCGGTTGATCATGCGCAGCGTGGTGGATTTGCCGCAGCCCGAAGGGCCCAGCAGCACGGTGATGGCGCCGGCGGGCACCGTAAGGCTCAGCGCATCCACGGCCAAAGCTGCGCCGTGGCGTTTGCTGACGGCGTCCAGCTCGATCATCCGGTTGCGCGCCGGGCGGTGGCGGCGGCCAGGGTCAGCAGCGCGTCGGCCAGCAGCGCGAGTGCGGTGGCGGGCAAGGCCCCGAGCAGCACGAGATCGAGCGCGTATTGGCCGAGGCCCTGGAAGACGAAGTCGCCGAAGCCGCCGGCGCCGATCAGGGCGGCCACCACCGCCAGGCCAACGGCCTGCACCACCACCACGCGCAGGCCGGCCAGCAGGGCCGGCGCGGCCAGCGGCAGGCGCGTGCGGACGAAGCTTTGCAGCGGCGAGAAGCCCAGGCCGGCGGCGGCGTCCAGCGGCGCGGCAGGCACGTTGTCCAGGCCCGTGACGATGGCACGCACGGTCGGCATCAGCGCGTAGAGCACCAGCGCCACAACGGCCGGCACCAGGCCGATGCCGGACAGGCCGAGTTTGGCCAGCGGCGTCATCAGCAGGCCGAACAGGGCGATGCTGGGCAGCGTTTGCACCACGTTCAGCACGCCGAACACCTTGGGGCGCCAGCCCGGGCGGCGCCAGGCCAGGATACCGAGCGGAATACCGGCCGCGCAGGCGCCAGCCAGGGTGAGTACCACGAGCAACACATGGCGCGCGAAGGCGGCCCAGAACGCGGCGCGATGGGTGGCGAATTCATGCGCCAGGGACAGCGCATCGAGCCGGCCGGTCCAGGCGATCAACGCGATGATCGCCGCGAGTGTGGCGGCAACGGCGAGCGAGGCGAGCGCGTTGAGGGCCAGTGCGGCGGAGGCGTCCAGGCAGGCCAGGATGGCGATACACGATAGCAGCCAGAAGCCGGCGCCGAGTTCCGCGCGCGCGGCCGGGGGCGCGTGGTGCAGCAGCGTCGCGGCCCCCGCGCCTGCGGCCAGCGGCAGCGCCACTAGCAGTGCCACGCCCGCGGTTAGCGTGAGCCAGGAGCGGGAGCGGACGGCGCTGAACGCCAGCATGGCGAGCGCCACGCCGATCGCGACGGCACCAATCGGGGCGCAGGCGAAGATCGTTACCCCGGCGCCAGTGGCCAGACGGTTTGGCGCGAGCGACAGGAAGCCCGGCAGCAGCGCCAGCGCGCCGCCGATCGCGAAGGCTAGCACCAGCTTGCGCGCCGGCTTCACGCGTGGCCGGCCAGGTAGGCGGTGGCGACAGACCACGCATCGGCGCCATCGACGCTTATGCGCGCGTTCAGGGCGCGCAGGCGCGGCAAGGTGAGGCTGGCGAAGACCGGGGCGAGCCAGGCGGCGATATCCGGGTGCGCCGACAGCGTGGCGGCGCGCAGCACGGGGGCCGGCTGGAACGCGATCTGGGCGTGCAATGGATCGGCCAGCAGGAGCAAATTCAGCGCGTCGAGCGCGCCGTCGGTGGTGTAGGCCATGGCGGCATTGATGCCGGAAATGCCCTGCGACGCGCCGCGCATCGTGGCCGAGGTGTCGCCGCCGGCCAGCGCCAGAATCTGGTCCTGGCGCAGGCGGAAATTGTAGGCCTGCTCGAAGGCGGGCAGGGCGTCGCGGCTTTCAACGAATTCCACGCTGGCGGCCAGCGTCAGCGCGCCGCCGTGGTTCAGGTAGGCGGCCATTTCGGTCAAACCGGGGGCTGCCAGCGTGGCGGCGCCGAGCCGCGCGGCCAGATCGCGCCGCACGGCGATGCCCCAGCCATTATCGGCCGGCGCGGGCGGCAGCCAGACAATGCCGTTCGGCGCATCGAGATCGTGCGCCAGTTGCCAGGCCGATTGCGGCCGGTGCCAGGCCGGGTCGCCCTCGCGATGGAAGAAGCCGGCACCGTTGCCGGTGTATTCGGGGTAGATGTCGATAGCACCCGACAGCAGCGCCTGGCGCAGGATAAAAGTGGGGCCGAGCTGCAGCCGGGTTTGCACGGGCACGCCGTGGGCCTGCAGCGTTTGCGCGATCAGGCTGCCGAGCAGCGCACCTTCCGTGTCGATCTTGCTGGCGACCACCACTTGCCGCGCCGTTTGCGCCTGGGCCGCCGTCGCCAGAACAGCGGCGCCGCCCTGGCCCAGCAGCAGGCGGCGGGTGATGAGGTTGCGGCTGGCGGTGGGAGGCATGCCGCGTCATGTTAAAGCATTATCGGCGTGGCTGGAATTGTCCTACGGCGTGGGGTTAGGAAGGAAGCGCTTCTTTTTGAAAAAGGAAGCAAACACTCTGGCTCCTGGGCCTACGCGCCGAAGCAGCCTTACGCTCTTCATAAGCAAACGTTTTTTGGTTCTTTTTTTCAAAAAAGAACCGCTTCCTGGCGCTTGGTGTTTCCAGACCAACTGAACCGGCTTTAGTCTGCCGCCATGCAAGCGCTCCCGATTGCCTTGATCCTGACCGCATCAATGTGCCTCGGCCTCTATCTGGGCTGGCTGTATTTGCGCGGCGTGCGCAAGCCGGTCCTGAACGGCATCCATATCCTGCTGGGCGCCGGCGCGCTGGAGGGACTGGCCGTGCTGCTGCACGGCGCGCCGAACGGCGCCGTCTTTGTCGCCCACTCGCTGGGCGTTGGCGCGCTGGGACTGTTCGCCTACGCCATGTTTTCCGGCCTGCTCGGCCCGATCTTCGGCCGCCAATCGCGCCGCACCGGCGAAGCGGTTTTAGTGACCCATGTTTCGGCCGGACTGGTTGGGTTCTTGGTGTTTCTTTGGTGGGTGGCTCGCAATCGGTAGGGCAGGCCGCGTCACCCCACGCTAAGGTGCTACAACTCGGTCGATCGGCGGCGAACCGATCCCGGCGACCTGCGCCGTTCGTCGGTATGAGTAACAGTTTGGCTTACAACCTGCGGTTTCTGGTGCTTCCGGGCGGGCTTGTGTAGGCTTGCGCCACATATACGCCTGTATTTTTCTTAGCGTTTTATTTTTGCCTTTGGGGGTTACCATGCGCCTTACGACGATTGCCGCGACGGTTGCGACACTATGCTTCGCGGCCGCGGGCGCGGCTGTTGCAGGGCCGCTGAATACCGGCGTCAACGCCGATGGCTCCACCACCACCCCCGGTACACTGGATAACGCCTGGACCGGCGTGGACGTGACGCAGGAAATTCCGGTGCTGCCGGCCTACGCCGTGTCCGGCTACTATGGCGCCTGGTATACCACGCCTAACGCCCAATGGATTTCGCCGGTGGTGGCGACGGATGGCACGACCAATGCCGCGAACTATGGCTACTCGGCGAACGACTACATCAACTGGTCGCAGACCTTTACCCTGACCGCCAATGGCGCCGCCTCCGATATCCTGGGGCTTTTCGCGGTGGACAACGCGCTGGTCGGAATCGTTATCACCAACGCAAATGGCATCTTTAATGTGAACGTGTCGGCGGGCAGTTTCACGGCGCTGACCGGATTCGATATTCCGGTGGCGGATTTGGTCGCCGGCACCAACACGATCACCTTCGAGACCGAGAATTTCGCGTCGGAATCGGGGAACCCAACCGGGTTGCTGGTTGAATTCACGCAAGTCCCTGAACCGGCGAGCGCGGCGCTGTTCGGCGTGGGCATGCTGGCATTGGCAATGGCCTCGCGGCGGCGCAGCGGGGCTTAGGCAAGCAAGCCAAGCGCTTCTTTTTGAAAAAAGGAAGCACGAACGTTTTGACGTCTGTCGCGGACACCTCCGCGTCAAACGCGCAAAAGTTTTTTGGTTCTTTTTTGCAAAAAAGAACATCCTTGCTGTCTTGGCCAGGCCACCGCCAAGCCGCGATCCCGGCAGGGTGTGCCGTTCGGATTTTCGCGCGGACTTGCGCTGTCAGAGGCCTCCGGTCGCCAGGCTGTAGATAATCCGGCCGAACGCGCCCAGCAACAGCACCGCGCAGGCCAGGAGCTGGATCAGGAAACCCGTGCTGCGCTTGGCTGGATCAACCGCATAGCCGAGGGCATAAAGCACCCGCCCCACGATCCAGACCAGCCCCAGGGCGGCCGCGGCCAGTTCGTTCCAATAGACCGCGAACAGCCACAGGCTGGGCAGGAAGATCGGCA
>Ga0302319_10024583_pt1 | contig 10701 bp, 11 predicted proteins | sample Bog_T0_2_FD_203319 | JGI IMG/M metagenome (GOLD analysis project Ga0302319, IMG submission 203319) | Peat permafrost microbial communities from Stordalen Mire near Abisko, Sweden - Bog_T0_2 | ecosystem: Environmental > Terrestrial > Soil > Wetlands > Peat | place: Sweden: Abisko, Stordalen Mire... | reverse complement strand
CGCTGGCCCTGATCCCGCTCCTTGGCCTGGCCGTCGACATCCTCGCACAGGCGCTCCTCTGCCGCCTTCCGTTATCAATTGGCCACGTCCGCCGGCAATTCGTGAGCTTTGGCCTCGGCCTGGCCGCTTCGGGGATATCCCTTTTTTTCCTGCTGAGATCCGCTGGGCTGGGCCTAGAGGATGATGCCGGCTACGGGGCCCTCGTCCTCCTTGCCTACGCCTTCCTGGGCTTTTGCTTCTTCAATGTCATCAACCTGAATGTCTCCTCGCTTCGGATCCGCATGATCAGGGAAATCCATCGGCATTATCCGCAGGCTGTCTCGACCGAGCGCCTGATGGCACTTTACGGCGTTTCCGAGATGCTGGACGCGCGCCTCGTGAGGCTCGAGCAGGGAGGTCAGCTCCACCAATCCTCCGGCCGGTATTTCCTTCGGCGCGGCACCGTGCTGGCGATCGCGCACTTCTTTTCCGGCCTCCGCCGCCTCCTTTTTGGGGACAAAGCCTGATCCAAGCGTCTACACCAACGACACCATGCCCCTGGACCTGACTCTTTTCGTGCCGGCGCTAAACGAGGAGCGAAACATAGCGGGAACCCTGGAGGCGCTCTCAGGGGTACTGGCTTCCTGCCCGGGGAAGACCGCGGAAATCCTCGTGGTCGACGACGGAAGCACCGACCGGACGGCGGCGATTGTCGAGGGGATCGCGAAATCGAATCCCACGGTGGTCCTAGTCAAGAACCCAAAAAACCTGGGCCTTGGCGCCTCGCTCCAGGTGGCCATCGCCCGCGCGGCGGGCAGGCAGATCCTGATCGTCCCCGGGGATAACGACATGCCCGCCTCAACGATCCTTGAGCTCCTGCGGTACTCGGACAGGGCCGACATGGTCATGTGCTTTTTCACGAACAGGGAGCTGCGCGGCTGGAGGCGCAACGTCCTGTCCACCTTATTTGGCCTCCTCTACACGACCTGCTTTGACGTCTATCCCCAGTACATCAACGGCCCCTGCGTCTACCCGGTTGCGGAGCTCCGGAAGCTGCGCCTCTTCTCGACCCGGTTCAGCATCGTGGCCGAGATCAACGTGAAGCTGCTGCGCCAGGGCGTCACCTTCCTGGAGGTGGCCAGCTACCGTCAGGTCGGCATGAAGGGCAGCACCTCGTTCTCCCTCCGGAACCTCGTGGAGACGGCCACCGTCTTCTGGCGCCTCCTCTACGAGGTCTACATCGGAAATCCTAAGGCCTACTCAAAGAGGCCTGTCCGGGTGACGTTGGACAGCCCGCACTAGCTGTCACCCAGCCATGGACGAATGCCACGCGTCCCGTGCCCACGCGCCGCCACGGAAGACCGTCGCGGGGGTCATCCTCCTTCGGAATGACGGTGCTGCACTGCTCCAACTCCGCGATGACAAGCCCACCATACAGGACCCGGGGATATGGGTGGTACCGGGCGGCCATATCGAGCCCGGCGAGACGCCCTTGGAGGGGGCGCGGCGCGAGTTCCTTGAAGAGACGTGCTACCGCTGCGCAAATCCCCGCCCCGTCGCCGAGTTTGAGGCGGCGGCATTGGGGTATCAGGGGGACTTTGGGATGGTTTTCTTTTGGGACGAATACGACGGCGTGCAAATAATTGAGTGTCGCGAGGGCCAAGCGCTGGAGTTCATTTCGAGGAAGGGCTCCGAAGATCTGCCGCGGAGGGAGTATCTAACGCGGGTCTGGGACCTCGCCCTGGAATTGCGCGGGATGGCCCAAGGGTGAAGTGCGACCGCATCCCGCTCGCTGATGCCAATCCGTCGCCAAACCTGCACTCGGGAATTAGGGACAACGGCGGCTTGGTAGCACCACTCGGGACCCGATTTCGCCTAAAGCGACACTGCCGGCCTGGAGGCCATTGCGCCGAACCGGGGCCGCGTTGTTGCCGACGGGGACGCATGTCGAACGCGAAGTCAATTAGCGCTCGCCAGATGAAACCCATTCAATAAGAAACCCCCTTTCACCAATTGTGAATAACCTCTTCGCCTCCTCATTCCTCATGCGACCCTCATCATGACCAATGCCTCTCCTGCGGTCGCAAGTCCGGCATTGATTGAACGATACCTTGCCTGCCCTGTTACCCACCGGCCTTTGAACGTGGAGGGGGACACCATTACCTGCCCCGAGTCGGGCTTCACCGGCAGTATCCGCGATGGAGTGGCGGTAGTCTCTTCGGTGGTCCCCTCATTCTTCGACAGCCGGTTCGAGGTCATGCAGCAGGGGCATGAACTGGAGGGCGAAAAAAGCTTCTGTTACTCTCAGCAGACTGCTCTCCTGGAAAGCTACTTCAATGCCGGTCAGGTGCTCCTTGACGTGGGCTGCGGACCGTCACTTCCCTACGCCAAGCACCCTGACTCGTTCGTAATCGGCTTGGAGTCCTCCTTCGAGTCGATTCGGGCGAACGTCGACGTTGACTTGAGGGTGTTCGGCAGTGCTGCGGCTTTGCCCCTGCCCGATGCTTCCATCGACATCGTGATCTGTTTCTACTCGATTCACCACATGGTGGGGGACACCCGGCGGCAGACCGCTGACAATGTCGCCAGCGCGTTCCGTGAGTTCGGACGGGTACTGAAGCCAGGGGGCTTCCTTTTCGTATTCGAAATGACCCCCATTATCCCCTTCGTCTTTTTTCAGGCCCTGGCTTGGAATACCGTACGCAGCATCGCCCCGAAGGCGCTGGATATGTTTTTCTTTTCCACGAAAACGCTCACCCAAATCGCGGACGAAGCCTTGCCCAAAGGTGTGATTCTGGAGCGGATTTTTTTTGGCTCATCTGCGTTTACGATAATCCCGCCCGTGTTTAGCCTGCCTTGGCTTAAAGTACCGCGGTTGCTCTATCCCTTGGATGCGAAACTTTACAAATGGCGGAAAATCAATCATTAACCACATCCCGCTCATGGAACTAAGCCACCGGACAATCTCAAAGTCCCCCCCTTATTCGGCGCTTTCGCTTGAGGGACTTCCCGAGGAGACCGCCATCGCGCTTTTTCGGCAAATGCTTCGGCTAAGGCGAACGGAAGAAGCCCTCCTCGCTGAATATCACCCCGCCGAAGAGATGCGATGCCCCATTCATTTCTGCATTGGACAGGAAGCCATACCAGCGGCTCTCTCACAGCTCGTGCTGCCGGATGATTATGTGTTCAGCCACCACCGCTCTCACGGCTACTATTTCGCCAAAGGCGCCCCGCTACGTGAGCTGTTTGCGGAGATCTACGGGAAAGAGACGGGGGCAAACGGCGGGCGGGCGGGTTCACAGGACATTTCCCATTCCCAGAGCCATTTTTATAGCGGGGCAATCCTGGCCGGAGCGGTCAGCATTGCCGTGGGTGCCGCGTTTGGATTCCGGTACAGAAAGACGCGGCAGATTGCGGTGTCGGGATTCGGGGAGGGAGCCACCGACGAAGGTGCGTTCTGGGAGGCCATGAATTACACGGGGAAACAAAAGCTACCCATTCTATTCGTGATCGAGAACAACCGCTACGCCACCTTCTCCGACCAGTTAAAGCGCCAGGACAGCGACAACATTTCGGAGCGCGTGAGAACCTTCGGAGTCCGGACGAGCAAGATATTCGGAAACGATGTGGCGCTCGCCTACCGAACGCTTAAGGAGGAGGTCGCACGGCTAAGGGTGGGAGATGGTCCCTCACTCGTCGAGGCCTACACCTACCGTTGGAACAGCCACGTCGGACCCGAGGATGACGGTGCAAACAACTATCGGACGGCCGAGGAAATGGGGTTCTGGAAAGCCAACTGTCCGATCATTCTCATGCAGGAAAAGCTCACCAGAGCCGGTCTCCTCAACCCGAGTCGACGGGCAGCGATGGAGTCCGAGATCGCCGCTGAGATTGCCGCCAATTTCAAGTTCGCAAAGAAGAGTCCGTTCCCGAAAGCCACGGATTGGCGGAAAATGAATTTCGAGGACGCAAGCCCCGAGGCGGACAGACTCCTCGGCACTTCGGCGAGCGGCGTATTTGATCAAAACCAGGCCGAGGCCAAACTCGGGCCGTACTGACCCATGGGCCGGCAAATTTCTTACGCCAAGGCGATCCTAGAGGCCACCGATCAGGCGATGGCCCTCTCGAGTGACGTGTTTGTCCTTGGCCAGCTCGCGGACACGAAATCCGGTATATTCGGTACGACCACGGGACTCGTGGATAAATATGGACCGGACCGGGTGATGGACTTTCCCGTCTCGGAAAACCTGATGACGGCCACGGCAATGGGAGCGGCGCTCACGGGCCTGCGTCCGGTGATCGCCCACCAACGCCTGGACTTCATGCTTTACTCGCTCGACGCCATAGCCAACTGGCTCGCCCTTTGGCGTTTCAAGTCGAATGGCCAGTCCGCAATGCCGGTCACTATCCGGACCATCGTGGGCAAAGGATGGGGCCAAGGGCCTCAGCACTCTAAGAGTCTCCACGCGTGGTTCGCCCACCTCCCGGGCCTGAGGGTAGCAATCCCTGCAACGGCATACGACGCAAAGGGTCTTCTTCTCGAAAGCATCTTCAGTGAATCACCGGCCATTTTCGTAGAGGGCCGCGGCCTCTACTCAATGACCGACGACGTGCCGGAGGAACCATATCGGGTCCGATTCGGCCAGGCCGTAGTTCGGCGCTTGGGGAAGGATGTGACACTTGTCGCGATAGGAAACATGGTCCCGATCGCCCTCAAGGCGGCCGCCACTTTGGAAAAGGAGGGAATTGATGCTGAGGTCGTTGATCCGCGGACACTTACACCATTGGACCGAAAAACAATCTGCGACTCGGCATTCAAGACGGGGCGCCTCGTGGTTGCCGACCCGGCCTGGCATTCATTCGGAGCCGCAGGAGAGATAATCACAACCGTTGTGGAAAATCTGGGGGACAAGCTCAAATCAAAGCCGGTTCGCGTCACCCTGCCCGACAGTCACACTCCCATGAGTATGGCCCTGGAGCCCGAATTTTATGCCGATGAAACGGACGTAATCGCAGCGGTTCGCCAGACGCTCGCCTAAGCGGATAACGGCTGACTTCCATGGCCTATATCGAATTCCTCGATCAGGTGCACAGGAGCACTAAACGCGACTACCTGTCCCGCGTGAACTCCGGCGACAAGGCAGCGAACGCCACAATCGCGAAGCGGTTCGACTTTGATTACTGGGATGGCAGCCGGAATACGGGATATGGTGGTTACGCCTACGATGGCCGATGGCTTAGCGTCGCCAAGCGGATGGCTGAGTACTACCACCTTAAGGCCGGCGACAGGGTCCTAGATGTCGGCTGCGGCAAAGGGTTTTTGCTGTACGAATTCACCCGCGCCGTGCCTGGAATCGAGGTGGCTGGCCTCGATATCTCGCGCTATGCCCTGGAAAATGCGAAGGACGAAGTGAAGGCCCGCCTTGTTGAAGGCAACGCGGCATCGCTGCCCTACCCCGACAAGTCCTTCGATCTCGTCGTTTCGATTAACACGCTCCACAACCTGCAGCTTCCCGAGCTCGAGTCAGCCCTCATGGAGATACAACGCGTCGGCCGAAAGAACAGATACGTCTTGATGGACGGATACAGAAACGAGGAAGAAAAGGTTAACCTCCTCTATTGGCAGCTCACCTGCGAATGCTTCTTCACGCCGCGTGAATGGGAATGGATTTTCGGCAAGACAGGCTATAGCGGCGACTACGCCTGCATCTATTTCGATTGACGCCGATCAAAGCCAGACAGCAAACGGATAACGAGTGCCCGCCGGGCATCCGCGAGGACATTGACGTCACGTTCTTTATACCCTGTCTCAACGAGGAACTCCGCGTCACCCAGACCCTGGACACCCTGACCGAGGCAATGAGGGGCTTCGAACTGACCTACGAGGCTATCGTTATCGACGATGGCTCCACGGACAACACATCGAAGGTTGTCGAGGCTTACAAGGTTGCCCATCCGGATGTGCCGCTGCGCCTCCACCGGAACGAGGCCAATCTTGGGCTCGCTCGCTGCTTTGTGGATACCTCCTTTGTCGGCCGCGGTATTTATTACCGCCTAATATGCGGCGACAATATCGAACCCAAGGAGTCTATGGCCGCAGTCATTTTGCAGTTGGGAAAGGCTGACATCATCATACCCTATTATCCCCAAGTCCCCGGCAAGGGGCCGGTCAGGCTAGCGATCTCGAATGGATTCACCTGGCTCGTCAATCTGGTGAGCGGTCATAAGCTGCGGTATTACAATGGAAACCCCCTCTACCGCCGCTACGACGTGATGCGTTGGGCTCCGCATAACTTTGGGTTTGGCTACCAGGCCGACCTCTTGACCCAACTACTTGACCTAAATGCAACCTTTATTGAGATTCCCATCAACGGAATCCACCGCGCAAAAGATCGGGCCAGCACGCTCAAGGTTCGCAACCTGTTGTCGGTAGCCCATAGCCTGCTCGAAATTGTCATTAGGCGAATGCGGAGAATTGTCTTCCAGCGGTAGCGATCGCATCTTCATCACGTTTCCAAATGAGTAAGCCCAAAGCAAGAACACGAGAGACGCAGTACCAACGGTCGATCGAACTGCAGGCCGCTAATGGCCTCACCTCGCTTGGGCTTATGACCAACCAGGCATGGCAGGACGATCCGAAGCACCTTATCTTCACACTCGCCCGGTACAAATTTGTCGCAAAGATGCTATCGGGGCGCCGGGCGGTTCTGGAAGTAGGCTGCGCCGACGCGTTCGGAACGCGCATTGTACTACAAACGGTCGGAGGCCTTACTGCCGTCGATTTCGACCCCGTGTTCGTCGCGGACGCGAAGGCGCGCATGGATCCACGCTGGAGCTTCGAATGCAAGGTGCATGACATGCTATCTGGCCCAGTCTCCGGCCGCTTTGAAGGCGCCTTTGCCCTCGATGTCATCGAGCATATATCCCCCGCCAAGGAGAATAAATTCGTCGGGAACATAGTCAGATCCCTAAAGCGGCACGGCGTGCTCTTGTTGGGTTGCCCCTCACTTGAATCGCAGGCCTATGCTTCGCCCGCAAGCAAGGCGGGCCATGTGAACTGCAAGGACGGCTCCGGCATGCGCACTCTCCTCGAACGGCATTTCAACAATGTCTTTGTTTTCTCTATGAACGACGAGGTCGTTCACACCGGCTATTTTCCAATGGCCCACTACGTCATCGGGATGGGGTGCTCCAAAAAGGCGCCATGACAACCCAGCCAACTTTTACAAGAGAGACCCCCCGCGGAGTATGCGAGGAAATCGACATCACCATCTTCGTGCCGTGTTACAATGAGGAAAAACGGATCGTGCCCACCTTGGAGACCGTGAGGGCGGCCATGGCAGAGATTAGCGTCAGCTATGAAGTGATTGTGGTCGATGATGGGTCCACCGACCGGACAGCCGCGGTCGTTGAGACCTATTGCTCTGAGCACAAACAGATGCCCGTGATTCTCCATAGAAATCCCAGGAATCTCGGCTTATCAAGAAGCTTTGTAGATACCGCATTCTTGGGCCGGGGACGTTTTTACCGTCTTGTCTGCGGCGACAACGTGGAGCCCAAAGAATCGCTTTTGAAGATCCTGAGGGAAATGGGGACTGCGGATATACTCGTCCCGTATTACCCCTTGCTTCCGGGGAAAAGTGCCGCGCGAAAATTTATCTCGTCGCTCTATACCCAAATTGTGAACTTATTGAGTGGCTACACCCTAAATTACTACAATGGCTGCGCCCTTTATAGGCGCTTTGACGTGATGCGGTGGGCTTCCTATAACTACGGCTTCGGCTTCCAGGCGCACCTAATAACGACTCTCATTGGAGAGGGAGCAACATACAAAGAAATACCGTTAGAAGGCTTCCACCTTGTTAAAGACCGGGGTTCGCCGTTGAACATCCGTAACTTCCTGTCCACAGGCCACACACTGATCGAGATTCTCGTGCGGAGGGTGCGCAGGACCGTTTACAGCAATTGAAGTGAGCTCCGCAATCCTGGCTTCCGAGTTCATATTCGTTCTCGCGAATGCACTTTCGTATTCATTTTTCTTTAAACATCGGCAACCATTCAGGACAGAAAGAGGGATATTCATTTTTCAGGCCGCCTCATTTCTCCTCCTCGTAGGCTGCACCGTAGCGCTGCCGATATTCGGTCGACCCCTGCACGAAGCCTATCTCTTGGCTCTCGCGGCGGTGGGTATCCACGGGATCTATAGTCTGAGTTTCTTGGAATTGTGGTCCCTTACAGAAGGCAGCTACTCACTCTCGGTCCTCTTGTTTCTTGACCGAAACCGAGGAGAAGCCGAGATCACCGAGCTCGAAAGCTTGACGTCTATCGCCGCGCACAAGACCGAGAGCCGCATTGACGGCCTGGTGCGGATCGGACTCCTAAGAGTTGTCGCTCCAGGGCGGGTGTCGCGCACGGCATTCGGGACCGCAGTGGCATGCGTATTTGGGCTGGTGGTGTTCCTGACCAACGGACGCCCTCTTAACCGATGAATTTCCCCGCTATCCTCTCGCTGGCCATAACAAGTACCATTGCGGGTCATAGTCTGGTGAGACGAATTCGACCAGGCTTCAACTCGGTTTTGGCGCTTATTGACGTCGGCTTTCCAGTAGGCGCCCTTCTTGTATCACAGCTCGGTCGGTCCTATGGCTGGCTCAGCCTTCATTGTTTTGCGGGCACAGTAGCCTTCGCCTTTTTCTGTGAGCTTTACATATTCATCTTCACATTAGTCATAGGCAGTGTTTCAGCAGCAATCCTGTTGGATACAACCTCCCCCGAGAAAATCGCCAATAGCTCTCAACCGCCGACGGATACGATGCTCCGTAAGCGGCTCAACGCGTTGCGGCATATCGGCGTCATCGCGTCGCTTGGCTCATCTTACTACCTTACCCAACGGGGCCGGTTGCTGGTTTCAAGCGCGCGATTATTGAGGCGCTTTTTTTCCCACGACCGTCCGGTATAACACCGAGACAGATCGACGATTATTTTCGAGAGCAACCCGAACTCGACAATTGAGTACACCCACCACCAATGGCCCGGAAATCGGGAGGAGCTGGCTCTCAGCGGTCCTTTTTTTTGTCCTCTTGTCGTTTCCTTTATTAACCCTCGCATTTTCTCACGTCACATTGACCGGGCAATACGAGGAAAGCTTAGGGTACCGGTATTTCTATTCCTTGCGGCAGACCTACGATCGAGATCCGTATGTCTTCCTTCCTCAGGGGCAGCTGATGGACTTGGCCAATCGTTGCATCCAGCTGCTTTTGACAGCCATTGGATTTCGGCCGGACTCTCTTACCCCCAGGATCGATGTTTTCGGTTATAGCGCAATTGAACTAGGGTACCTTCTTGCAGCCGGCGGTTTCCTTCTTGTTACCCGAGTGGCAAGAAGCTGGTTGGAAGTAACCGTCCTGGGAATGATTGTGCTCACTCCGTACTTTGATCCCGGCATTTGGGGGTTTAACGTGCTTCTGCAGCCGGATTATCCGAATTGGATTGTCGCGATAATGTTGGTTACAACATGGGCCATCGTTTGGAGTTCAAAACGATATGAGATACAGTGGAGCTTAGCCGACTTCCTCATAGTGACATGCCTGACTGCCGTAGCGCTAGCAACAAAGGCAACGTTGGTAGTGTATCCAGCTTCCCTGGCGCTAACGCTGATTTCGACGAGGCGCAACTTCTTGAGGTCACTGTTGCTGACACTGTGCAGCGCGATATGCGGCCTCATGGGTTGGCTCTTTATACTCTTAGCGTATTTCCGTTTTCGTATTCCACTTGTGGGCCAGTTTTTCCACGACGAACTCAAATTTGGTTCGAGCGTCCGGCCGTCATTGCCCTACCTCAACTGGCTTCAACAGTCCCTTCATAGCGCTGATTGGCTATTGAAGGTGGACCTCATTCTACCCGCCGGGCTTGTCGCACTATTGGCGTTTCCACGTATCCGCTCCAAAGCAGGAACTATCTCGGGGCTCATTGCCGGTTCGCTCGCGTACCACGCTGCACTCTACTTCCGCTATCAACCTATCACCTGGTTTGAAGCAACGGCATATTCCGTTTCCTGCGTGGTGGTGGTGTTATTGATTGGAATCGACCGCCCCAAAGCTCGATCCACAACCTTGGGGTACGTTTTCCTCGCGCTTTTGAGTGCTTCCGTTTCATACGGTGGCTATCGTTACATTCTTCGGGATTACCGAGTTTACCTTACAAACCTCACAGCTGCGCAAAGCCAGGCGTCGACTACCCTAAAGATCTTCGACGACAGAATCGCTTTCCTCCTACCTGACAACTCGTACCGACCGTTGACGGTGGACTCCGCAATCTGGAAGGGGGGTTCCAACATACTTGACGGGAATAGATTTGGGGCAAGTCCTTTGGTTAAGAGTATGTTTCCCTGCCGAGCCTATTTCTCGGAATCTCCGGAATGGTACCAAGCTAGTCCTCAGGACTTGAAGCGCTTCAAGGCTATAGTCTTTACCATTCGAGTGGGGATCGATCCTCCTCCAGCCGACCAGCTTGCTCTGATGTCTCGTCGATTCAATTTTCCTCCCGCCGACCTACATTTATATAAGAACATAGATTTTGGATCGCAGAGATTCCTTGTTTGGACATGGGAAGAGGTAACGTCCGGATTGTTGCGCACATTTTCTGATCGGTTAGTACGGAGGAAGGTCTCCTCCCATGAACGAAGGCACTCCCCCTGGCGCTTCGGCGCCCGTCCCGGACAGT
>Ga0302319_10024582_pt1 | contig 10701 bp, 5 predicted proteins | sample Bog_T0_2_FD_203319 | JGI IMG/M metagenome (GOLD analysis project Ga0302319, IMG submission 203319) | Peat permafrost microbial communities from Stordalen Mire near Abisko, Sweden - Bog_T0_2 | ecosystem: Environmental > Terrestrial > Soil > Wetlands > Peat | place: Sweden: Abisko, Stordalen Mire... | reverse complement strand
GCGTGGAAAAATCTACGGCGAAGATTGCCAAGCAGCCGGTCCGCCGCCTCTCGCAGGTGCTTTGGGACTGTGGCATCCAGGTTGCGATGACGATGCGCCAGCCCAGCGATTGCAGCCGCTTCGATGCTGCCAATCCGGAGTTCGGGCTCTCACTGCTGGACCTGCGTTCGCTGGGCGGAGACAGTGAACTCTTCCGCCGGCTGCGCGACAAGTCGGTGGCGAAGATGCGCCAGCGCGATGCGAAAGTCATCGCCGCCGAGCTGGTGAAACTGACGCGCGAGCGCCACGCCAAATACGGCGGCACGCTCTTTCACCTGGAGCCGAACATCAAGGACTGCCCCGGCGGTCTGCGCGACGCCCATGTCTGCCAGTGGCTCAACGGCCTGCGCCGAGGAGCTCCTGCGCCCGCGCCGGAGTTTGAAGATGCTTTGGCGTTCTTCGCAGCGGTGCGTTGCTTTCTGCACTACAGGCACGAGCGCGATGACAACACGCTCGACTGGCAGGCGCAGGACGCCGCAGCGGAGCAGGGCATCGGTCTCGGCGCACGCTCGCGCGTGGATGCGGCTTATTGGATGCGCGCCTACTTTCGTTACGCGCGCATCGTGGAGCGCTGCCTGGCCCGCGCCGCGGAGGACTTTGGTCTGCGCATCGAGGCCGAGGTCCCTGTGCGCCGCCTGAAGCTGCCGGCCAACGCAGGCTTCGTGATCAAGGCCGGCCGCATCGAACTCGCCGCGCTCGGGCCCAGCGGCATCGACGCAGCGCACGAGCCGGAGATCGTGCTCGCCGTATTTGCCGCGATGGCCCGTACCGGCGCCGCGCTCACCCCGGCCGGCGAGGAGCGTATCGCCGACGCGATTCCGCTGCTCTCGGCGAACCTGGAGGAAGGGCCCGGCCTGTGGCAGCAGCTCTCCGCGATTCTCACGGGGGAGCGAGCCGCCATGGCGCTGCGTTCTATGCACGCGCTGGGTGTACTAGAGCTGATCCTGCCGGAGTTTCACGGCATTGACGCGCTGGTCATTCGCGATGCGTACCACCGCTACACGGTCGACGAGCACACCTTCGTGCTCATCGAGACGCTGCATGGCCTGGAGGCCGATCCCGGCCCCAATGCTCCCGAGTGGCGGGTGAAGTTCCGGAGTATGATCCGCGAGCTGCAGAATCCCGGCCTGCTGTATCTCGCGGCGGTGCTGCATGACACCGGCAAGGGCCGCGCCGGCGCCAGCCATGCGGCGGAGAGCGCGCGCATGGCGCGTAACGTCCTCGCCCGGCTGGAGATGGATGCCTACGACTCGGCCATGGTGATGCGCCTGATCGAGAACCATCTGGAGATGTCCGCCGCGCTGCGCCGCGACATCTTCGACGCCGCCACCGTTCGCGCCTTCGCCAGCAAGGTGCAGACCCACGAGTCGCTGCGCATGTTGACACTGTTTACCTATGCGGACATCGCTGCGGTGCATCCGGATGCGCTCACGCCGTGGAAGGCGGAGAACCTCTGGCGGCTTTCCATGGCGGCTAACAACCAGCTGGACCGCAACGTGGACGACGAGCGTGTCCACACCCGCGGCTCGCTGGACGGGACGGATGCATCCCGGGCGCGCGACGAAAAGATCGCCCGCATCCTCTCGCTGGCGGGCGGCGATGCGCCGGACGCCGAACACTTTCTGGAGGGCTTTCCGGAGCGCTACGTCAAGACCCGTTCCGCCGAGGTCATGCTGCAGCACTTCGCCATGACCCGCCACTTCGCCGCGGAGCCGTTCCAGATCGCGTTCCAGTACAGCCCCGCGGTCAATGAGATTACGCTGGTCACGCAGGACCGTCCGCGGCTCTTCGCCGGTATGGCATCGGCGCTCGCTGCATGGGGAATGAATGTGGTTACCGCCGATGCGTTCGCCAACTCCGCCGGCGTGGTGGTCGATACCTTTCGCTTCACTGACAGCTTCCGCACACTGGAGCTGAACGAATCCGAGCGGCAGCGCTTCGTGGCCAGCTTGCGCGACCTCATCGCTGGTCGCGCCTCTGTGGAAAAGCTGCTCAGCGGCCGCCGCCGCGCTCGCCGCCGCGCCCCGCGCATCGTAGTGGAGACGCGTATCGAGTTCGACAATACCGCCGCGGCGCACAGCACGCTGCTTCAGGTCGTGGCCCAGGACATCCCGGGCCTGCTGCGGGCCATCAGCATGACTCTGAGCAGCCTGGCGTATAACGTGGAGGTTGCCCTGGTTGACACCGAAGGGGAGACCGCTATCGACGTCTTTTATCTCACCAGTGGGGGTTCACAACTGAGCGACGCGCAGGAGCGGGCGCTGCGCGATGCCTTATTGGCTGCCATCGCTGCCAATGCGGGCTGAGGTTCCATTCCGCAGAAGCGAAGAACCTCAGGGTTGAATCCAACCACAGACATGTGCATTGCATCCCAATGCAGAGCAAAGCAAGACCGGAAGTAATATCGTTTGGATGTCGGCTCCCATGAGCTTTCAACTTCTTGACAGATCTATGGTTTCCTTGGGATGGAACCGTATACTTAGCCTATGAGCACTGATATGAACCAGACCTCGACGAGCGGACGGCCCACAGGAACGCCTCAGCGGAATGACCGCTATATTTTTGGAACGCTCGACAGCTTTGCCAAGAACCAGGAGAAGCTCGACGAGGTCAACTGGGGTACGGAGCAGCCGGAGGGTGTGGTCCTCGCCTCTCTGGATGCCGCCATCAATTGGGTCCGCAAGAACTCGGTCTGGCCCATGACCTTCGGTCTGGCGTGTTGCGCCATTGAAATGATGTCCATGGGTGGCTCGCGTTACGACATTGCCCGCTTCGGCGCGGAGGTCTTTCGGCCGTCACCGCGGCAGAGCGACCTGATGATTATTGCGGGGCGAGTCTCGCAGAAGATGGCGCCCGTCATTCGCAGGCTTTACGAGCAGATGCCGGAGCCGAAATGGGTGATCTCGATGGGGGCGTGCGCCACCTCTGGCGGCGTGTTCAATAACTACGCTCTGCTTCAGGGAGTGAACCAGGTGATTCCCGTGGATGTATACGTACCAGGCTGCCCGCCGCGTCCCGAGCAGTTGCTTTACGCGATTACGTTGTTGCAGGAAAAGATTCAAGCCAGCCGAGGAACGGTTCGGCAGACCCTGAACCTGGCATAGTTCTTATCGGCTGGTTTTTGGCCTCCGGGCTTCACATGGGTGGCCGGCGGCAGATTTGCAGAGTTGGGCCTGTTTGGGACGGGACAAGCTAATATTCCCCTCCCGTGGTTGGAAGCCTGCTGGAAGCTGTTCTCTGGCAGGGAGTTGCATAAGTTGTCCCAAATGTGACTTTTTTGTGGACATACCGTTCATCTGCGGTACACTTTTGAGGAATTCGCAAAAGGGATAGCGGGGTACCCGAGGCTCAAGCCCGCGGATATTTCAAGAACGAGATCGAATTTTAGTGGAGGATTGTCGAATGTCTTATAGCCCGTTTCGCAATATCAGCCGGTGTCTTCTGGCTGCTTGTGCGGTCAGTTTCGGAATTGCTAGCCTGAGCGCCCAGACGGCGCCCGCCCCGAGCGGACCCAATCCTTCGCGCGTCGATGTGTTTCTGGGATACTCGTACTTTGGTGCCCACGGCAAGGTTCAGCCCCAGGGTATTGCCTACACATCCATCGATGAGGGCGCAATCGGCAGCGGCGCCTACTGGTTCAACAAGTACGTCGGTGGCGAGGTGCTCGGCATCTCCAACCCAGATGGTGTCAACGATGGCTTCTACGGCTACTATGCCGGACCCATCTTCCGCGCCCCCATGCAGAACTTCACGCTCTTTGCCCATGGCCTTGCGGGTGGAGTGCAGAGTTCCGGGCCCAACAACGACGAAGCTGGTCCGGCCCAGTTTTATTCAGAGCCCTACCAATGGGGTCCCAGCGTGATGGTCGGTGGCGGCATGGACTATGACCTGCCGTTCTGGCATCATCACTTCGGGATTCGTCTCTTCGAGGCGGATTATCGCTACATCCATGAAGACTACGGTCCAGCGATCACTATTCCCACCAATGGCACCCCTCTTGGCGGGCGCGCGAATCTCAGCGCGGCTGAGCTCAGCAGCGGTATTCTCTTCCACTTCGGCAGCATCGTACCGCCGCCACCGGTTGCTTATGCGTGCGCCGTTACCGCGCCGACCGGTGCCATCTATCCGGGCGATGTTGTGACTGTCACCGGTACTGCGACCAACCTCAACTCCAAGAAGACGCCGGCTTATACCTGGACGTCTGACGGAGGCAAGGTATCCGGAAGCTCCAATGTGGTCAGCATCGACACCGCTGGTGTCGCGGCCGGTTCCTATAGCGCCAAGGGACACGTATCGGAGGGCTCGAAGCCTGGCGAAATGGCGGATTGTTCTGCGCCCTTTACCGTCAGCCCGATCCTGCCGCCCACCGTGGGCTGCTCGGCGACCCCCTCCACGGTCAACCCCGGCGACCCGTCGACCATCACGGCCAATGGCATCAGCCCCCAGAACCGTCCTCTTACCTACAGCTATAGCTCCTCTGCGGGTTCGATCAGTGGCAATACTTCCACGGCGACTCTTTCCACCTCCGGCGTTGCTCCGGGCACCATCACGGTGACCTGCAACGTGGTGGACGACAAGGGCCAGACGGCCTCACAGCAGACTACGGTCACTGTCAGCGCACCGGTTGCTCCGGCGCCTGTCACGACCACCGCGCTGTGCACCATCAACTTTGACCGCGACAAGAAGCGCCCGACGCGTGTGGACAATGAAGCCAAGGCCTGCCTTGACGACATCGCCCTCAGTGCCCAGCGCGACGCAGCGGCCAAGCTTGCCATCACTGGCAATTCGGATCCGAGCGAGAAGATGGGCGGCAAGATGGCCGCTGAGCGCGCGGTCAACGAGAAGGCCTACCTGGTCGGTGAAAAGGGTCTGGATGCCTCGCGCATCTCGGTCTACACCGGGACCGCTGGAACCAAGACTGCGGCCACCACCCTTATCCCCGCCGGTGCAACCCTCGACACGACCGGCCTCACCCCGGTGGATGAGTCCGCTGTCAAGGCGATTCCCCGTACCGCTCCGGTGGCACACCACAAGAAAAAGAAGTAACCAACTGTAGTTGAGAAGGATAAGGGCCGGCCGGGAGAGAATCCCAGTCGGCCTTTGTCTTTCTCGCTTCCTTATTACCGAATGCAGGGGTCTTTACATCTATATCAGGTATCTCGGGGAACACTCATATTGAGTCTGCAAGGGATGGATCGCTGAAGTTAGGTTAACCTTGTAAATAGGAGTGGCCAGTTGAACAGAATGATCTTCCGTCTAGCGCGCAACACTGTACTTTTTTCCCTGAATCTGTTTCTTGTTGCTGCCCCGCTACGGGCCGTTTCATGGTTTGCGCTCGGCCCATACGGCGGGGATGCTCGGTCGTTTGCTGCCGACCCGAACGACCCCAGGCATCTGTATCTCGGCACCGCCACTGGCTGGGTCTACGACTCACACGACGGCGGAGCTTCCTGGAACCGTATCGCACAGATCGCTGACCGCAATGATCTGGTGATTGACCATATTCTTGTCGATCAGCTTCATCCCAAGCGGCTCATCGTCGGGGCCTACTTTGTGGACCGTCCTGACGGCGGCCTGTACATCAGCGACGACGCCGGTAAGAACTGGTACGCGCAGGCAGAGATGCATGGTCAGTCAGTGCGTTCGCTGGCCCGCTCCGCCTCCAACCCCAACGAGCTAGTTGCCGGCACCCTTATCGGTGTCTTCCGCAGCCTGGACGACGGTATTCACTGGAAGCCGATCAGCCCCGCCAACAGCACCGAGATCCATGAGATCGAGTCCATCGCCATCGACCCGAACGATCCCAACATCATCTACGCCGGTACATGGCATCTCCCTTGGAAGACAACCGATGGCGGCGAGACCTGGAAGAGCATCAGTGACGGGATTATTGTAGATTCCGACATATTTTCGATCATCATCGATCCGTCGCGGCCCAACATCGTCTATGCCAGCGCCTGTTCCGGCATCTACAAGAGCATGAACGGCGGCGAACTCTTTAAGGGCGGAGTCACCATCAACCGTACTCAAGGTCTCGGGTCAACCGCGTACAGAACAAGAAAGCTGGAGCAAGACCCTAAGCATCCGGAGACCATCTACGCGGGCACCACCGAAGGCCTGTACCGCTCGATCAACGGTGGAGAAAGGTGGAGTCTACTGACTGACGCGGATGTCATTGTGAATGACATATGGGTTGACCCCTCCAATCCCGACCATGTGTTGATCGCCACTGACCGCGGCGGCGTTTATGCCAGTGACAACGCAGCCGTCAGCTTCCATGCTTCCAACGCCGGATTTTCGACGCGCCAGGTTTCGGCCTTCGCTGCCGACCCAGATCGTCCCGCGACGCTGTACGTCGGTGTGGTCAATGACAAGCAGACCGGCGGCGTCTTCCAGAGCACCGATGGCGGCCTCCGCTGGGAGCAGAAGAGCACCGGCCTCAATGGCAGCGACGTGTTCAGCCTGATGCCCACGCCCGGAGGCGGTCTGCTGGCCGGCACCACCCACGGCATCTATCGCCTGCAGACCGGTGTCTGGGTCCAGTCCAACTCGCCGGTGGCAAGCGCCGTCCCACATGCAGTGGCGGTGGAGAAGAAACCACAGCCGGTCCGCGGCCATACACCACCGACGCATGCCGCCGTTGAACCGCCGCATGAGCCAGTGGCTCCTGCCCCCAGCCTCGATGCCCAGGTCTTCGCCTTCGCCTCGGCCAATGCCACCCTGTACGCTGCGACCTCAGAGGGCCTGCTGCGCGGTAACCCGGCGGGCGATGTCTGGACGCCTGTTCCGGCATTCAGCCTGGCCCAGCCACGCTTCCTCGCTGCCCATGATTCTGTCCTGCTTGCGGCAGACTTCAAACACCTCGCCACCTCGCAGGACAATGGGCGCTCATGGCAGGTCCTCCATCTTCCGCCCGAGCTCACTCAGATAGGCGCCATTGCGGTAGACAATCTGGGCAACCTCTGGGCCGGCGGCGCCGAAGGCGTCTTTTTCTCCTCGGATAACGGTGCCAGGTGGCAGCCGGTTTCCGATCTCGCCGTCACTCAGGTGGACAGCATCTTCTTCGACGCACCAAGCCAGCGTCTGCTCATCACTACCGCAAGCTCCACCTTCGTCTTCGCGGTGCATCTGCCCGACTACAAGGTCAACTATTGGGCAGCCGGGTGGAAGCTGCGGTTTGCTCGTCCTGTGGGCGACCACCTGATTGGGGCCACGCTTTATGACGGCATGGTCGTCCAGCCCCTCATGGTGGACTCCAATTTCAGTCCCGCTTCCAGTACCGTAAACAACATCCAGCAGGCCAGCGCAGAACAGAGCTCCATCCAGCGCCGCGGCGTAAAATAAACTCATGGACGCCGCTGCAACGATATCGAAGCCTCGCCACTCCTTTCAGACCGACGATCCCGCGCTGCCGGCGATTGCTCGCAAGGTGGAGAATGGCGAGCGTCTGAGCTTCGACGATGGTCTGGCGCTCTACCGTTCCGCCGACATCCTCGCCGTCGGCTGGATGGCGAACCTGGTGCGGGAGCGGATGCACGGAGACCTGGCCTACTTCAACGTCAACCGCCACATCAATCCCACCAACGTCTGCGTCGCCAGTTGCCGGCTTTGCGCCTTTGGCCGCAAGAAGGGCGAGGCCGACACCTACACCATGGCTCTCGAAGAGGCCTGGGAGACCGCCGGTCAGGGACTCACCGAAGCGGTCACCGAGTTCCACATCGTCGGCGGGCTGCATCCCGACCTGCCGTTCGAGTACTTCATGGACCTGGTGAGCGGCCTCAAGCAGCGCTATCCGCAGGTCCACATCAAGGCGTTCACGATGGTCGAGATCGCCTTTCTCGCCAAGCGCGGCAAGCTCTCCGTCGCGGAGGCCATCGAGCGTATGAAGCTGGCGGGTGTCGACTCCTGCCCCGGCGGCGGTGCGGAGATCTTCGCGGACCGCGTACGGCACATCATCTGCGACCACAAGATTGACGGCTCCGAGTGGCTCGACACCGCGCGGTTGGCTCACAAGGCCGGTCTGCGCTCCAATGCGACCATGCTCTACGGCCACATTGAGAACGACGAAGACCGCGTCGACCATCTCCTCAAGCTGCGGGAGTTGCAGGATGAGACGGGCGGCTTCCAGACCTTCATCCCACTGAGCTTTCATCCCGACCACACCGCGCTGGGCCACCTGCCCAAGTCCACAGGCATGACCGACATGCGCCAGATCGCCGTGGGCCGTTTGCTGCTGGACAACTTCGCCCACATCAAGAGCTACTGGCAGATGGTCACTCCCAAGATGGCGCAAATATCGTTGCGCTTAGGTGCTGACGACATCGACGGCACGGTGATCGAGGAGAAGATCTACCACGACGCCGGAGCGCAGACTCCGCAGGGGCTTCGCCGCCAGGATTTAGTACGCCTCATCACCGAGGCCGGCCGCGTGCCCTTTGAGCGCGATACCCTCTATCGTGCTGTGACCCGTAGCGAAGACACCTTCACCGTCGCTGTTTAGTCTGCGCGATGACGCTGCGTGACTACCGTCCTTCCGATCTCGACGCGCTGGTCGCGCTCGACGACCTCTGCTTCGAGCCTCCGTTCCGATTTTCGCGCTCCGCCATGCGGCGCTTTGCCGCCGCCAAGGATGCTCGCGTCACGCTAGCCGAAACGGCTGAAGGCTCACTGGCGGGCTTCTGCATCCTGCATATCGAACGCCTCTCGCCCCACCCGGTGGGCTATATCGTCACCCTCGACGTGGCGCCCGGGCATCGCCGCAAGGGTCTCGCCGGAGAGCTGATGCAGCGCGCCGAAGAGCAGGCCCGCGAGGCAGGGTGCGCCGCAGTCGTGCTGCATGTATTTACCGGCAACGCGACGGCGATTCGCTTCTACGAGCGCCGCGGTTACTTATTCTCCCAGCTGGTGGCCGGTTTTTATGGCTCGGGGACCGATGCCCTGGTCTACCGCAAGCAGCTTTGAGTGCCCCCCCCATTTCACGCAAAGTCCGCAGAACATTGGGCTTAGCGGTGGACCACACTGTACATTGTCTATGTACAGTGTACAAGGTTTGGATTGACACCCTTGGCGACGTGCCAGCGGGTGGGCCGGGCCTCGTACTCACCTTCTATTATATGGGGTGTGTCAAGGGGATTCTGTAGAACCCTCCAGGGCTGAAGCCCAGATTGTTGGCCGCCTGATTCCGTGGGCTGAAGCCCACGGCTAATCCGAAGGATTGGAGCCGCAGTTCAGCCCGGCCTCGTAGCTGCGGTCGAAGCGGAGGACGGCGGCCCACTCGCCGTTGCGGTCGAACTGCTGCACGACGCGGCCGCCGAGCAGGGCGGCGATCTCGCGGGGGGCGAGGTCGCGGGTGGCGGCGAACTCGCGCCCGCGGCGCGAGTCGGGGTGCTCCATCAGGTAGTTCCGGAAGGCCGGAGCGGTGAAGTGGGTGGTGAAGACGATGGCTGTGTCATAGCGGCCGGGCTGTTGCGCGGCTTTGAGGATCTCGGGGCGGGTGAAGTCATTGATGGAGAAGACGCGTATGGGCTGTGAGACGTAGCCCAGTTCGGGGCGGAAGAGGTCGGCGGCGACCGGCCAGGCGGTGAGCACGGTCGCGTCGGGGTAGTTGTGGGCCACGTAGCCGATGGCCTCCTGGTGGACGACGATCATGTCGCGGTAGGTGAGGTTGTCCTCCGGCGCGAAGGAGGTGGGCGGGTTGAGCCACCAGGCACTGATAAAGGCCGCCGCGGTGACGGCGGCAAAGACCGGCCAGAGGCGGGTGCGCTCCCGCCAGACGGCGACGCAGACCAGCAGAATCAGCGGATAGATGGGCAGCAGATAACGAGTGAGGAGGGCCCCGCCGAGGACGGAGAAGGCGAGCCAGTTGGCGGCGATGAGGAGGGCGATAGGAGCAGAGGGTAGAGGGTAGAGGGTAGAGGATAGAGGGTTGGACTCAGAGGGCTGGCGCTTCGGGAGGAGGAGGCAGGTGAGGGCGAGGACGATGGGTAGCCAGATGTCTCGTTGCCAGAAGAGGTGCAGGAAGCGGTAGTAGAGCGAGAGCAGGATGTGGACGGGGGTGAAGTTGGCGGTGGCGTTGTAGCGCAGGTACTCGGGGTTGCCGAAGGTGAAGCCGGTGACGTGGTGGTGGTAAGCGAACCAGGCGACGAGCGGGAGCACAGGGAAGCTGAGGGCGGCGAGCATGCGCAGGTGGGTGTGGCGCAGAACAGGATCGCGGCGGTTGCGAAGGAGCAGCCCGAGTTCCAGGGCAGCCAGCGTGACCGGCTGGACGATGGAGGTCTCCTTGGAGAGGGCAGCGAGGGAGAAGAGCAGCGCGATGAGTAGAAGGCGATTTCGTTGAGTTTCGAGTTTCGAGATTTGTGTTGCCAGTAGCCAGTAGCCAGTCGCCAGAGAGGTTGTGGGCAGGTAGAGGGCGAAAGCCCATAGCGTGAAGGCGGTGGCGAAGATGTCGGCGTGGGCCAGGGTGCTCTGGGCATACCAGATGGGGTAGACGGCAGTGAGCAGGGTGACCACAAGGGCCGCGGACGCTCCCAGCAGAAGCTGGGTGAGGCGGAAGACTGCCAGCAGGCCAGCGGCGGCGAAGGCGCAGACGGTGAGGCGGGTGACGAGGATGTGGTAGCCGAAGACGTGCCACAGCGACCCCAGCACGATGCTGGGCAACGGCGT
>Ga0302319_10024579_pt1 | contig 10702 bp, 7 predicted proteins | sample Bog_T0_2_FD_203319 | JGI IMG/M metagenome (GOLD analysis project Ga0302319, IMG submission 203319) | Peat permafrost microbial communities from Stordalen Mire near Abisko, Sweden - Bog_T0_2 | ecosystem: Environmental > Terrestrial > Soil > Wetlands > Peat | place: Sweden: Abisko, Stordalen Mire... | reverse complement strand
TGCAGCGACCGGATGAGCATGGGCGCGACTTGTTCGGCAAAGGCCTGTTTGGTCTCGGAAGTCAGATCGCGGCAACCAACCTCAATCCAGCAATCGGTGCGCTGTCGTGGTTGGGGCAGGAACTGGATGGTGATCTGATCGCGGTCCGAGGCGCGAAGTTGAAACGTGCACAGCGTCGTATCGATCAGCCTCCGTGCGATGCGCCGTTTCTGGGCAATCGAGACTCTTGGCAAGTAAAGTCGTAGGTACGGCACAAGCGAGCCTCCTACTTCGTAGGAGCAGAAGTGCATTTCGAGTGCCAGCCATCAACTTCGGGGAACAAAGGACTTGCCCGTACCCAAGATCGGAGGGAACTAAGTAAAATCTTCCAGCCACCCGAAAATCTCTCCGGGCCGTTTATAGCTCCGTCTTCGCAGGTGGTCATCCTGGGCGGGGTACGCGGTTCTTGCGCACCGCGGTCGAAGGACCCCTATAACTTCACGATCCCATCCCGGGTGGGCGCCGCGACACAGGTTCTACTGCTCCGCGTAATACCCTTCCCTGGTCTGCACGATGAGATCTTTGTTGGTCGGGGTCAGGATGATCTTGTGATAGCCCGCGCCGGCGATGGCTTTGTCGGGGGTGTAGCCTAGGCTGTACTGATTGCGCAGCTCATCTTCGATCTGGGTATAGATCTCGTTGATCGGCAGCTTCTTGGAGACCTCGAAGAAACGCCCGCCGGTTTCTTTCGAAATGCGCTGCAGAACTTTCTTGCCGTCGGCAGGCTCGACCTGCTGCGGATACCCTCCGCCACCCGGATATCCCATGCCGCCGCGCCGCCCCATGCCTCCACCCATGCCGCCCATGCGCCCGCCGTAATTATGCCCGTAGGCATCTGGGTCGGCGTACAGAATGGAATATACCAGCGTGTTGGCGCGCTGCGCCGTCTCGATGGCCCGACCCAGGCTGACCTTGCTGCCCGTGTCCACGCCATCAGTCAGCAGGATCAGCGCCTTGCGCCCTTCCTGCTTGCGCATCAGCTCATCGGACGCCAGGAAGACAGCGTCATACAATGTGGTACCTCCGCCGCGACGATGCCCACCGCCGCCGCCACTTCCTTGAGAGCCGCCGCCCGCCTGGTCGAACTGCGGCATGTCAAGTTTCTCCAGCGCCGCTTCCAGCTTCTGGTGCGACGAGGTCAGGTCCTGCAGCAGCTCGATGTCCCAATCAAAATGGATGATGAAGGCCTTGTCCTTTTCCGGACGCATCAGGTCGTTCAGGAAGCCATAGCTGGCCGAGCGCTCCTGCTCCAGCACGCGTCGCTGACTCATGCTGGTGTCAACCAGCAGACCAAGCGTGAGCGGCAAGTCCGTATCTTTGGCGAAGTAACGGATGGTTTGCGGATGGCCGTCCTGCTCCAGCTTGAAGTCGTCCTTGGTCAGGTTGTTGACGATCTGGCCGTGCTTGTCGCGCACCGTGGCCAGCACGTTGACCACCTTGACGTCGGAGGAAAACGTCGGCGTTTCCTGGCTGGAGGACGGCTCTTGACTAGGCGACGCCTGCTGGCTTGGAAGAGCGGGCCCAGCCAGCAACAGGAAAAGCGCCGGCGCCAGCCAACGTAGCAACAATGCGACGCGCGATCGAGCGGCCACTGGACTCCTTTATCGGAGAAAATCTTGCGGATGAATTGCCGGCGAAACTGTGGCGTCAGTGCCACCAGCACAAACCCTATCGAACCACAGAAGTTGCCGGAATGCGATAGCGCAGAAATTTTGGAACTCGAGGTGACGAAATCGTGAAATAGCGCGACGGATTCTTCCTCGATCACCGTGGATGGCCCAACTCCCCCGCGCTCTGCCGTGTCGTCGGTAGTGATCGCGGTTTCTCCGTGGCTCGGTGACTCTGTGGTCGATTTTCCCCGCTGTTTACACCGCAAATAGCGTTCCTTTGTGCTAGTCTCAGGTGGTACTCTGATCGCAAGCGACAAGCCTTCCGGCAGCCTCGTCGGAATCCAACCTGTGAACCTGCTGGACTAAGGCATTGGAGCCTGTTCACCCTTTCGCAAGAAGCAGCGGAAGGATGGATCGTGCAGCGCCGCTTGTGTCATAAACTGTAAGCACCGCTCTATTACTAGAAAGAATTAGTACGGAATGTCATCTAACGGTTTTCATAGCAGTTCCTCGCGATTCAGCAACATGCGTTCGCTGTTCAGCATGTTTTCCAGCGATCTTGCCATCGATCTGGGAACCGCGAACACGCTGGTTTATGCCCGCGGCAAGGGCATCGTAGTCAACGAACCTTCCATCGTCGCCATCAACAAGAACACCGGTGAAGTCGAAGCCGTGGGCAAAGAAGCCAAGGAGATGCTTGGCCGTACCCCGGGCAACATTGTCGCTATCAAGCCCATGAAAGACGGCGTCATCGCTGACTTCAAAGTCACCGAGAAGATGCTGAACTACTTCATCCAGAAGGCGCACAACCGCAAGATGCTGGTGCATCCCCGCATCGTTATCGGAGTGCCTTCAGAGATCACGCAGGTGGAAAAGCGCGCGGTCATGGACTCCGCCTATCGCGCTAAGGCCAGCGAAGTGCACCTGGTGGAGCAGGCCATGGTAGCCGCCATCGGCGCGGGCCTGCCCATCACCGAGCCCAGCGGGAACATGGTGGTCGATATCGGTGGCGGGACTACAGACATCGCCGTCATCTCGCTCAGCGGTATTGTGTATTCGCGCTCCGTCCGCATGGCCGGCAACCAGATGGACGAGTCGATCATGAATTACCTGAAGCGCAAGTACAACCTGCTGATCGGCGAACGCACCGCCGAGCAGATCAAGATCGAGATCGGCTCCGCCTATCCGCTGGAGAAGCCGCTGACCATGGAGATCAAGGGCCGCAACCTGATCGAAGGCGTGCCTAAGACCATCACCATCGAGGACAGCGAAATTCGTGAGTCGCTCAGCGAATGCGTTTCAACCATCATGAACGCGATTCGCGTGGCGCTGGAACGCACGCCTCCGGAGTTGTCGGCCGATATCAGCGACCGCGGTATCGTGCTGACCGGCGGTGGCGCTCTGGTAAAGAACCTGGACAAGCGCATCCGCGAAGAGACCGGTTTGCCGGTGTCGATTGCCGACGACCCGTTGTGCAGCGTGGTGCTGGGCACGGGAAAAATGTTGAGCGACTTTAAGCTGCTGCGCAAAATATCGATTGATTAGGGGTCGTTCAACGCCGGCGACAATATGGACACATTTCTCGGCCGCTATAAGAACCTCATCGTGCTGGCGGCCATTCTGTTCGCCCAAATCGTCGCTCTCGCAGTGCAGGTGCGGCGCCCGGCGCAGGAGGGCGAAACCCGTCTCATTCGTCTGTGGGCCATCTCCACCGTCACTCCCATCGAGAAAGCCGTGGTGCACAGTCAGGAGTGGATACAGGACACCTGGACCACCTACGCCTACCTGCGCGGTGTCCGGCGCGAGAATCGCGAACTACGGGCCGAACTTGGCCGCATGAAGATCGACGACGCGCGCATCAGCGAAGACGCCCGCATGGCTCGCCGGGTTCAGGCACTGCTCGCCTTCAAAGAGCAATACGTCGACAGCACCATCGCCGCGCAAGTCATCGGCACCAGCGGCAGCGAACAGTCGCGCGTCCTCTACCTCGACAAGGGTTCGAACGACGGCATCACCCCCGACATGGCCGTCATCACTCCGACCGGCATTGTGGGCAAGATCGTGCAAGTGTTTCCCGACTCGTCGCAGGTGCTGCCCATCAACGATCAGTTCAGCGGAGTCGGCGCCGCGCTCAAGGACTCGCGTCTACAGGGCATTCTGAAAGGTGCTGCCAACGGCGCCACCACACTGCAATACATCATGAGCGATGAGAAGGTCGTTCCCGGCGAAGAAGTGATAACCAGCGGCGGCGATCGCATCTTCCCCAAGGGTTTACCCGTGGGAAGGGTGGTTTCGGTCGAGCCCGGCAAAGATCTCTTCCTCAACATTCGTGTGGTGCCATCGTCGCGGCTGGATCAACTGGAAGAGGTGCTGGTGGTCACCAAGATCACGGAGAAGATGCCGGACGCCAAAGATCTGGGACCTTTGCGCGCCTCTGATATTCTCGCCGAGCGGTTGCCGACGGTTCCCAGCAAGACCGAAGTAGATGCCGCCGGCAACGCCAAGCCCGGAGCCGCGACCGCCGGATCGGCGACTGGAACTGGAACTGGCGCTCATCCCACCGCCGGAACCGCAGCGAGCAAGCCGGTCAACGGTGCTGCGACGATCAACAAGCCTGGGGGAGCCGCAACCGCACCGCACACAGCCGCGCCAGGCTCAACGCCGGGAACCGGCGGAGTCGTGAAGCCGAAGCCCACGACCACTGGCACTCATCCCGCCGCCACCACCGCGAGGCCGTCGAACAGCGCAGCTCCAGTCACCACTGCTCCGAGTCAAGTCGGCTCGCAAGCCAATAGGAGTGCCCCAACCACCACCCCAAAGCATCCCAAGACCGAGTCCGCTCCGAACCCGAATTCCGATCAGTCCACCATTCCTCCCACAGGAGCGCCGCCGCAGCTATGAGCAGCCGGGTCATGCCTTTTCGCGGAAGCCTGACCTCACGGGAGCAGGTCTCGGTTTACGAGTTCAGCTGGGCGGCGATCATCTTTGTCCCCCTGATCGCAGTCCTGATCCAGATCTTCATTCCGGTGAGGGTCCGTTTCCTGCCGATTATCGATCTGCCGTTCCTGGTGACGATTTTCTTCGCCACGGCCCGTCGCAATCCGATCAGCGGATGCATTACCGGCTGCCTTATCGGCCTGACCCAGGACTTGTTCGCCGGTCCCAGCCATCCGCTGGGCATGTACGGCATCGCGTTGACGGTCATCGGGTATCTGGCGTCGTCGCTGGGCCTGAAGATCGATGTCGAGAATCCCGGCTCCCGCTTCTTGCTCACTTACGCCTTCTTCGTGATCCACCAGGGCGTGTACTACGGTGTGGCACATGGTCTTCTGCGCGAGGGCTTGCAGTGGAGCTGGAGCCACGTGGCAATTTCCGCCCTCGCCAACGCCGTGATCGGCATCTTCGTCTTCAAGTTCCTGGACAGGTTCAAACAGAGATAAGCCCCTCAGGGACGGCACTTGCCCGCTGAACCAGGTCGGAACCAGACGCATTACACCCTTTTTCCCCTGCTCGCTAGGCCCGAACCGGGCTACAATAGTGCAGGGTTTCCGATCCGTCACTTGCCACGAAATCGAGTGTATTTCTGCGACGCACCGCTTCGCCCGGCGGGTCTGTCGCCAGGGAATACTCTGTCAGTTTCACAACATTGCAACTGTAGTTCCCCGGAAAGATGTAGTGGATGTTAGGTCGCGACGAAAAAGTCTCTCAGCTTCGGCTCACCGCAGTGCAGTACATCCTCCTGGGAATTTTTCTGGTTCTGGCCTTCGGACTGTGGCGGCTGCAGGTTGCCCGCAGCGACTACTACAACAACCTGGCCGAGCAGAACCGCATCAAGCAGGTGCCGATTCTAGCGCCTCGCGGCAAAATCCTTGACCGCGAGGGCCGCATCATCGTCGACAACTATCCATCCTTCTCGGTGCTGCTGCTGCGCGACCAGAAACGCGATTTGATGGCCGATGCCGACAAGATTGCAGTCGGGCTGCACATGCCGCCTGATGAGCTGCGCCTTCGTCTGAAGCGCATGGCCGCGGTGCCTGGCTATCAGCCGCTATTTCTGAAGGACGACATCACGCCCGACGAGCTGGCCTTCATCGAATCGCACAAAGCGGAGCTGCCCGAGCTCGACACCATCACGGTGCACCGCCGCTTGTATCCCAAGAACGGATTCATGGCGCACGTCATCGGCTACGTCGGCCAGGTGAGCGAAGACATGCTGACCCAGCCGCAATGGGAGCTCTATAACCCCGGCGACATTGTCGGCATGTCAGGCGTGGAGCAGTATTACAACGATATTCTGATGGGCAAGAACGGCTCACGGCAGGTGCTGGTCAACAGCCGCGGCAAGGAAGTGGGCACGCTCAGCGACGTGCAGGCCGTTCCGGGCAAACCGCTCAAGCTGACCATCGATCTCGACCTCCAAATCGCCGCGGAAGAAGCTCTGGAAGGCAAGCCCGGCGCGATCATCGCCATGGATCCGCGCACCGGCGAGATTCTTGCCCTGGTCAGCCGGCCGGCATTCGATCCCAATCAGTTTGCGGTGCGCATCAGCCGCGACGAATGGAACCAGCTGGTCACCGATCCCAATAAGCCGCTGCTCGACAAAGCGATCCAGGCGCAGCTAGCTCCGGGATCGACCTTCAAGATCCTGATGTCGGTGGCCGGCCTGCAGGAAGGCATTGCGCAGAAGCTGATCGTTAATTGCGGCGGCGGCGGAACGTTTTACGGACGTTTCTTCAAGTGCGATCAGAAGCACGGCCGGGTCGATATCTCTAAGGGCATCTACGCCTCCTGCGACACCTATTACTACACCCTGGGCGAAAAGCTGGGCATCGCCCGCATCGCGAAATACGCAACCGAATTCGGCTTCGGACAAAAGACCGGCGTCGATCTGCCGCAGGAAGTCTCCGGCGTGATGCCGTCCGAGGAATGGAAGATCAAGAACTTCAAGCAGAAGTGGTATGCGGGAGAGACCATCTCCGTCGCCATTGGTCAAGGAGCGGTAGCGGTGACCCCGATTCAACTGGCGCGCGCCATCGGCGCTATTGCCAGCGACGGCGTAATGGTGCGGCCGCACGTCGCATTTCCTGAGGAGCTTCCGCCGGGCTTTAAGAATGCTGCGCGTTATAACGACAAATCGCATGTCCAGATCGATCAGGACAATTGGGTGATTATCACCGACGCCATGGCCGATGTCACGCGGATTGGAACTGCGGCTGCCGCCCATATCGACGGCATCGATTTCGCGGGCAAAACGGGTACGGCGCAAACCATCTCGGCGGAGGCGCGCAGCAAGATGGGGGCGAGCGGCAAGTCAAAGTTCAACGATAACTCCTGGTTTGTGGGAATGACGCCGCGGCGTAATCCGGAGATCGTGGTGGCAGTGCTGACCCAGGGCGGCGGCTGGGGCTGGCGCTCGGGATTGCTGGCCGCGCAGGTGATCAAGGCTTACGTAGCTAAGCAGCGCTTGCGTCAGACGCAGTTGGCCAAGGCGAATGGCACAGTTCCCGGAGGAGCCAAGCAAGCGGAAGTCGCGGCCGTCTGGCATGAGGGCGATGCCAAGAATCCCGACAAGACGCAGGCTGGACATTTCGCGGTTTCGACGGACAGCACGATAAAACCGGTGAGCACCGCTCCTGGCGTCGAAGCCGCCGATAAGCCAACTCCTGCCGGCGATATGGAAGCCACCGGATCGCATGGCGGGACGGCCCAACCCGAAGCCGATGCCGCGACTCCCGCGGAGCCCAAGTCATCCGATAGTCAGCCCAATGGCCAGCCAGTGCAGCAGGCTCCGGCGAGAAAGAAGACGCCAGGCTCCAGTCCGCCAGTTGCTCCGCCTGCCGTGGCCCTTCCCGGGAGACGACCGTGAGCCGTTACGTGTCCTTCCGCGATTTCGATTGGGTGCTGCTGGCTTTGATACTTCTGATTTGCACGTTAGGCGTGGTGGAAATTTACAGCGCAACCTTGAGCACCAAGTTCGCCGGCGCCCACCTTAGACAGGTGTACTGGATTTTGGGCGGCGTGACGCTCATGTTCATCGTGAGCGTCCTTAACTATCAAGCTCTCATCGAACGCGTGCCCCTGATGTACTTGCTATCCATCGCATCGCTGCTTGCGGTTGAGGTGTTCGGCAAGAAGTATCTGGGCGCGCGCCGCTGGGTGCAACTCGGCTCCTTTCACTTCCAGCCCTCGGAGTGGGTCAAGCTGGTGCTGATTCTCGCCATGGCGAAGTATTTTGCCGACTCGAAGTCCGAGTGTACCGCGCAGGACATTGTCAAAGCCGGAGCGTTGGTGGGCGTTCCCATGCTAATGGTGCTGGTTCAGCCCGATCTGGGCACGGCTCTGACCTACCTGCCTATCGCCATCATGGGCTTGTTTCTGGGTGGAATGAAAGCTAAACATGCATTGATCATCCTGGCGATAGGAGCCTTGCTGGCGCCGGTGGCATGGCATGTCCTGAAGCCCTATCAGCGTGATCGTCTGACCAGCTTCATCGAGCCCGAGGCTGACTCCCAAGGCCATGGATATCAGGTGATTCAGTCGCTGGTAGCGGTAGGGTCGGGAGGCATCTTCGGCAAGGGAACCGCTCATGGCAGCCAGACCCAGGGACAGTTCCTGCCGGTGCCGCATACCGACTTCATCTTCGCCGCTTTCGCCGAGGAGCATGGATTCATCGGCGCGATGGGACTACTCCTGCTATACTTTATCGTGCTGATGCGTCTGATTCAGAACGCTCAGACGGCTCCCGACCGGGCAGGTGCCTTCGTGGTCATGGGCGTGGTTGCGGTTCTGGCATTCCACCTCCTGGTCAACGTGGGGATGGTGGTGGGTCTCATGCCGGTTACGGGTATCCCCTTACCGTTAATGAGTTATGGGGGATCGTCAGTACTGTTCATGTTCCTGGCCTTGGGGATTGTGATGAACATACGCATGCGCCGGTTCGTGAACTGAAGACCGCAGACCACAGGCATTTATCGTTGCATGCGCCAATGGGGCGCGAAGCGTTGACAGCCGGCCGCATCCGCCGGGAAGCAATTGCAGAAAAGCATTTTGCTTCCGCAGGGTGACAACAAGATTACGATGGCCCTCACGTACGAGGGAATAAACCGGCCGCAAGCAGAAGAGGCCGGATAGGATTGCAAGGCACGTTGTTGGAAGCGGGAAACGGCCCCTCGGCAAGAGCTGGGTGTGACGCCACAACCTTCCGGCGGTGTGCTCGATACGGTGCTTAAGATTCCACAAGCTGTTGCCGTAAGAATCAGATCGGGTCCGTACCCGGACGAGAGTCCCGGTGCGTCCTCGCCCAACCACCCGTCTCGTACTCCTGTCCCGCTTTCCGTCGCCTGCGTCCGGTTAAACCGGAGCATCCATGAACAAAGAACTTTACGTGTCCTCTACGCCCCACGAAACCAAGGTGGCGTTGATGGAAGACGATCAGCTCGCCGAAGTTTTCTTCGAGCGGGACAATGAATACACCTTAGCCGGATCGATCTACAAAGGCCGGGTAACGCGCGTGCTTCCCGGCATGCAGTCCGCCTTTGTCGACATCGGACTGGAGCGCGATGCGTTCCTCTACGTCTCCGACTTCCTGGAGTTGTCCGGCGACGACGAAGAGGATGAAGAATTCGGCGCCATTCCCGCCCCGCGTGGCGCCATCGATGTAAGCAAGGCGCAACCGCCGGAAGAAACGCAAGCCGCTTCAACTCAAACCACGTTTGTTGGACCTGACACCGAAGAAGAAGCCGAGGCTTTCGTCGATGACCTTTCAGCGGCTGCCGACGAGCAGTCCATAGCCGGCGAAGACGGTGAACCCACCGGCGGTGAAGACCATGAATCCAAGGAGGGCGCTCGCCGTTGGCGCGGACGCCGTCGTCGTGGGGGGCGCCGTGGTCGTCCCGATGAGCATGACGCCAAGTCCGAATCGACTCCAGAGGTTGCGGCTCCCGTAGAAGAAACGCCTGCGCCGCCGTCCCCGCGTGTCGAATCGCGTCAGGAGTCACGTGCACGCTCGGACTATGGTCCGCCTGCCGGATACACGCCGATGCTTCTGCCGGGAGAATCGATCTCGAAGTATCGCAACCTGCCCCAGCCTGCAGCTGAGATGCCTCCGGAAATTTCGCTAGAAACCCCAGCCGCGGTCGCGCCCGCCCCGGGGGACGACTCCACTCCGCCGGAAGGGAGCGCCGTAGTTCACCAGGAGATCGAAGAGGAGGCCGCTCATCTGGATCAAGGCTATGCCGTTGCCGAGCCGGAGCATGTGGAAGCGGCCGCCGTCCATGAAGAGCTGCCACCCCGTTCCAAGCGGGGACCTTGGCGGTCGCGGCGCAAGCCGACCGCGACTGCGGAATCGGAGCCGGCGGCAGTAGTCGCAGCCGAAGAAACCGAGCACGGCGAAGCTGCACGTCACCTGGAAGTTCCTTTTGCCGAGATCACCGAGGCCACCACGAGTGACGTGGCTGCCGGCGCGCCCGGGAATCACGAACCTGCTGGGCCAGGAGTCGAACCCGGTGTTCAAACTGAAGCCTACGACGCCGCGGCGCCGATCGCGACCGAAGAACAAGTTGAAGCCGGGCCGCACCCCGCTCCGTTCGTCATGCCTGACGATTCCAATGCCGAACGGCTGGCCGCGCCTTCCGTGGCTCCCGAAGGCCGCACGCTGGAACACGAGGTTCTGGAAGACGAAGAGGCAGAATTTCAGCCTGTTCCCGACGACCTGAGCGCGATGAGCGAAGTCGCCGGCGATGAGGAACTGGTGCTCGAAGAGGAGACTCTCGACTCCGACAACGGCTACTCGGAGCGTTGGATTCCCAAGATTGCCGACGTTGACGAGGACGAAGTTGTCGCCGCGGAAATGCGGGGCGAAAACATCCTCGCTTCTGGTGAAGAAGAAGAGGAAGAAGAGGACGAGGAGGAGAACGGCGAAGAACCGGAGACCGACGGTCACGCCGAAGTGCGCGCCGCGTCTCCCACTGTGGGATATCAGCAGCGCCCCGCCGAGCGTCCGGGTTACGGTCGTCGTGACTTTCGCGATCGCGGCCGCCGTGGCGGCTCGCGCC
>Ga0302319_10024578_pt1 | contig 10702 bp, 10 predicted proteins | sample Bog_T0_2_FD_203319 | JGI IMG/M metagenome (GOLD analysis project Ga0302319, IMG submission 203319) | Peat permafrost microbial communities from Stordalen Mire near Abisko, Sweden - Bog_T0_2 | ecosystem: Environmental > Terrestrial > Soil > Wetlands > Peat | place: Sweden: Abisko, Stordalen Mire... | reverse complement strand
GATCCCGGGCGGGCGCAAGTTCAAGGCCGCCCAGACCGGGGGGCCCTCCGGCGGCTGCATCCCCGAGAAGCACCTCGACACCAGGGTCGATTACGAGGCCCTCGTCGGGCTCGGCTCCATCATGGGCTCGGGCGGGCTCATCATCATGGACGAGACCAGCTGCATGGTGAAGCTGGCCCGCTACTTCATGGAATTCTGCATGGACGAGAGCTGCGGCAAGTGCATCCCCTGCCGGGTCGGAACCCGCGAGATGCACGGCCTCCTGAGCAAGATCTGCGCCGGCGAGGGCAGCGAACACGACTTGGCCCTGCTCGAGGAGCTGGCGCCCTACTGCAAGGAGAGCAGCCTCTGCGGCCTGGGCCAGAGCGCCCCCAACCCCCTGCTGAGCACCTTGCGCTACTTCCGCGACGAGTACGTGGCCCATATCGTCGAGAAGCGCTGCCCGGCAGGGGAATGCAAGATGCAACCGCAGGCCGCGCCGGCGGGGGTGCGCTGATGGCCGCCGTGGAGATCACCATCAACGACCAGAAGGTCGCCTGCGAGACCGGCATGACGGTCCTGCAGGCCTGCAAGGCCGCCAAGATCGACCTGCCCACCCTGTGCTACCTCGAGGGCCTCAGTTCGGTCGGCGCCTGCAGGTTGTGCCTCGTCGAGCTCGAGGGCAGCCCCCGGCTGTTCGCCGCCTGCACCCTGCAGGTGGCGGCCAACCAGCGCATCAAGACCGATTCCGAGAAGCTGCGGCGCTACAGGAAGATGACCGTCGAGCTGCTCTTCGCCGAACGCAACCACGTCTGCTCGGTGTGCGTGGTCAACGGCGACTGCGAGCTGCAGGAGCTCGGCTACGCCGTGGGCATGGACCATGTGCGGTTCCCCTTCCTCAGCCCAAGCTGCAACCTGGACACCAGCCGCAGCGAGTTCGCCATCGACCAGAACCGCTGCGTGCTTTGCACCCGCTGCGTGCGGGTCTGCGCCGAGGTGGAGGGGGCCCACAACTGGGACGTCCGCGGGCGGGGTTCCAACGCCCGCATCGTCAGCGACTTCGACCAGCCTTGGGGCGAAAGCACCACCTGCACCGCCTGCGGCAAGTGCGTGGACGTCTGCCCGGTGGGGGCCCTGTGGCCCAAGCACAAGGCCCAAGGGCAGATCGAAAAGCGGCCCGAGTTCATCAGCGCGCTCGTAGCCAAGCGCAAGGGGGCCAAGCCATGAGCAAGAAAAAGATCGCCACCGTGTGGCTGGGCGGCTGCTCCGGCTGCCACATGAGCCTGCTGGACATCGACGAGCGCATCCTCGAGGTGGCCAAGCTGGCGGACATCGTCAAGAGCCCGGTCGTCGACGGCAAGGAGTGCCCCGAGGTCGACATCTGCCTGGTCGAAGGCGCGGTTTGCGCCGTGGAGCACGTCGAGGAGCTGCTGCACCTGCGCTCCAAGGCCAAGGTGCTGGTGGCCTTCGGGGACTGCGCCGTCAACGGCAACGTCCCGGCCATGCGCAACTGGGTGGGCCTGCAGGCCTGCCTTGAAAAGGCCTACATCGCCTCCGAGACCGGCGACAACGTCGGGCCTATCCCCAGCGTGGGGGTCACGGCTCTGCTGGGGCGGGTGAGCCCGCTGCAGGAGCACGTCAAGGTGGACTACTACCTGCCGGGCTGCCCGCCCTCCGCGGACCTGATCTTTTACGTGGTGGCAGAACTGCTCAATGACCGTGTGCCCGATCTTACCCAGGGCGCCAAGCTGAAATACGGGTGACGCCATGACCAAGATTGTGACCATCAACCCTGTCACCCGCATCGAGGGGCATGCCCGCATCACCCTGCACCTGGGCGACGACGGCAAGGCCGAAAAGGCCTATTTCCACGTCAATGAATTCCGCGGCTTCGAGAAATTCTGCGAAGGGCGCCTCTATACCGAGATGCCGACGATCACCCCGCGCATCTGCGGGATCTGTCCCACCAGCCACAGCATGGCCAGCGCCAAGGCCTGCGACGCCATCCAGCGCATCATCCCCACGGACACCGGGGTGCTTCTGCGGCGCCTGGTCCAGGCGGCGCAGATGATGTCGTCGCACGCGCTGAGCTTCTTTCACCTCTCGTCCCCGGACCTGCTGCTGGGCTTCGACTCCGACGTGGCCAGCCGCAACATCCTCGGCCTGGCCGCAAAGGACCCCGGCCTGGCGGTCAAGGGCATCCGCCTGCGCAAGCTTGGGCAGGAAGTCAGCGAGCGCCTCACAGGCAAGAAGATCCACGTGCTCGGGGTCGTGCCCGGGGGCATGGCCTTCGCGCTGAAGGAGGACGACCGCGTCGCCCTTCTCGAGCAGCTGCCCGAGGCCCTCGAGACCTGCAAGCTGGCGTTGGACATCCTCAAGCGCTACATTGACGCCAACCGGAAGATGGTCGACAGCTTCGCCATGTTCGAGTCCCCCTACCTCGGCACCGTGGGTCCGGACGGGGAGCTCGATTTCTACGACGGCGTCCTGCGCTGGGTGAACCCGGACGGCAGCATCCTCGCCGAGGCGGCCCCGTCCCAGTACCGGGACTACATCGCCGAACGCAGCATGGACTTCACCTACCTGAAGTATCCCTACTTCAAGAAGCTGGGGTTTGATAAGGGCTTCTACCAGGTGGGCACCCTGGGGCGGGTCAACGCGGCCAGCAAGATGTCGACGCCGCTGGCCCAGGCCGAGTTCAAGGCGTTCCGCAGCCTCAACTCGGGCAATCCGGTCCACGGAGCCTTCTACCACCACTACGCCCGGCTCATTGAAATGCTCTACTGCGTTGAGGAGCTCCGGCGCCTGCTCGAGAACCCGGGCATCACCGGCATGGACATTCAGGCCCGCGGGCACCGCAACGACACCGAGGGCGTGGGACACACTGAGGCGCCCCGCGGCACGCTCTTCCACCACTACCGCACCGACGACACGGGTTCGCTGACCCGGGTGAACCTCCTCATCGCCACCGGCCAGAACAACCCCGCCATGAACCGCGCGATCTTTGAGGTGGCCAGGCAGTATGTCGACGGCAACAAGATCACCGAGGGGGCGCTCAACCGGGTGGAGCACGCCATTCGCTGCTACGACCCCTGCCTGAGCTGCTCGACCCACGCCATCGGGCGCATGCCCATCGACCTGCAGCTCCTGTCCCCGGACGGCCAGGTTCTGGACCAGGCGGTGCGGGGGTCCTGAGTCCGGCCCGGCGGGACCGGGGGAAGGGCGCCATGGACCAGATTCTGCTCATCGGATACGGCAACCCCGGACGGGGGGACGACGGCCTGGGACCGGCGCTGGCCGAACGCATCTCGGCGCTGAACCTTCCCGGGGTCCGCGTGGACACCGAGTTCCAGCTGAACGTGGAGGACGCTTACGCCCTGTTGGGGCACAGCGTGGCGGTCTTCGTGGACGCGGCGGTGGAGGGCGCGGAGCCCTTCTTCTACAGGGAGATCGGCGCCGGGGACGAGGCCTCCTTTGGCAGCCATTCCGTTTCCCCCGCCGGACTGCTGGGCCTGGCGCACCAGCTACTCGGTGCCAAGACCCGGGGCTTTGTTTTGGGAATACGGGGCTACGAATTCGACGTGTTCGGCGCCCCCATCAGCACACGCGCCCAGGCCAACCTGGACGCAGCCATCGCGTTCCTGGAGCCGCGCCTGCGCGCGGGAGACCCCGGGGTTCTGGCGCCGGCCTGAACCCCGGCCTGGGCGGTTGAGCGCGCTGCGGCGCGCGGCAACGGGAACGCGTTGAAAGCCCGGCCCGTAAGGGCCGGGCTTTCGTGTGTCTGGGGGCTTTCATCGGGCGCTGCGCAGGATTTTGGTCACGTTTTTTTACCAATTTTCGGGATGTTTCGGGCGTTGGGTACCGTAGATTGTGTCATGCCCTTTTCTTGTAGGACCTTCTGCATGCGTTCCATTCTGCTCGCCGCCTCCCTGATCCTGGCCTGCGGCGCCCTGCGCGCGGACAGCGCCGACGGGGCCCTGACCTGGGGCCAGGCCGCGGCCGAGGCCCTGGCAAACAATCCCTCGTTGAAGGAAGCCCGCCTCGCCCTCTCCCAGGCCGAACAGCAGGTGACCATCGCCGATGCCGGCCTGTACCCGAGCCTGGTGGCCGAGGCGAGCCTGGATCGCGGCAGCTCGGACCTGTTCAGCGGCGGCCACACCTACGAAACCCCGAACGGCACCTACCAGGGAGGGCTGCAGGCCAGCTGGAACCTGTTCAACGGCTTCGCCACCCTGGCGGCACGCTCCCAGGCCCAGGCCACGGTGCAGGCCCGCCAGGCCTCCTATGATCAGGCCAGTTCGGCCCTGTACGAGGCCCTGGGCCAGGCCTGCAACCAGCTGCTCTACGACCAGAACAGCCTGGTGCTGCTTCAGTCCCTGGCGGACCGCTACCATGCGGACACCCTTTACCAGGAACAGGAATTCAACGCCGGCCTGGCGGCGCTCTGGACCTATGAGAAGACCCAGTCCGACGAGGCCGGGGTCGTGTGGCAGGTGAGCCAGCAGAAGTACACGCTGGCCGCCGATCAGGCCGCCTTGGCGGCCCTGCTGGGACGCGGCCCGGACGGCGCCGGATCGATCGGCATGGCCGGGGCCCTCACCGTGACCTCGGCGCCGGAGGACTACCGCCCCGACCTGCAGCGCATGCTCAAGTCCAATCCGACGTTGCAGGGTTACCGGGACCAGCTGGCGCTCGCCCAGGGAGCCCTGTGGCAGTCCCAGTCCACCCGCTACCCCAGCCTCAGCGCCAACGGAAGCTGGGGAGCCTCGGGCGGCGAGCAATGGGGGCCGGACTCAAACCAGTGGCAGGCCGGCCTTAGCCTCAGCTACCAGCTTTTCAGCGGCGGAGGCCTCGAGGCGGCCATCACCCAGGCGAACCTGGCGGTGGAGCAGGCCCGGGTGACGCTGGCCGACCAGGAGCATGACCTGCAGTCGGCGCTGCTAAAGGCGTGGACCAGCTACGCGGGCGCCGTCCTGCGGCTGCCATCCGCCGAAATGGCGGTCAAGGCGGGCGTCGACCGCTTCGACACGGTGGGGGCGCTGTACCAGGCCGGACGCGAGGCCTACCTGGACTATGAGCAGGCCGAGAGCATCTACAGCGGCGCCCAGACCCAGCAGCTGAGCAACCTGCTGTCGGCGGCCCAGTCCCAGCTGGCCTACCGCAATGCCGCCGGCATCACCCTTGAAGAGGCGGCCAAGTACCCGGCCCCCTGAGACCTTTGCTGCGCCCTATGAGGTTTGTATGAACGTGGTTCTTCGCGGATCGTTGGCGGCCTCGATGGCCCTGCTGCTCCTTGCCGGCTGCGGCAAGGGCAAGGACAAGTCCCTGGGCCAGAGGGTCAAGGTGGCCCTGGGCGACATCCGGCAGGTGGTCCAGGCCACGGGCCAGGTCGAGCCGCTGAACAAGGTCGCCATCCTGCCCCCGGTGACCGGGCGCATCGATAAGATCGTGGTGGTCGAGGGCGAGAGCGTGAAGCGCGGCCAGGTGCTGGCGTGGATGAGCGCCTCCGACCGCGCCGCCATCCTCGATAACGCGCGCAGCGAGGGGCCGGACGTGCTCAAGAAATGGGAGGAGGAGTACAAGGCCACGCCCATCGTCGCCCCCACCGACGGCCTGATCATCTCGCGCAACGTCGTCACCGGCCAGACCGTGGCCGCGGACACGGACCTCTACGACCTGTCGGACCGCCTGATCGTGTTCGCATCGGTGGACGAGACGGACCTGGGCAAGATCCACATGCGCCAGACCGCGGACGTCACGGTGGAGGCCTACCCCAACAAGGTGTTCCAGTGCTCCGTCAGCCTCATCGGTCACCAGGCCATCAAGGTCAACAACGTCATCAGCTACCAGATCAACCTCGAGCCGCAGAAGGTCCCCGGCGAGCTGAGGGCGGGCATGACCGCCGACGTGAATTTCATCGTGCAGCTCAAGAAGGACGTGCTGTGGATCCCCAACTTCGCGGTCAAGGGCCAGCAGGAAGGCCCCGCCAAGGTCAAGGTCCTGACCCAGCCCGGCAAGCCGCCCGAGGATCGAGACATCGTCCTGGGCATCTCCGACGGCGTGAAGGTCGAGGTTGTTTCCGGGCTTGAGGAGGGCGAGACCATCGTGATCCCCGGCCTGGACCTGCCCAAGGCGCAGTCGGGCGGCCCCATGAGCATGACCGGCTCCCCGGGCCAGCGTTCCGGCGGCGGCGGCGGCGGCGGACCACGTTGATGACGGCCTCCAAGGGCGCGAAAAAATCGGGTGAACCTCTCATCCGGCTGGTGGACCTGAGCAAAGTCTATCGGCCCCAGGGAAAGCAGGATGCCAGCCTGGGCGTGCGGGCCCTGGACCACATCTCCCTGGACATCTACCCGGGCGAGTACGTTTCGATCGTGGGCCCCTCAGGGTCCGGCAAGTCCACCATGATGCAGATCCTGGGCCTGCTGGACCGGCCCACGGACGGCAAGCTGCTCATGGCCGGGCAGGACGTCTCAAAGCTAAGCGACGACCAGCTGGCCATGCTGCGCAACCAGAGCATCGGGTTCATCTTCCAGTTCTTCAACCTGCTCGCCCGGACCTCGGCCATGGACAACGTGGCCCTGCCCCTGATCTATTCGCGCAAGGCCGATCCCAAGGAGCGGGCCAAGAAGATGCTCGAGTTCGTGGGCATGAAGGACCGCCTATTCCACGCGCCCCACCAGCTTTCCGGCGGCCAGCAGCAGCGCGTGGCCATCGCCCGTGCCCTGGCCAACGAGCCGGTGCTGCTTTTCGCCGACGAGCCCACGGGCAACATCTCGAGCAAGCAGTCCGCGGAGGTCATGGCCGAGCTGGACTCGCTCAACCAGTCCGGCGTCACCGTGGTCTTGGTCACCCACGAGCCGGACGTGGCCGAGCACGCCCGCCGCATGCTCACCATGAAGGACGGCCAGATCATCTCGGACCGGCAGATCAAGAAGGAGCGGGCCTCGCCCAAGGCCCTTGACCGCACGGACGCCTTCATCGTGAAGCCGATGTCGGCCCTGCCCAGCATGGCGTCGGTGCTCGAGAATCTGCGCATGGCCCTCATCGCCCTTTCGCTCAACAAGTTCCGCACGCTGCTGACGATGCTGGGCATGATCATCGCGGTGTGGGCGGTGATCGCGGTCACGGCGCTCGGGAACGGTATGCAGGCCTCCACCAAGGCCCGCCTGGCATCCCTGGGCAGCAACCTGGTCGTGCTGAGGCCGGGCAACCCCAACGCCCGGGGCCTGGGCAGCGTGCCCAAGTTCGAGATGCAGGACGTGGCCCGCCTCAAGCAGCTCACCTACGTCGGGGGTCCGGTGAAGCAGGTGGACCCCACGGTCCAGGGCGGCGTCCTGGTCAGCTACGGGGACAATGACTGGTCCACGAACGCCACCGGCGCGGAGCCGAGCTACGCCGAGATGCGCAACGCCGCCCCCATCGCCGGCCGCTTCTTCACGGCCAAGGAGGACCAGGCGCGGGAGCGCGTGTGCCTGCTGGGCAAGACCGTGATCTCGAACCTCTACCCGGCCGGCTTCGACCCCACCGGGACCCAGGTGCAGATCAACAAGACCAACTTCACGGTCATCGGGGTCCTGCCGGTGAAGGGCAGCAACGGCTTCCAGGACCAGGACGACACGGTGATCATCCCCCTGCAGACGGCCATGTGGCGCGTCTTCGGCGTGGTCACGCTCAACTCGATCGACATCGAGGCGGCGGACAGCGACCTGGTGCAGCAGGCCATCGACGAGGTCACCCAGCTGTGCCGTTCCATGCGGCACATACAGCCCGGGGCGGACGACGACTTCATGATACGCAACATGGCCGACATCCAGGCGGCCCAGCAGGACATCGCCCAGACCCTCAAGACGGTCATGCTGGGCATCGCCCTGGTCTCGCTGATCATCGGAGGCATCGGCATCATGAACATCATGCTGGTCTCGGTGAAGGAGCGCACCAAGGAGATCGGCCTGCGCAAGGCCCTGGGCGCCCGCAACGTCGAGGTGCTGTTCCAGTTCCTGGTCGAGGCCCTGCTCATCTGCCTCATGGGCGGCTTCATCGGCATCTCGCTGGGGGTGGCGACCTCCTTCATCACCAACGCCTTCGGATGGCTTTCGATCATCTCCTGGCTGACCGTGTTCGTGGCGGTGCTGATCTCCGCCGGCAGCGGGCTGGTCTTCGGCTTGTGGCCCGCCTGGCAGGCCTCGAAGCTGTCGCCCATCGAAGCCCTGCGCTACGAATGACCCTGCGCGAAGTCCTGAATCTCTGGACCTTCGTGCTGTTGTTGGTCGCGGGCCTGGCCTGCTTCGACCTGCTCAACGACCTGGTCAAGCACCAGCCCCTGGATTATTACGAGACCCTGTTCGCGGCGGCGGGACTGGCGCCGGCCCTGCTGATGCTGATCACGGGCCAGGCCTATGGGATCGCGTTCTTCTCGGGCCTGCTGTGGAACGAGGCAGGGGCTGCCCAGAACCACTACAGCCGTGAGCGGGCCCTGGCCCGGGCCGGCAAGGGAAGGGAGGCCGCCCAAGGCATGCTGTGGAGGGACCGGGTGGTGGGGGACACGCCCGCCCTGTTCGCGGTCCTGGAAATGGCGCTGCTCGACCCGGGCATGCAGCGCGAGGCCCTGCGGTCCATGCACCGCCTGGCGAGCAGCGGACGCCTGTCCAGCGGGGATCGGGACCACCTGAAAAGGCTTTTGTCCCAGCTGGATTTGTCGGGTTCAAAGGGCGCAGCCGCCGGAAAACACTGAAAACGTTTGGACGTCAATTTGACAAAAAACTTGTCCCCCGCATGAATCCGCTTATAATCGATTGCATTCAACGTTTCTCCAGCTTCCGGTCCCATGAGCCTGGTCCGATCCACCATCAAGGATGTCGCGTCCGCCGCCGGGGTCACGGCGGGGACGGTCAGCCGCGCCCTGCGGGGTGATTCCCGGGTCATTGATTCTACCCGGCGCCGGATCATCGACGCCGCGGAGCGGCTCGGTTACCGGCCGAACCTGCAGGCGCGGGGCCTGCAGACCGGGCGCACCGGGGCCATTGGCCTGGCCTGCGCCAGCGGGCCCTGGATCCTCGTGCACCCCTATTTCGCCCCCATGCACGCCGGCTTCACGGCGGCGGCCTCCGCCGAGGGCATGCGGGTCATCCTCTACATCCCCCCGACGCCGGCCGGCGGCCGGCTGGAGCGGGACGCAGGCAACATCCGCGCCCGCGAGCTGCTCGACGGCCGCGTGGACGGGAGCATCATCTACCAGGCCCAGGAGCTGTCCCAGGAGACGATCCGCGGCCTGCAGGAGATGGGTCTGGCCGTGGTGCTGGTCAACACGGACGAGGAGATCGAGGGCTTCTACCAGATCCTGGCCAACACCGAGCAGCGCGTGCGCGAAAGCGTGCGCTGGGCCCATGAGCTGGGGTCGCGCCGCGTGGGGGTGCTCGGGCTGAGCGCCGGGACCCCCTTCAACGCGGTCGTGCGCCGCGGCGTCGAATCGGCGCGCCTGCCGGTGTCGGTGTCCTACCAGGAAGTCGGCTCCGACGACCCCTACCAGGCCGATTCCCTGGATGCGGCCATCGACGCCATGATGTCCGAGAAGCCGGACGCCGTGATCTTCAACGCCGACTACCACGTGGGCCACTTCATGATGCGCCAGGAGGCCGGCAGCCTGCCCAAGGGCATCGGCCTCTTCGCCTTCGGCGGCACCCACAACAGCGCCCCCCTGAGCTTCCCCGGCGTGCACTACATGGAGACCGACCTGCTGGCGGCCGGCCGCCACGCCTTTGCCCTGTTCAAGGACGCCCAGCTGCGCAAGCCGCCGCGCAGCGAACGCCTCTTCTGGAGCCGCCGGCCCTAGGGCGGCAGGGGCCAGGGACAGGGCTGTGAACAACCTCGCGTGGAACCGGGCAGCATGGCGGGCATGGGGACTGGAAAGAAAAAGGGGGGGAACGCCTCACGGGCGTCCCCCCCCTTTTTCTTTGGTGGCGGGCCTTCAGGCCGGGCGGCCGGGACCGGCGTCAGTGCAGCGTGTGCAGGATCCTCAGCCGCTGGGACAGGGCCGCGGGCGGGGTGGCGCCCGTGCGGGGATGGTGCTCCGCCAGCACCCTGGCGGCCTGGGCAATGGCCGCCTCGAAGCCGCCGGCGAGGTCCTGCCTGGTCGCGGATGTGGTCAGCAGGCGGCAGGTCTCCTGCCAGTGCTCCGGCCCGGCCAATTCGGCGATGCCCGCCCCGGCCAGGACCACGGCCCGGCGCTCCTCCAGGGAGACATACAGCAGCACGCCGGCGTCGCCGCGGGCGCGCTGCAGGGCCAGATGGTGGAAGGCCGCCTCGGCGACGCGTTGCACGGCCAGGGCCCGGTCGCGGGCCGGGGTGAGGGCCCTGCGGACATGGGACGAACGGGTCAGCAGCCAGCCGGCCGCGGCCGCGCTCAGCAGGTCCAGCGCCGCCGGAAGCCAGGCGCCGTGGCCCCAGGGAAGGCAAAGCGCCCATGAGACCCGGGAGCCCTCGGCGGCCGCCAGCACCAGGGCCGCCGCCAGCCAGGGCGCGTGCCCGTAGGGCGCGCTGCGGCGCGCGATCACCGGAATGAGCTCGCCGCTGGTCCGTTCCTCGGCGGCGAGCACCGCCGCCTCGATGCGGGCGCGGCCTTCATGGTCCAGATGCCTCTGCAGCCAGCGCATCACCAGCCTCCTGAGGAGCCGCCGCCGGAAAATCCTCCGCCGACACCACCGAAAAAGGCCGCCCCGGAACA
>Ga0302319_10024577_pt1 | contig 10702 bp, 10 predicted proteins | sample Bog_T0_2_FD_203319 | JGI IMG/M metagenome (GOLD analysis project Ga0302319, IMG submission 203319) | Peat permafrost microbial communities from Stordalen Mire near Abisko, Sweden - Bog_T0_2 | ecosystem: Environmental > Terrestrial > Soil > Wetlands > Peat | place: Sweden: Abisko, Stordalen Mire... | reverse complement strand
AAGAGCGCGTCGTCGCTCGTGTCGTCGGGCACGGGCGAGAGCTGGTCGCCTGCTCGCGCGCCCTGGGTCGCGAGCATCAGGAGCACCCACACGAGGAGAGCGGGCACCCAGGCCGGCACGCTTCGGCGCTTCACGAGGAGCTCCCTGCCGGCTCTTCGGCGTCGTCGTCTGCCTCGCTGCCGGCGCGCGCCACGAGCGAGGCGATGGCCTGCTTCGCCTCCTTCCACTGATCGACGACGCTCGTGGCGCCGCCCGCCTCGGGTGAGAAGCGCGCCGTCTCGCAGGTGCGCAGCAGCGCCTCGAAGCGCGCTGCGACCGCCGCGTCGACGCCGCGCCCGAGGAGCCGCTCGGCTATCTGGGAGGCCTGCGCGTCACGCACGTTCACGCCTGCCCGGGCGATGGTGGCGCTCTCGAGCGCGCGGATGATGGCGGCGTACGCGGCCTTAGCGTCGTCCGCCTGGCAGGCGCGATCGGCCAGGGTCATGCGCTCGCGGAGCTCCGTCTCGGGCGAGACCTTGCGCTTCGCCCTTCGCTTGCGCACGCTCTGCGACGCGGCCCATACCCCGGCCACGACCACATACGCGAGCGGCGCACCGCCGAGGCCGAGCCAGAAGGTCGGCGAGTCGGCCAGGTGCGCGCGCGCGGGGGGCGCGCCGGCGCGCGCGAGGCGGGGCGGGGGGAGCTTGGGCAAGGGGTCGAAGACCGTGTCGGCCGCGGCAGGGGTCGCGCCTGGCCGCACGTGGACCACGCCGAGCGGCGCGCGCGCGACGCCGTAGGCCTTCGAGTCGGGGCTCCAGTAAGGGAGGGTGAGGCTGCCGAGATCGACGTCGCCCTCCTTGTGCAGCCGCACGACGAACGAGAACGTGCGCTTGCCCCCGAAGCGGTCGTTGGCGGTCGCGCCGATCTTCTCGTGCACCTCGGGCGGCAGCCACTCCACCCCGGAGCGCACGGGGGGGACGATCGAGGACGGGAGGTTTCCCGTGCCCGCGAGCTCCACGGTCACGCCGATGGCGCCGTCCCGCTCGACGTCGTGGGGAGTCACGTCGGCCGACAGCGTGAAGTTGCCGACGTCGCCGAGCGTGTAGCCCGGGGGTCTGCCGCCTAGGGGTGGCTCGGTCACGCGCACGTGGAGCGACTCGCTCTCGCGGTGCGGGTCGCCGTTGCCTCGCATCCGCACGAACGAGAGCGACATGGGCCCGATCTCGAGATCGCCCGCCTTGAGCGGGAAGAGCGCCGACTTTCGTACGAGCTTGACCATCCACGGGCGACCGTTGATGAGGGCGTTGCCCACCGGCGGGTTCGACGCGTCGTCCTCGAAGAGCGGATGCTTCAAGAAGTCGCTCGCCGACGCCTCGTGCACGTCCGTCGAGTCGGGCTCGCGCTCGCTGTAGTCCTGGTAGAGGTACACGGCGAGCGTGATCTGCTCGCCGACCACCACCTCCGTCTTGTCGATCGTCGCGTGCAGAAACGCGACGGGCGCGCGCGGTGCATCCATCGCGAACTTCGGGTCGAACGACAGCTCCTGCTGGGCGGGGCGTCCCTGGTTGCCGAGGTTGTCGAAGAACCCCCGGAACGGGTCGAAGGGCATGAGCGGCGATCCGAACGGGTCGAGCATCTGCTGGCGCTGCGGCGCGCGGCCGGCGGCGACCACGTTGACGTGGACCTTGGCCGACGTGAAGTGCTCCCCCTCGACCATGATGCTCACGGGGCCGATGTCGTACGAGCCGATCTTGTCGGCGCGGAGGGTCCACGTCGCGTTCAGACCCTTCTTCTGGGTCATCTGGCCGTTCACGATCGTGATCGAGCTCGTCGGACCCGAGCTCGATCCCATGCTCGAGAAACCCCGCGGAGCCGAGAGCTCCGCGTTGGTGATGGCCGCGCCGTCGGTCGTGGCCTGCATCGTGATGTGGAGCTGATCGCCCACGCCCACCGTCGCGGAGTCCGCCCGCAACGTCAGCTCGGGGCGACTCTTGGCCTGCACGAGCGCGGGCGACAGAGACAGCGCGCAGAAGAGAACGAGAGAGAGAGCCGCGGCGACGAGCGCGAGGAACGCGACCCGAGCGGTGCGCCGCGGGAACGCGCCGCTCATTTGTCCGCCATGCCTCGGCGCTGGTGCCGCGTGGCAGCCTTCTTCGCGGCCTCCTGCTGGACCGTGGGAGCGCTCTCGAGCTGATCGAGGATGCGGTCGTCCTGCGTCTGGCTCGGCGGCGGGGGAGCGCTCGCGTCGGGTGCTTGCGGTGGGGGCTGGTTCGCGTCGGCTCCGCCGTCGTTGCCTCCCGAGTCCTGCTGGCCCGAGTCCTGGCCTCCGCCGCCCGAGTCCTGCGGACCGCCCTCGCTGCCCGAGTCCTGCCCCGCCTCGTTCGGCGCGTCGTTCGCGCCGTCGTTCGGGCTGTCGTTGCTGGAGTCCTTCGCGGCGTCGTCGCCGGCGTCCTTCTTGTCCTCGATGCGCTTGAGCGCGATGGCGCGGTTCCACGCGGCGTCGCGACCGACGGGGTCTCCGCCGTCGGCCTCGCCCGGGGCGAGCGTCAGCGCCTTGTCGTAGGCGCGCACGGCCTCCTCGTAGTGGCTGTCGAGGAAGTTCAGGTTGCCTTCGAGGTACCGGGCGCGAGCCCGGAGCGCGAGCGGGACGGTGTCGTCCGCGGCGATGGCCCCGATGACGCGCAGCGCGCACTCGATCTGCGCGCCCCGCTCGGCGTGCGCCTTCTCGTCGTTGCCGCCGTCGAGCTCCTCCTCGCCGAAGCGCCTCCCGAAGGACTCGCCGATGCGGAAGAGAGAAAGCCCGAGGTCGAAGGTGCCGTCGGGGCGGCGGCGCACGAGCTCGGGAGCGCCGATGCTCCCCTCCGAGCACGCCCCCGTGGACAGGTACTCCTCGAGCGTCGTCGCCGCGGCGCGCGCGTCGCCGGCGTCGAGGGCGCCGAGGGCGGCGTTCACCTGCGGCGCCTCCCGCTCGAACGGACGCGACGGGCTCCACCCGCACGCCGCCACGACCACGCAGGCAGCGAGCGTCGCGAGGGCGATGGCGGGGCGCAGGGCTCCGCCGCGGCCGTGCCGTCTCGGCTTACGCGGTCGCATTGGCCTCCCCCTGCGTACGGCGGTTCTTGAGCCCGCGGGCGCGCTTCTTCTTTGCGGGCGCCGGCGCGCGCGGCTTGGTCCGGGGCGTCTCGCCCACGCTCGCCTCGGCGATGAGCAGGAGGAGGGCGATGCCGAGCGGCCAGCCGTACTCCTCCGCGTACACGGTCTCGACCTTCTCCGAGAGCTCCTCGCGCATCATCCGCTGGAGATCCTTCGCGACCTTGTCGATGCCCGTCTCGCCGTGCTCGGCGCGCACGATGGTCCCGTTCGTGGTGCTCGCGACCTTGGCGAGCTGCTGTTCGCCCTCCGCGCTGAGCTCGGTCGTGAGCGGCTTGCCGGTCTCGTCGCGCCGCAGGCCGGTGACCTTTCCGTCCGGACCGACCTCGGGGATGATCTCGGGTGCACGACCCCCGATCTGCACGACGTCGATGCGCGTGCCTTCCTTCGCGCACTCCTCGGCCACCGCGACCGGGTCACCCTCGAGGTCCTCGCCGTCCGTCACGAGGACGATGACCCGCACGTGGTCCTTCGACTTCGGGTCGCGCGCGAAGAGCTCCCGCGCGCGCTCGAGGGCGCGCGCGGTCGCGGTGCCGCCAACGGGCATGTCGTTCGGGTCGAGCTGGCGGAAGAACTGCGCGATGGCGGCACCGTCGCTCGTGAGCGGAAAGCTCATGGGCTCTCCCGCGAAGGCGATGGCGCCGAAGCGCGCCCCGGGCAGATCCTTGATGAGGCGCGCGACCTCGGCCTTCGCGCGCGCGATGCGGCTCGGCGCGACGTCCCGCGCGTACATGCTCTTCGAGTAGTCGAGCACGATCGCGACATCGAGGTTGGTGGCCGGAATCAGGCGCGTGCCGTTGCCGAACTCCGGCCGCGCGAGCGCGAGGAAGGCGCAGAGCATCGCGACCACGAGCAGCACGCCCTTGATCGTTCGCCGCGTCGTCGCGTCGTACGACTCGAGCTTGGCGACGAGCGCGGGCTCGCCGAACCTCACGATGGCCCGGCCGCGCGCGAACGACGCGAGGACCAGCATCGTCGCGAATCCGACGAGGCAGAGGGCGCAGGCGCCCGCGAGCAGCATGACCCACGGCGAAGAGAAGTCGTAGGCGAACTTCACGGGAACCTCCGCACGACGAGCAACCGCACGAACCCCTCGAGGGCGACGAGGAAGACGCTCGGGATGAGCAGGAACGGGAAGAGGTCCTCCATCGTGGCCTGGGCGGCCTCGAAGCGCGTCTTCTCGAGCCGGTCGAGGATCGAGTGCATGCTCTTCTCGAGGCCCTGCTTGTCGGTGGCGACGAACGACTCGCCGCCAGACTCGGTGGCGATCTTCTTGAGCAGATCGGGGTTCACGGGGAAGTGGGCGGTGACGTAGCGAGGCTGGCCGAAGAGGTCCACGCCGTCCTGCACGAGGACGTCGTCTCCGTTGCCGATCTGCACCGTGTAGACCTTCACCGACTGGGTCTGCGCCAGGTGGGAGGCGTACTCGGGGGCGATCGTCCCTGCGTTCGAGTCGCCGTCCGTGAGCAGGATGACGGCCTTCGAGCGGGCGTTGCTCCGGCGGAGGCGCGCCACGGCCGTCCCCACGGCGTCGCCGATGGCGGTGCCGTTGCCGTCGATGATGTCGAGATCCATTTTGCGCACGAGCTCGGAGAGGAGCGCGTAGTCGAGCGTCGGGGGGGAGAGGACGAACGCGGCGCGGCCGAAGACCACGACGCCGATGCGGTCGGTCTTGCGACGTCCGATGAAGTCCTCGATGACGTCCTTCGCCGTGTCGAGGCGCGTCGCCCGGTGGACCTTGCCGTCGGCGCCCACCTGGGCGGACCCCTTGTTCGCGTCATCCATGATGGCGCGCATCGAGCCCGAGAGGTCGAGCACGACGACGATGTCGATGCCGCGCTCGTCGCTCGTCTCTCCCTTGAGGACGTTCTCCGGCCGCGCGAGCGCGAGGACGCCCATCACGATCGCGGCTCCCCGGAGCACGCCCGGCAGATCGCGCAGCTTGGAGCGCCAGCCGCGGGGGCCGAGCGTCAGCGCGGCGATCGTGGGCAGGGCGAGGCGGGGCGCGCGAAGGTCTGCCCCGAGCGTGGCCTTGTAGACGACCCACGGGACCGCCAGGAGCCCGAGCAGCCACCAGCGGGCGAGCCAGTTGGCCGACAGCCACGCCTCACCCCTCATGACGACGGGGTAGATGACGGCGAGGCCGATGGCGACCAGCGTTGCCAGGGTGACGAGCAGGGCGCGGACGGGGCGGCTCACGGGCGCTCCTCGCGTCGATCGCGCTCGTCGGGGGGCGCTGCGCCCGGGCGATCACCCGGCGTCGGCGGAACCTCGAGGGTGGGAACCTGCGGCATCATCCGGCCGAGGGGCATCGTCGTCCGCACGATGCGCTCGGCCGAGTCGAGCGCGCGCTCGCAGGCGTTCTGCTCCGGGGTCATGTTCGCGAACTTCACGAGGTCGCACTCGCTCAGGAACTCGAGGACGCCGGCCAGCGCCAGCCGCTCGATGCTCGCGCGCTTGAGGCTCTTCAGGATCTCGTCCGTCGTCGACTCGAGGCCGTCGAAGTCGTACCGCGCGCCCAGGTAGGCGCGCACGGCGTCGTTCACGCGATCGAAGTACTCCTGGAAGCGCCCCACCTCGAGGAGCCCCGCGTGGCGCACCTCGTCGAGCTTCTCGAGCGCGACCTCCCACGGAGGACGGGGCGGCGGCGGCGGCGGGACGGGCTTCGGTCGCGCGAGCCACCGGCGGATGGCCCACGCCAAGAGAACGCCCGCCACGAGGCCGATGGCGGCGTACGTCGTCGCCTGCCGCATCCACGTCCACTCCTCGCGCTGCGCGCGCGCGGGCGGGTTGGGCTTGGGCTGCGCGTTGGGCGTGGAGGACGTCGCGTCCTCGACGACGAGCGTGTGCTCCTTCGTGCAGACGGTCGCGATCTCGCCGTTCGCCCGGGCCACCGCGACGGGGAGCGGCGGCAAGACGAGGGTGTGGCGGCCGGGCTCGGGCGGCAGCGGGACCAGCGGCAGCTCCAGCGTCGTAGTGGTCTTGTCGGGGTGCGCGGGATCGGCGGGCGCCGGCGTGAGGCGCGCGGCGCCGCCGCCGTCCTGATCGGGCAGGACGAAGCCTGCGGCCTTCAGAGCCTTGGCCGAGTCGCTCTCGCTCTGGAGCTCGAGCCCGTGGGGCAGCACGCTCTCGCCGCGGCCGTGGGTCACGACGACCTTGAGCGTCGCGGCGTACCCGGACAGGCCGTGCGTGGGAAACGACTCCGTCAGGGCCGGTCGCAGCGCTCCGCTCGGGATCGTCTCGACGCAGCCCCCGACGCTCCCTGCCGCCACGGGGGCCGCGCTCCCGCTGGCTGCGGGCATGGCGCTGGGGGCAGCCACGGCGCTGGCCGCTGCCGACGCCGTCGTGGCCGGGATGGCGCTGGGCGCGGGGGCCGCGCTCGGCCCGGGCGCGGGCTTGCGCGGTCGCGCCGTCGCGATGCCAGCAGCCGCGATGACCGCCAGGAACAGGGCGAGAAGAGGTTGGCGCTTCATCAGCGGGTCCTCATGCGGCGCGCCCTGCGGGCGAAGAGGTCACGAAGGGGGCGCACGAAGGAGCCGCCGGTCTCGATCTCGACGGAGTCCAGCCCGAGCTTGTTGAACATCTGCCGCCGCTTCAGCGTGAGCTCCTTCATCGCGTGCGCGTGCCACGCCCTGACCCTCGGGTCCGACGTGTCCACGATCACCGACTCGCCGCTCTCGAGGTCCTCGAACGTCGCGATGCCCACGTCCGGCAGCGCGAGGTCGCGCGGGTCCACCAGGGTCACCGGCACGACGTCGTGCTTGGCGGCCGCCAGGGCGAGCGCCCGCTCGTAGCCCTGCGCGAAGAAGTCGCTCACGAGAAACGCGATGCTGCGGCGCCGTGCGACGCCCACGAGCGCCTCGAGGGCGCCCTTCATGTCGGTGGCGGGCCCGAGCAGGGGAGCGCCGCTCTTGTCCTTCGTCTTCTTCGGGAAGGCGGCGATGGAGTCGCTCGCCGGCTCGAAGCCGAGGATCTCGCGGATGACCCGCATGACGTGCTTCTCGCCCTTCTTGGGGGCCACGATCCGCTCGATCTTGCTCGTCGACAGGATGAGCCCGACGCGGTCGTTGTTCCGGATGGCGCTGAAGGCGAGCAGGGCGGCGACCTCGGAGGCGACCCGCGCCTTGGGCGCGCGGCGGGTACCGAAGCGCTCGCTGGGCGACAGGTCGACCACCAGCATCACCGTCATCTCCCGCTCTTCCACGAAGACCTTGACGAAGGCCTCGTGCATCCGGGCGGAGACGTTCCAGTCGATGGTCCTTACGTCGTCCCCGGGCTGGTACGGGCGCACCTCGCGGAACGCCAGACCCTGCCCCTTGAAGCTCGACGAATAGGTCCCCGACAGCTGCTCGTTGGCGAGCCGCGCCGTGTGGATCTCAATGGTGCGAAGTGCAGCGAGGAGTTCCTTGGGGATCATCGGACGAAAGCGGTCTGACGGCGCCATGCGAGGCGCCGGCCGGCACGCCGCCGTTTACCACAAGCGCGCGCCGGACAGGCGGCCAGACGAGAGTGCGCGGAACTACAGCCGAGGTGGGGCGGGTATTCCTCGCTTCTTCATCTGGCTGCGGACGAGCTCCTGCAACGCCTGGAGGACGAACGGTTTGTCTACGATGGGGTTCGGGATCCGGGCGAGAAAGCCCCGGGTCTCCGCCGTCGTGCCCCCGCTCGTCACGAAGATGACCCGTTCGAGCTGATCGGGCGCCACCCTGGCGACCTGGGCGTAGAAAGCCATGCCGCTCATCCCAGGCATCATCAGGTCCGAGAGGATCGCCTCGAAGCGCTCGCCGGCTTCCAGCAGCTTGACCGCCGCCCGGGCGTCCTCGAGGGCGGTGACCTCGTAGTCCTTGAACCCCCGCACCAGGACCTTGCGGATCAACTCCTCGTCATCGACGACGAGGAGCCGTGGCCGGCCCCCCGCGGAGGGCAGGACGGCGGCCGGGGCGGCAACGGGCAGCGTGCGCACGGAGCGTTTGCGGGCAGAAGGGTCCGTTGCCGGCTCCCGCTTCTTCGGGAAGGGGGTCGTCACGGAGACACCTTATGAGGCCTCTCCGGGGCCGAGGATAGAGGTAAACGGCGCCTCAGGCGTCGTTCCTAGTCAACCTCCGCCAGAGCTTTCGCATGGCGTTCAGGGGACCTCGATGACCTCGAAGGTGCGGCGGACGACCTGCTCGGCCGTGACCTCTTCCGCGTCCGCTTCGTAGGTGAGCACGAGGCGGTGGCGAAGGACGTCGTGCCCGACGGCCTTCACGTCCTCCGGCGTCACGTAGCCGCGGTGCCTGAGGAAGGCGTGGGCGCGCGCCGCCATGTTGAGGGCGATGGACGCGCGGGGCGAGGCGCCGAACTCGATGAGCGGCGCCAGGTCCTTCAGGCCATGCTTGGCGGGCTCGCGCGTCGCGAAGACCACGTCCACGATGTAGTCCTTCACCTTGTCGTCCACGTAGATCTGCTGGATGACCTTCTTGGCGTCGAGCAGCTCGGCCGGGGTCACGATGGCCTGGGCCTTGGAGGGCTCCATCGAGGTCATCCGATCCATGATCTTCCGCTCCTCCTCGCGCGAGGGGTAGCCGACCTTCACCATCAGCATGAAGCGGTCGATCTGCGCCTCGGGCAGGGGGTAGGTGCCCTCCTGCTCGATGGGGTTCTGCGTCGCCATGACGATGAACGGCTCGGGCAGCGGGTAGGTGCGGTCGCCGATCGTTACCTGCCGCTCCTGCATCGCCTCGAGCAGCGCGCTCTGGACCTTCGCCGGGGCGCGGTTGATCTCGTCGGCGAGGACGAGGTTCGCGTGGATGGGGCCCAGCTTGGACGTGAACTCGCCCTTCTGCTGGTTGTAGATGACCGTGCCGACGAGGTCGGCCGGGAGCAGGTCGGGCGTGAACTGGACGCGGGCGAACTTCGCGCTGATCGCGTCGCACAGCGTCCGGACCGTCAGCGTCTTGGCGAGGCCGGGCACGCCTTCGAGGAGCACGTGGCCCCCCGTGAGCAGACCGATGAGGATGCGCTCGATCATGTAGGTCTGGCCCACGATGACCTTGCCGACCTCGAGCAGCAGCTTGTCGACGAAAGCGCTCTCCTTGGCGACAAGCTCGTTCAGCGCACGGACGTCGTACATGGCGAGAGGCTCCTTCTAGGGGCGCGGGGCGGACGGGTAGGGGGGGAAGGGATGGGCTAGCTACGGACGCGGGGGCTGTGTAATCAGCCCGGGGCGCGTTGTCGACGCCTACTGCATCAACCGCCGCGCGCGGATCATTCCCACGATCCCCCGCAGGATCTCGATCGCCCCGACGATGTACGCCCCGAACCAGTAGAGGCCCGTCACGTAGGTGTCCGCGACGTAGCCGCCGATGAGGAGCAGGCACCCGAACACGATATGGGCCACCCCAGCGCGCATGGGGCCACTATCCCTCGAATCGGGGAGGAGCACCATGGTCCGGGTGCGGCACACCCCGATCCCCCGGCTCATGCTGGCTCACGGCGATCGGCGCTTTCCGCGAGGAGAGACGCTCCCTGTCCTCGGAGGGCGTCCCGAAGTGTTCCGAGGGAGGCGCTGCAAGAGGTTTGACGCCGTCGAACCTCTTGCAGCGCGCCTCTCGGCGGTCCCACAGCCGCGCTGGGAGAGGTTCGGCGTCATCGAGCCTCTTGGAGCGCCTCTCCCGGTGTTCCCACAGCCTCCCTGGGAGAGGTTCGGCGTCGTCGAACCTCTTGCAGCGCCTCTCTCGGTGCTCCCACAGCCGCTCTGGGAGAGGTTCAGCGTCGTCGAACCTCTTGCAGCGCCTCTCTCGCTGTTCCCGGAGCCTCTCTCCGTATTCCCACAGCCGCGCTGGGAGAGGCGCGGCGTCGTCGAACCGCTTCCGGCGCCTCTCTCGGTGTTCTTTGCGGCGCGCTCGGAGAGGTTCGGCGTCGTCGAACCGCCTCCGGCGCCTCTCTCGGTGCCTCCGGGGCACAAAAAGCAAGACGCCAAGGGGAGGTGCTCACCCTTGGCGACTCGTGCTGCCCGGCGCTGGCTGCGCCTCGTCGACTACCGATGCCAGTGGCCGTAGCGGTAGTACGGCGCGCGGTAGTGGTAGTCGTGGAAATAGGCCGGCTCGCCGCCGTGGTAGTAGGCCCAGCGCCCGTAGTGGTCGCGGTAGTACCAGTGGTTGCCGTAATAGTAGTGCGCGTACCCGTTGTAATAGACGGGATCGGCCGTCGCCACGTACTCGGCCGGCGGGTAAACATACTCCTGCGCCGAGGCCTGGGTGGTCACCAGACTGACGCTGCCGAGGATGCCGAGCGAAGCCACCGCTGCGAACACGCCCTTCGAGAGCCGAGAGAACCTGTGGGTCATGGGAATCATCCAGTCCTTTCTTCGGTGCTGATTGCTGCTGTGTAGGCTGACGACGTCTGCGAGCAGCTATTCACTCTACACGAAATGGCGGCCTGGAATGCCTGTCACCCGAATGGTGATGGTGCCCGGGAAACCCCGCGGCTGGGGCTCGCTATCGTGAACGAATTCAATGGTTTGTTGCGTGTAGGTGGGGCGAGGCGAGAGCACCGCGCAAAGCGTCCGCAGGAGCGCGGAGCTCCGCGTCGA
>Ga0302319_10024574_pt1 | contig 10703 bp, 9 predicted proteins | sample Bog_T0_2_FD_203319 | JGI IMG/M metagenome (GOLD analysis project Ga0302319, IMG submission 203319) | Peat permafrost microbial communities from Stordalen Mire near Abisko, Sweden - Bog_T0_2 | ecosystem: Environmental > Terrestrial > Soil > Wetlands > Peat | place: Sweden: Abisko, Stordalen Mire... | reverse complement strand
AAATCAAAGACCTCCCGGACCTTGCCGGAACGGATTTTTTTGAGACCGGGTATATCAAGCTGTAAAATCGGTTTGCTCGCCATCCGGAAATTATTCAATTAAACGGGAAAATTTCAAACCTTAAAAATATCTTCCCCGGATTTGCCGGCCCGGACCGCTGAGAATCGACTTGCTCCGAAGCCTGCTCTTGTTGAAGCTATCCCATTGGCTTTGCCCGCTTTTATTGACGGGCAATCCTATCTTTATGAAAGACGTTATGATTGAATGTCGCGAGTGGATCGGCATGAAACCCTTTATCAAAGAGGGTTTTGATGTTTGGCGGTAGGTTTTATCGTGGCGCGGGCTTCCCGGCATGAAATCCAATCAACGCATTCACGGGCTGATTCAAAGCGGCCTGATCTATACGATCATCCAATTTGCCACCGCTTTAGGAAACATGGCGTTTTCCGCGGTGATGGTGCGAAACCTTCCGTCCGCCGGCCAATACAGCGACGCCAACAGCGCCATTAACGGATTTATTCCATTGCTTGGCCTGACGCCATCCATTGCATTGTTTGCTGTGGCTCATTACATCGCCCACTACAAGGCTTGCGGTGACGAAGCCCGGCTGCAGGGATTGCTCGCGGGTTGCCGGAAGTTTCTCTTGTATTTGACCATTGCCGGCTCGCTGCTCGCCATTGTCGTCATAAAACCCCTCAGCAACTTTTTCCATTACAGCCAAAGCATGACGCTAGTCATGCTGGTCAGCGCCTTGCTCCAGTTGTGGGCGTCCCTGGCAGCCGCTTTGTGCCAGGGACTTTCCTGGTTTAAGCGGCTGGCGTTGATCGGTTTTTTAACGATGACCATTCGAATCCTGTTTGGCTGGGGCGTCACCTTGCGTTGGCCTTCAGCCGAAACGGCCGTGTTGGCCTCGATTGTGGCCTTGTCAGCAAATCTGTTGATTTTGCTCTGGCGGCGTGAATTGAAAATTTCCGCGAAACCGGTTTCACCGTGGAATCGCGAGTTTGTCCATTATCTCATCGTCAGCGCCGCTTGTTTGGTGGGCGGCTATTTTTTCACCAAGGGGGATTTATTGGTGGCAAAACGTTTTTTTATCAAAGCCGACAACGATGCGTACAATATTTCTGAACAACTGGCTTCAGCTTTGCCCATTGCCGTTGCGCCTTTGCTGACGGTTTTATTTACCTCCCGGTCGACGGGCCGGTCCGGGAATATCGTGGGCGAACAATTGAAGCTCATGGGCATCTATGTTTCTGCGCTGTTATTTGGGGCGGCGGCGCTTTTTTCCTTGCGCCATTTCTGTGTGCAAATAATGGCCGGCCGTCCCGCTCCGGCCTCGGAAGGGCTGATTGGATACCTGGCCCTCACCATGGTTTTTGTCGGGCTGCTCCAGGCGATTGCGTATTGGGCTCTATCGAGCCGCTGGCACAAGATTTCCCTGCTCTATGGCGTGTTGGGCCTCCTGTACTGGGCGACGCTTTTCTCGCTCGGACATACCCCGGCGATGCTGCTCACCGTCATGCCGATTGCGACCGGGGTCGCCTTTATGGTCATGTTTATTTTTTGGCTGAAGTGCATGCGCCGCCATCATCCCGTGCAAAGCTGATTTGAGTTTTGGGTGACTTTCGCGCAAACTGTCGTCCCATGCCGTCTGCAACGGAAACCCTGCCGCGCGTCAGCTTTATCATGCCGACGTTAAATGCGGGACCGTTGCTGGATAATGTCCTGGCTTCGATCGCCCGCCAGACCTACCCGCCCGACCGCTATGAAATCATCCTGGCCGATGCCCATTCCCAGGATGACACCCGGGCCATCGCCAAAAAATACGGGGCCATCGTTCTGGACGACCACGGCCGGAACATGGAAGAGGGAAAACGGCTCGCCCTCGGTCACGCCACGGGCGAATTCATTGTTTTTATCGACGCGGATAATGAAATCACCCATCCCGATTACATTGAGCTGGCGGTGCGGGCCCTGCAGTCCAATCCGCAGGCCTTGGGGGTGGAAAGCTATTATTTACCCTCGCCGCGCATGAGTTCGTTCTGCGCCTACCTCACCCATTTGCTGCATATCAGCGACCCGGTGTGCTGGATGATGAGCGCGAATCCGCGCCGGGTGGCCCGTGAGGGGGAGGTCGAACGCTGGGTTTTGCCCGCCCATTCCTTTTCCTATCCGTTGGGCGCGAATGGTTTTGTTTTTCGGCGCGCCGATCTCGAATCCGTCAAGGCCGATGAAAAATTTCAAGACACGCACATCGCGCTTTTTCTGATGCAGCGGGGCCAGCGCGAATGGCTGCGCCTGCGCGGTCGCGGCGTCCACCATTACTACATCCAAACGCTCTGGCTCTTTGTATTGAAACGGCGCCGGGCAACCGTCCATTTTCTCCGGGTGCAGGAAGAAATGCCGGTGAACTGGATGAAGGAGAAACCGCCGGTGCCGCTCTGGCTGGCCGCGCTTTATTGCGTGACGGTCGTGGGACCATTGTGGCACGTGATGACCGGCATGATTCGCGATCGCGATGTCCGGTGGGGGTGGCACCTGCTGGCCAGCCCGGCGAGCGTGCTGGGCAATGCCTGGGGCCTGCTCACCTACCATCGCGGGGGCAAAAACGCCAAGACCATCGCCGAGCTGCAAGTAAGGCAAACCTTGAAAAAATAAAACCGTGTCGCGCAGAATTCATTTTTTTACCAATGGGATTTTTTCCACCAGTTTTGCCGGCGGCGACATGGTTTTTTTCAACCTGGCGCGGGCCGCGGCGCGGGCCGGTTATGAAATCAATTATTTCGGGGGCCATGCTTTCCAAGACATCGTGACCAGTGAAAACCTGCCCGGCCAGGTGACGCTCACCGACGATGCCGTCATGCCCAAGCCCGCCGGCGGCATGCGCGGGCAAATCGCCCTGTTCCGGGATTTTTACGGCCGGCATCGGCGCACCATGGGCCAGTTGGCAGCGGTCAAACCGGAGGATTATGTTTGTGCGGCCAGCGATTATTGGTTCGATGTGATTCCGCTCAGCCGTTCGGCTTCGCAACACAAATTGATGGTCCTGAACATGGAGGCGCCGACGTTACGACAGATTGTTTCACGGGGCCGTCCCGATATCGATGCCGTGAGACTTTCATCGCTGCACTATTGGTTCAGCCAGGAGTGGTCGTTGCGGCGCTTTGCCGCCACGCCGCATCGCCACATGTTGTATTTGCATCCGCTCATGGAGCCCCGGCTGGACCAGCTGGGAATTCAAGCCAGCGACCGAACGCTGATTTCTTATGGATTTGATCCGGCGGCCAATGACGCCGTTCCGGCTCAAAACCGCACGTACGACGTGGTCTGGATTGGCCGCGTGCACCGTCAAAAGGGAATTGATGACCTGGTGAGCACGCTGCAATTCCTTAAGCGCCAATTCAATGATTTGCGGGTTATATTTGTCGGGAACGTCAAAGCGGGATTGACTCCCTTGATCGAAAAAATCGGACTGCAATCAAACGTTGCTTTTTCGGGTTTTGTTTCCGAGGAAGAAAAAATCCGGCTCTTCAAGTCGAGCCGGATTTTTCTGATGCCCAGCAAGCACGAAGGCAGTCCCCGCGTCATCGGCGAAAGCATCATCGCCCGCACTCCGGTCGTGGCCTATGACATCCCCAATTATCGCCCGCTGTTCGGCGACCTCGTTCGCTACGCACCTCCCTTCCAGCTCGCGGAGTTCCAGAAAGCGGCGGCGGCCGAACTCGCCAAAATGCGGGCCGGCGAAAATTATCTCGACCAGGCCGACCTGGAAATCTTCAAGCGGGATAATTCATGGGAGGCCGCCCAGGAGCGCTTCCTGGAAGCGCTTAAACGCGTGACTTAAACCTTTACTGGTGGACGAAAATGATCCGGCTGCCTTGCGGCTCGAATTTGAAATCGGTGCGCCGTAATTTGAGCGCCCGGGTAATGGCCTCGTGCCGGTCCGGCGGAGCATAAAACATCAGGAATCCGCCGGCACCGGCGCCCAACAGCTTTCCGCCCACGGCCCCCGCGCGCCGGGCTTTATCGTACCACGCGTCAATAATATCATTGCTGATTCCGCCGGTGAGACTCTTCTTGGCCATCCAGCCCTCATGAATGATTTCGCCAAAGGATGCCACGCGGTTATGGCGGAGTTCCTCGCACAACGTATTCGCCAGTTCCACCATTTTGCACGTCACTTCGCACTTTTTCCGTTCGTTGGCCAGGGCGGAGTTTTGATGTTTCAAAATGCCGGAGGCGCTCCGGGTGATGCCCGTATAGAAGACCACCGTATTCGCCTGCAGTTCCTGCAACGTCTCCCGTTTGCATATAATCGGCTCCACGGAAACCGAGTCGTCCGGATTGAACCGGATGAGATTCAAGCCGCCAAAAGCGGCCGCGTATTGATCCTGCTTGCCAATGGGTTCGCCGCATTTCTCAATCTCAATTTCACAGGCTTCGCGAGCCAGTTGCTCGGCGCCGGCATGCCGGCTGGCATAGGCATGCAGCGCATTGAGCAACCCGACCGTAAAGGTCGAGGAAGATCCGAGGCCGGAGCCTTTTGACGGGATGTCGGCGATGGACGTAATCTCCACCCCGCCGCGCAGCCCGAGCATCTTCATGGATTCACGGACGAGGGGATGCTTGACGCGTTCCACCGAACGGGCCTCTTCGGTGCGGGAGTAGGAAATACGAATCCGCTCGTCAAATTTTTGGTTAACCGTGATGTACACGTAACGGTTGATGGCGGTGGAAACCACGGCGCCGCCGTACTTGCGATAAAATACGGGCAAATCGGAGCCGCCGCCCACAAAACTCATGCGCAAAGGTGTTCGACTGATGATCATGACTTGGTTTGGTTTAAAATCAAATTGGCCGCCGCCAGCAAATCGCTGGCAAAAAAATCCGGTGGCACATCCAGTCCACCGCCTTTAGGTGCCGCACCGGTCGATACTAAAATACTTTTCACTCCGGCATTTTTCGCCGTTTGCAGGTCAGTGAGGGTGTCTCCGATCAACCACGAATTCGCGAGGTCGATATTCAAATCGTTCACCGCCTGTTGAAGCATGCCGATCCCGGGTTTGCGGCAATCGCATTTGATTTTTAATTCGGGACGTTCGCCGGGAAAACCTTTTTCCGGATGGTGCGGGCAGTAGTAAATTCGATCCAGGAAGGCGTGCTCCCGGCCGAGCAACGATTCCAGCTTGTTGTGAATGTTCTTCAGCTCGGCTTCGGTGCACCAGCCTTTGGCGATCACCGGTTGATTGGTGACCACCACCGTGCGCCACCCCGCGAGATTCAATTTATGGATCGCTTCGGCGGCCCGGGGGAAAAGTTCCAGCTCTTCGGCTTTGCGCAGGCAGTCCTTATCCGGAATGATGGTGCCATCACGATCCAGAAAAACCGCGCGTTGCGGCGTGGCTAAAGAGCTCCGCTGAATGATTCCCGCCTCGTATTGCGCGGAAATCCGGTCGTAGCGCTCAGGCGTTCCGATATCTTTGATAAATTCCGGCGAGTTGTACCCCAGCAACAATTTTTTTTGCGCCAGCATTTCCGGAAACACGTGTTTGCCAAAATCCAGAATGGCTGGCGAGCTTTTCTGCCGGTCTTTGAAAACGGAGAGCGCCGACTTCTCCAGGACATAAAGACCGGCATTGACCAGATTCTGCCGCCAGATATTCGGCGGATGCGGCCGGTTGTGAAATGCGACGACGCGGGATTCGTCATCGACTTCCACCAAATCCGAATCAAACGGATGATCGTTGGGATGAAGCAACAAGGTGGCGTCGGCTCGGATAAACGCATGCGTCTGCCAGAGACTCTGCAAATCCACGTTAACCATGGTGTCGCCATACATCACGACAAAGCGGTCCGCCAATTCGTCAAACCCCGCCAAGACTGCCCCTGCGGTGCCCAACGGCTCCGTTTCTAAAACATGGCGAATGCGAACGCCGAATTTCTCCCCATTGCCAAAATAATCCTGGATAAGATCCGCACGGTAATGGGTGAAAAACACGAGATCGTCAAAACCATATCGCCGGGCAAGTTCGACCTGATGCTCGAGCAGCGGTTTGCCTGCGATCGGGATCATGGGCTTGGGCAGGTCGCCCAATCGCGCCCGCAGACGGGTGCCCGCGCCGCCCGCTAAAATGATCAGCTGGCGGGACATCAGGAATTTTCCGCGACGATCTCGGCCACCGCGCGCTCGACGGCTTGATTGGATGTGAGACGGGGATGCCAGCCTAGTCGCCCGAGTTTCTCCACGCTGTAATCGACGGTGGGCACATCACCCACCCATCCCCGATTTCCGCCGGTAAAGCGAATTTTTGCCTGCGGCGACGCGAACCGAATGGTGGTTTCGGCCAGGAAGCGAACGTTCGTGACCGTATCATTCGTGCCAATGTTATAGAAATTCAGTTTGGCCTGGGCATTTTCGACAATGAATAACATCGCGTCGATCAGGTCGGCCACGTGAAAATAAGGTTTGGCCTGGGTGCCATCGCCCAGCACCTCGAGCTCGTCCGGATTCTTCTTCAGTTTGTGGACGAAATCCAGAATGGCGCCGTGGGTCGCCCGGCTGCCGACCACATTGGGAAACCGGAAGATCCAGGAATGTTCCAGAAAACTCTCCGTGGCGGCCGAAATGGCGGCTTCGCTGGCCAGTTTCATCGCGCCATAATTGGAGATCGGAAACAGCGGTCCAATATCTTCGGTCAATTTTTGCCTCAGATCCCCGTAGATGGCGGATGTGCTGGCGAACGCTATTCCGGGAATTTTAAATTGCCGGGCGAGTTTCAGCACGCTGTGCGTGGTCAGAAATGTATCCCGAAAATCCACATCCGGATCAGCGACGCCCGCCCGAATGTCCGAGTTGGCGGCCAGATGCCAGACCAGGTCAAAACCGCGCGCCTGGGATTCCCCGGCTAAAATTTCCTGCAGGGCCGGCAGGTCATTGATATCGGCCTGATGAAAACGGAAACCCGCGTGACGCCGGGCCGGCGATAAATTTTCTTTCCGGCCCAGTTTCAAATTATCGACGCCGACGACGATGAAATCACGCGCCAGCAACGCGTCCACCAGATGGCTGCCGATAAAGCCAGCGGCGCCGGTAACCAGGCATTTTATTTGTTTCATCATGATTTCAGAACGACATAAAAACGTTTTACCGGCGCTTTGTCCATTGCTTTCACCGGCGTACGGGGGGATTTAAGCGGGAAATCGCCAAAGTTTTGGGATTTTCGTCTGGCGTAGCGGGCCAAATTCTTTAACCTAAACTCAACATATTATTCATCAGATTTGATCAAATTTCATGAGCAGCCTCTTCAATCGTCTTGCGCGTTCCGCGACCCTCCGGCGGCTGGTGCTGGCGCTCAGACTTCATAAGTTGGGGAACGGGTGGCTTCGCATCTTTCCCCAAAAAAGGCGGCTGGGAAACAGCGGAATTATTTATCGGGCCACCCGCCTGGAAAGCATTCCCCTCGCCAGCGAGATGTTTGAAAATGCGGCCTTGTATGACGCAAATCTGTTGCCCGGGAATTTCACGAGCTTTGTCGACCTCGGCTGCAATGTCGGCTATTTTACCTGCTGGCTCGCGTCGCTGGCGCAGGGCCGGAAATTGAACGGCCTGGTCTGTGACGCCAATCCGGCGGCGCTCAATGAAGCCGCCTGGCATTGCCAGGCCAACCGGATGGACCGGGTCTATCCACTGAACGGCGTGGTCGGCGAAGGCGCGGTCGGAGCCAGATCGGATTTCTACCTGTACGAATCAAATATCTGTTCGACCAGCCATTTGACGGAGGAGCTGAAACAGCAGCTCAAGGGCAAATGGACCCGGATTTCCGTTCCGTGCCTCAGTATCGAAAGCGAATGGCGCAAACGATTCGGCGACCAGCGGTGCAACCTGCTGAAAATGGATGTGGAAGGTTCGGAATTGCGCTTTCTTCAGGCGGAACCAGGTTTCCTGAAACTGGTCGACGCCGTTCTCATTGAATGGCACACTTGGGGGGCAACCCTGGACGACCTCAAAAAGACCTTGGGCGAATATGGTTTTCGCCATATCAAGACCCTGGACGAAAGTGAAACCATGGGAACCGCATTTTTTAGCCGGCCGTAATGGATGATTTCAGCATGAATGAACCGAAAATCAGTGTCGTCGTACTCAACTATAACGGCGTGCAGTGGCTGTCCAAATGTTTTGAATCGCTGGAGAAACAGACGATTTTTCCCGAACTGGAAATCATCTTGACGGACAATAATTCGACCGACGATTCCGTAAAATTCACGGAGGCTTGGCTGGCGCGGAGCGGGGCGCGGGGCAGGGTGGTGCAAAACGGCGCGAATCTTTATTACTGCGGGGCGAATAATAACGGGGCCGCTGCCGGCACGGGAAAATATTTTCTCTTTCTCAATAATGACACCTGGCTCGAAGCGGACTGTTTGGAAAAGTTGTTCGCGGCCGTGGAAAGTGCCGGCGCTTCGGCGGCGACGCCCCTGGTTTTAAATTACGACGACAACACGGTTCAGAATTATGGCGCCTCGGGTCTGGACCTGTTCGGCATGACCGCGCATATGCCGGCGGTCACCGCCACCACCGAAGAGTTTGCCTCCTGCGGCTGCAGTTTGTTGGTCCAGGCGGACATGTTTCGGAAGATTGGCGGCTTCGCGCCGGAATTGCTGATTTATGCCGATGAAACGGACATCTGCTGGCGGGTTTGGATTGCCGGTGGAAAGGCAGTGGTGGTTCCCTCCGCGCGATTGCATCACCGCGGGGCTGCGGTCGCCAATCCCGCCGGCGGCAGCAAACACGTGGAATCGCGAACCACCGATTCCAAACGCTTTCTTTCCACCCGCAACGGCCTGCTCCTGGTAGCCAAAAACGCCCAACACCTTTTGCTGCTGCTGCTGCTTTCGCAAATGCTGTTATTGCTCGCGGAGGCGGTTTTCAGCCTGTGTTTGACCCGCCGTTGGAGTCATGTAAAAAAATCGTATCTGGATGCGTTCGCCGCCGTCTTCAAAATGCGGCCGCACATCCGGGAGTGGCGCCGCAAAATCAAGGGTTTCCGCCAGCGGGGAGATTTCTGGATGCTGCGCTTTATCCGCCTGATGCCCTGCCGCCTTGTGGAAGCGAAAAACCTGATGAAACTCGGCGCCCCGAAAATCGACGCCAAGTAAGTTTAGTCTTTGCGACTGACCCGGCGGAAGAAACGTCGATTAAACAGGGATTGGCGCCGGTAGAATTCCCAGCCGGTGCGGAAAGGGCCCAGCCAGCTTTTAAGCGCTGAATATTTTGGCTTCTTGGCGCCTGAGCCACCTGGGGAGGAACTTTGCCACAAAACCGTGTAGTCGCTCTGCTGGGGTGGTTTGCTGAATATGGGCTTGATGCTCGTCCGTTTGGCCTGAACCATCATCAACACGGGCGTAAAGGTGATCAACTCCACCCGCGAACGAATGGCGTTCGGATCGGCGACCTCATACCACGCGCCATAGGGGCCGACGCGATGAATGGTCATTCTTTCCACCTCAAAACCATTTTCCGCACTAAGGGCGCGGTAGAAAAGTTCGGGGCTGAACTGATAAAATCCGTGTCCGCACCAATTATTGACGGTCGTGTGAAGGAATAGCGTTCCCCCTAACCGGACGAGTTCCATGGCGTTCTTGAGTGCCGTGGGAAATTGGAAAACATGCTCGAGCGTGCCGCCGTCGTAAACCACATCGTATTTTTCCCGCCACTCCGGAGGGATGGGCTGGTTCATATCGTGCACCAATTGAGCCCCTTCAAAGTTCGAGTTGTCCAGCGAATGCACTTGGGTGGAACCAAGGGCTTCAAATAACGGCTCGGCATATCCCGAGACGGGCTTGGCGGTATCGAAATTCCCGGTGGGCAGGCGGTTTTTTTCCAGCAACGGCACCATCTTGGCGGGAGAAACATGCATGCATTGGCGGCCCAGCATCAGGACACTGCCAAACGAAACGCCTTTTTTTTTGGCCGCCAGTAAAAACTGCGCGGAATTGACATCGATTGCCATATTGTGAAGGGAAATTACTTCCGCTCGAGGGCTGCCCATGAGGCCGGCAAATTCTTCCGAACTTCGATTCCTTCAAAGGCTTTCCCCTGGCGGGCGCCGGTCCTTTGCGCCCAGGCAGCCATTTTGACGACTCCGTCGGTCAACGAAACATTTTTAATCAAGTCGCCGAAATACTTTTGCGCTTTGGCATGGGTGGAATAGGCGTGAACGACTTCATTCCGGGCTTCGAGATTCTTGATGTCCGGTTTGACGCCCATCGCTTCGGAAACCACCGTCGCGAGTTCCTTGACCGAATAGGCCTTGTCCGCCCCGACGTTGAAGACCTGATTGTAGGCAGCGGGACGGCTGATGCTCGCCGCAATCACGGGCGCGACATCGTCGATATAACTGAAGGCCCGGGTTTGGGTGCCATCGCCAAAGATGGTCATGGGCTGGTGCTGCATGATTTGGTTCATGAAGATGCCAATGACATTGCGATACCGATCACCGAGATTCTGGTTTTCGCCATACACATTGTGCGGACGAAAGATCACGTGGTTGAGCCCAAACATCTCGTGGGCCTCACGCAGATCCATCTCCACGGCATACTTGGCGATGCCGTAAGGGTCCTCCGGCTGCGGCACCGCTTCCTCGATCATCGGCAACTGATTGCGGCCATAAACGGCAATGGACGAAGTAAAAACGAAACACTTGACG
>Ga0302319_10024571_pt1 | contig 10705 bp, 7 predicted proteins | sample Bog_T0_2_FD_203319 | JGI IMG/M metagenome (GOLD analysis project Ga0302319, IMG submission 203319) | Peat permafrost microbial communities from Stordalen Mire near Abisko, Sweden - Bog_T0_2 | ecosystem: Environmental > Terrestrial > Soil > Wetlands > Peat | place: Sweden: Abisko, Stordalen Mire... | reverse complement strand
TCGACTTCATCCTGCCGGCCATTTATAAGAACACCCTTCCGATCAGCGACACCACGGGCCTCTTGACCGGAGCGGCCGCCGGCAACTTTGCAGGCGACCCGGTGGGCGGCGTTCCGCCATGGTCCGGAACGGCCGGCTATGACCACGACTGGCATGTGTTCGGCGGTACCGTGACCGGCAGGCTCGATGCGCAATTCGCCACCCGGACGCCGATGGCCGACGCCGACCCCGGCACGATCGAGGACATCGAGAGGCCCGGCTACATCGAGGGCGATGTGCTCGTGCGTTATGCGCCCTCGAGCGACCGGTGGTCGGTGAGCGCCTGGTGCCGCAACTTCTCCGACAAGATCGTGTGGAATTCGGCCGGCTACGGCACGACCTCGGGAGCCGCCGGGGCCGGACTCGTCACCGCATTGCTGAGTCCGCCGCGCACCTACGGCGTCACGGTCACCGCGAAAGTCGGGAACCCATAGAAACGGCGCGAACGACCGGCGTGAATACGGCGCGCCGTCGACGGCGAGGGCACCACCCCGGGGATTGCGTCCGGGTGGTGCCCGATCCGTAGCTGCGAAGACTTGGGTCAGCCCGGCGGCTCGAACGGCTCGGGAATGCCCGCCGGAATCGGCACATGAAATGCATTGATCGTCATGCAGATCAGCGAGTAGTAGCCGAGGATTCCGACGAGATCCACGGCTCCCGCAACGCCGACGATCGCGGTCACCCGCTCGAAGGTCGCTGCGCTCACCTGATGCGTCAGCAGGAGTTCGCGGGTGAATGAATACACCGCCGCTTCGTCGTCTTTGAGGGCGGGCTCGCGCTCGCTCCTGATGTCGGCGATGGCCGAACTGGCAATGCCCGCCCGCTCGGCGATCGGTGCGTGCACGGCCCATTCGAACCCCGCACGCCAATGGGCGCCCACGGTGATGATCGCCAGTTCCGACAATCTCGGTTCCAGACTCGTCTTATACCGACAATAGCCGCCCAGAGCCTGCGCGTGCTCGGCCAATTCCGGATTGTTGAGCCAGACCCGCAACGGGCCCTCGACCACTCCGCGGGGACTCGACCTGATCAGATCGTACACGCGCCGCTGGGCAGCCGACATGGTCGACTCGTCGATGTCGGGTATTCTGTTGGGTCCTTTCATGGGTTGCCGTGATGATACCGGCAGCGCGCGGCGATTGGGAATCGCGCGAGACGAGCGCGACGCGAGTATTTGCGGGACGGGTATGTGCCGGGTGATGACGTGAAGCCGCAAGGCGGAAAGTACCGCTGGTACGTCGTGAGCATGCTGTTCGCGATCTATGCGCTCAACTTTCTCGACCGCCAGGTCATCAACATCCTGGGTGAGTCCATCAAGCGCGAGCTCAACATCTCGGACACGCGGCTCGGCCTGCTGATGGGCACCGCTTTTGCACTCTTCTACTCGACACTCGGATTGCCCATCGCGCGGCTCGCCGATCGCGCCAACCGCGTCAATATCATCGCTCTCGCGTTGCTGCTGTGGAGCGGCTTTACCGCGGCGTGCGGACTGGCCGGAAATTATCTGCAGCTGTTCGTGTTGCGCCTCGGGGTCGGGATCGGCGAAGCCGGCGGCACACCTCCCTCGCAGTCACTGATAGCCGATTACTTTTCGCACAAGGAGCGTGCCCTGGCTTTCGCGCTGTTCAATGCGGGTCCCTCGCTCGGTGGATTTCTCGGCTTTCTGCTCGGAGGCTATGCCGGCGACTGGTTCGGATGGCGCACCGCGTTCATGATGGCCGGTGCGCCGGGACTGCTCGCCGCGTTGCTGCTGAAGGCGACCGTCAGGGAACCTGTGAGAGGCCGGGTCGACGGACTCGAGCTGCAGGCGCTGCGGGTGGCGCCGTTGGGCAACACGTTGCGGTCGCTGCTGCGGCGTCCATCCTATCTGTGGCTCATCACCGGGAGCTCATTCTCGATCTTCTCGATCTATGTGGCCGGTGCCTGGCTGCCGTCCTTGTTCATCCGCCTGCACGGCTATTCCGGGCACCAGATCGGGCGCTGGCTGGCACTCAGTGCCGGCCTCGGAGGAATGCTCGGTTCGTTCGGCGGAGGCGCCGTGGCGATGTTGTTCAAGATGCGCTGGGCACGCGGGGAGTTGTGGCTGACCATCGTCTGCTGCGCCTTGGTCACACCGCTCATGCTGGCGACCGTCCAGTCGCGAAACACGAACGTCGCGCTGGCGGCGATGTTCGCGTTGTACGTGTTTGGGTGGGTGTGGGTCAGCCCGACTTCGTCACTGATTCAGCGGGTGGTGCCGATCCGCGCGCGCGCTCTCGCGGTGGGCTGCATGCTGTTTCTCTCCAGTGTCACCGCCCTCGCCTTCGGACCGCCCCTGGTGGGTTTCGCCAGTGACGCGCTGCAGGCAAGCAGCGGACCGCAGTCCTTGCGGATCGCAATGTCTTGGGCATCGATCGCGGGGGTGCTCGCCGCGTTCAGCTACCTGATGGCAAGCCGCTACATCGTCAAGGACGTTCAGCGGTCCGACGAGGAAACCGCCGGTGGATGGTGATCAGAACCGGGTGCGAAGGCGAGCAGGACGTTGCCCGGGACGCCGCCCTGCACGCCCACGTAGCCCGATGGCACGAACAACATGCCGCCGGCGACCGTCGGACCGGCGGCGCCCATCGACCCCCCCTTGGCGGGTACCGCGTTGACGGTGTCGAAGCCGGCCATCGTGTCGAATTGCCACACGACACGGCCGTCCTGCGTGGCAAGGGCGCGAATCACGCCGTCCCAACCACCGGAGAATACGACGCCGGGTATGAGCGTCAGCGGACCGCTCTGTCCGCGGTGTTCCGCGCGCAGCGCCACTGGTTGGAGCGGCGTGAACCATTTGCGGTGGCCGTCGGCCACCGCCAGGGCGACGATGCCGCCGCTGTTGAGGCCGAAGTACACGGTGTCGTCGTCCGCGGCGCCGCCCCAGACGATGCCGCCTTGTTCCGAAGGTCGATTGGGCGCGAGATCGACCTGCCACCTCACCGCGCCGTGCGCGTCGGGATCGTGGGCCCAGACGATCCCGCTTTTCTGGCCGGCGATCAAAAGCCGGTGTCCATTGCCGAGAGCGTGCAGAATCGGCGACGCGCCGAAATCATAGTCGGGGCCAAGCGGCCGCGGACAGTTGTCCGACGGTTGCGGCGGCCAGCACGCAGCGAGCCACGAGTCATTGGGCGTATCCTGCACGGACCAGAGCAAACGGCCGGTCCGAAGATCCAGGGCGAGCAGCGCATCCGTGGTAGTCGGCGCCGGTGGACTGTAGGCGTCACCGGTTCCGACATACAGGGCTTGGTGTCGCGGATCCAGCGTGGGTGAAACCCAGACCGCACCCCCGGAAGGACCCTGCAGTTGCGTGCCTGCGGAATTCTTGCGGCCCGCCGTGAGCGGCGCCGTGATGGTATAGGTCTTCCATAGCCGCTTGCCCGTGGCGGCATCGAGCGCGACGACGCTGCCGCGAAATGAACAGCAGGGATAGGCGGTGCTGCCGCCCATCCCTTCCTCCATCGACGAGACGGGTACGTACAGTCGACCACGATACAATTTCGGGCCGCCGGTGATGCGTGCCGTCGGATGATCATCGGCAACGGCGGACCAGAGCAGTTCGCCCGTCGCCGCGTCGAGCGCATAGACCTGCCCGCGGATGTCGCCGAAGTAGGCGGCATATCTCGCCGAGCGGCCGATCCCGATCCAGCCCAGGCTGATCGCGCTGCGCACGCCGGCGCGTGCCCGATAGGACCAATACACGCAGCCGCTTGCGGCGTCGATGGCGTAGACATCGCCGGTATCGAGCCCGAGGAACACCCGGCCGCCGGCGACGCTCGGCTGACCGTAGACCACCGATGCACCCGGAAAGCCGAAGGCCCATGCGAGCTGCAGGGTGGGCACCTGCTGCGCCGTCAAGCCGGCGGCCGCGTCACGCTGGAAGCGATCATTGTCATTGTCGACACCCCAGCCATTCCACTGCGCCGCCGACTGGTCCATCGTCGCGCCGCGCCGGCACTGGTTTGGCATTCGCCGGGCGTCGGCATTTTCCGCGAGTCCCGGCGCCCGACCGCCGATGAAGGCGGCGATATCGCGTTTTTGGTCGTCGGAAAGGTTTGCAGCCTGGAGCCGCATGGCGCCGCTGGTCATTGCCGTGTACACGGACTCGGGGCTCAATTGCCGCAGCCTGGCCAGTTCCGGAGCCGTGCCGCTCGATCGCGCATGGCATGCAGCGCAGTGTTCCGCAAACGCCGCGGCCGCGTTTCCCTGCTCGACCATCTGTGCCCAGATGGCTCCCCCTGGCAGCAGCAGCACGACTGCCGCGGCGAGTGCAACAACCCTGCGGCAGATTCTCGATAGTTTCATCCAGGACTCGCTTTGCCGGCGCTGTCGGTCAGACAGGCTCGAAGGTCAATTTTTTCGGGAAACTGTTTTATCATGGGATACGTCCCGCCAGGAGAGTTCATCGTGTCTCGACCAGGCTTGAGCTTCAGCCACATGGGAATTTTCGTGTCCGATCTCGCGAAAATGGTCGACTTCTATGAACGCGTGTTGGAGTTCACCGTGACCGATCGGGGGGAGTTGCCCGGGCCGAACGGCAAAGCCCAACTCGTTTTTTTGAGCCGCGACCCCGACGAGCACCACCAGATCGTGCTGGTAACCGGACGTCCTCCGACACTGCCGTTCAATCCGATCAACCAGATTTCGCTGCGCGCGGACAGCCTCGCCACCCTGAAGACCATGTACGAGCGGGTGGCGTACGAGCAAACGTCCGCAATCGCTTCGGTCACCCACGGCAATGCGCTGTCGGTCTACGTGGGCGATCCGGAGGGCAACCGCCTGGAACTGTTCATCGACCTGCCCTGGTACGTCACGCAGCCTTCGCGGGTCCCGGCGGACTTGAGCGGCAGCGAAGAGGCGATCATGGCGGCCGCCGAGGCGCACGCCCGCTCGCTGCCGGGATTCATGCCGCGGGCGCAATGGCGCGCACGAATGCAGGCGAGGATGGGGCTTTGATCAATTCGACACGGAGACCATGTAGTCGACCCCTTGCTTGACGAGCTCGGTCGGCAGATCCGCACGCCCGCCCCTGGCGGGCATCACGCCGAACTTGCCTGTGTATCCCTTGAGGCTGTGCAGGTAGAGCAATCCCATTCCTTCGGCGAGCCGAGCCGACCAGGCCGCCTTGTCGCGGATCTTGGGCGCACCGCCGATCCCGCCGTCATGACAGCTCGCACACACGGCAGCGTACACATCCTTGCCGTTTTTCAGGCTGGTCACCGGCGCCCGAGCCTCGAGCAGCGGAATATCGCCGGGGCCGCGGCCCTGCGGAACAGTCGCTAGAAAGGCGAAGATATCGGCGAGTTCCGCGTCGCTCAGCACCTGGTCGGAGAAGGCCGGCATCTGGCCGGCCGGGCGCCTCACGTAGACTCGAAAGCCGAGCCACGGCAGGGGCAGCGGCACGATCCTCGCGCCGGCGATGCCACCCTGGCCCACCGTGCCATGACATTCGTAGCAACCCACCCGCAGGTAGAGCGCCTGGCCGGCGCGAGGATCGCCGGCCGCATCCGCGGACCCGGCGAGGCGCGGAGCCAGCATCAACAGGAACACGAGCGGGACGAGTCGATGCACGATTACCCCCGGCTCACCGCGGCTGCGTGATCACATCGACGAGCGCCGGCTCGCCGCGCTTGACCACCTCGATGGCGCGCTTGATGGCCGGCCCGAGTTCATTCGGGTCGCTGACCGGTCCGATGCTGAAAATTCCGTACGCCTTCGCGAGCGTGGCGTAGTCGATGTTCGGATCGTCGATGCCGGTGCCGATGCGGGCCGTGTCGATGCCGCGATTGGCGCGCGCCGCCATGTCGGTGAGAAACATGAGCTCCTGATGGTAGGCGCGATTGTTGTGCATGATGTTCAGTATCGGGATGCGATGATGCGCGGCCGTCCACAGCACGCTCGGCGCATAGTTCAAGTCGCCGTCGCATTGGATGTTGACGGTGAGCCGTCCGTGCCGGCGATTGGCAAGGGCGGCGCCGACGGCCGCGGGCGCGCCGTAACCGATACCATAGGCGCCGTGGCCGCCGAGATAGTGATGAGCCTTGGTCATGTCCCAGAGCCGCAGCGGCCAGCCGCTGAAGAACGGCACGGTCTCCGACACCAGCGACCAATCCTCGTGCTTGATCTGGTTCCACAGCTCCATGCTGACGCGGGCCGTGCTGATGGGCGAGGCATCCCAGCCGGCCGCCGCGAGTTCCAGATCCCGATCGCGGCGCCGCCGCGAGGTCTGCGCCAACTGCGCGCCGCGCTCCTTCAGCGCGCTGCGGCGCCGCGGGCTGATCAGCCGCTTGCACGCCTCGATCAGAGCCGGCAGCGTGGCTTCGGCATCGGCCGCGATCGACAGATCCACTTCGCAGTAGCGGCCGAAGTCCTGATAATTGCTCTTGCCATAGAGATCGCACGAAGCAATGCTGATGAGGCTCGCGCCGGGTTTGGTGATCGATTGCGATGCCATCCCGAAGCGGTTGAGCGGCGTCTGCGAATGGGTCGCCATCCACAGATCACCCACCTCGAGCGCCAGGATCACATCGGCGTCGCCGATGCTGCCGCCCGCGAGGGGGTGGCGGGTTGGAAAGTTCATGCGAAAGTGCCGATCCTGGACCGGCGCCTGCAAAGTCTCGGCGAGTTCGACCACGAGGCCGATTCCCGCCGGCGTGCGCGCGGACCGGCCGCAGACAATGAGCGGCTGTTCGGCCATCACCAGCCGGCGTGCGGCATCCTCGACCGCGGCGGAATCCCCGGCGGGTGGTGAAGGGATGCCGAGTTTCGGAATGCGTGCCGCGCGCGCATCCGACGCGGACATCGGCTCCTCCTGCAGCACGGCGTCGGCGACGATGACCACGGGCTCGTAGGGCGGCGTGAGCGCCGCCCGGTAGGCGCGCACCGCCGATTCGGCGAAGTGCGCGAGTGACACCGGATTGTCGTCCCACTTGATGTAGTCGCGCACCATCGCCGCGGCATCCTGAACGCTGTGGGCCCATTCCACGTCGCCCCTGCGCCAGGTTGCATCCTGGATGTTGCCGAGCAGGATGTAAACCGGTACGCGGTCGGCGAATGCGTTGTAGATCGCCATGGAGGCATGCTGCAGCCCGACGGTGCCATGGGCCATGACCAACAGCGGCTTGCCCTCGATCTTCGCGTAGCCATGGGCCATCGCCACGGAGGATTCCTCGTGGCAGCAGGTGATGAGTTCCGGCCGGCGATTGCCGCCATAATTCACCAGGGATTCGTGCAGGCCGCGAAAGCTCGACCCCGGATTGGCGCACACGTACTCGAAGTCGAGCGACTTCAGAACGTCCACCATGAAATCGGCACCGGGACGACCGGTGCTGTAGACGTCCATGGCGGCCGGCGCGCCTTGAGCCGCCGCCCCCGCGGCCGGAGTTTGCGCCGGCATTGGTGGCGCGGCCGCCCCGACGCCAGCAGCGGCACCGACGGCACCGATGGCACCGACGGAAGTCACCAAGCCAGCCGCACCGGCCGCCGAGCCCAGGAGAAATTGACGCCGCCCGAGGGGCTGATTATCCGACATGTTCTCCCCATTTCCAGCCTGGACATGGACCAGCCTTGACACGGCACCACGCAGGTCTCACGCTAGTATGAACCATACACTTACGTATGGATAGATACCGAAATATAACGACAAAGATCGCTGAGCACGGGGGATTTCATGATGCGCCGGACATTTGCATTCATAGGTGCGGCCCTGCTATTGAGCGCGGGGCCGTTCTCCATGGCGATCGCCGCCGCCGTGGATCCGGTCGTGGCGGGGGATTTCTTCGTCGAGCGTCCCACCCTCGAGAATCTCGGATTCGAATGGCGCATCTCGGGTGATGCCAATCGCAGGGCTTCGGTCCAGGTCGCGTATCGGGAGAAGGGTACGAGCCCGTGGAAGACCGGCCTGCCGCTGCTGCGCCTGCATGGCGAGGACGTGCACTCCCGCGGATGCTTCTCTCCGGGCGGCGGCCCGCCTCCGGAGGCCCCCAAACCGGGTACTGCCGCCGCACCACCCCCGCCAGCCCCGCCGTCACCGCCGGCGCAGTCCGGCATGCCGATCTGCTTCGCCGGCGCCTACAGCTACGTGGCGCCCAACATGTTTGCCGGCAGCATTTTCAATTTGAAGCCCGGCACCGAGTACGAAGCGCGCTTCACGCTGCAGGATCCCGACGGCGTATCCGGCGCGCGTGTCAAGACAGTCGCGGTGCGCACACGCGCCGAACCCAAGCCCGCAACCGACGGCCACATCTACCATGTCTATCCATTCGGCTACACCGGTCCGCGGGAGGAGCCCTCGTTCACGGGTCTTCTGCAAGCCTATTACACGAATTCGACGGGCGGCGATTGGTACAACGCCTTCCCGCCGCGCGTGAAGCCGGGCGACGTCATCCTGGTGCACGCCGGAACGTACAAGGACGATCGGTTCCGCTACGGCCATGAGCTCTTCTCCGGATTTCGCGAGTGCTGCAACACCACGGGCGACGGAACTTATTACCTGATTGCCAAGGGCACCGCGCAGCGGCCCATCGTCATCAAGGCAGCGGGCGACGGTCCGGTCATCTTCGACGGCGACGGCAATGCCAACCTGTTCAACGTCGAGGCAGCGGACTACAACTACTTTGAAGGCCTGACCATCCGCGGCACCGGTGTGGCATTCGAGGCGGGCATCAAGGGCATCGCCGGCGCACGCGGATTGACGGTCAAAGGCTGCACCTTTGAGGACATTTACGTCGGGGTTCACACCGACTTCGAGGGTTCGCAGGATTTCTACATCGCCGACAACAGCTTCACGGGGCGGCACAATCCCTCCGAGCTGTGGAGTTGGGTCGGACCCTGGATGAAGCTACCGGGATTCGCCGCGAATGGCCGGCTGCTGTCCCAATTTGCCGTGAAGGTCTATGGTTCGGGGCATGTCGTTGCCTACAACCGCGTGCGCAATTTCCACGACGGCATCGATCATGCGACCTATGGCGATCCGCCCGACTGGCCGGCGACGCCGCCGTCGAACATGCCCTCTTCCGATGATTTCATCGGCAACGACATCTCCAACGTGCATGACAATTGCATCGAAGCGGACGGCGCCGCGCAGAACATCCGCGTCATCGGCAATCTATGCGTCAATTCCGGTCAGGAAGCCTTCAGCATGCAGCCGCTGATGGGCGGGCCGGCCTACTTCATCCGCAATGTGCTCTACAACGCGCCCGGCAGCGGCGGCATCAAGTTCGACGAATATCCGGCCGGCGGCGTGTTCTACAACAACACGTGGTTCTCGAATTTTTCTCCCGGCGCCAACCGCGGGAGTTTGGATCGCTCCGAAGGCTCGAACGTGCACCTGCGGAACAACCTGTTCCTGCGACAAATCGACACCAAACCCGTGATGGGCATGGTGACATGGACGAATTACACAGACAGCGATTACAACGGGTTCTTTCCGGGCAGCAGCGCCAACCCCTTCAACTGGACATCGCCGGATTTTTCGACTCCGGCGAATTCGATCCAGGCGCCGCTCGTCGCGCGCAATTTTCAGACGCTGGCCGAGTATCAGGCCACCACCGGCGAGGACGTGCACAGCATCCTGATCGGCTATGCGGATTTCGTGAACGTGAAGCCGCCTGACCCGCAGGCGCGGTTGACCACGCTGTATGACGGCAACACGCCCGACTTCAGGCTCGCGCCCGGAGCTCCGGAGATCGGCCGGGGCGAAGTGCTGCCGAACGTCGCGGAGGGTCGCGATGGCAAGCTTCCGGACCTCGGTGCCGTGCCGTTCGGCGATCCGCTGCCGCATTACGGCCCGAGACCGGCCAACGAGCGCTGATCCCTGGACGGAACGCTTTTCAGCGCGAGCCTGTCGCCACCGGTGCGGGTGGATTGGCCCTGAGGGATCAGCCCCTCAACTACGCAACATCCCCTTGCCCCACAGGTTCAAGGTATGTTCTTCATGCGGCCAGACGCCCGTGGGACGCGTCTCGTTGACCACTTCCAGTTCGGCGGAAATTTCCAGCCAGTTGTCGTCCGGATCGTGGATGAAAATGAACAGGTTGTTGCCGGGACCGTGCCGTCCCGGGCCCCAGCGCAGAATGATGCCCTGTTCGCCGAAATGGTCCGCCCAGTCGCGAATCAAATTCCAGTTGGTGGTTTCGTAGCAATGATGATCCAGCCGGCACTGTTCGGCCTGGAACACCGCGAGGCTGTGATGCTCGTGGTCGGTGCGCAAAAACGCGGTGCGAAGCTTGCCTTCCGCGTCCACGACCCGGTCGGAAAGACGCATGCCGACCACATCCGTGTAGAACGTCGTCATGCGCTCCGCATCGGTGCTGGACACGACGACGTGCTGGAGCCTCGCCGCCAGGCCCTCCGACGTGAGTTCTCTCGGCAAAGGGCGCCCGAAGCACAGGCGATTGCCATCCGGGTCGCGGAAGGCGACCGCATCGGCTGCGAACAGATCGACGGGCGGCTCTTCGAGGACAACGCCATGACGCACCAGACGCGCCTTCAACGCCGCCAGCGCCTCGGGATGATCCACCGCATAGCCGGCCGAGATCAGCGTATTGGCGGTGCCCGGCGAGTAGATGAGCATGCGCGCCGGAGCGCAGCAGACCCACTCGGCTCCCGACTGACGCACCGTCATTTGCAGCGCATCATAAGCAAATTG
>Ga0302319_10024570_pt1 | contig 10705 bp, 2 predicted proteins | sample Bog_T0_2_FD_203319 | JGI IMG/M metagenome (GOLD analysis project Ga0302319, IMG submission 203319) | Peat permafrost microbial communities from Stordalen Mire near Abisko, Sweden - Bog_T0_2 | ecosystem: Environmental > Terrestrial > Soil > Wetlands > Peat | place: Sweden: Abisko, Stordalen Mire... | reverse complement strand
CAGTAGAGCCGGTGGTGATGGCGCTGGCGATGAGGAGGGTATTGGCAGAGTTAGTTGCGGCGGTGATATCGGCGAGAAGGACGGCGGACTCGCCATAGATTATGTATTGCGGATAGGTGAGGGTGAATCCTGTGGCAAAGGGCAGGGGGCGGCTATCGCCTTTGTCGTACAGCCTGGCGATGGGAATGAGGGCGCTTTGGCCTTCGAAGACGCAGAAGCCCTTAACGGTGATGCCGACGACGGCGGGGAGGGTATTGGCCGCGGCGGGAATGTTGGAGGGATCCTGCCAGTGCCAGGTGGCTTCAGAGACCTTGCCGATGATCGGGCTGATGGTCCAGTGAATGGTGTCGGTCTGGAGGTCGGGATTAGTAATGGGATAGGCGACGCTGATGGGCACCCAGTTGGAGCTCACGGTGCGGTCAATGCCATTCAGAACATAGAGGTTGACTACCATCTGGGTGCCGACGGCCTCTTTGTTCATGGGGGCAAGGTCGATGGTATGGACCTGGCCGCTCAGATCCTGGGTGCCGAAGATGAAGTCGCTGGTGCTGGTGGCGGGCATTTTGGTGTCGCACTGGAAGGAGAACTCGCTGACCATCTTCCAGGGCATGTCGAGGGTGCCTGGAGCGGGTGAGGCGCCGGAGGGTGCGGGAGGCACGAGGCCGGTGAGAACGTTGACGCGGAAGGCATTGCCGTTGGGGTCGTTGCCGTACAGGTATTTGGTAGCAAAGACATTGAAGTCGGTGATGTAGGGGGGCTTGGGGTTGGCGTTGTCCCCGAAGGCGACGGTTACGCTGCAGATGGCGAGATCGACGGTGGCCGTGCCGTGGAGGGGCGGTCCCTCGATGGTGAGGGTTGCGCCGAGGGAGACAGTGACTGAGACACCGATGCAGACTCCCCAGAAGCAGGCCTGGATGGAGAAGGTGGCGCCGACGGAGATACCGATGTCGATTTCGTAATAGAACGGGTCCCAGGAGATGAGGAAGTCGGCGTAGGCGGTGAACCAGATATAGGCGCAGGAGATGCCGTAGGTGAGGTCGAGGCGACCGCCAGCCATGATGCAGGTATTGGTGAGCGCGAAGTAGTTTTCGCCCTTTATGGTGGCGCCGATGGGGAGTCCCCAATTGAAGCCGAGGCGGGGAACGGTGGGGAACTTGGTGGGGACGACGAAGTGGGGGTTGTAGCCGCCCAGGGTTAGTACGAACTGGCCCTCGGAGAACCACATGAAGTAGGCAAAGCCGCCGGTGAGCTGGCAATCCTGGTCGAAGATGTAGGAATTGGAAGTGAGCTGTGCCTGGATCGAGAGAACGCTGTCGGCAGAAGAGTAGCGGGCCTTGAGGGCGAGCTCGACTGAGACGAGGGCAGTGTCGTCGGAGGGGATGGCCATGCGAGCCACGCCCAGGATACCGATTTCGACGCCGCGATCAAGGGCGACATAGACGATAGCCGTGACGTGAACGATGACAAAGGTGGTGCCGTGGAGTCCGACGGCGAGCCAGAGGCTGCCGCGCTTCGCGGGGATGCTGTCGCGGATCTGGAGGAGCTCGCCCATGGGGTCGTTGGCGAGCGCGCCCCCGTCGTCAAGAGCGGCAACGAGGATGAAGCTGGGGATTTGATTGATGTCGTCGGGGACGATGAGCTCGCGGTTGTATCCGACGCCGAGGCCGATGGCTTCGACCTCAATGACGGGCGGGATTCCGATGATGATGTAAAGGCCGGCAAAGACAAAGACGCTGGTGTAGTCGCCCTGGGCGTCTTTGGGTTTCGAGTAGGCACCGACGGCAACAAGTCCGAACTCGGTGATCTGAATGAGGAGCATGCCATCGTATTCAATGGCCGGGCCGGAGTCATTTTTGAGCAGGGCTCCGGCGATCGTGACGCCGGGGGTTTGGAAGCTCAGAGCGATGCCTTTGAGGTCGAGGGTCCAGTCGCCAGGGTGGAGGAGGGACTTGAAGGGGATCGTGACGCCGAGTTCGTCGACTTGTCCGGTGAGGGGTCCGACCTTGACGGTGGCATCGAGGACCAGCGAGGCGGAGACATTGGTGTTGAGGATGATGCCGATCTGGTCGAGGTAGATAGGACCCAGCTGGGCGTGGACGCCGATCCAGATGGGCTGGTCGTTTCCGGAGAAGAGGATGTGGAAGGTGCTGTCGCCAGCCGGGGTGGCGGGCTGATCGCTGAGTTCGGGGGCTTTCCAGAACCAGGCATCGACGTCGAGGCCGGGGTTGAGGGGCTGAGTGTCGCCGCTACCGTTGCCGCCGTCGCCGCCGCCACTGAGGAGGCCTGAGGCGACCGGGTTGTTTCCGCCGACGTTGGGGCCGGTGGCCTGCGAGAGGGGAAGGCCGATCTGGTCGAGCTCGACTCCGACGCCGGGAGAGCGGAGACTGAATCCGCCGGAGAAGTCGCCCCAGAAGAAGGAGTAGAGACGAGCGCCACCGAGGCGGAAGCCGCCGGTGTTGATGAGGGGGGCGTCGTTTTGTCCTGTGAGGCCGAGACCGAAGCCGACCACGCTGAGCCCCGGACTGAACGTGAAGGAGGATCCGGACTGGAACAGGTAGACGGTGATTCCGGAATCGTAGCCTGTGCCCCAGGTGGTGGGTGCGCCGAAGAGCATGGATAGGTCGTAGTCGCCGATCTGGAAGTCCTGGCTGCCCTTGAGGCGGACGCCGAGGCGGCCAGAGTCGCTGGCGAGTACCAGGTTGAGAGTGCTGGTGAGCGGAACGGTGACACCGGTGGCGAGGGTGCTGAGCAGGCCGGTAACGAGGCCGGTGATGCTGGGGAAGGTGGGGTTGAGGGTGACTTTGCCGCCAGTGACGACGGCGATGCTGGAGCCGGTAAGTACGGACTGGACGGTGGGGCCGCCGGTCCAGAGCGGGGTCGCGAAGGTGTTCTTGATGGCGGTGGTGGAGAGCAGGGTATTGCCCACCATCGGAATGAGCCACTGCTCGATGAGGGCGACGGGACCGCCTGCGGCCATGTGGAGGGCGGGAGGGATGAAGTCGATGGTGATGGGCCCCGTAGTGAAGGTGGTGCCGGAGCCGCTGGCGAGGGGGTAAAACTCGAGCTGGAAGCTGGTGCCGTTCTCGGTGAAAGAGAGGGTGGGGATGAGCGGCAGGCCGAGAGCGTCCTGCAGGTGGACGCCGAGTGCTGCGGAGACGGTGACGGATCCGGCGGAGTAACCGCCTGTGGCGGTGATGCCGAGAGCGCCGCTGGCGAGTTTGAAGTCGGCCAGACCGACGGTAGCGGCCGGGCCAGTGGCGTCCCATCCGAGGGTGACGGTAACGGTGCCGGTGTCAGCGCCGGTGAGCGGGAGGGCCCAGGTGACGAGTCCGGCATTGGGTCCGGTACCTGCCGAGACGGTGCCGGGCAGGGTTCCGGCGAGGGGCGAGCTGCCGCTGAAGAGGCCGGCGATGGCGGTAGCGATGGTGCCACGCTGCGCGGCGGTGAAGCCGCTGAGCCAGCTTCCCGAGAGCATGGCTTTGAGGGTGTCGGCGTGGGCGCTGAAGCCGCCGATGGTGTCGTAGATGTCGAGAGCGCTGGCGACGTCGAGGGTGAGTGTGGTGATCGTGGAGGGGCCGATGGCGGTGACGGCAGCATCGAGGACCTGGGGCAGGAGGGCTTCCGCTGCACCGGCGAGGGCACCGAGTCCGCTGAAGGTGGGCAGAATCTGGATAGGCGGGGTGGCGGGGGTGCTGACGGGAGCGACGGAGAGAGTGACGCCGGCGGTGCTGACTCCGAAGGCGACGGTGACCTGGCTCCATGGGCCGGGGAGGGTGGCGGGCGACGGAGGAATGGTCAGGGCGACGGAGCCGGTCGGGCTGGGGTGCAAGGTTGCGTCGAAGGCTACGCCGCCGGCGAGGTCTAGAACGCCGCCTATGGGAGCGGTTGTGGCGAGCTGGATCTTGACGGGATCGGCGGCGGTGCCGGCGCCGGTAGCGGTGAGTTGGAGGCTGGCGGGGAGCGAAAGACCGGGACCGGCGGGAAGACCGGCGAGATTTCCGATGTACTGAAGGAAACGGGTGAGCTTTCCGGGGTCAAGGCCGGTGCCAGCGCTGTTGCCGAGGGCAGTGGCCTGGGTGATGACGGAACCCATGTTGGTGAAGAACGTATCGACCGGCCCGATGACCAGGCCGGGGCCGGCAAGCGCTTCAAGGACAGCGGACGCGGCGCCTGAGAAGAGCAGGCGGGGCAGCGCATTGGTGAGGGCGGCTTCGAGCGTGGCAGCACTGGGAGGAGGGATGAGAGTAATTGGAGCGAGCCAGGGAGCGGCGCTTGCCGTGAGCTGGCTGGTGGTGCTTGCCCAACTCAGGGTAAAGGCTCCCAAAGAGAAGCCGGCGTCGAGAACGGGAGTAAAGGCCGGGAGTACGACGCTGGCGTCGAGGGTGATGGTGGTGTTGGATGCGATGGACCAGGAGGCCCCGCCGGTTCCCAGGGAACGGGTACGCAGACCCAGGGTCCAGGGAGTGGGCAGGATGTAGAGCTCCAGAGGCAGAGCGCCGAGGGGCAGGGTCCACTCTGGGGTGGCGAGAGCGCCGCGGCTGGGAATGACGACCGTAGAAGGGGTAAAGCCAGCGAACCCGGCGGCGGTATTGAGGGCGGCCGAGAGCTGGGTTCCAAGGTAGCCGGCGGCATCGGCGGTAATGGCGCTGAAGGCGTCCGCGGAGATGCCGATGGCGCCGGGGTTGACGACCGAGGAGCTGGGAACTGCGATGTTGAGGGCCTGGAGGGTGGAGAGAAGAATACCGGCGGGGGATGTCGGCGCCGGAGCTGGCAGACTGATGCTTTGGAAGACCGCCCCGAGCAGGGCCTGGACATTGGCGTCGGTAAAGGCGGCCTGGGGTGTGACGGGGCCGTGCCACGAGACCTGGTAGAGATTGGCGACGGGGTTGACGGCGAGGCTGCTGCCGGAGAGGGTGATGTCGGCGCCAATCTCGGCCCAGCGGATGCGAACATCGACGGGAGGCAGACCCACTCCCGCGAAGGAACTCGATGCACCCACGAGCCAGCCGTTGGGGTTGGTGAGTGTGGCGCGAACACGCAGGGCATGTGCGGGCTGGGGTGGTGCAGCAGCGCCGCCTTGTAAGGGCAACTGGAAGAGGTCGCCACGGACGGTGGTGTCGATGGCGACGTTTCCGGCGGCGGTGGTAGCGAAGTTGAGATGGGCGCGGGCGCCAAAGGCGAGGTGGGTGGGCGCAGCCGGGGCGGTGGTCGGGTTGGCCGCAGTGTTGGCCAGAGCGGAAAGGGCGGGCTGAAGCGCCGTCAGCAGACCGTCGCCGAGCTGGCTGCCGATGGCGAGGACGGGGCGTCCGCCGGAGTCAATGCTGGCTGGAGCGGTGAGGGGAGCGGGAAACGATCCGGGCAGGAACGTTGCGGCGACGGGAAGAGTTCCGGGAGCGCCGGGTGGCTGGTAGCCGTCCAGGGCTAGGAACAGGAAATCGAGGGCGTCGCGGCAGGGGCTGGCGGCGATCTGAGGACGAAGTAGCTGGAGGATGCGGAGAGCGTCGCCGGTTCGGGAGTCGGTGAGGAACGGGAGCGAGGCGCCGAGGTGGGGTGTGCCGAGGGTGATGAGCCCCTGAACCATGGTCGGATTGGCGGCGGTAAAGGCACGGGCAGCAAGACCGGCGGTGGAGTGGGCGACCAGGGTGACTGGGGTGGAGCCGGCGATTTGCTGGATGCGGGAGACGAGCCGGGTGATCTGGGCGGTGAGGGTGGTCAGGGTACCGGAGCCGTCATCGTTGAGGTCGGCGGTGTACCAGGCAGCGACAGCGGTGACTCCGGTGAGGTCAACGACGGAGGGGTCGAGGCCCGGGACGCGGAGGTTGAAGTTGGTGAGTGGGGCCGTGGCTCCATGGCGGTTGGGATCGGCGAGCAGCGGATTCCAGATCGTGTGGTCGCTGAAGGCGGGACCCAGGAGCAGGACGGTGCGGGCCGAAGCCGCGCCGCCAGCGAGGGTGTCGACCTGGGCCAGGATCTGCTGGATGGCGGAGGGGTCGGAGGGCTGGGTGGAGTGGGCGCTGGCGAGGGTGGTTCCGGCCGTCCAGTTGGTGCTGACGGGGACCTGAGAGGCGAGCGATACGATACCGTCGCCGGTCGCGAAAGATCCGGAGAGGGCGCTGAGCGAGGAGCTGAGAAGTCCGGGGTCGAGATTGGCGAGGCTGGTGTTCCAGCCGGGCAGGAAGGCGCCGACGGACTGGGCGACCTGGAGGAGGGTGAAGAAATCGGGGGCAGCGGCAGCGGCGGCGATGAGGGGGCTGGCCCAGGCGGGGGGCGGTCCAGCTGGTTCGAGCCAGAGAAGGGCGTCGATGTTGGAGGTGGAGGTGGTGGTGAGAGGGAGGGCCCAGGGGTCGTCGTAGGTGCCGGATCCGGAAATGGGCAGGCTGAAGGCGGGGAGCGGATTGCCGGGCGCTTCGGGGAGAGCGTCGGAGAGAAATCCGCGCAGCCAGGGGAGAATGCGGGGCAGGAAGGCGGAGCCGTCCGCAGAGAGACCGGTGGCGATGGTGGCAAGCCAGTTGCGGAGAGCAGTAAAGGGATCGCTGAGCAGGGAGCCGGCGGTGCCCGGGTCGGCGAGAGCGGGCCAGTCGGTGGGTAGCCCGTCGAGGTCGGCGTGGACGCCGAGAAGGCCGGCGAGGGTGAAGGCGGGCACACCGCCCCAGGAGGAAAGGGCGCGGGCGAGGATGAGTCGCAGCAGGAGTTCGAGATTGGGGATGGTGAGGCCGAAGTCGGCGGCGACGGCGGCCGGGTTGGAGACATCGAAAGGGGCTGCGAGGGGGAAGCCGATGGAGGGGATGTTGATCGAGCTTCCCGCAGAGGATATGACGATGGTCTGGAGGCCGGCAGACCAGGCGAGCGGGGATCCGGGGGTCCACGTCATGTCGGCGGCGAGATCACCGATCGAAAGGGTCAGGCCGGCGACGGCGGGGATGGATGGGATGGGCTGAACGCCGACATGGGCATGCTGACCGGCCATGAGGTTGAGGACGCCGGCGCCGGATTGGGGAAGATCGAAGGCGAGGAGTTCAGCGAGCCAATAGAGATCGACAGGGGCCTGGGAGAAGGAGGCGCGCAGACCGATCCGGAGTTTCTGGGGATCGGTGGCGACGCCACTGGTCTGGTCGTTCCAGGCGGCGATTTCGATTTTGAAGCCGGAGGGAGGCGCGAGTTCCAAGACCCACGGGTCGCTTCTCGTTCCTGTGCCTGAGACGGGAGTACTGATTCCCACCAGGCCGCCCACTTCTTCGAGCATGTGGGACCAGGGGTGGGCGGGGTCCAGGAGGACGGCGCGGTGGACGGCGGCGATGGCGCGGGCCGGGTTGGAAACAAGCTGGGTGAAGTCGAGCTTGTGAGGTGACGAAGGGTCGTTTTCGGGGGGGAGGATGCCGGCGAGGGCGGCGAGATTGCGGCCGGGGCTGGCGGAGCCGAGGTAGCCGGCGATGGTGTTGCCGATCAGAGTAGAGACGTCGCTGGCGACACTGTCGGCGTTGGTGAGATCGACGGTGGGGTAATGAGTCGTGGTGCCGGCCAGAACGAAATCGACGGCATCGAGCTCGAGGAGAGGCTGGAGGGCGGAACCGTTCCAGGCAAAGCCCGCGCGAACCGATTGGACGGTCAGATTGGCGGTGCTGACAAGGGCGGGCGCGCCCAGGGCACCGGGGGCAAACGCCGTGACGGAGGCCGAGGGCAGGATGGCGGCGGCTCCGGCACCAACGATGGGGATGGAGGCGAGGGTGGCCGTGCCTTCGATGCGGACGGGTGGGTCGGCACCACCGGGAATGACCCGGGCCTGAAGTCCAAGGAGCAGCGAAGTGGTGGAAGAGACGGTGGTGGTGGCGAAAGTGATGTTGAGACCGGAGTTCGCGGCGGAGCCGAAGGGCAGAATGGGTGCGACCCAGGGGTCGGACGGTGTGCCGGTGCCGGTAATGGGGAAGTTGGCGCCGAGGAGGCCGGTAAGGTAGCCGAGCCACTTGACGACCGGGGCCGCGGCGCCGCCCTGGAGCAGCGAGGCGAACCATGTGTTGAGTGCGGTGGGATTGGAGAGCTGAGTGAAGGGGAACTGGGGGATTGCGGGATCGCCGAAGCCGAGGAGTTGAAGCAGGTTGGCGGTGACGGCGCCGGCTTCGCCGGAGGTGGCGGCGAGGCGGGTGAGTTGCTCGTGGATGAAGCCGATGATGAGGTGAACCGCCTCCGAACCCAGGTTGGAGGGATCGAGGGCGATGTCTTTGGGGCCGGAGGAGTCGAGCTGGAGGCCCTCGAGATCGACGGTGAAGGACTCCGGGGTGGGGCCGCCCAGCGGGGCGAGGCTGGCGGTGACGATAACGGAATCGAGGCCGATGGGGTCAGTGCCGTAGACGAGGCCGAGGTGAACGCGAAGGGTGACGTCGAGAGGCCCCGCGGCCGTTCCGGCGACGGCGGTCACGTTGCCGCCGCTAATGTTGACCAGGGGCAAGTGGGCACTTAGCGAGGCGAGCGAAGGTGGTCCGTCCGTGGAGTGGAATTCGCCGGCGAACCCAAAGGTGACGCCGTTGGCGACGTTGACGGTGAGATAGGCGTTGCCTTGGGGCTGGTCGCCGAGGAGAGGGTGCCAGGTTTCGTTGGCGGGGATATCGGGCGACTGAATTGGGGCGAGGAAGGCATCGAGTAGGCGCAGGAAGGCGGCGCGCTGAGTGTCACTGGTGAAGATGGACTCGATGTTTTGGAGGGGGTTGCCGAACCAGTCGGCTTGGAGGTTGCCGTTGCCATCGAAGAGGCCAATGGCTTCGCCAAGGTCCAGGATTTCGTTGGCGAGCCCGTCACTCATGCGACACCTCCGGGTGCGTTGGTGAGGGCGGCGCCGGCGTTGAGAGTGAGGGTTCCGGCGGCGGCGGAGATGGCGCGGGGAGCGAGGCTGCGCTCGGCGGCGTGATCATTGGCGAGGCCCAAGAGGCTGGACCAAACGGCGGATTGGAGCTGCGGGCCCCAGGCGGAAGCCAGGGAGCCAAGTCCGCGGGGGAGATCGTCAGTGGCGGCGACGAGGCCGCCGAGCTCACCGGGACCGCTAACGGCGAAGCTGCAGACCAAGGGGGTACGGCCGGTCTGGTCGCACTCGAGGTCAACAGAGACCAGGATGGTGCGGTCGAGGATGCGGACGGAGGTGGAGTCGAGGTGAACTAGGATTTCGTTGCCGTGGTCAACCCAGATGACTTCCGTAGGCGGAGTGGCAGACGCGGGGAGCGGTACTCCGTTTGCGGTGGTTCCCATAAGGCGAGTGGTGAGCTGCGCAGTGAGCGCGGTTTCGCCGAGTTGGTCAGGGATTTTGTACGGCGGAGGTGGCGGAGGTGGCGGTGGTGGTGGTGGTGGCGGTGGGGCATGACGACGCCGCAGAAAGAGAGCGAGCCAGAGCCCGATGCAGATGCCGAGCACCAGAACGATGATGAGGATGAGAAAAACAAAGACGGCTGCGCCCATAGAGACTCCGTGCAGCTCGGTTGAAACTACGGTGGAAGGGATTGGTCGCACTCGAAAGATTCGAGGAATAACCGGGGGAAGGGACACTTTGTCCGCACAGAATAGTGTGAGAACAAATACACGGTCGTTTCATAACAAGTCAAATAAATTTTGCGATGCGATTGTTCTTTGAGGAGAGCGCAGTTTCGCGTAGTATGCGGGAAAGCCCGGGAGGACGCATGGATTTCATCGAGCGAATCTTTGGAGTGTCTCCGGATGGGGGAAATGGATCGCTCGAAGGATTGTATGTCACGGCGGCAGTGGCGGCGGTGTTTGCGGCCGCATTCGCATGGCGGCGCAGAGGGCATATGCGGGCGAGACTTCGAGGACTGACGCGGGACCGAAGATAAGTTTGAGATTAATCGGATAAAGAGAAAGAGACAGCGGCATGATGAATACCTGCGGTTTCGCTCCAAGAGGTTCGGAGTAGCTTAAGGGCTCATTGAGCATAGATCACGGGTAAAATGCGTATTCTCCGCCGTTAGAATCGCAAAAAAACAGATAGGCGAAGCGCCAAAGATCGTTCGATGAATTGGCCATTACGAATCACATTATCAGCGGATAATCCACCAAGTCGCCTTGGGACTTTTCTGAGTCTTCGCATGGGCGCTTACATTTCGCAGGATGTATAAGTTGAGCTTGATCGACAGCCTGACAGACTAAGAACCCCTGTAAGGGCCCGCACGTTGGGGATATCGAAACTGGACGATGCGGCTTCAATCTGCCGCAGCGGGCCTACATTTTGTTTCAGCGCATGCTTCCCGCGTGCCATCCACGATTTGTTCAACCGCTAAACTCCGGTCTTCAGCTTTGATTTGACGGGATCGCCTTTCGAAGCTGACTATCCGAAAAAGGAAAGAGAGAAAGAAAATGGCGATAGACGTCTTTCTTCCACCAATTATCAAAGTGGGCGGCGGGGCAATTGCTGAAGCGTCGCGGGTACTGGAGCAACTGGGAGTCAGGCACCCTTTGATAGTCACCGACCCTGTCCTTGAGCGAATGGGGCTGGCTGGGTCGTTGCGCCAGCAAATCGAGAAGGCGGGCCTCGCTTGCGGCATTTTCTCAGAGACGGTGCCTGATCCGACTAGCGGCGCGGTGGCGGCAGGCTTGCAGGCTTTTGTTCAAGGTGGGCATGACGGACTGGTGAGCTTAGGGGGCGGAAGCCCGATCGATTCGGCGAAGGCAATCGGCATTCTGGCGAGCAACGGCGGTCGAGTGAGCGATT
>Ga0302319_10024569_pt1 | contig 10705 bp, 8 predicted proteins | sample Bog_T0_2_FD_203319 | JGI IMG/M metagenome (GOLD analysis project Ga0302319, IMG submission 203319) | Peat permafrost microbial communities from Stordalen Mire near Abisko, Sweden - Bog_T0_2 | ecosystem: Environmental > Terrestrial > Soil > Wetlands > Peat | place: Sweden: Abisko, Stordalen Mire... | reverse complement strand
TTCTTCAGAAGAACGCCCAAATATACTACCGACGACCGCAGCCCCGGGTCCGTCGGCAAGGCCAGCGTGTTCAAGGTGGCTTGCGAGTTGGCGATCACGTAATGCGGAAGCCAGAGGCAGAGCCAGCGAAACACGCGGACGGCAGCCACGGGCAAATAATCGCCCTCGATGCGGTCGCGAACATGCCATGCCACCCGCGTCCGCGCCAGGTGTGCAGCCACTCCGCCCAGAATGTCCGCCTTGAGCGAATTCGTATGGACGAGGTCCGCGCGGCTGCGCCGGATGAAACGCGCCAGCCGAAAGCAATAGATCAGCGCCAGAACCGCCTGCTTGATCCGCAGCACACCCCGGAAGCCGAGCGTGTCTTTGCGGGTCTCGGCCACCTCCGCCGCCAGGGGAACGACGTGCACCTCGATGCCCAACTGCTCGATCTTGCCGCGCAGCGGTCCGTCCGCGCCGAGCACGACCACGGGATGGTATCGCTCCCGGTCCAGGCGTTGCAGCAGATTCCACAGCGCGATCTCGCCGCCGCCCAGCTTTGCGGTATGGTCGAAGTAGAGAATCCTCTTCATCATTTCAGGCAGCCGCAAGTATCGCGGCATCCGCGCTTCGCGGCGCAGAGAGCGCGCGATAGACCTCCCTCATCTGCAAGGCGACTTTTTCCCAGGTGAAATTCTCCTCCGCCTGCCGGCGTCCGAGCGCTCCGAGTTTCCGCCGCCGCTCCTCATCCTCCTTCAGTTCCATGATCGCCCGGGCCAGCGCCCGCGGGTCGCGCTCAGGATAGATGAGCCCTCCGTCGCCAACCACTTCCGGGATGGCGCCCGAGTCCGAGCCAATCACCGGCGTCTCGCATGCGTGCGCCTCGATGATGACCCGCCCGAATTGTTCCTTCCAGGTCGGCACAGTCCACGACGGCAGGACCAAAGCATCGAACGCGTTCATCACCTCGGCCAGCTCCTCGAGCGGACGCGCCGGGAGAAATTGAACCTGCCCGGTCTTGCCCATCTCCCGCGCTCGCGCCTCGAGCCGCGGTTGGAAATCTCCCGAGCCGGCGAAGACCATCCGCACATCGTCCGGGAGAAACGCGAGCGCTTTGATCATATCCAGCAGCCCCTTGCGCTCGACCAGCCGCCCCGCGTACCCGGCGATAAAACCGGAGAGGGCAAGCTTCTGCCGGCAGGCCGCGCGGTCGAGCGGCTTGAACGTCGACAGGTCCACGGCATTGCCCACCACCCGCGCCGGGCCGCGATAGCCTTTTGCCCGGAGCACCCGGATGACTTCGCTGCTTCGCCCGACCGCGAAATCGGCGTTGCGGATCGTGTAATTCTGGATCCATCGAAACGGCGGCGGGAAGTTCCTGCGGAGGTTCTGTTCGGACTCCATCACGATCCTGGCGACGGGCCGCAGGCGATTGCGCAGCCAGCACGCCTGCGCGCTGACCAGCGACCACGGCTCCTCCCACACATCGATCACATCCGGCTCGAACTCGCGGATGACCTTCGCAAGGCCGGGGTACCAATGCAGATAGTTTTGCGCCGGGCCAAGCCACGGCCACATGACCTTCAAGGCCTGGAAATCGAACCCCGCGTGCTCCGGCGTCTCGGCCCGCTGCCAGCGCCCGAAATGATTGAACAACTCCGGGACGACGACCTTTAATTCGACGTCGTCGAGCCGCGAGAGTTGCTCCGCCTTCCGCTGGCCTTCCGCGCGGGACTGGCAGGTGTGGGAAATAAGAAGAACGCGCATCTATCCTGGTATCACGGTAATTCCTTCAAGAACGGTCTGCTTGTCCCGGAGGGATTGCCCTGGCAGGGGCGGCAGAAGCAAAACTTTGCGGTATATTTCCAGCGTCGACGAGGTCATCCGCGCCACCGTGTAGTTTTGCGCGAAGCGCTCCCTGCCGCGCCCACCCAACGCCAGCCGCAGCGGTTCGTCGCGAACGAGCCGCGTGATCGCCCCCGCAAGCGCCGTGGTGTCGCCCGGCGGCACGAGCAGCCCGGTCAGCCCATCCTGGACAATCTCGCGCGGTCCCCCGGCATTCGTCGCGATGACGGGCTTGCCCAGCGACATGGCCTCGACGAGCACCAGCCCGAACGGCTCGGCCAGGCTTGGAAGCACGAAGACGCTCGCGGCGTTGATCAGCGAAATCGCATCCTCGCAAAAACCGGCAAGCCGCACGGAATCGCGAATCCCAAGCGAGCCGATCTGCGCGTCGAGCGCCTCCCGCAGCGACCCCTCGCCCGCGATCACGCAGACGGCCTTGGGCGAAGCCGCGAGCACCGCCGGCATCGCCGCGATGAGCGAGGCCACATCCTTTTCCTCCTCGAGCCGCGCGGCGCAGACGATGAGCGGTTGCCTCGCTTCAATGCCAAGCCCGGCCCGCACCGCCGCGGCGTCGGCAAGGCTTCGCCGCTCGGGCACGGGAATGCCGTTGGGAATTGTCGTCACATTCCCGTTCGCCGACTCGCCGCGCTCCTCGATCCCGCGCCGGGCCGCGTCGGAAATGGCGATGAGATGCCCCGCGCCCCGGCTGATCCAGCGATGAAGCACATTGGAAACCAGCGCCTTCACACCGCGCCGCCCGGCGCGCGACGGCGTGAGAAAATGCTGCGTCAGCACATAGGCGCCACGCCCTTCCAGCCTCACGGCAAGAGCCGCTGAGAGCGCCGTGCGCCCGTTGTGGGCGTGGATGAGATTCACCTCTCCAGCCCGCAATTTCCGCCGCAGCACGCCGATCGCCGCCCAGTCCGGAAAACCGCGTTTCTCGATGGCGATGTGCTCGATCTTCTCCTCTCGCGCCCGCTCCGCCAGCACGGATACCCGCGGCGAGGCGATGCTGACCGCGATGCCCTCCGAGCGCAGCCCTCGCGCAAGATCGAGCATGTGCCGCTCGGTCCCGGCAAACACATCCGCATCCGTAAAAAGGAGAATCTTCACCGGGCAATCCTCGCGCATAATTTCCTGTCTTCGTGTCTGGCGCATCGAGCGTCACTTGCTCTCACACAACACATCCTCGTACCGTTTCAAGACGGTCGGCCATTGATAATGGCGCACAGTCTCCGCGGCGCGATTGGAAAAAGCGGCGCGCGTGTCGTCATCAAGGAGCGTCCGGAGTTTCTCGGCCAGCTCCTCGCCGCTTCGCGGATCGCCGATGAGCAGGCCGTTCACGCCCGGCTGGATTGCATTGTCCGCGCCCGGGATTTTCGTGGTGACCACCGGCAGCCCGCTCCCCAGCGCCTCGAGGATCGCCAGGCAAAATGCCTCGTATTGAGTTGGCAAAACGAAGACATCCGCCGCGGCGTGGAATCCGGCCACGTCATTTGTCGAGCCGCACGCCAGCACGCGGTCTTCGAGTCCCGAATCCCTCGCCTGCTTGCGAACCGCATCAACGCTGGGCCTTCCGATGACGATGAGGCGCAGCCTCGGTGAGTTGAGGATGCGCAGCGCCGAGAGAATGGTGCTGTACCCCTTGCGCGCAAGTTCATTGGCAACGAGCAGCAGCGCGACGTCGTCCGGTTTCAGACCGAGTTTCTCGCGCTCCGCCGGGCGGCGCGTCGCGCGGCGCGCCGGGCTGAATTCATCGGGCGCAAACCCGTTGGGAATCACCACCACATCCTCGGGAGGAACATTGTAATAGGTTTGCAGGTCTTTGCGCACCTCGGGCGTCGTGGCGATGATTTTACGATATTGCCGCTTCCCGAAATGTTCTTCCTCGAGTTTCAAGATCATCGGGTGAAGAGGGTTGAGCCTCTGCTTTAAGCGCGCCATCGACAACGGCGGACGGAATTCCCTGCTCCGGTCCAGCCATGCGCAATGCATGCTCTGCACCCATTGGACGCCCCAAAGCGGGCAGACCACCCCATGCGTATTCAACACTTCGAAACGCTTGATATCCAGCTGCCGCGTACACTGGCGGAAAAAGCGCGGCCCGGCCAGAAACGACGGACGGCGCGGCACCGGCACAGGATGGTAATGAATCCTGCTTTCGGCCGACTTCTCAAAGTCGCTGGCAAACACCGTCACCTCATGGCCGCGCGCGGAGAGATACTTGGCGCATTCGTATATGATTCGCTCGACACCGCCGCGCTTATGACAGCCTGGAAATGCAAGCGCGATGTTCATGCCGTTTCCGGCCTCTCGACGAATGTCTGCTCCGCGAGCGCCGCGCGGGCCAGGGCCGCCCGGTGCCGCACCACCAGGTATCCGTAGGTGGACATCCCGGCGCCGGCCCACGCGATGCTGATCGCCCCGCGGCTCCAGTAATGGTCCACCATACCGTGGACGAGGCCTCCAAGGACGAGGGCTCCGCCAATCGCCACCGGCGAGAAGAGCGGTTCGACGCGGCTCAATCGCTCTTGGGTTTTCCACACCATGCGCAGAAATGCGGCTTGAAGTCCAAAGAACGCCAGCATGCCCAGCACTCCGGTCTCCGCGAGCGTGAGCCAGAAAAGATTCGTAGCGTCATACTCCTTGCGCAGGCCCACGCCCACGCCCAGGTAGGGACTCGCCTCGAAATTTTCCTTGGCGATTTCAATCGAATTGTAACGCATGCGGATGTTCCAGTTGTCGCTGCTTAGGCCAGTCGTGTAGTCGCGGGATTGCTGCGGCAGCAAATACCAGCAAACCGCGATGAGCGGCACAAAGGCGAAGGCGACCTTGACCAGCAACTGGAACTGCCGGCGCATCGCCAGGATCAACGCGATGCCCAGGGCCGCGCTCACCCATCCACCGCGCGACAGGGTAAAGAAAAGCCCGGCCACGAGAATAGCCAGCACCCAGGAGAGCACCCTGCGGCGGCGGCGCGTAGCCGCCGCGAACCAAAGTTCGGTGCAAACGATCACGGCGCAGGAAAGCGAGCTGCCGACGCCGTTCTTGTGCAGGCCCATCACGTAACCGGATCGCGTGATCAACACCGCCACCGCAAGCACAACCCCGACAAAGATCAGGCCGTAAAATGCAAGCTGGTAATCCCTCTCGTCGCGTCCAAACGAGGTGAACACCGCCACGGCCACGATCAGGTAAAGCACCATTTGGATCATCGACATCATCGTCGTGGCGCGCCAGCTCAGTAGCGACGAAGCCGTACAAACGCCAAAGTAAAGAAGCGTGGGAATCAACAGCGGCCCGAACAAAAGCGGACGCTTGCGCATGAAAAAAAGCACCGCCGTGAGCATCAGGTTGATCTCCGCGATCGAAAAATGCGGAAGGTTTCCGCCCCCGCCTCCGCCGCCGCCCGCAGCCAGCGGGTCGTCCGGATTTTGCGGCGTCGTGAACTGCCCGATATCGTTTTGGAACGGCGCCAGCGCGAAGATGAGCATGAGCGGAATCGCCGGACGCTTCCAGCCCACCATCCAGAAAACCAGCGCGTAGATTAGGCCCGCAGCGTAAAGAATCATGAGCTCCAGTGAAACGCCTGCCGCAGGCAAAGTCGCGAATGTTTCCGCACCTTCGCCAGCGCCTGCGAGCGGCGGTTGGGAAGGATCGCCGCCGCCGTCCAGGCCAGCGTGCGCAGTCCGCAGCCCACCGTCATCGCGAGCCGAAACGCGATCAATCCCGCCAGCCCGTGATGCTTGCGTTCATAATAATCCAGGCTCTCAAAGAAATGCCTGCTGATCCGCTCCTCCTCCTTCGCGCCGCTGGCCCCGCCCAGGTGCTTGACCCGGGCCTCCGGCATGAACATGGCCTCCCAGCCCGCGTCCTTCATCCGCCGCTGCCAGTCCGCCTCCTCGCTATACATGAAAAACCTTTCGTCGAATCCCCCCACCTGCTCATACACCTCCCGCCGCACCAGCATGCACGCGCCGATCACGAAATCGATCCGGCGCACGCTATCGTGCCGCCACCCGCGATAACCGCGCGTGAGCCAGAGATTCTCCAGCCAGGCAAGCAACGGGGTCGGAAAAGGATAACAGGAAATTTGCAGCGACCCGTCCGCGTTCAGCAGCCGCGGCCCCACGACTCCCGCTTGCGGATGCTCCCGGATGAAATCCAGCAGAATGCGGATCGCGCCCGCTTCAGGAAATGCGTCGCTGTTGAGCAAAAGGAAAAACTCGCCCCGGGCCACTGACATCGCCCGGTTGTTCGCCGCGCCGAAGCCGGTGTTCCCCTCGTGGGCGATAAGCCGCGCCGATGGGAACTCTTCGGCGATGGCCGCCGCGCTCCCGTCGGTCGAGGCATTGTCCACGACAATCACTTCGGCGTCCGGGCACTCGAGGCCCGCGCAAAGCGTGCGCAGGCATTCCAGCGTCATCTCTCGCGTGTTATAGCTGACGACGATCACTGAAACGGCCGGCCTGGCTGCCGCCGCTTCTCTTGCCGCCGCTGTCGATGAACCTGCCTCCGCATGCACTGCACTCATGATTTCGAATATTCGCGCCGCAGCTTTTCGACTTGAAAAAGCCTCCTCACCCTCGCTTTGAGCGCCTTCACCAGAATGCTGACGTACCAGCGCGACGACATATTGCCCGCCCAGATGTCGTCAAAGGCCGTCCCGCGAATTGAGGGCATCACCTGCGGATGCACCGCCGCCCGCAGCCGCGGCTCGCGGCCGGCCTCGGACGGGGCGCGCCGCGCGATGAATATATTCTGCCGGTACCACGGCTCGACCGCCTCGCATTCCCAGAGCCGCCAGCGCACTTCATCCTCGCACGCATAACCGCGCGCGTTGAACATCTCCTGCCAGTAAACGGGCCAGCGGCAATTCACATGGTGCTGTCCCGGCTGTCCCGGGCAGGCCGCGGAGAAAACGATCAGGTCGGAATGCCGCACCAGCGTGTCAAGCAGCACCCCGGCATGCTCGGGATCGAGATGCTCGGCCACCTCCATGCAGAACACCACGTCGAATCGCCGTCCCAGGTCCAGCTTGGCCGCGAGGTTCCCGCGTACGAAGTGATTCTGATCCACCAGCAACTGCTCGGGTGGAATTGCGACTCCATCCACTCCGAGGTAGTCGGTCGCGCCGGCCTCGGCGGCGGCCCGCATCCATGCCCCGATTCCACATCCCACATCCAGCGCGCTGTGCGGAACTCCTTCGGGAAAAATAATCGACACCGCCGCCCGTGCTCCTTCCAGCGAATGTGAGTTTCGCGTGTGGTCGAACTCTATCTCCTCCCCTTTGGATATTGTGTCTTTCATGTTTTTTGCCTCTCAAACTCCTTTTGCGGTCGGATATCCGCGCATCCACCGGAGCAACGCCACGAGAATCCGCCCGGTGTAACCCAGCGCCGCGGCCAGCCGCCCCTCGCGCATACCCGCCAGCGCTCGTCCAAGGTGTTCCTTTGCATACCATTTCTGCCATGCGCGGTAGTCTCTCGCGAGAATCCTCCTCTGATCGCTCGTGTTTTCCGGCGCCAGGAACGTCTTGCAGCGCACCCGCCGCTGCACTTCGGTAAAATCAACCTTGGCCCCCGAGGCATTGCTCTCGTGACGCCGGTAAAGCAGGATTACCCGATCCACAAAATGGATAGGCCCGTGACGGCATAGCCTCACCAACATGTCCCAGTCATCGCACGGCCACATCGCCAGATCAAACGGGCCGGCCAGTTCGTACGCCTTGCGCCGGCCAAGGATCACGCCCGGCGGCCAGATCGAGTTCGACCACGTCAGCGATTCAAAAGTCGTCGGCTCCGAGGTATCCAGCACTGTCACCCTGTTTCCCTTGACGCCAAGCCGTTCCCGGCCCCGTTTCGAAAACCAGCCGGGCTCCTGCGGGTTGCCATCGCTGTCGATAAACTCCGCCAGACCGTTGACTGCCACCGCCTCGGGATGCTTGCTCAATTCACCCCGCAGGACTTCGAGCGCCTCCGGCAGCCAGAGATCGTCGCCATCCATGAATATAACGAATTCCGATTCCGGGCATATCTGGCTGAAGCCGTAATTGGCCGCCACCGCCCGGCCGCCATTTTGCTGCCGCACAACCCGCACCCGCGGGTCGGCTGCGGCAAAGCGTTCCGCGATGGCGGGCGTGCCGTCGGTCGAGCCGTCGATCACGACGATGCATTCCCAGTCTTGCACGGTCTGAGCCTGGACGCTCTCGAGAGCGGTGCCGATATATCGCTCCACATTGTAAACGGCCATAACGATGCTGATCGATGGCGTTGATTTCATCGGATGCTCACGTATGGATCAGTCTCGTCGCGCACATCGCGTCCAGCACCACGTCGCCCCGCTCTTCCCAACTCTGTCTTCGCGCCTCGCCCCTGCGCTCTGCTCGCCGCGTCCCGTTTTCGCAAAGCGCCTCCCGGCACGCTTGCACAAAGGGTTCGAGCCCCGAGGCGATCCGGCAAAGATTCGAGTAACTGGGCCGATAACGTCTTTGCTCCCTCTTCCATGGGTTGTATGCCCGCTGGCTGACCTCCGGGCCGTCCTATGAACGGACGCTCGAAAAGCAAGAAAAAGGCGTAGACCACCCCAACGACAGCCGCCAGTCCCACGCTGGAGAAGAGCGCGAATGAATTGAGAGCGGTGAGGTGGAGCGGGCGAACGAAATAGACCCAAATGATCTCCAGCAGAGGAGCATGCAGCAGATAAAGGCTGTAAGAGAAGGTGCCCACAAAAGCCAGAGGCGCCCATGCGAGTGCATTGCGAATCCGATGCCACCGATCGGACTGCTCCCCGGGAGTAATGGCCACAAGCAAGCAGAGGGTGGCGAGTCCCACGAAAAGATCCTGGATCTGCCAGGTAAGGCGCAGTCCATGCACGTAACCTTTATTGAAATCAAGGGCGAGCCCCGCCATGACGACAAATAACAAAGCCCAAGGCAATGTCCTGCGCCACCGGACGAGGCTTGGTTCCTCTGAATATCCAAAGCCCGCCGCCAGCATCCCGAAGCTGAAGAGCCCATAGTAATGCAGGCAGACCCCCCCGGAGGAAGCATCGAAGAATGTGTATCCAAGCGGAATCAGGAGAAGAAAGGAAATAACCGTCGAGGCAACTACGGTGCGCAGGGCGCCAAACCGGTTCCAACAGTACACGAGAAAAGGGAAGAGGAAATAGATGCGCCACTCGACGGAGATAGACCATAGGCAGTAATTGATCTTACGGCTCGTGGCCGCAAACAGGTCCTGGACTAGAAAGAGATGGGCGAGAAAACCGGCGGTCGTCACCGGCAGACTGTTATTCCACTGAGACCCCGTGGGCGTACCGATCAGGAGCCAGATCAACAGCAGCGAGACCGCCACCACTGCGAAATAGGGCGGCAGAATGCGCCATGCCCGCTTTCGGAAGAAAGTGAGAGCCCCTCCGGAAATCCTGCCGTGATTCCTGAGCACAGGCACCATGAGACAGAACCCCGATAGGACGATAAACACATCCACCGAGAAATGCCCGAAACCGAAGAGATTGGTCTCGTGCTTCCATCTGCCCACCATCAGTTCGCGATTCATATACAACTGAATATGATGGAGTACGACATAAACTGCCGCCAGCGCCCGCAGACCATCGACGTGGGCAAGCCGGCGGCTATCGGCAACCTTCAGATCTTTTCGTCCTTTCATGAAATCATGCGGTGAGCAAACCCTCCGAGGCCAGCGCTTCGAGCAGCGTCTCGATCCGCCGGCTCCAACTCTGATTACGCGCCTCCGCCCTGCGCTCGACCCGATGCGCCCCGTTTTCCCCAAGCGCCTCCCGGCACGCTTGCACAAAAGGTTCCAGCCCCGAGGCGATCCGGCAAAGATGCGGGTAACTGCTGAAGCCGGCGACGTTCGTGCTCACCACCGGCTTGCCCGATGCGAGGTATTCCCAGAGTTTCAGAGGGTTCAAGCTGTTGGTAAATTTCGTTTCGACGTGCGGCACGATGCAGACGTCGAAATGCGACATGACCCCGGGTATCCGCGCGTAAGGCGCCGGCCCGGTGATGTGGATGTTCCGGTGCCGCTCGAGTTTCTCCTTTTCAGCCCGCGTCAGATGATCGGGCCCCACCAGCACAACGCTCCCTTCGGCGAACGCGCCGGCCAGCCCGGCAACCAGGTCGACGTCGAAGCGGTCCGCATGGATCGTTCCGGTGTACCCGAAAACCGGGCGCGGCCACGGCCCCGCCTCCGCGCGATCCGGGATGCTTTCATAATGCTCGCTCTCCACGCCGTTGGGCAATTGCAGCAGCACCTTGCAAATTCCCCGCCGGCTCGCCTCGAGCGCGCTCGAGCAAACCACCACGAGATCAGCCTGTTTGCACAACGCGCCGTCCTGCTCGGCAATCAGCTTCTTTTCCGATTTGGAAAACGAGGGCGCTTCCGCCCAGTCGTCGGTGATGTCGTAGATCACCGCCCGTTCGCCCATCGCCCCGGCCATGTGCGCCGCCGAGTACGGATTGAGCCAGAGCAGCGGCTCGTTCATGCCGAGCCTCCGGGCCGCTCCGCGAATGTGCCGCCGCGCCATGCCCTCGTTGAACCGGCGCCCCGCCGGCATCGAGTCCGGCAATAGCTTGAGCGCATGGGTGACCGTGATATTTGGAAACTCCGCCAGCCGCGAAGTCGCCCTGGTCCGCAGCGCCCGCAATTTCCCATGGCGCAGATCGTGCGAAACATTCCGGGGCAATCCGACAAAGAGAATCTTCATTTCCGGGAACCGCCGGGCCAGCCCCGCACAAATGAACTGGTTGCGCCGCCACACGTCGTCCCAATCTTCGAGCGAAACAAAAATCAAATCGCGCATCGTCGCACGCTGGCGAGCCGCCATCACGCTTTCATAGGCCCCACGGGGCCTACAG
>Ga0302319_10024565_pt1 | contig 10707 bp, 15 predicted proteins | sample Bog_T0_2_FD_203319 | JGI IMG/M metagenome (GOLD analysis project Ga0302319, IMG submission 203319) | Peat permafrost microbial communities from Stordalen Mire near Abisko, Sweden - Bog_T0_2 | ecosystem: Environmental > Terrestrial > Soil > Wetlands > Peat | place: Sweden: Abisko, Stordalen Mire... | reverse complement strand
CCCAGCGCTCAGCGATCTTCTCCCCTTCGAAGCGCCACATCACAAAGCCGTGGAATTGCATTTTTTTTCCGGAATGCTGGTCGGTCCAGCGCCATATGTTGCGGCAGACGACTCTGTCGCCTTCGGCAACCATCTCTTCGATCGTGAGGTGAAGGTCGGGCATGGCTTTGTACATGCTGAGCATCATCTCCTCATCGCCTCGCAGGTCGGTGGGCTTCCCGCCCGGGCCGTCGTGGTCATAAAAATCGGAAGTCATGTTGGTGCGTATGACTTCGGCCTTGCGGCGGTTCACGAAGTCTTCGAAGTGGTCGCGAACACGCTGCTTCATCTGCTCTGGAGTTAGTTTGCTTGCCATAAAATGACTCCTGCGGCTAGGATGCATTTGGGTTCACGTTCTAAGCCGTCCCAGAGTGGAGAGCCCCGTCGTTGGGAAAAACTCGGGTCTGGCCCGGCTGCGAGATCTAAACTAACCCGGACTCGAGAACGCGGGAAGTACGCACAATTTTGTTAGTGGCTCTTTTTAAATGACGGGAAAAAAGGCCACGAAAAATGGAGCCGCGAGAAATGAAAATGCATTTTGGCTGCCCTGTGCAGGCTACCTCGAACGTCTTAGCGGGGAAGTGGAAGGTTTTGATAGTTTGGCATCTTGGCTTGGGATCGAAACGGTTTGCGGAGATTCGAAAGCTCCTTCCCGGCGTGAGCGAGAAGGTGTTGACCTCTCAGTTGAGACAACTGGAGAAAGACGGAGTGATCAGCCGTTTGGACCAGAAGACGATTCCGCCCCGGGTGGACTACAAATTAAGTCCGGCAGGAAATGACCTCATTGGAGTAATGCAGGCGATGTGCGACTGGGGGAGTAAGCATCTGGGAATTGCGCCAACCCTTCCGCCTCTGGCGTCGAGACAGTTCGCAAAGCTGCGGTGATCCATTCCTTTGCGGTCGGAATGTTTAGACTTCCGCACAGGAAAGAAGTTTTGCCGAGAATGGACGCGGCAGAAGTTCAACCGCACGTGGCGGCGACGAGGGAAGATGAGAATGAAGATGAGAATCAGGTGGCAATTGGGCGTCATCCTCGCAGTCTTTTTCTGCGCGCTAGCTATACAAGCCCAGCACGATTCTCATCCTACACAGGGACTAAGTCGGCTGGTGATCATGGCTGGTACGGGTTTACTTCAAGCATGGAGAAGATGCACGCCGACATGGCAGCGATAGGGCCATCCGGCACGACAGATCTTGATTTTGTAAGGTTGATGCTGCCGCATCATCGGTCCGCTATCGATATGGCGAAAACGCAATTGCTCTATGGTAAAGATCCGCAGATGCGTAGGTTAGTCCAAGAGATCATCACCGACCAACAATCGGAGATTGCGTTGATGGAGCTTTGGCTAAAACAACGCGATCGGCAAAAACATGAGTAGAACCAAGGGCAGGGACAAGAATAACGGACATGCGGTGGTGTTCACAACGTAGGCGAGCGTCTCGGAAGCGGGTCCCGGCATCATACGAAGTGACCCATTTCTCTCGCTTCCACGAAGGTTGGTGTTCGCGAATGACGTCGACGCCAAGCCTCGCGGCGACAGTATAAGCGCGCCGATTTCGAGCCCTAGCCGGCAACGGCGAGAACTCTGTAAGCATGCGGCTCATGGAACTCTCGCCCAGATGCCTGGCTCATTGTTTCGTGGATAGCCGACCTTGCGAGCATGTGGCATTGGCAATGCGCGGTCTCGCGGTGCACCCTCTGCCAACTGCAGTCATCTTTTCTACTTTTCTACGCTTTCGGTAGCTATATTCTTTGCTTTCCTCCTAAATTTAATCAAAGTAACTGTCTTCCGGTGATTCCAGCTTGCGTGAGGCTGTGTTCGCGAAGAACTCCAGCGGTGAGCGTTATTGATCAGACTGCGAGCACTCAATCCTATAGGCTGGCATCGATCATCGGCAAAAGAGGACGCACATGCTGCAACTAGCCAGGGATCTCAGGGGCTATAAACTGAGCGCCCGCGACGGAGAAATAGGCAAGGCTGAAGAGTTCTACTTCGACGATCGGAGTTGGGCGGTTCGATATCTCATTGCCGATACCGATGGCTGGCTCGGGGGCCGACAGGTTCTGATTTCTCCCTATGCACTCGACGCAGCTCGCAAAGAGGACCAGATTATTCCGGTAGCTTTGACCAAGAAGCAGATCGAAGAGAGTCCATCGTTGGAGACGGACAAACCCGTCTCTCGACAGTATGAGATTCAGTACTACTCTTTTTATGGTTGGCCAGCATACTGGGACGGCCCTTACCTGTGGGGCGATTCTCCGTACCCTCAGAGACAAGGCCGGTGGTCGGCAGTCACTCGTCACAAAGATAGCGATGACCCGCACTTGCGCAGCACGAAGGATGTAACCGGTCGTACGATTCAGGCCCGGGACGGAGAGATCGGTCACGTCTCGGATTTTGTAGTCGATGACGAGGATTGGGTGATTCGCTACTTGATTGTGGATACCCGTAACTGGTGGCCGGGTAAACAGGTCCTGATTTCAACCCAATGGATCGAACGGATCAGCTGGGAAGAATCGAAAGTCTTCATTAACCTCACTCGCGATGCCATCAGAGTATCTCCGGAATACACTGAAACGGCTCTCATAACTCGCGACTACGAAGATGTATTGCATCGTCACTATCTCCGCGAGAGGTATTGGCGTCGTGAGGAACCTGGCCGCAAACGAAAAGAACTTGTTGGGCATCATTGATTCGGTTTCCGAATTCCCAGGCTTTGTGTTCGAGCAATCGCAGCTTCGAAGGAAGCACCCCAGGGGTGTTATTGCCAAGGCAGAGCATTGAGCAACGACTTGGCGCAGATTCCCACTCCGTCGGCGCGAAGATGTCCAGTACAGGGCTGAACTTCTAAAGTATGGTGGGCCTGACGCCCGGCCGGCATGGATCTGCAGATGAGAAATGAATCACCTTCTTCGAATTATGGCGCCGTCGTTTCGGTACGCGGCAGCGTGGTCGATGTTCGGTTTGACCGGCAATTGCCGCCCATTTTTTCCGTGCTGCGCGCCGGAGCAGACCGGGAGATCGTCGTCGAAGTCATGACCCAGCTTGATGCGCGTCGTATACGGGGAATTGCCTTGACGCCCACCCAAGGTTTGGCCCGAGGAATGAAGGTTGAGGACACCGGCGCTCCCCTGCAAGCGCCGGTCGGCAAAAGAATCATTTCACGGATGTTCGACGTGTTCGGTCACGCCATCGACCGACAGCCGGAGCCCGCGGATGTGCAATGGAGAACCGTCCATCGGGCGCCACCGCCTCTGTCCGAGCGCTCCACAAAATCCGAGATTTTCGAGACTGGCATCAAGGCTATCGATGTACTGGTGCCGTTGGAGCGGGGCGGTAAGGCGGGCTTATTCGGTGGCGCGGGCGTGGGCAAGACCGTGCTGCTTACGGAGATGATCCACAACATGATCGGGCATCAGAAAGGGATGAGCATTTTTTGCGGGATTGGGGAACGTTGCCGCGAGGGCGAAGAGCTTTACAGCGCCATGAAGGCTGCGGGTGTTCTTCAGAACATGGTCATGGTCTATGGCCAGATGAATGAACCGCCGGGCAGCCGGTTTCGAGTGGGAGATGTGGCGCTAACAATGGCCGAGTATTTCCGCGACGACGAGCAGCGAGATGTTCTTTTGCTGATCGACAATATTTTCCGTTTTATTCAGGCGGGCATGGAAGTATCCGGATTGATGGGCCAGATGCCATCGCGCCTTGGCTATCAACCCACGATGAGTACGGAATTGTCAGGACTGGAAGAACGGATCGCCAACACCCGCGCGGGCGCTATCACGTCCATTCAGGCGGTTTATGTACCCGCTGACGATTTGACCGACCCTGCGGCGGTGCATGTGTTTTCGCATCTCTCGGCTTCGATCGTGCTCTCGCGTAAACGGGCGAGCGAAGGCCTGTATCCGGCCATCGATTTACTGCAATCGAGCTCGAAAATGGCAACGCCCGGCATCGTCGGCGATCGGCACTACAAACTGGCGCAAGAAATCCGGAAGACCCTCGCGCAGTATGAGGCCCTCAAAGATATTGTCGCCATGCTCGGCCTGGAACAGCTTTCCCCGGAAGACCGTAATGCCGTCGCTCGCGCCCGCAGGCTGGAACGCTTTCTCACGCAGCCGTTCTTCACTACCGAGCAGTTTAGTGGGATCAAGGGGAAGCTCGTCAGTCTCAAAGACTCGCTCGATGGCTGCGAGCGCATTCTGAAAGATGAGTTTAAGGATTACCCGGAGAGCGCGCTCTACATGATTGGAGCGATTGGCGAAGCGAAAAAACCGGAGCCGAAAGCAAAACCGACAAACGAACCGAAGATGGATTCGAAAACCAAGCCGGAGGTCAAAACGGCACCCGAAACTACACCCGAGACGAAGACTGCACCGAATTTAAGACCGACGACAGAGTCACTGAGAATCCATGCATCTTAAGATCCTGCTTCCGTTCGGAATTTTCGCGGACAAGACGGACATCTTGCGCATCGTTGCCGAAACCCGCGACGGTTCGTTCGGAATCCTGCCGCACCGGCTTGACTGCGTTGCGGCGCTTGCGCCGGGGATCTTGACCTACGAAACAAAGAACGACGGAACTGTTTATCTGGCCGTGGATGAAGGCGTTTTGGTCAAGGCCGGCACGGATGTGCTCGTCTCCGTGCGCCACGCCATCGGAGGAACGGATCTTGGCCAGCTTCACGAAGCGGTGAAAAGCGAGTTTCTGACGCTCGACCTAAGCGAGCGCAACGTTCGCGCTGCGATCGTCAAGATGGAAAGCGGCCTTATCGCCCGCTTCGCGGAGTTTCAACATGAGCGCTGAGTTGAAAGGTCAATCCGCGAACGAGGAGACAGAATTCGTGCGGCAGGTGACTGCGAAGGCTGCCCGCAAGCTCAGGGTCCGACGGGAAGGTGAGCATGGAGTCTGGTTTGGCCTCGGCATGTCTGGACTTATCGGCTGGTCTGTCGCTGTACCGACGCTTCTGGGCACCATGCTCGGCCTTTGGTTGGACCGACGCCATCCAGGAGCTCGTTCGTGGACCCTCATGTTGCTGGTCGCTGGTTTGTGCATCGGCTGCGCCAATGCTTGGCATTGGGTGGCGGAGCAGGACAAGGCCATGCATGACGAACCAGAGGCATACGAATCGGAGGACAAGAAAGATGAGTAACACTTTGACTCTCGTCTCCGTTCTTGTAATGCCGATGGTCGCTGGCGTTTTGCTCGGCACGATTTTCTTTGGCGGCCTTTGGTGGACCATTCGGAAGGGCCTCACGTCCGAACAGCCAGCGGCATTGTTCTTTTTCAGCCTGCTGGTGCGCACAGGGATAGCGCTGGCTGGGTTTTATGTTGTCTCGCTTGGCGATTGGCGCAGGGTGCTCTCTTGCCTGCTTGGATTTTTCCTGGCGCGCATCCTGGTGACTTGGCTGACCCGCGAGCCGATCGCGAGGGCGCCGATTACGCGGGAAACAACGGCGCAGACTGTCGCTGAAGTATGACGGTAAATCTCACATCCGACCAGCAGATTCTATGGCAGCACGGCTTTGTGAAACTCAACGGAACAATGGTCATGACGTGGGCGACGATGATCGTGATGGCAGTGGGCGCAAAACTGATCAGCCGCAAGCTAAAAACCGAAGGCGATATCTCACGTTGGCAAGGCGGGCTCGAAATCATCGTCACTGCAATGGAGGAACAGATCAAGGAAGTGGGCCTGAGTGAGCCCGCAAAGTATCTCTCGTTTCTAGGCACCCTCTTTCTGTTCGTGGCAACGGCCAGCATCGGCACGATGATCCCAGGTTATAAGCCGCCGACTGGTTCACTTTCTACAACGGCGGCGCTGGCGCTGTGCGTGTTTGTCGCTGTACCGCTGTTTGGCATTCGTGATCAGGGCTTCGGTGACTACCTCAAGACCTATACCAAGCCGACGTTCATCATGCTGCCTTTCAATATCATCAGCGAACTGTCGCGCACGCTGGCCTTGGCGGTTCGTCTGTTCGGCAACATGATGAGCGGGGTAATGATTATCGGGATCTTGCTTACGATCACTCCCCTTATCTTTCCAATTTTCATGACCGTACTCGGGCTGCTCACGGGCATGGTTCAAGCCTACATCTTCAGTATTCTGGCCACGGTTTACATTGCTGCCGCCACCCGCGTACCGAGACTGAAGGCGGCCGTCGTTCAGAGTAAAGTCCAGCGTAACTCCCAGGCCAAACCAGACACGAACAGTTTGAAAGCGCAACACTAAAGTAAGCGACAAGAAGGACTCCTTATGGATAGCGCTACCGTCGTCGCAGTTGTATCAATCGCCACTGCCGGCATTACCACGGGCATCGGTTGTATGTGTCCGGCTCTCGGCGAGGGCCGGGCAGTTGCCACCGCCCTGACCTCTTTGGCGCAGCAACCGGACGCCTCGGCCACAATCACTCGGACGTTGTTCGTTGGCCTTGCGATGATCGAGTCGTTGGCGATTTACTGTTTTGTGGTCTCGATGATTCTCATTTTCGCGAACCCGTTTTGGAGTCACGTCATCGCGCAAACCGGAGGGAAATGAGTCATGCTCATCGACTGGTTCACCGTCGGGGCACAAGTAGTGAACTTTCTGATCCTGGTGTGGTTGTTGAAGCGCTTCCTCTACAAGCCCATCCTCAACGCCATCGACGCGAGGGAAAAGCGCATCGCCTCTGAACTTGCGGATGCCGATGCGAAGAAGACCGAGGCACAAAAAGAGCGCGACGACTTTCAAAACAAGAACAAAGCCTTTGATCAACAGCGCAGCGATTTACTTAGCAAGGCTGAGGACGAGGTGAAAGTCCAGCGCCAGCGTCTTCTCGACGAAGCGCACAAAGAAGCGGATCATGTACGCGCTGCGCTGGCGGTCGCATTGCGAAATGACCAAAAGAGGCTGGGCAGTGCGATCACGAACCTGGCTAAGCAAGAGGTCTTTGGGATTACCCGAAAGACTCTGGCGGACCTTGCCACGGTCAGTCTCGAAGAGCGCATCGGAGAGGTGTTCACGCGCCGCTTACGTGAAATGGATGGAAAGGCCAAGGCATTACTCGGGGCAGCCCTCAAGTCATCGCCTGAACCGGCCGTCGTGCGGAGCACGTTTGATCTGGGAGTTGCTCAGAAGGATGCGATTCAAAATGCGCTCAACGAAACCTTCTCGGCGGAAATCCATATCCGGTTCGAAACTTCGCCAGATTTAATCAGCGGGATTGAACTCACCACGAATGGACAAAAAGTGGCGTGGAGTATCGCGGATTATCTCGCCTCGTTGGGAAAGGGCGTCGACGAACTCCTGAAAAAGAAGGACGAGGCTGCAGCGGCAGAAGCGAAAGCTGAGCCCACGCCGGAAGTGAAACCCAAGCCTAAGGTAGAGGCAACAACGGAACCGAAGCCCGAAGCGAAAACCGAGCCGAAGCCAGAAGCGCCTAAGCCCGAAACCGTGAGCGCATGAACATGGAACCTGAGAGCCTCCAGCACGAGTTCGACAGCGTCTTCGCTGGAATAAGGCAAGTGTGCGACGCCTTCACGCCGCGGCTCACGCTGCGAGAAGTGGGCATTGTCACAAATGTCTCCACGGGAATCGCCACGCTTTCGGGCCTTCCCGGCGTGGGGTATGAGGAACTGGTGAGATTCCGTGGCGATCTGTTGGGCATCGCATTCAACGTGGATGAGGACGAAATCGGCGTGATCCTCCTCGGCGAATATCAGGATCTGCATGCGGGCGACGAAGTCGAACGCACCGGGCGGGTCATGGACATAGCGGTAGGTGACAGCGTGCTGGGGCGGGTGATCGACCCGTTAGGCAAACCGCTCGACGGCAAAGGCACTCTGGCGGCAGACGAGCGCTTGCCCGTCGAGCGCCCCGCGCCACCCATCATGGACCGCGCGCCCGTGGTCGTACCTTTGCAGACGGGATTGAAGGTAGTCGATGCGCTCATTCCTATCGGACGTGGGCAGCGCGAATTGATTCTCGGCGATCGACAGACGGGCAAAACGGCCATTGCGATCGACGCCATCTTGAACCAACGTGGGCAAAATGTGCTCTGCGTTTATTGTGCGATCGGTCAGCGCGCTTCCGCCGTCGCCAAGGTCGTGGCCAACCTCCGCGAAAAAGGTGCGATGGATTACACCGTCGTGGTTGTCGCCGAAGGTAACGATGCGCCCGGACTTGTCTATATCACGCCCTACGCCGCGACGAGCATCGCCGAATACTTCATGGAAAAGGGACGTGATGTGCTCATCGTTTACGACGATCTCACGCAGCACGCACGCGCCTATCGCGAACTCTCCCTGTTGCTCCGTCGTCCGCCCGGGCGCGAAGCGTTTCCCGGCGACATCTTCTACATTCATTCGCGAATGTTGGAGCGGGCGACACATCTCAGCAAGGAGCGCGGAGGTGGTTCTCTCACCGCGCTTCCCATCATCGAAACCGAGGCGCAGGATATCTCCGCTTACATCCCAACCAATCTCATCTCCATCACGGACGGTCAAATCTACCTATCGCCGACGCTTTTCGAACTGGGAATCCTTCCCGCCGTAGACGTTGGCAAGTCCGTTTCGCGCGTGGGCGGAGCGGCGCAAAGAGCTGCGTATCGGGCGGTCGCCGGCAACCTCAAACTCGCCTACTCGCAGTTCGAGGAATTGGAAACGTTCGCGAAGTTCGGCACACGTCTCGATGAATCGACGCGCAAGATCATCGATCACGGGCAGCGCATTCGAGCTTGCCTTAAACAGCCGGAATCGCAGCCGGTATCGATGATTGAGCAGATCCTCGTACTTCTGGCTTTGACGGCGAACCTGTTTGACACGGTTCCGATCGAAAAGGTGAAGGATGCGGAACAGGCCATACAAAAGGCGACGTCGGAGATCCCGGCGGACATAGCAGGTCGGCTAACTTCAGCTGACAAGTTGAGTGACGCTGACCGAAAGGCGATTCTAGAGGTAGCCACGCGTGCGCTTGGTCCGTTCCAGCCAGTGCCTAAACCGAAAGCAGACGAACCCAAAGCCGCCGCCTCCAAGTCCACTGCTAAACCCACCGCCCCGGCCAAGGCTTCGCCATGAGCGGCACTTTGGAGAGTCTGCGTCGAAAAATCGACGGCGCGGCAGATCTCGAAGGTGTGGTGCGGTCGATGAAAGCGCTGGCGGCATCCAGCATTGGACAATATGACAAGGCAGTGCAATCGCTCGACGACTACTATCGCACAGTAGAACTCGCGTTGGTTGCGTGTCTCCATCAGGCCGGACCGATTCCTCTCGCCGAGGTAAAACTCCCGCCGCACGAGCGGCCGAAAGAAGGAAAGATCGGTGCGGTCGTGTTCGGTTCGGACCAGGGTCTTGTCGGCAGGTTTAATGAGGTAATCGTGGAGTTCGCCGTGAACGAGCTCAAAACATTGCCCGGCAAAACAACGAAAATCTGGGCGGTCGGCGATCGCGCTCACGCGCTATTAGCGGACACCGGTATCGCTCTCGTCGATCTGCTATCGGTTCCGACTTCAGTCGATGCCATCACGCCCCTGATCGGTCAGATCCTCATAAAAGGCGAGGCGGCTCTCGATCAGGGCGTTGTGGAGGAGGTCTATGTCTTCCATAACCATCCGAAGTTCGGAGCCGTTTACGAGCCCGTCGGCAAACGGTTGGTGCCGCTGGATCGCATCTGGCAACACAAGCTGGCCGCAATGGCGTGGCCAACGAAGAATTTGCCGGAGGTCATCGAAGGGACCGAACTGGCGCTTCCGGCTTTCGTCCGAGGTTACCTCTTTGTTCTGCTTTTTCAAGCCTGCGCCGAATCGCTTGCCAGCGAAAACGCCAGCCGCCTGGCGGCGATGCAACGCGCGGAAAAGAACATCGAAGATATTTTAGAAGATTTAAACCGCACCTTCCGCCGTGTGCGGCAGGAATCCATCGATGAAGAGTTGTTCGATGTCATCTCCGGCTTCGAGGCGCTGACAAGAAACCCACGCCACGCCTAAGTCTGGATAAGGAGCCGCCCCTACTTCTCTTTCGTAAGTTGCCTGCCGATCGCTTGCAGTTCCTGCCGGCGCTTCTCGCTTGTCTTCGGATATGCCATCTTGAGATCCTGGAGCGCATCGAGGACGATACCGCATACGATCAGCCGGGCGTTTTCCTTGTCGTCAGCGGGAACGGCGTACCAGGGGGCGTGATGAGTGCTGGTCGCGTTCATGCAATCCTCATAAGCGTCCATGTAATGCTTCCAGTATTTCCTTTCGTGATTGTCCGATGAGCTGACTTTCCAGTTTTTGTCGGGCTCGTCAATGCGCGCCAGAAATCGCCTGCGCTGCTCCTCGTACGAAAGATTTAGAAATATTTTAATGATCTGTGTTCCGTTGTGATATAGGTGGCGCTCGCTCCAGGTCCATGATCGACCGATGTCGCTCCTTCCAGATGTTTTTTTCGTCGAGCAACTCTTCCGGAAGACGCTGGTTGCTGAGAATCTCCGGATGCACCCGAACGATCAGTACTTCCTCGTAATAGGAGCGATTAAATATGCCGATCCGTCCGCGTTCGGGAATCCGCCTTCACCAACTCGCCGGTGACTTGAACTGCGATTAACTTCCCGCCGTTTTCTTGTTTCAATTGCATGGGCATCTTGAACTCCTCGGATTCGATTCAGTTTCCTTTTTGCGTTCTGCTCTGGCTCCATTTCCAGTTGCGG
>Ga0302319_10024564_pt1 | contig 10707 bp, 13 predicted proteins | sample Bog_T0_2_FD_203319 | JGI IMG/M metagenome (GOLD analysis project Ga0302319, IMG submission 203319) | Peat permafrost microbial communities from Stordalen Mire near Abisko, Sweden - Bog_T0_2 | ecosystem: Environmental > Terrestrial > Soil > Wetlands > Peat | place: Sweden: Abisko, Stordalen Mire... | reverse complement strand
GCCACCTCCAGAAGCAGACGGGCGCGGTTCGCCACCGACCCTCCGTAGTTGTCCGTACGGTGGTTGGATCCGTCCTGCAGGAACTGGTCCAATAGGTACCCGTTGGCGGCATGGATCTCCACGCCGTCGAATCCCGCCTCCTTGGCGTTCCTGGCCCCCGTATGGTAGGACTCCACGATCCCGGGAATCTCGAAGAGATCCAGCGCCCGCGGTGTCACGTAGGGTTTTTGCGGGCGCAGCAGGCTGACGTGGCCCGTGGCCGCGATGGCGCTGGGCGCCACCGGGAGCTGTCCCTCCAGGTAGGTTGGATCCGAGATCCGGCCCACGTGCCAGAGCTGGAGGAACATGCGACCTCCTGCCTTGTGGACACTTTCTGTCACAATTTTCCATCCCTCCACCTGCTCCAGGGACCAGATGCCGGGCGTATCCGGGTAACCCACCCCCTGCGCGCTCACCGAAGTGGCTTCGCTCAGGATCAGGCCCGCCGAGGCTCGCTGCGCGTAGTACTTGGCCATCAAGGCGTTGGGGATGCGCCCCGCGTCGGCGCGGCACCGGGTGAGGGGAGCCATGAAGATGCGGTTGGGAAGCTCCAGGTCGCCGAGGGTCAGGGGATCGAAGAGCGTGGGCACGTGGGAATCCTTTGGTAGGGAGGGAAAGGTCGATTCCCCCCAAGATCCAAACCGGACCGCTCCCGGACCCGTCGGGCCTGCAAAGCCTCCGGCTGCTACCGGAACCGGACCTGGAGGCCCGGCACTTGCCAGATGCGTTCCGAGGAGCCGTCGGGCCGCGCGGCGAGCGCCAGGACCGGCAGGGGATCGATGCTGACATCGCGGATCCAGGCGGTGCTGGACCTGGGGTGCTCCTGCATGTCGGCGGTGAGCGCGTTGGACAGAAGGTATCCGGCGAAGGCCCCGCCCACCATGCACGAGGTGAAGGGCACCCTCTCGTCCGGCGCATGTGCAACCAGCCATATGCCCAGGCCGGCAAGTTCTCCTCCGCCAAGGCCCAGATCGTTGTAGAAGGCCCGATCGTCGTTGTCGTTCCGGTTCTGGAAGGCGTACCACCCGGCACCCAGACCACCGATGTATCCCGCCAGGGGCAGGGCGACATTGGATCGAAAATCCTGCACATTGGCAATTGCAGCGACTTCCTCGCCCGCAGCGGCACCGAGGATTCCCCATTGGCTGATCCCGTCGGGGTTTCCCAGGGGAACGTGTTGGTCGGGCTTCCAATTGTTCGCGAGCAGATATCCACCGGCGTACCCGGCGAGAGCCACGGCACCTTCCAGACGAATGAAGCCGTTGGCATTGTCGATGTTCTCGGCGAAAAGCCAAGGAAGGAAGAAGGCGGCGGTGGAGGCGTCCGAGCCGATGTCCTTCCGCATCGCCAACCTCCCCGGGTTGTCGGCATAGAGGGTCCCGTTGTCGTACCCGAAATGGATGGCGAAAGGGTATCCGAGCATCGCCAGTCCGAAGCCGAACCTGAAGGTGTTTTCGTCGGCCCCGCCGAGGATGGCCCCCACCGCACCGGATCCCCAAAGATCCATGTTCACCGCCTGCTCGACTCCGTAGACATTGCCTTGGTTCCACTCCCTGGTGGCGCCGAAGATCGAGTTGCCCAGGTAGGTTCCGGGGATCGCCAGGATTTCCAATCCCGCCACGGCTGTGTTGGATAGGCCGCCTTGGAAAACGACCGGCATTCCCCACATGTACAGGATCAGGGATGTTCCGAACTCGTTCCAGAAAAACTGCCTCCGGTACTGTTTGCTCAGCGTCTTGGCGTTGGCGGCATCGAGCGTGAGTGTTTCCGGTGGTGTCGAGACCGAATCGTCGACGGGGACCTTCTCGGCCTTGGCTTCAGCCAGGATCTTGTCCCGCGCCGTCTCGTTCAGAGGCGTCCTCACCGTCCGCGTGGCCCCCGTCTTCTGGTCCAGGATGGTGGCCTCGAGGGTGCCCGTGCGCGTGTGCAAGGCGGTCACGGAATCCGTCGGGGACAGGGTGGCGAACAGCGAGAGCTGTTCCTTGAGGGAAGCCGACCACCCGAAGGTGGCGAGAGCGAAGGCGAAGGGGAGGATCCGCATGGAACGGCTTTCTTCGGAGATTGGAGCGGGAACACAGGAAGAGGCCCTGAAGTGCCCCAAACATGATTGCATGCCGCAGAGCCGTCAATCCACCGCATTCCCGCCAACCGCTGCGGAATGGCTGGTGCAGGACAGGCCCCTCCTGTTCTTTGGCAGGGCCGATTGCTAGTTAATGACCCATGAGAACGGGTACGAGACCCTTTCCTACTTCACTCTTCCACGGAGATCTCGCATGAAAAAATGGATGTTGACCATGGGCCTTGCCGGACTGGTGCTTTGCGGAACGCTGCCCCTGCAGGGATGCTACGGCTCTTTCGCGCTGACCAAGAAGATGTACGCTTGGAATGGCACCTTGCCCAACAAGTGGGTCAAGTCCTTGGTGGTCTTCTTTGGCGGCGAGATCGTGTACGGTCTGAGCGCCACCGTCGATGTGGTCGTCCTCAACCTGATCGAGTTTTGGACTGGATCCAACCCCTTGGCCGCCAACGAAACCCATATGGACAAATCCTATGCCGACGGGACCCGTGTGCAGGCCGACCGCCTTCCCGATGGTCGACTTTCGGTGCATATGACCTTCCCTTCCGGCCAGGAACGTTCCTGGGTGATGACCCGGGAGATCGACGGCATCTCGGCTACCGACGTCCAGGGCAATTGGATGGGCAAGGTGGCCCAGACCGCTCAGGGCACCGTCATGATCCACCCCCAGGTGGCCCTCGCCCGTTGAGGCTCCGAACCCGGATGCCCGCGGAACGATTCCCGCGGGCGCCGGGAATGGCTTGACCGGAGCGGGTACCCGGGGCTAGATTCGGGACCGAACTTCATCGTTTCGAGGATTCCATGCGCCGTTTGCTCGCGAGCCTTGCCCTACTCTCCGTCGTGTCCCTGACCGGTTGCGCCGGCGGGGCGGCTTCGTCCGGTGCGAACGGGGAGGTCAAGTCCAGCCCCACCGCACAAGTCAACGCGGCGCGGGCGGAAGCCGAAGCCCAGGAACGCAAGCTGTCGGACCTGCGCCAGGAGAAGGCCGATCTCGAGGCCCAACTGGAAGGCAAGTCCGCTCCGGCAACCTCCACGCCGGCTCCCGAAACGGCGGCGACACCAGCGCCTGCCAAGTCGGCTTCGCCAGCCCCTGCCGCCCCTGCCGCTCCGGCCAAGTCGAGCAACTGACCTGAGCCCGCCTCGTCGGATTTCCGTGCTGGAATCGGTTTCCGACGCTGCCAAGGAAGTGGTTCTTCGCCATGGGGAAGATCTCCTGGGGAGAGTGGAGCGCGCCTTCGGCACCCGCATCCTCGCGCGCGAAGCCGGGTTTTTCGTGGAGGGCGCCGATCCCGGAGCCCAAGCCAAGACGGGTCAGGTCCTGACCGAGATGGTCCGGATCGCCGAGGAGACCGGAGAGTTGGATGGATTCGTGGTGGATCTCCTGGTGAACGAGTCCCGCCCGGAGTTCGCGACCCGGCCCATCCTCTACGATGTCCGTGGCCAAGCGGTGCGCCCCAGATCGTCCGGTCAGCATCGCCTGGTGGAATCCGCCTCCAGCCATGAGTTGGTCTTCGCCATCGGCCCCGCCGGCACCGGCAAGACCTACCTCGCCATCGCTTTGGCTGTGGCCGCCCTGGAGCGCCGGGAGGTGGATCGGCTGGTCCTGGTGCGTCCCGCCGTGGAAGCGGGGGAGGAACTCGGCTTCCTGCCCGGCGATCTGCAGGAGAAGATCGCTCCCTACCTGCAACCCATGATGGACGCCTTGCAGGAACTGTTGCCCCGTAGCCGCTTCAAGGAACGCCGCGAGGCGGGCCTGATCGAAATGGCTCCCTTGGCCTACATGCGCGGCAGGACCCTCAAACGGTGTTTCGCCATCCTGGACGAGGCGCAGAACGCCACCATCCCCCAGATGCGCATGTTCCTCACCCGCCTAGGCGTGGGCTCGCGCGCCGTGGTCACCGGAGATCCCACCCAGGTGGACCTTCCGCCCCGGACCCGGTCGGGCTTCGAGGACGCGTGTTCCCTGCTCTCGGGGATTCCGGGAATCGGCCAGGTGCGGCTGGAAAGCCGAGACCAGATGCGCCATCCGCTTGTCCAAGCCATCATCGATGCCTATGATTCCCGTTCCTCCCAGGAGATCCACACATGAAACAGTCCTTCGGCAAGATCAATCTCGTACTCATCGTGCTCGGGGCCGCGCTCGGCTTCTTCGGGCTCTACCTGCTTTCCTTGGCTCCGGTGACCAATCCCATCTCCCTCAACATCGCGCCGTTCGTGGTGGTGGCAGGGTACGTGGTGGTCATCCCGGCCGGAATCCTGTGGCCGAACAAGGGGTCCCAGACCACGGAAAAGAAGCCTGGACAGGCCGCAGGCGCTTGATTAAATTGGTGAACCTCTTAAGGGGCGTTTAGCTCAGCTGGTCTAGAGCATCTGCTTTACACGCAGAGGGCCGCAGGTTCAAATCCTGCAACGCCCATCATGATCCAGCCTCCGTCGCCTGAGGGGTGGTAGCTCAGTTGGTTAGAGCGCCGGCCTGTCACGCCGGAGGTCGCGAGTTCAAGTCTCGTCCATCCCGTCTTCGAAAACCCTCGCCCCCAAAGGCGGGGGTTTTCTGCGTCCGCCTCCCTGGTCCAGAGCATCTGCTTTGCACGCAGAGGGAACGCAGGTTCAAATCCTGCAACGCCCATCATGATCCAGCCTCCGTCGCCTGAGGGGTGGCCGCGTGAGCGGCCGGGGTGAGGTGGACAGGTTGCCGGTCGCCCTCCCCCCCGGACGACGTGCGGTCAGAGCACCGGAACCTCCGCGTATCCGGGTTCTTCCGCAGGGCTCCCGTCGCGCAGCAGCATTCCTCCCAACAGACCCGCCCCCGCGGCGAAGATCGCCCCGACCACGAAGGCGAGGTGGTAGCCGCCCAGCAGGGCCGCGGTGGCGGCGGTACCGGAATCCGTCAATGCCCGGGTTCGCGCGGCGGCCACGCTGGCCAACACGGCCAACCCAAGGCCGCCTCCCATCATGAAGGAGGTGTTGACGATCCCGGAGGCGAGACCAGACTCGCCGGGCTCCACGTCGCTCATGGCGGCCAGGAGCATGGGGTTCAAGGCGATGCCCGCCCCCAGGCCCAGCACGGACATGGCCGGCAGGACATCGACCGCGATCGAGCCGTGCAGAGGGACCCTGGCGAACAGCAGGAGCCCGCAGGCCGCGAGCATCAGGCCTCCGGCCAAGGGGAGGCGATTGCCGAACCTGGTGACGATCTTGGCGGAGAGTCCGAGCGAGAATGCGGCCATGATGAGATTCGCGGGCAGGAAGGCGAGCCCGACCTGCATCGCCGTGCAACCCAGTACCAATTGCATGTAGAGGGCGGAAAGGAAGAACCACGCGAACATCCCCGCGGCCCACAGAACGCCCACCGTGTTCGCGGTGGAGAGGTTCCGCGAACCGAGGAGGCGCAAGGGAAGCAGCGGTGACTTCACCCGCGATTCGATCCGGAGGAAAAACGCGAGGAGGGCCGCGGATGTGGTCAGCAATCCAAGGGTGCGCCCGGAGCCCCAACCGGCCTGGTTGCCGCCGACGATTCCATAGACGGCGAGCATCAGGGAAGTGGTCACGCAGAGGGCGCCGGCGATGTCCAAGTGTCGCGAAGCCTCCTCGCCTTTCCCTTCGGCGACCAATGCCATCGTGAGGGAAACCACGAGCACCCCGATCGGGATGTTCACGAGGAAGATCCAGTGCCAGTCGAGCGATTGCACGAGCAGCCCCCCCAACAGGACGCCCACGCTCCCGCCTCCGGCGCAGACGAAGCTGTACACGCCCATCGCCTTCGCCCGTTCTCCCGGCTCCGGGAAGAGGTTCATGATCAGCGACAGGGAGATGGCCGAGACCGCGGACCCTCCCACGCCTTGCACGGCCCTCGCCACCACCAGCATGGTCGGCGAGCGCGAGAGCCCGCAAGCCAGGGACGCGAGGGTGAACAGGACAATCCCCCCGATGAAGATCCTGCGCTGTCCGTACAGGTCGCCCAGCCGACCGGACAGGAGCAGGAATCCCCCGAAGGTCAGCATGTAGGCGTTGACCACCCAGACGAGCGAGGTTTCGGAAAACCCCAATGCGGTCCGGATGGAGGGAAGCGCCACGTTCACGATTGTGGTGTCCAGGACGATCATCACCGTTCCCAGGCAAAGCACCAGCAAGGCGAGCCAGCGCTTTCGCAGATGGCGGGTCTCCGTGGATCCCGAAAAGGTTGTGGCCGAATCCAGCATAGGGACCTCCCCCCCTTGTGGTGCGAATGGGACGCAATCGTCGGGGACCTCCGGGAATCCGACACCGCTCAATCTAGAGAATGCGTCCTTGTCGCACACAGGGAGGGCGGAGGGCGCCCGTTTCGGCGCTCCATTCAGCGCTCCACTGGACGCCCGGGATCGCTGCACCATTCGCTCCATGAGCCGGGGTACAAGGCCGCGCCGGGCAGTCCAGCGATCTCCATCGCCAAAAGGTTGTGGCATGCCGTCACGCCCGACCCGCATTGCATGGCAGATTCCCGTGCGGGCCGTCCCGCGAGCACAGCCTCGAATTCCCTGCGCAGCACCTCCGGCGATTTGAATCGCTGGTCGGCCTCCAGGTTCTCGCGGTAGAACCGGTTCACGGCTCCGGGGATGTGCCCGCCCACGGGGTCCAAGGTCTCGTTCTCTCCCCGGAAACGGTCGGGCGAGCGGGCATCCACCACCAGGAGCCTTCCGGTACCCAGGTGGGCGAGGATCGAATCCGCCGACACCGTGGGGACCACCGCCGGGCGTTCCCGGAACGAGCCCGCTTCCCGCGGGGCGGAAACGGCGTCCGTGATCTTTCCGCCCGCCCCGATCCAGGCGGGAAGCCCTCCGTCCAGCACCGCGACCGGTTCGTGCCCCAGCCACCGCAGGAGCCACCACGCCCGGGCCGAGAAGATCCCCCCGTGCGCGTCGCAAGCGACCACCTGGGTCCGCGAGCCTACGCCCAGGTTCCGCATCCGCTCCGACAATTCGTGACGCTCCGGGAGCGGGTGCCGTCCGTTTCGCCCCGTCTTGGCTCCGGAGAGCACATCGTCCAAGGAGAGGTGGAAGGATCCAGGGACGTGTCCCTGCAGATACGCCTCCCTTCCCGCATCGGGATGGAGAAGGTCGTGGCGCACGTCGAACACGATCCATCCGGGATCGGACACGTGGCGGCGCAGGGTCACGGCATCGACAAGGGTGGTGTAGGGCATCGCGCAAAAGAAAGAAATGGGGGGTGCCGTTCGGGTGGTTCACCGCCGAGGCAGGATCCCTCCTAGTCCGCGTTGCGCATGGCCCCGGATCCGATGTTTCCGGTCGCCGGCGACCCCGCTTGGGTCCATCGACAGGACCAGGCGCCCTGCCGCAGGCAAAGCACATGGGTTTCTTCGTTCAGGATCCCCTCCAACCGAAACCGGACCTCTCCGCCTGCCACGGATTGCCGCATCGTCGCCAGGCGACGACCGGAAATCGCCAACACTTCCACTTGCACGGGTTCGGCACTGCGACTTCGAACGACCAGAACTCCTTCGTCCCACCGCAGGTCCAACGTCGGGGCCGAAGAGGAGAGGATCTTCGTGGTCTGGGAAGCGACCTTGGCGGAGTCGGGTTTGGAAGGAGGGGTTCCGGAATCGGCGGGGAGTCCCAGGCTCGCCACAACCACGGGGACGGTTGCGGCCCAATCCTGGATGGGGGCGGCCTTGGCGAAAGCGTTGGCCGAGACAACCGCCAGCAGGAAGCACGGAAGAAAGCACAGGGGCGTGGGGTACAGTCTCATTGGTCTCCTTCCGGATGCACAGGGTGTTGGTGCGGGTAGGCACCGGAGGCGGAAAAATAGTCCGCTGGTCGCAACCCGCTTCGATGCTTCCGATCCTGGTAGTTTCCTTACCGAGGTCACGGCGGTGGTTCCATCTTCGACATGCCTTGTCTGTGGCGCCTGCTGCTCGGGTTACCGCGTCTCCTTCCACTGGTCGGAGGCGGAAGCCGCGTTGGGCGGACGGGTGCCCGAGGAACTGGTGGAACCGGCGGGTTCGCTCTTCCTGTGCATGAAGGGAACATCGCGCAAGGGCGGCCGCTGCACGGCCCTGGACGGCGAAATCGGGCGGAACGTGAGCTGTTCCATCCACGACCGCCGTTCTTCCACCTGCCGCGAATTCGGCGACGATCCGGAGCGCTGCGACCAGGCGCGTGCGCTGCACGGTCTGCCGCCGCTTGGGGATCCCGGCTCGTTCTTCGCTCCGAGTCCCCATCCGCTCCGGAACAACGGATACGGCTAGGCCTCGGTCGGATCAGTATCGCAGCAGATTCCGCGCCCCTTCGAAGACCATCTGCGAAGCCATGGCCGAAAGCATCAAGCCGGTGAGCTTGCTCAGGATCGCGATGCCTCCGGATTTGATGGCTCGTTCGATCAGATCGGAGGAGAGGAGGATCGCTCCAGTGGAAACGACCGCCGCGAAAAGGGCGAGGATGGAAATGGTCCGTTCTCCTGCGGAGGCGGTTTGGGCTCCGTTGACCAGGATGGTGCCGATGGTGGCAGGTCCCAGCAGCACCGGGATCGCGAGCGGAACCACGGCAACGTCGTCGTTGGTCGTGCCCGGTTTCTCCTGCCCGCGCACCAGCGACACGGCCGAAAGGAACAGGAGCGACCCCGCACCCACCCGGAAGGAGTCGATGGTGATGCCCACCACGCGAAAGATGGCGTCCCCCAGGAAGAAAAGGAGAAGCCCAAGCACCAGGACCGCGAGCGTGACCTTCAGGGCAAGGATCTTCTTCTCGCGCGCGGTGCGGTCCTCGGTGTACAGCACGAACATGGAAAGCGCGAAGAACGGCGTCAGCAACACGAAGAACTGGATCCATGCATGCATGAAACGGGCCATGCCTGGAATCTAGGACCTCTGCGCCCGTGCGATCCGGGGAGCAGTGGCGGATTCTGGTGGATTTCGAACCTGCTACCCATTGAGTTGGACGTGACCTCTCCGGGAACGGACCTGGTCCAACGGGTGGAAGGTTGGAAAGGCCGTCTCGACATCCTGGTCAACAACGCCGGGGTCTACCAGTCCGGAGCCGCTCCCGATGGCGAGAATGCCGGATCCGTGCTGGACGTTCCGCTCGAATCCATTCGATCCACCCTGGAGGTGAACACCCTGGGGCCTCTGCGACTTGCACAGATTCTGGCTTCGCTCCTCCGGAAGTCCCCGGAGGGCCGGATCGTCAACCTCTCCTCGGGGATGGGACAGATGAAAGGCCTGGGCTCCGACAGTACCGCCTACCGCCTCTCCAAGGTGGCCTTGAACGCAGTCACCCTCCAGCTCCACGCGGCGCTTTCCCCGCGCGTGAAGGTCTTCGCGGCCTGCCCCGGCTGGGTGCGCACCGACATGGGCGGAAAAAACGCCCCCAAGTCCGTCGAGGAAGGCGCCGACACGCCGGTCTGGCTCGCGACCTCCACGGAACCCGTCTCCGGGAACTTCTATCAGGAACGCCGCCGCATCGAGTGGTGAGGTTGCGTCCAATCCGTGCCGCCCGGACGGGAGGATTCCAACCGCAACATCGAGGAGGATCGATGGCCTACAGCACCGAACTCGCCCAACGGATCCGCGACCGGTTCGCGAGGCTCAAGACTCCCGAGGTCGAGGAGAAGCCCATGATGGGAGGTCTCACCTTCATGGTCGACGGCAAGATGTGCGTCGGGGTGATCGGCGAAACCCTGATGTGCCGCCTCGATCCCCAGGAGATCCCAGCGGCCCTGTCTCGTCCGGGATGCGGACGGATGGAGTTCACGGGTCGGCCCATGAAGGGATTCGTGGTCGTCGAACCCGTGGGGATGGCATCCAAGGCCGATTTCGAGTTCTGGGTGGGGCTGGCTCTGGACTTCAATCCGCGAGCGAAATCGTCGAAGAAAGGCAAAGTTTAAAGTGCAACCTTCTTCCGATGTAACCCCACGAAAAAGCCCCGCCCCCGTCTTCCGGGAGCGAGGCCCAATTTCTCAAAGGAACCAGCTTGAAGGGAACCAGCACCCCGCCAGGGGTGCGCCGTTCCCACGGCACTTATCCGAGATCGCTTCGAGCGAGCGGGATGCAGCCGAAGGGAAGCGGCCCCGACAGCGTACTCGCGTACGCCGAGGGGCCGATGACCGAGGATGCGCGCGCGCAGCCGAAGCGAGACGGATCAGTAGTCCATACCGCCCATGCCGCCCATGCCGCCGCCCATTCCACCGCCGCCGCCGCCCGCGGAAGCCTTCGCTTCCTTCTTCTCGGCGATCAGGCACTCGGTCGTGAGCAAAAGGCCCGCGATCGAGGAGGCGTTCTTCAACGCGGTCTTGGTGACCTTGGCCGGATCGATGACGCCGGCCTTGATCAGGTCTTCGTACTCGCCGGTGCGGGCGTTGAACCCGTAGGCGTCCTTGCCTTCCTTGACCTTGTTGACCACCACGGAGCCTTCCCAGCCGCCGTTGCTCGCGATGATGCGCAGCGGCTCTTCCAAGGCGCGGCGCACGATCTGGATGCCGATGGTCTGGTCGGCGTTGTCGCCCTTCAGGCCCTCCAACACGGCGATCGAGCGGATCAGGGTCACGCCGCCGCCGGGCACGACGCCCTCTTCCACGGCCGCGCGGGTCGCGTGCAGGGAGTC
>Ga0302319_10024562_pt1 | contig 10708 bp, 9 predicted proteins | sample Bog_T0_2_FD_203319 | JGI IMG/M metagenome (GOLD analysis project Ga0302319, IMG submission 203319) | Peat permafrost microbial communities from Stordalen Mire near Abisko, Sweden - Bog_T0_2 | ecosystem: Environmental > Terrestrial > Soil > Wetlands > Peat | place: Sweden: Abisko, Stordalen Mire... | reverse complement strand
CTCTCGCCGCTTCAGTCGCGTTTGAGACAACACTAACTCCACCGCATCAACTGCCGCGCTTCCACCTTCGCGTCGTCGAGCTCGATCCCATACCCCGGCCCATCCGGCAGCGTGAAATGCGCGTTCTCAAGCACCAGCGGATTCTTCTCGAAGTGGTAATAAGACCGCATCTTGATCACCAGGTATTCGGCCAGCGGACACACCGCCGGCGACTGGCTGCCAATCACATGCAGCGCCGCGTGCAGGCTGTGTCCATGCGGGATCACCGGCAGATCGAAGATAGACGCCAGCGAGCAGATCTTCACGAGCTCACTCGATCCGCCGCACCACTCCGGATCGCACTGGATCACGCTCAGCGCGCCTTCTTTCAGGTAGTCGTAGACTTCCCACCGCCCCTGAATATGCTCGCCCGACGCCACGGGAATGGTGGTGCCCCGCCGCAGTTCCACAAAGCTGCCGATCTTCTCCGCCTGCGTCGCTTCTTCGATCCAGCGCGGCCTGTACTTCTCCACCTGCCGCGCCCACTCGAGCGCATAGGTCAGATCCCAGCCGCTGTAGACGTCGAACATCAGCTCGGTCTCGTCGCCCACCGCCTCGCGCAGTAGTCGCACCGTCTCGACGTTCTTCTTCAGGCCTTCGTACCCATCGCCCGGCCCATAAGGCAGGAACCATTTCTGATACCGGAAGCCTTCTTTCTTAAACGCGAGTGCCCGCGGCTGAATCTTATCCGGCTCCAGCGAGAATCCGAGGCAACTCGCATAAGCCTCCACCTTCGACCGCGACGGGCCGCCCAGCAATCGGTACACCGGCGTATTGAAATAGCGCCCGCGCAGATCCCACAGCGTGTTATCCACCGCGCTGATCGCCATCAGAAAATGGCCGCGCCGCGCATGCCGGTTCGACCGGTACATCTGGTCCCAAAGCTTCTCCTGCGCCAGCGCGTCTTTGCCGATCAGGAACGGTCGAAGCTGTTCGTCGACGACAATCGCGGCCTCTTTCTCGATAGGCCCGTAGAACCCCTCCATGCGATCCGTCTTGATCCGCACATAATACGCAATCACGGGCGTCGGCTGCGGCGCCCCGGGTGTCGGATTGTCGTGATAAGGCGCGGGCCGAAGATCGTCGTAGATGAAAAGCGGATTCACCTGATACTGCGCGTCGACGCCGCGCACCGCCGCATGCCGCCCGCGGTACTCCCACACTTCGACCGCCCGGATCTCGAGCGGCTTCGTCTCCGCGAAGAGGGAGACCGGCAGAGAAAGCAGTAAATGGCGCCGTGATATTGCAGTCATTCTGTGCAGATATTATGTCATTCCATCTGCTAACCGCACCCTCGCCGCGGCGTATAAAACGACGTGCGTACAAAACCGATCTGCGGAGTGCTCGCGGCCTGCGCGCTCTTCGGCCAGCCCTCCACCTTCGAAGTGGCCACCATCAAGCCGAGCTCGCCCGACGCCCAGGGGTCTTCCATGACGGCCGGCGCGGGTGGCGTGGTGACCGTGACCAACGCCACGCTGAAGATGCTCCTCACCACCGCGTACGATGTGCGCGACTTTCAGATCTCCGGCGGCCCCGGCTGGATCACTTCCGGCCGCTTCGATATCGTCGGGCGGCCGGAGCGCACAGCCGGCGCGGCGGCGCTCCCGGCATCGCCAAAGAGCATGACGGACGACCAACTGCAGACCGCCGTGCGGCTGATGCGCGAGAGGTTGCAGTCCCTTCTCGCGGACCGGTTTCAGCTGCAGGTCCATCGCGAGACGCGCGATGCACCGATCTACGCTCTGCTGGTCGCAAAGAACGGGCCGAAGATGCAGACGGCGCCCGAGGGCCGCACCGGGCAGCGTGGCATCAACGTGGAAAGAGGGCGCCTGACCGCCATGAGTGCGCCCCTGGCGATACTCGTCAACTGGCTCTCCAACCAAACCGGCCGTCCCGTTATCGACAAGACCGGCCTCGCGCAGAAATTCGATTTCAAGCTCGAGTGGCAGCCCGATTTATCGGATGCCGACCAGACCGGCCCTTCCATCTTCACCGCCATCCAGGAGCAACTCGGTCTGCGCTTGGAATCCCAGCGGGGCCCGGTCGACATCATCGTCATCGACCGCGCCGAAAAGCCCTCCGAAAACTAAGCCTCACCAATCAATACGACTTCGCAATCACCACTCGCCGCTCCACCGCCTCGCCCGTAATCACGCACCTCCCCGCACCGTCATATTCGTCCACCAGCGGAATATTCCGCACCGTAGCCTTGAACTCCTTCAGCCGCGCATCGCAGGCCGGATCGTCCTTCACGTGCGCCATCACGAACTTCCCGCCGCCCTTCTCCGCCGTGACCTCGCGCAGAATCTCTTCCACCTCGCCGATCGAATCCGCCGTCATCGTATTGGCCCGCAGCCGCTCCTGCGCCGCCCGATACAGATCCTTCTGCATCGCCTCCAGTGCCGCATTCACGCGCGCCCCGATCTCCGTCTGCGCCACAACTTCCTTCACGCCCGTATCCCGCCGTTTCAGCACGATATTCCCCGACGCCACATCGCGCGGCCCCAGCTCCAGCACCAGCGGCACCCCGCGCCGCTCCCAGTGGAAGAACTTCGCGCCCGGCGACTGACCCTCGCGCCCATCCACTTTCGCGCCGATCTCCTGCGCGATCCGATGCGCCGCGTCGAGAACCCGATCCTTCTCCTCGTCCTTGCGATAAATCGGAACCAGCACCGCTTTGATCGGCGCGAGTTTCGGCGGTAGCACCAACCCCTTATCGTCGGAGTGGCTCATAATCAGCCCGCCGATCAGCCGCGTGCTCACGCCCCAGCTCGTCTGCCACACATAATCGAGCTGCCCTTCTTTGCTCTGAAACTGCACATCGAACGCCTTGCCGAAGTTCTGCCCCAGGTCGTGGCTCGTGCCCGCCTGCAGCGCCAGCCCGTTCTGCATCATGGCCTCGATCGAATAGCTGCGCAGCGCGCCCGCGAACTTCTCCGCGCGCGTCTTCGCGCCCTTGATCACCGGCATGGCCATCACGTCCTCTGCCACCTCCGCGTAGATGTCCAAAATCCGCAGCACTTCTTCAAGCGCTTCCTCATGCGTCGCATGCGCGGTGTGCCCTTCCTGCCAGAGGAACTCGGTCGTGCGCAGGAACATGCGCGTGCGCAGTTCCCAGCGAACCACGTTGGCCCACTGGTTCAGCAGCATCGGCAGGTCGCGCCAGCTCTGAATCCACTTCGAAAAGAAATGCCCCACGATGGTCTCCGAAGTCGGCCGGATCACGTACGGCTCTTCGAGCTCCTTGCCGCCCGCGATCGTCACCACCGCCAGCTCCGGCGCGAACCCTTCCACATGCTCCGCCTCCTTCTTCAGAAAGCTCTGCGGGATCAGCAGCGGGAAGTAAACGTTCTGGTGCCCCGTGGCCTTGAAGCGGCCGTCCAGTTCGCGCTGCAGTACTTCCCACACCGCGTAGCCATTCGGCTTAATGACCATGCAGCCTTTCACGATCTCGGCGGGTTCCGCCATATCGCCCTGCAGTACGACGTCCTGATACCACGCGGCGAAGTCCTGCGCGCGCGGCGTAATGGGTGATTCAGCCATGATGTTGTCGTTAATTCTCAGGTTACCGAACAGTGCTAAAGTTGCAAAATGAACACTGAACAGCGGCCCCGGCGGGACTTCCTGCAGCGCATAGGCGCCGGGCTCGCCGGCGCAGCCCTCGCGCCAGCCGCCGTGGCGGCGGCTTCCGACAGCCTCGACGTGAAAGCCTTCGGCGCCACCGGCGACGGCACGGCCCTCGACACCGCCGCCGTCAACAAAGCCATCGACGCCGCGGCCGCCGCCGGAGGCGGCACGGTTCTCTTCCCCGCCGGAAGCTACCTGTGCCATTCCATCCATCTCAAGAGCAACATCACGCTGTCGCTCGAACAGGGCTCCACCATCATCGCCGCCGAGGCCCCGGTTAACGGAACCGGCCCCGGCTTCGATCAGCCCGAGCCCAACCAGTTCGATAAGTATCAGGACTTCGGCCACAGCCATTTCCACAACAGCCTCATCTGGGGCGTGGGCCTCTCGAACATCGCCATCGTGGGCAACGGCCGCATCTTTGGCAAAGGACTGAGCCGCGGCACCGGCGTCATGAATCCGGGCGTGGGCAACAAGTCAATCGCACTGCGCGAATGCCACAACGTGCTGCTGCGCGACTTCTCCATCCTGCAGGGCGGCCACTTCGGCATCCTCGCCACCGGCATCGACAACCTCACCATCGACAATCTGAAGATCGATACCAACCGCGACGGCATGGATATCGTCTCCTGCCGCAACGTGCGCATTACCAACTGCTACGTCAACTCGCCCAACGACGACGGCATCTGCCTGAAGGCCGATTACTCGCTCGGCTCCGCCAAACAGACGGAATTCGTCACCATCTCCGACTGCTACGTCAGCGGCTGCTGGCAGATCGGCACCATGCTCGATGGTACTTACAAGAAGTACGGGCCCGAAGAGCGCGTCTCGCGCACCGGCCGCATCAAGTTCGGAACGGAATCGAACGGCGGCTTCCGCAACATCACCATCACCAACTGCGTCTTCGAAGGCTGCCAGGGGCTGGCCCTCGAAACCGTCGACGGCGCGCTGCTCGAAGACATCACCGTCACCAACATTTCGATGCGCGATATCGTCAGCGCGCCTATCTTCCTGCGCCTCGGCAATCGCATGCGCGCCCCCGAAGGGATGCCCGTGGGAACCCTGAAGCGCGTGATCATCGATAACCTGATCTGCTCCAATTCGGGCAGCCGCCTCGGCTCCATCATCAGCGGCATTCCCGGCCATTACATCGAGGACGTGCAGATCAGTAACGTTAAGGTGCTCCATCAGGGCGGCGGCACGAAAGAGGATGCGGCCTTCCAGCCACCCGAATACGAAGACGTCTACCCCGAGCCGACCATGTTCACCGCGCCGCCTCGCCAGGGCAACGGCCGGGTGGCCGGCGCGTTTGTCCCCGAAGGCCAGGGCCGGGGCGCAGCGCCCCCTCCGCCGCGTCCGGCCGCACCCGCCACGCCGCCCGCGCCGCGATCCATGCCCTCCCACGGTTTCTATGTGCGCCACGTGAAAGGCATCCGCTTCGACAACATCGACATCCGCACCGCGAAGGAAGATCGCCGTCCCGCCTTCGTGCTCGACGACGTCGAGGACGCCCGGTTCTCCCGCATCGAGGTTTCGCACGTGGAGGGCGCGCCGGTGTTCGCTCTGCACAATGTCGCGGATTTCAGCGTGCACGAGTGCCGAGGCGTGGCCGACACCACGCTGCCCAACGAAACGGGCGAAGAGCTCATTTGATGCCGTTCGATGGCCTGCGAGTCCTTTCGCTCGAAAGCCGCCGCGCCGCCGAGATGGCCACGCTCATCCGCAAGCAGGGCGGCGACCCGTTCGTCGCACCGTCCATGCGCGAAGTGCCCCTCGAACAGCATGAGGAAGCCTTCGCGTTCGGTGCGCGGTTGCTCGCCGGAGAGTTCGATGCCGTCATCCTGCTCACCGGAGTCGGCACGCGCCTTCTGTGGCAGGCGCTGCTCACGCGCTACGCGGAAGCGGACCTGAAGACCGCCCTCGAACGGACCACCCTGGTGGCGCGTGGCCCGAAGCCTTCCGCCGCGCTGCGCGAGATCGGACTCACCCCCGATGTCCTCGTGCCCGAGCCCAATACCTGGCGCGAGTTACTGGCTGCCATCCGCGAACTCCCCGCAAAACGCGTGGCCGTGCAGGAGTACGGCAAGCCCAACAGCGAGCTACTCGACCGCCTGCGCGCCCAGGGCCGGGATGTTACCGTAGTCCGGATCTACGGCTGGGATCTGCCCGAGGACACCGGCCCGCTGCGCGAAGCGGCGGCACGGCTAATCGCCGGCAAATTCGACGTGGTGCTGCTCACCACCTCCATGCAGTTGGTCAATCTGTTCCGCATCGCGGAAGAGGAAGGCATTGCGCAGCAGGTTCGCGAAGCGCTGCAGTTGGCCTTCATCGGCTCGATCGGCCCCACCACCAGCGAGACCCTCGAAGACTACGGCCTCAAGGCGAGCTTCGAGCCCAGTCACCCGAAGATGGGACTGCTGGTCAACGAAGCCGCATCGATCTCCAGCACCATGTGCTCCTGATCCACATACGTGCCATCCACGATCAGCGATTTCGGCTCGACGCCCCACGCGCGAAAGCCCATTTTCCGATAGAGCCGGCGCGCCGGTTCCTGTGTCGCGGCCACGCCCAACTGCACGCACTGGACGCCATGGAGGCTGCGAACCTGTTTTAGCAGCCGCGTGAGCAGCCGCGCGCCCACTTTTCGGTCGCGATAGTCCGGCGCCACGCGCACGCCCCAGACGTGGCCCTTATGCCGCAACTTGGACCGAACCTCGCGATGAAACCCGGCCGTGGCGACGAGCGTGGGGCCGTCGAAGGCGCCGAATACGAAGTTCTCTTCGTCCCACTGCCGCATCCGCAGCCGCAAATCGTCGAGGCTGACGGCGCGAAACTCCTCCGCCGATTCGGCGAAGTTCGTCGGCTCCCGCGTCAGCGCTTCCAGGCGAAATTCCCGGAACGCCTCGGCGTCGGCTTCGCCGAGGCGCCGGATCTCCAGTGCGTCCATTCCGAACATGATACCGGCTACCACCCGCTATAAAGCAAACCGCCCCTCCCGCCGATAGACACGCAGCATGCATAACGCGTCGTCCGTCGCCGAGAGGGAGCACGCCAGTCTGAGTCCGCAACAGAAGGCGCTGCGCATCAACCTCGACCCCGCCCGCTACGGTACCTTCGCCGAGATTGGCGCCGGCCAGGAAGTGGCGCGCTGGTTCTTCAAAGCCGGCGCGGCCGCCGGCACCATTTCGAAATCGATCTCCGCCTACGACATGACGGTGAGCGACGCGATCTACGGCAAATGCAGCCGCTACGTCTCGCGCGAGCGTCTCGAGAGCATGCTCGACCACGAGTACGCGCTCAATCTGGAACGCCTCCGCGCCTCGCGCGGCGGCAGTACGGCCTTCTTCGCCTTTGCCGACACAGTGGCGGCGCGCAACTACCAGGGCACCAACGAATGCCACGGCTGGATGGGCGTCAAATACCAGGTTCATCCCCGCGACGAGGCCAGCCAGATCGTCGTTCACGTCCGCATGCTCGATCACGAGAACGGCCTGCAGCAGGAAGCGCTCGGCATCGTGGGCGTCAATCTGCTTTACGCCGCATTCTTTCTGCGCCACAGGCCGGAAGCGATGGTGGAATCGCTGCTCGACAGCCTGACCACCGAGCGCATCGAGATCGACATGATCGAGTTCACGGGCATCGAATTCCGCCACGTCGATAACCGCGTCATGAGTCTGCGGCTGGTGCAGTTGGGTCTAAGCGAAGTGGCCATGTTCGGCCCGTCCGGCGCAGTGCTGCAGCCCTCCGAGGTGCTGCGCAGGCGGCCCGTGCTGGTCGAGCGCGGCAGCTTTCGCCCGGTCACCCGGGTGAACATCGACATGATGAAGAGCGCGCACGAGCGCTTCACCGCCGAGCCCGGAGTCGCGGGAGATCGTATTGTCGAGCTGATGGAAATCACCATGCGCAACCTGCTCTCGACGGGAGAAATCGATCTGAACGATTTCCTGGCGCGCGCGGACATGCTGGCCGCGACCGGCCGAACGGTGCTGATTTCCGACTACTCCGAGTACTATCGGCTGGCGGCGTACCTTACGCGCTACACGACAGAGCCGATCGCCTTGGTCATGGGTGTCGGCAGCCTGCAGGATCTCTTCAGGGAACAGTACTATACGGAGCTCGAAGGCGGCATCCTCGAGGCCTTTGGCAAGCTTTTTACCCGAGACCTGCGGGTCTATGCGTACCCCCTGCTCGATCAGGCTGCGAACCGGATCGTGACCGTGGAAAACGTAGAGTTGCCCGCCGACCTGCGCGGATTGTACGGACATCTGCGGGAACGGGGCAGAATCAAGCCGCTCGACAATTACGACCGCAGCCTGCTGCATATATTTTCCCGCGACGTGCTCCGCCGCATCAAAGACAACGACGCTTCCTGGAACGAGATGGTGCCGCCTGAGATCGCGAATCTGATCCGCGGCAACGGCTTCTTCGGCTGCCAGGAGTCCGGCGCATACGAGCCGGCGCTGACAGCCTGATCCCCCACTCGGTTGAGCATAGCGAAATCCGGTACACGCGGCTGAAGCTGAAGCCGCGTGTACCTCAGGACAACCCGTCGCTCGGGTACACTCAGGGGACGGAGGGCCCCTTTATGGAGCCGCTGTTTCTGCCCGACGTCGAAAGCAAGATGGAGCCGTCGCCCTGGACCGCCATGATCCAGGCAATGCGCGACAGCGGATCGGAGTATCCGCAGATCTGGCATCTGTTCGCGTACCTGCCGAACGCAACGCGTCACCTGGCGCGCTTCACGCAGGAAATTCTGCGCGGTCCCGCGCCGCTCAGCCCGGGATTCCGCGAACTGATCGCGGCGTACACCTCTTACCGCAACGATTGCCCGTTTTGACTGAAATCCAACGCCGCAGTTGCGGCGGAATTGCTGGGCAGCGAGGAACTGGTCGCGAGTGTGCTGCGGGACCTCGAAACTTCGATGCTCGACGAAAAGCATAAAGCTCTGCTCCGCTTCGTCGACAAGGTGAATCGCGACTCCCCGCGCATCACGCCCGAAGAAATGCAGCCTCTCTACGCGGTGGGTTGGGACGACGAAGCCATTTACTTTGCCATCACGGTATGCGCGCTCTTCAACTTCTACAATCGCTGGATCGACGCGTCCGGCGTTCATGCGCTGTCCGACGAGGCCCATCGCCAGGGAGGGAAGCGCAGCGCCGCCGGCGGATATGTCCGCGAATAGTTGAAGCACTAGTTGATTTACATTATGGATTCAATCGCACGGGTCGTTTAGCATGAGTTTAAAGAGAAGAGCGGCAGTTCCCTGAACCCTGCCGTGATCGAACATGGGGCGGCTTCAACCCCTCCGAAGCCGCCACCCCCCTCTCAGTGCAAAAATATCCAATAGTGAAATTGTGCTGCATCGCAGGGGTATTTTTTGTTATTGCCGCTCTCAGTGCCTGTCGGAGCGGACAAGGTCTTCCCGATCCTGGTTCAAAGTCGTATCGCGACCTCGTGCATGCCTTCAATGTCGGCCTTTCCGGATTGCAGAGCGGCGAGGACGTTCACGCTAAAGCCGACCTCACGCTGGCAACTCAGCTCGCACCGGGCGAACCGGCCGCATGGGCCGACCTCGGGCTTCTCGCGCTGCGCCAACAGGAACTCGACACCGCCTGGGCCGACATGGACAAGGCGCGCAGCCTCGCTCCCGATAACAGCCGCATCGAATACTACCTCGGCGACATCGAGAGCCGCCGCGGCAAATTGCCCGAAGCCATCGGGCACCTAAAAAAGGCGGTCACGCTCGACGCCGGCAATCTAAAGGCCCTCTACGCGCTCGCCGAGCAAACGGAGCGCCAGGCGACCGCAACGAGCGACGCGGAGGCCCTCCAATATCTGCAGAGGATTCTCGACCGCAACCCTGACAACTGGGCGGTCCTGCTCGACGCTGCCCGTCTTTCCGCGAAGGTCTCCGACACCGGCACGCTGCAGCGGACGGTGGCGCGGCTTTCGGGAGCGTCGTCTGCGTGGCCCGAAGAAGCGCAGGCGCAGATGAAGAACGTCGCGCGGTCGGCGTCGGGCCCGGATCTTCGCGAGACCGCCGTGCAGGTGACTTTCCTGCACAACGTGCTGCTGCGGGTGCCGCAATTCCGCCGCGACGCCGACGCCGTCAAGACGCCCGCCATATTCGCCGGTGAGCCGTTCGAGAAGTTCCTGAAGCTGCCCACTCCGAACTCGGAACCCACCGCTCCGGATCTCGCAACCGCCTTCACCGCGCAGCCTCTCGCCGGTGTGCCGCAGAGCGGCGTGTCGTGGGTGCGCTCCGTCTACCTCGACGAGAGCGGCAAGCCCACCGTGATGTGGGCGGACGCGGCGGGCATTCATATCTCCGGCGGCGTCACCATCCCCGCCAACGCCCCACTTGGCCGCAATCAGGTGGCGGCAGCCGACCTCAACTTCGACTTCAAGACCGATCTCGTGCTGGCGGGCGCGAAAGGCGTCCGCATCTATCAGCAGACGGACGCGCGCCACTTCACCGACGTCACGGCGCGCTCGCAGCTTCCGAAAGAAGTCGTCGATGGCTCGTACACCGGTGTGTGGCCGTTCGATGTGGATCTCGACGGCGATCTCGACATCGTCCTCGGCGTGACGGGCGCGCCGCCCGTCGTATTGCGCAACGCGGGCGACGGCACCTTCGTCGCCATCCATCCCTTCAGCGGGCCGGTTGGCGTCACGTCATTCGCGATAGCCGATGTTGCGGGCTTCGGCGCACCCGACGTCGCGATGGTTGGGCAGGACGGCCGCCTGAGGGTATTCATGAACCAGCGCTCCGGTCGATACCAGGCGCGTGCCGTGCTGCCGGGTCTCGACGACGGTGTGCTCGCGGCGACAGCTGCCGATATCGATGGCGACGGCCTTCTCGAATTCATCGTGCTGAAGAACGACGGAACCGTTGCGCGCCTATCGGACAAGGCAACGCTGCTCAAAGCCAATCCGGACGGCGCGGCCAACATCAAAGTGGCCGATTTCGATAACAACGGGAGCCTCGATCTGCTTGTCGGCGACGGTCAGGTATTTCTCTCCGGCCCGCACGGGTTCACGC
>Ga0302319_10024559_pt1 | contig 10709 bp, 9 predicted proteins | sample Bog_T0_2_FD_203319 | JGI IMG/M metagenome (GOLD analysis project Ga0302319, IMG submission 203319) | Peat permafrost microbial communities from Stordalen Mire near Abisko, Sweden - Bog_T0_2 | ecosystem: Environmental > Terrestrial > Soil > Wetlands > Peat | place: Sweden: Abisko, Stordalen Mire... | reverse complement strand
CGTGTTGCCCGCGTCGCCTTTCAGCTCGCCACCAAGCGCCGCAACAAGGTAACCAGCGTCGACAAGGCCAATGTGCTTGAGGTCTCGCAGCTTTGGCGCGCCACGGTGATCGAGGTCGCTGCGGAATTTCCCGGCGTGGCCCTCGAACACCAGTACGTCGATGCCATGGCCATGCACCTGATGAACCGTCCGCGCGACTTCGATGTGGTGCTCACCGAGAATCTCTTCGGCGATATTCTGAGCGACGAATCCGGCGTCATCACCGGCTCGCTGGGCATGTTGCCTTCGGCCACGCTCGGCGGCAAGGTCAATCTCTATGAACCGGTCCACGGCTCCGCGCCCGACATCGCTGGCAAGGGCCTGGCCAATCCGCTGGGAGCAATTCTGACCGGCGCATTGATTCTGCGCCACTCCGCCGGCCTTGAGGCCGAAGCCGCATCGATTGAGGCCGCCGTCCGCACAGTTCTTGAACAAGGCTTCCGCACGCCAGATCTTGCGCGCGGCAACGCACATGGTTTCACCGTGCTTTCAACCACAGAGATGGGCGCAAAAGTCAGAGAGTTGCTGCACCAAAATCTCGATCGCATCCTTACCCTGCACACGGCTTATAAGCGGTAACTAATGGAACGCTTTTCCCCAATTCGTGTTGCGGTCGCTGCACTAATCTGTTTAGGCGCGGGCACTTTGAGTTGCGCACAGACGAAACCATTGGCAAAGACAACGTCTGCAAAATGGCTCTTTCAATACGACGAAGCCCGTCCTAACTCGATCAACGGTCCAGACGTCCGGAACGACCCGCGATTCCTTGGCCTTCTTGAGGGAAGACTTCGTCAACAAACCTTCTTCTGGAACGCGCATGAGCCTTTATGGAGGGTTGCCAACCTTTTTCTCGAAGTCGGTGGCGGACGGGTGACGATCAAGAAGGACCGGTACGGAATAATCAGTGGATGCGTGCCGCACAGGTGCGACGAAGAGGAGGGATTCTTGTGGGTTGATACCAACCCGAAAAATCCTGAGGTCCTTTTCGCGGCTCTAACTGCCATTCCGGGAGAAGGTATCCACGCTTCTTCTCCCTCGCTCTTCCATCTCTGGATATTCAGCAATCATGCACTTAGACAGGACTTCGTCGACAATGAGCCACTTCCAGACGAATTCCTGTACCCTATGCAAGATTGGATCGACAAAATCGGTGGTCGGCATGTAGTTTCAGCAATGTTCGTCGGACCCGATGACCGAATGACTCCACTTTTGACGCAGTCTCTACATCTCCCGGGCTTTCAAGCAACGGCCGAAGCCAAAACGAAGGAACCGCAATGACCAACTCAGCAAATCAATATTTACCAAAAACGCTATTTGAAAAGGTCTGGCAGCAGCACATCGTGGTCGAGCCACAAGGCGAGCCCACTGTGCTTTACGTCGACTTGCAACTGCTGCACGAGGTCACCTCGCCGCAGGCATTCGAGGGTCTTCGCCTGGCTGGCCGCACCGTGCGCCGCCCTGAGCGTTGCATCGCCACCGTGGACCACAACGTGCCCACCACCATTGCCGGCCGCCTCAATATCGTGGACCAGATCGCGGCAAAGCAAATATCAACGCTGCGCCAGAACTGCGCCGATTTTGGCATCGAGCTTTACGACGTGAACTCGCGCGATCAGGGCATCGTCCACGTCATCGGACCCGAGCTGGGCATAACCAAGCCCGGCATGACCATTGTCTGCGGCGATTCGCACACCTCGACGCACGGCGCATTTGGCGCACTCGCGTTCGGCATCGGCACCAGCGAAGTGGAGCATGTGCTGGCCACGCAAACGCTGCCGCAATCGAAGCCCAAGACCTTCCGCATCGCCGTTGAAGGCAAGCTGCCCACCGGCGTCACGGCGAAAGACATCATCCTCGCCATCATCGGGCAAATCGGCACCGACGGCGCAACCGGCTGCGTCATTGAGTACGCCGGTTCGGCCATTCGCGCCCTCTCGATGGAAGGCCGCATGACCGTCTGCAATATGAGCATCGAAGCCGGCGCGCGCGCAGGCCTGATCGCTCCCGACGAGACCACCTTCGCCTACCTCAAGGGCCGCCGGTTCAGCCCGCAGGGCGCGGCATGGGATGAGGCTGTCGCCGAGTGGAGCAAGCTGCCCACCGACTCCGGCGCGAAGTTTGATCGTGAACTCATCATCGACGCCGCGGCGCTTGTTCCCTATGTCAGTTGGGGCACCAGCCCCGGCATGGTCGCGCCCATCACCGCCAACGTTCCCGACCCCGCCGCCGCGCCCAACGAACAGGAGCGCAACGGTCTGGAACGCGCTCTCGAATACATGGGCCTCACAGCCGGCACGCCGCTTGCCGAGGTTTCTATCGACCGCGTCTTCATCGGCTCCTGCACCAATGGGCGGCTTGAGGACCTGCGCGCCGCGGCTCGCATCGCAGCGGGATATAAGGTCTCGACCCATGTCGGTGCGATGGTCGTCCCAGGGTCGCAGGCTGTCAAGGCAGCTGCCGAGGCCGAGGGACTGGACCGCATCTTCATCGAGGCTGGCTTCGATTGGCGCGAGCCTGGCTGCTCCATGTGCCTGGCGATGAACCCCGACATTCTTGCGCCAGGCGAGCGCTGCGCCTCCACCAGCAACCGCAACTTTGAAGGCCGCCAGGGCCGCGGTGGACGCACGCATCTGGTCTCGCCCGAGATGGCCGCCGCAGCCGCCATTGCAGGCCACTTCGTCGATATTCGCAACTGGACAGTGCGCGAACCCGCACTGCAAGGAGGCAAGGCCTGATGGAACCCTTTCGCACACTCACCTCATTGGCCGCGCCACTCGACCGGACGAATGTCGATACCGACCAGATCATTCCGAAGCAGTTTTTGAAGCGCATTGAGCGCACCGGATACGGCGACTTTCTTTTCTTCGACTGGCGCCGCAACGCAGCAGGCGATCCCGATCCGGCATTCGTACTCAACGACGCGCGCTACAAGGGAGCGCAAATCCTCATCGCCGGCAAGAACTTCGCCTGCGGATCGAGCCGCGAACACGCCGCATGGGCGCTCAGCGACTACGGTTTCCGCGCGGTGATCGCACCCACCTTCGCCGACATCTTCTTTTCCAACGCCGGCAAAAATGGCATTGTGCTCGCTCGCCTCACCGAGAACGAAGTGGCCCAGCTGCTCCACAACGCCAAGACGATACCGAACTATCAACTCACCGTCTCGCTTGAGGCGCAAACAGTCACAGACAATCAGGGATTCAGCGCTTCCTTCGAGGTTGATCCCTTCCGCAAGTTCTGCCTGCTGGAGGGCCTCGACGATATCGGACTCACCCTGCGCCACGCAGCGGCGCTCGACAGTTTTGAAACAAAGCACGACGAAGCTGGCTGGCTGAAGGCTAAATAACAGAAGCGTTGGCGCGGTTGGCGGAGCTAGCAGAGTTGAAATGCTCCCGGCTAACGACGCTAACTCCGCTAACCACTAACACCGCAAGAAGGAACGTAATGACCATCGAAGGCAAGCGTCAAAGCATCCCGTTGACTGAAGGACCAAGCAGGGCCGCGGCCCGCTCGTATCTGCGCGGCTCCGGCTTCGCAAAGGAAGATCTGCACAAGCCCATCGTCGGCATCGCCAATACCTGGACCGAGATCGGCACCTGCAACGTACACCTGCGCGACATCGCCGAAGCCCTCAAGGAAGGCATTCGCGAGGCCGGCGGCACGCCCATGGAATTCAACACCGTCACCATCTCCGACGGCATCACCATGGGCACGCAGGGCATGAAGGCCTCGCTGGTGTCGCGCGAGGTTATCGCCGACTCCATTGAGTTAGTGGCGCGCGGCAATCTCTTTGACGGCCTGGTCGGCATTGGCGGCTGCGACAAGAACATGCCCGGCATCATCATGGCCCTCTGCCGCCTCGACATTCCGGGTATGATGCTCTACGGCGGCTCCATCGCCCCCGGCAAGCTCAACGGTGTCGACATAACGATTCAGAATGTATTCGAGGGCATCGGCTCCTACGCCGCCGGCCGCATCGACGATGCAGGCCTTGAAGCTCTTGAGGCCAACGCTTGTCCGGGCGCGGGCGCATGTGGCGGCCAGTTCACCGCCAACACCATGGCCATGAGCGGCGAAATTCTCGGCATCTCTCCCATCCAGCTTTCCGGCGTTCCCGCCACCAGCCCAGACAAGCACGCGGCCACCCGCGAAGCAGGCCGCATCCTTATGGATGCCGTCCGCGCCAATCGCCGCCCCTCGCAGATCATCACCCGCAAGTCGATCGAGAACACCATCGCCAGCGTGGCCGCCAGCGGCGGATCGACCAACGCGGTGCTCCATTTGATTGCAATCGCACGCGAGATGAATATCCCGCTGACCATTGACGATTTCGACATCATCAGCAAGCGCACGCCTTACATCTGCTCACTGACTCCTGCGGGCAAATATGTGGCTTCGGATTATCAAGCCGCCGGTGGTTCGCGCCTGCTTGCCAAGCGCCTCATCGACGCCGGTTATGCCGATGGATCGACGCTCACCATCAGCGGCAAGACACTGGCGCAGGAAGCTGCGCTGGCTGAAGAGACCGCTGGGCAGCAGGTCATCGGCACCTTCGAGCATCCCATCAAACCCAACGGCGGCCTCGTGATCCTCAAGGGAAATCTTGCCCCCGAAGGCAGCGTGATGAAGATCGCCGCGGCCGACCGCTACGATCATCGCGGCCCGGCGCGCGTCTTCGAGTGCGAAGAAGATTGTTTTGCGGCGGTGCAATCCGGCCAGATCAAGCCTGGCGATGTTCTCGTCATTCGTTATGAAGGCCCCAAGGGCGGCCCCGGCATGCGCGAGATGCTGCAAGTCACCGCGGCTGTCTCCTCCAATGCTGAGCTCAGCGCGCACGTTGCCCTGCTCACAGACGGCCGCTTCAGCGGCGCAACGCGCGGCTTCACCGCAGGGCACGTAGCCCCTGAAGCCTTCGTCGGCGGGCCTATCGCCGCCGTTCGCGAAGGCGACATCATCCACTTCGACATTCCCAACCGCACGCTGACGCTCGAAGTCAGCGACGAAGAAATCGCTGCACGCCTCACGGGCTTCACGCCGCCCGCATTGCGCTGGCCCAAAGGTGTCTTCCGCAAATATGTCGACCGAGTAACCAGCGCCTCCGAGGGCGCAACAACGTAAGAGTCGCTTCTGACTGTTGGCTTCTAGTTACAGGGTCCAGCAGGTAACAAGGTCGTATTGGAAGCACCGAATCACGCATTGCTTGGAGAGGAGATACGATGGCGACCGCACCTGACGTCAACCTGTGGCCCTCAGCGGAGCACGCTTTGAACTATCTCACGCATGCGGACTCGATTCCCCACCGCACCGAAGGTGAGGCCACTCTGCTAGAGTTCGTGCCTATTGAGGCAAAGCGCATTCTCGATCTGGGCAGCGGTGGTGGAAGGCTTCTTGCTCTGACCAAAGCAGCTAGATCAACCACACAATTCGTTGGACTGGATTTTTCGCCGACAATGCTGGACGCTTTGCGCAAGCTGTTTTCGGCCGACAGTAATGTGACAATCGTCTCCCATGATTTTGAAAACGGTTTGCCGCGAATGGGATCGTTTGACGCCGTTATCTCGAGTTTTGCCATCCACCATGTGTCGCATGAACGAAAACACACGCTGTACCAGGAGATCTTCGATCTCCTGTCGCCGGGCGGTGTTTTTTGTAATCTCGAACACGTTTCATCACCAAGTCCCAGACTTCACGCGGAATTCCTCGATGCCATCTCCTGTGCGGACGAAGATCCATCAAACAAGCTCCTCGATCTTGAAACGCAGTTGGAGTGGCTACGCGAGATTGGTTTTGCAGATGTCGATTGCCATTGGAAGTGGCGTGAGTTGGCTTTGCTCGCAGGGGTCAAGCCATCTGTGAGAAGTCGAGTCCTGGAAAAGGGATAACAGAACATTTTGGCCAGATCCGCAGTAAGTCTGCACTACCGGCAAGCAAGCTAGAAGCTAGCAGTTCAAAGGAGTCAACCATGGGAACCAACGCAACTACGCAATCCGCAAATGCCCACCTCACCGCACCCACCCGCCTCACCGGCGCTGAGATTCTTTGGGCCACACTGGTGGGCGAGGGCGTAACGCAGGTCTTCGGCTATCCCGGCGGGGCGATTCTCCCCGTCTATGACGCGCTGCGCAAGTTTCCCATTCACCACACGCTGGTGCGCCACGAGCAGGGCGCAGCGCACATGGCCGACGGCTACGCGCGCGCCTCAGGCAAGGTGGGCGTGGCCATTGCCACCAGCGGCCCCGGCGCAACCAATCTGGTTACCGGCATCGCCACGGCCATGCTGGACTCCATTCCCATTGTCTGCATCACCGGCAATGTTTCCAGCAAAATTCTCGGCACCGACGCGTTTCAAGAGGTTGACATCACCGGCATCACGCTGCCCGTGACCAAGCACAACTTCCTCGTCAACCGCGCCGAGGATATTGCGCCTGCGGTGCGCCTGGCCTTCCAAATCGCCAAATCCGCACGCCCCGGCCCGGTGCTGGTTGACATTACCAAAGACGCCCAGCAGGCCACGGCTCTCTTCGACTTTGAAGCCGCCAAGCCGCACCCTGTTCGCATTCATCCCATGCGCAAGATTGAGGACTCGGGCCTTGCCCAGGCCGCCGAGCTCATCCGCAACGCCAAGCGCCCCGTCATTCTTGCCGGCCACGGCATCATCGAATCAGGCGCAATGGAGCAAGTCCGCACGCTTGCCGAGCGCACGCAAATCCCAGTTGCCCTTACGCTGCTGGGCCTCGGCGCGTTCCCCGCATCCCACCCGCTCAACCTGGGCATGATGGGCATGCACGGCGAGGCTTGGGTCAATCACGCAATCCAGGAAGCTGATTTGCTCATTGCTTGCGGCATGAGGTTCGACGATCGCGTCACCGGCACCACGGCCACCTACGCCACCAAGGCAAAGAAGATTCACATCGAGGTGGACCCCTCCGAGATCAACAAGAACATCAAAGTGGATGTTCCGCTGCTCGGCGATCTTAGCGAAGTGCTTGAGCAGTTGCTGCCCCGCATCGGCGGGCGTGACGGCTCCGCATGGCTCAAAACCATAGACAGCATCAAGGGCGACGCCGCCGTGCGCGACATCAAGAACCTTCCCGACCTGGGCCATCTCTATGCGGCTCACGTCATTCACGATATCTGGCGCATCACCAACGGCAACGCCATCGTAGTCACCGATGTGGGCCAGCATCAGATGTGGGAGGCGCAGTATTACCACCACGAGTTGCCACGCATGTTGATCACCTCTGGCGGCCTCGGCACCATGGGCTTTGCACTGCCCGCCGCCATCGGCGCAAAATTCGCCTGCCCTGAAAAAGAGGTCTGGGTTGTCGCCGGCGATGGCGGCTTCCAAATGACAGCAGCCGAACTCTCGACCATTGCGCAAGAGAAGATCAAGATCAACATCGCCATTATCAACAATGGCTATCTGGGCATGGTTCGCCAATGGCAGGAGTTCTTCTACGAGCGCAACTACGAATCTACGCCGCTGATCAGCCCCGACTTCGTCAAGCTCGCGGACGCGCACGGCATCCAGGGCCTCACCGTTCATACCCGCGCCGAAGTGGCCGATGCGGTCAACGCAGCCCGTTCCGCGCCCGGCACGTTTTTGCTCAACTTCAAGGTCGAAAAGGAAGAGTCGGTTTATCCGATGATTCCCGTCGGCGCAGCCCTGCACGAAATGATCCGCCGCCCCGGCAGCGATCCCCTGCTGGAATCGCCGGACGACAAGTAAGACAGTGAAGAAGTGAAAGAGCGAAAAAGTGAATGGGTGAAGAAGCAGGCAAACTCTCAGCCTTTCACTTCTTCACTCTTTCACTCGGTCACTTGGAGAGAATCATCATGCTGCACACATTCGTCGCATACGTTGAAGATCTACCGGGAGTGCTCACGCGCGTCGCGTCGCTCTTCCGCCGCCTCAACATCAACATCAACTCGCTCACCGTGGGCCGCAGCGAGCGCGCCGGCCTTTCGCGGTTGACACTGGTCTGCGAGGCATCGGCCGAAGCAGGCCACCGCGTCCGCGCCAGCCTCTTCAAGCTGGAGAACGTGGTCGATGTGGACGACATTGCCCAGGCTCCTTCGGTCACTCGCGAACTGGCGCTTATCAAAGTAGCCGCTACGCCGCAAAGCCGCTCACAGGTCTTCGAGCTGGTCGAAGTCTTTCGCGCCCGCATTGTCGATCTTGCGCCGGAGTCGCTGACCATCGAGATGACCGGCGTAGAAAGCAAGATCGAAGGGCTCATTCAGGTGCTCAACGAGGGTGAAGACCGCGTGCTTGAAATCTGCCGCAGCGGGAAGCTCACCATGCGCCGCGGCCACCACACCAGCCGCGTGCTCAAGGCCATGGGCGCCGGTCCCGGTGAGTCCGCTGAAGCGGACGAACAAACAGTGGAAGACAGCGCCGCCTTACTGCCGGAATAACCTTGCCGCTAATGGGTGCCCCACCTTCGCCGCGTCTTTGTTTTTGCGGCTAGGGTGGGATCACATCGAGCCCAACACGACCACTTCAAAAGAACTAAACCAAGCAAAGGAAGAACAGAGAAAACCATGGCAACGACTTACTACGATCACGACGCCGACCTTTCCCTTATCCAAGCCAAGAAGGTAGCCATCATCGGCTACGGCTCCCAGGGTCATGCCCACGCTCTCAACCTCAAGGATTCCGGCGTCCAGGTGAAGGTCGGCCTCGCGCCCAACTCCAAGTCCATCGCCAAGGCGCAGCGTGCAGGCCTTGAAGTCGGCACCGTCCCCGAAGTCACCAAGTGGGCCGATGTGGTCATGGTCCTGGTTCCCGACCAGACCGCGGCCAAGTTATATGCTGACGAAATCGGGCCCAATCTCGCCGCGGGCAAGCTGCTGCTCTTCGCGCACGGCTTCAACATTCACTTCAAGACCATCGTCCCAGCGGCGGGCATCGATGTAGGCATGGCCGCTCCCAAGGCGCCCGGCCACCGCGTGCGCGAAGTCTTTACCGAAGGCGGCGGCGTCCCCTGCCTCATCGCCATCCACCAGGATGCGACCGGCACGGCCCACGCACTGACTCTGAGCTACCTCAAGGCCATCGGAGGCACGCGCGCGGGAGTGCTCGAAACCACATTCAAAGAAGAGACCGAGACCGACCTCTTCGGCGAGCAGGCCGTGCTTTGCGGCGGCGTCAGCGCCCTCATCAAGGCGGGCTTTGAGACCCTCGTCGAAGCCGGCTATCAGCCCGAGAGCGCCTACTTCGAGTGCCTCCACGAGCTCAAGCTGATCGTCGATCTCATCTATCGCGGCGGCCTGGCCTATATGCGCTACTCCATCAGCGACACGGCCGAGTGGGGCGACTACGTCAGCGGACCGCGCGTCATCAACGACGAGAGCCGCAAGGCCATGAAGGCCATTCTGGCGGAAATCCAGGATGGCAAGTTTGCCAAGCGCTTCCTCGCCGACCAGAACTCCGGCCGCAAGGAGTTCCAGGCATTCCGCAACGCCGAAGCCAAGCACCCCGTCGAGATCGTCGGCAAAGAACTGCGTTCGGCAATGCCTTTCCTCGACCCAGTCACAGTAGAAGAAGTCGCCAAGAACCGCTAAGTAAAACAGCCTCCAGCTATTAGCTCTCAGCTTTTAGCTGGAGGCGCACTCAATCGATCATTCATCCAAAAAACTATCGTCCTGAGCGAAGCGCAGCGGAATCGAAAGCTTGCTGGGAGCAAAGTCGAAGGGGATCTGCGCTTGCTTTTCCGCTTATAGCAGAAAATCGCAGATGGTCCACTCATCTCTATATCAGAGGCTGTGCCCGATTCATCGCGACCTTATTAGGTCGCGATGAATCGGGCACAGCCTTTATTCTTGGCTTACGATCGAGGCGGGCAGGATCGATGCCTGGGCCACCTCCCGCCCTGAAACTCGGCTATCAAGTCCATGTGGATAGAAATAGCCTGACTTACACCTCCTGTACCTGTACCGTAACCAAGATTGATTCTGGGGGAATGGCTTATGACTCTAAGATTGACTCGCTTTATCGCCTCTGCACCTTTATTTGTCATTCTGTTCAGCGGTTGTAGAAGTCAACCGGTGCGTGGACCGCACATGCTAGACGGAGACGATTGGCTGTCATGGACTCCCGCAAGAAGAAAGGCCTTCGTCAAGGATTTCTCGACCGGTTATCTGTACGGTGCTATGGATACCTGTGGGAAGGCAAGCGATCTTTTTAGGGGTGAAACTGAACCAATCCCTTCGACGGAGAAAAATCGATCCCATTGATATTGGAACCAGATGCCAGTCGAATATGGACGTTTTTTCAAAATTTAAGAAATCTCCTGATAAACCGACGGACGTTTCGGCTTATACGGACCCGATTACTGCATTTTATAAGAACCACCCCAACAAGCGTTACTTACAACTTGACCTGCAATTGCTCGGATTGCGCGACAGCACCTATAGCGAATCTGTACGCATCTACGAGCAAGTCAGCGATGCTGAGTCGAAATAATTGTAGGAGGTATGTAGACCTGTGCAGGAGGAAATGGGCAGACCGGCCCACCAACTGGACACTCCGTTAGTGTCGGCTTTTCGCCACAGAATGGCGGGTGGCTCGTATGTCCAGAAAAAGTGATCTTCCGGCGTGAGCCGGAAGATCACGCAAGGCAAGAGTATTCAGCGGGAGGGTGAAACCCGCCAGGGTAAAAGTCAGC
>Ga0302319_10024550_pt1 | contig 10712 bp, 11 predicted proteins | sample Bog_T0_2_FD_203319 | JGI IMG/M metagenome (GOLD analysis project Ga0302319, IMG submission 203319) | Peat permafrost microbial communities from Stordalen Mire near Abisko, Sweden - Bog_T0_2 | ecosystem: Environmental > Terrestrial > Soil > Wetlands > Peat | place: Sweden: Abisko, Stordalen Mire... | reverse complement strand
GGCCACGCTACCCAGCAAGCCCTGTACGATTGCGTATTCAAGACGGTGTCCCTGGTGCGGGCAGCCGCGACACGGCTGGAATCGCCGGCGAAACGCCGGTTTACCCGCAAGATTCGCGTCGCCTCGGCGCTGCTGCTCGGCCCGGCGCTATCCGGCTGCATCCTTGGCAGCGAACGGCCCGACCTCAATCTGGATATACCGGCGAACTATCGCGAAGCGCAACGCGGCGCGCCCGACGCCGCACTTCCGGCGCTGGACTGGTGGCGCGGTTTCCGCTCCGGCGAACTGACGGCGCTGATGGAAGCCGCCCAGATCTATAACCTCGATATCGCGGTGGCCGTCGCCCAGATCGTGCAGGCTGACGCCCAGGTCGGCGTGACCGGTGCGGCACTGCTTCCGTCGGTGACAGGGACCGGAACGGCCGAGAGCATCAAGGATCCCGGCGTGCCGCCTGTGTCGCAGTACGGTCTCGGACTTACCGCCAGTTACATGGTCGATTTCTGGGGCAAGAACCGCGCGGCGCTGCATGCCTCGGAAGAGAACGCGACGGTCGCCCGCTACAACCGCGAGGTCGTAACGCTGACGGCAATCGTGACCGTCGCCAACACCTATTTCCAGATCCTGGCCGCACAGGACGAGCTGCGCGTCGCCCATCGCAATCTCGCCGCCGCCGAGCGCATTCTGACCCTGATCCGGCAGCAATTTGCCGGCGGCACGGCGTCGCAGCTCGATCTGTCGCAGCAGGAATCGCTGGTGGCGACCCTGCGCGCCTCGATCCCGCCGCTGCAGGTGACGTTGCGGCAAAATATTGCCGCACTTGCTCTGCTGGTCGCGCGGGCGCCGGCCAACTTCAATGTCAACGGCGGAACCACGACGCAAATCCGGATTCCGCGGGTGACCCCGGGCATGCCTTCGGAACTGCTCTATCAGAGACCGGACGTGCGCGAGGCCGAAGCCCAGCTTGCATCCTCCAACTTCAGCGTCGAGGCCGCCCGCGCGGCGTTCTTCCCGCAAATCCAGCTGACCGGTTCGACCGGGGTCCAGAGTGCGGCGCTCGCGGCCCTGTTCGGGCCTGGCGCCTGGTATTACACGCTGGCCGCGGGCCTGACGCAGCCGATCTTCGACGGCTTCCTGCTGGAGAGCCAGCTGAAGCAGGCCAAAGGCGTGCAGCTCCAATATCTGCAAGCCTATCGCAAGGCGGTGCTGTCGGCATTCGCCGACGTCGAGAAGGCGCTGGTTGCGCTGACGCAATACACGCTGCAGGAGAGACTGCAGACCGCAGCGGTAGCCGCATCGCAAAAGGCTTTCGACGTGTCGGAAACCCAGTTTCGCGGCGGCACGGTCAGCCTGCTCACGGTTCTGCAGACGGAGCAGACGCTGTTCACGGCCGAGAACGTATTGGTGCAGGTACGGCTGTCGAAGCTGCTGGCGGCCAGCAGCCTGTTCCAGGCGCTGGGCGGCGGATGGACGCCGACCGGGGAGTTGTCGGCGCTGCAGCCGCAGGAGCAGAATTGAGCACATGCCAGGGACAATTGACGCGGCGATGACAGGCTGGATATGACGGTTTCGGAGCGTATCGTGAGAGCACTGGTCTTGAACGCGGCGGTGGCCGTGCTGGTTGCGATATCGGGCGCGGAACTCACGCCGGTACGCGCGCAGCAGGGGCTGCCCACCACGGTGCCGAACAACACACCGCTGTTTTTTGGAATGACTGCCCCGGAAGTCTCGCTGGTGCTCGGAACCACGCTGATTTACGTGAGGGGCAGGCCCGGCGACGAACTTTATCTCGCTTTGGCCAATGTGAAGGGCGCCGCGCTGTCGGATCGCAACGACGGTCTCTATTTGCAGTTCCGGCGCGGAAGGCTAACAGGCTGGAAGGGCGATTGGAGGAGCATTCGGCCATGAGCGCGCTGAGACGGCTGATACCGGTCGCGATGGTCCTTGCAATTGTGCTGGCGTCGGCGGGCCAGACCCCGCTGCTGGCGCAGGACCTGCGGGCGGTTTCCTCCAGGGGCATCTGGTATTTCGACGGCCGGGACGACGATCGCGACTTTCCGACCAACGGCTTCTTTCCCGGAGATTTTGCCGCCAATCCTGCCGGCGCATGGCTCGGGGCGGCTGGAATTTTCGGCAGCAACCCCTCGCACGCCGCCAATGGCTACCCTGGCATCGTCGGCGCGGAAGCCGGTCCGACCTGGTGTGCGCGACGTTACCGTTCCTACGACCCGGCATCCCGGACTTTCCTTGGCAATGACGGGCTGCGCCACCGCTGCTGATCGGCCCCTCGGGTTGCCGATGATGACGGCGTTTGCATCGAACTGCGGAGAACAAATCCATGGCCCATGATGAGGCTCAGGCATCCGGCGCAACCAAACTGGTGATTCGCAATATCGGGCTGATGCTGTCGGGCGCCCTGGAAAAGCCGATCCTGGATGCCGACACCATCGTCGCCGAGAACGGCAAGATCACCGCCATCGGACGCGCCAAGGACGTCGACACCGAGGGCGCCACCACCGTCATCGATGCCAATGGAACGACCGTCGCGCCCGGCCTGATCGACAGCCACGTGCATCCCGTCGCCGGCGACTGGACGCCGCGGCAAAACCAGATCGGCTGGATCGACAGTTTTCTGCATGGCGGCGTCACCACCATGATCTCGGCCGGCGAGGTCCACATGCCCGGCCGGCCGCGCGACGTCGTCGGCCTGAAGGCGATGGCGATCTTTGCCCAGCGCGCGTTCTGGACGCTGCGTCCCGGCGGCGTCAAGGTTCACGCCGGTGCGCCGGTGATCGAAACCGAAATGGTCGAGGAGGATTTCAAGGAATTGGCCGCGGCCGGCGTCAAGCTGCTCGGCGAAGTCGGCCTCGGCGGCGTCAAGGACGGCCCGACCGCGCGCAAGATGGTGGGCTGGGCGCGCAAATACGGCATCCAGAGCACCATCCACACCGGCGGCCCCTCGATTCCCGGCTCCGGCCTGATCGACAAGGATGTGGTGCTGGAAGCCGACACCGACGTGATCGGCCATATCAATGGCGGCCACACTGCGCTGCCCGACGACCAGATCCGCTGCATCTGCGAGGGCTGCAAGCGCGGCCTCGAGCTGGTGCATAACGGCAACGAGCGCTCGGCGCTCTACACGCTGCGGATCGCACGCGAGATGGGCGATCTTGCCCGCGTCATTCTCGGCACCGATTCGCCGGCCGGCTCCGGGGTGCAGCCGCTCGGCATCCTGCGCATGGTGTCGCTATTGTCATCGCTCGGCGAGGTTCCGGCGGAAATCGCGTTCTGCTTTGCCACCGGCAACACCGCGCGGATGCGCGCGCTGGATTGCGGCATCATCGAAGTCGGGCGATCGGCCGACTTCGTGATCATGGACCGCGCGCAGCATTCGCCCGGCAAGACCATCCTCGACAGCGTGCAGCTCGGCGATTTGCCCGGCATCGGCATGACCATCATCGACGGCATCGTCCGCACCCAGCGCAGCCGCAACACGCCGCCGGCCACCAGGGTGCCCGTCATCGTCGGGCATTGATCTGTCCCTTGTCGTGGGCTTCGGGTGCGCCCCGATCAAAGACCGGTCCCGATGAACTGGGCGAATTCGGCCGTGGCGGGATGCGCGAAAACCTGGGCGGTCGGCCCGGCTTCCCAGACTTTTCCTTTGTGCATGAAGACGACCTGATCGGCCACGCGCCGCGCGAAGGCCATTTCATGCGTGACCAGCACCATGGTCATGCCGCGCCCGGCGAGGTCCTCCATGACCTTGAGGACTTCGATGGTGAGCTCGGGATCGAGCGCGGAGGTGACTTCGTCAAACAGCATCACCTGTGGCGACAGCGCGAGCGATCGCGCGATCGCCACCCGTTGCTGCTGGCCGCCGGATAATTGCTCGGGATAGGCCGAGTTCTTGTCCGCCAGCCCGACCAGCGCCAGCACTTCCGCCGCGATGCGTGCGGCCTCAACCTTGGTATTTTTCTTCACCAAGGTCAGCGCCAGCGTGATGTTGCGCTCGACGGTGAAATGCGGAAACAGATTGTAGCTCTGAAACACCATGCCGACGTCGCGGCGCAGTTCCGCCCGGTTCGACCTGCCGATCCCGACATCGTGGCCGCAGATCACGATCCTGCCGCCCTGGATCGCTTCCAGCCCATTCATGCATCGCAGCAGCGTGCTCTTGCCGGATCCGCTGCGGCCGACGATGGCGACCAGCTGCCCCTGACGCACCTCAAGCGACACCCCGTCGAGAACCTTCAACGGACCGAAATATTTCGTCACATTCTGGACGCTGACCACGACTCCCGACGCATTCGCCGGCCCATCCGGGTCCCGGCCCGGCCGGCCGGCGGCAAGCGAGCTATCTTGCGACATGCAGTTTCCTTTCGAGAACACGGCTCGCGACCGACAGTGGGTAACAGATCGCAAAATAAATCGCGCCGACGAACAAGAAGACAAGGAATGGCTGAAACGTCGAATTGTTGACGATCTGGCCGGCGCGGGTTAATTCGACGAAACCGATGATCGATGCCAGCGAGGTATTCTTCACCACCTGGACCATGAAACCTACCGTCGGCGCGGTGGCGATGCGCACGGCCTGCGGCAGGATGACGTGGGTATATTGCTGGAAACGGTTGAGCCCGAGGCAATCCGACGCCTCCCACTGGGTACGGGGAACCGCCTCGATGCAGCCCCGCCATATCTCGCCGAGAAACGCGCCGACATAGAACGTCAGCGACAGGCCGGCCGCGACCAGCGGATCCAGCCGGTAGCCTGCAAGGCTCAAGCCGAAATAGGACAGGAACAGCAGTACCAGAAGCGGCGTACCCTGGACGATCTGGATATAGGCGATCGCCATGACACGCAGGACAGGCAACCGCGATACGCGCGCCAGTGCCAGCGCCAGGCCAAGAATGCCGCCGCCGAGCAGCGCAATCAGCGACAGCAACAGCGTCCAGCGCGCCGCTTCCAGAAGATAGATGACGTGGACGGAGGTGAACTGGTTCAAGGCGCCGCCCTCATATCGCCGCACCGATCCTGCGGCGGCGGACGAACAGCACGCGGCCGATCAGCCAGAAGCCGAAGCGATAGAGAAACGACAGCGTCAGATAGACCACCGCGACCACGAGATAGACCTCGAAGCTGCGATAGGTGTCCGACTGGATGACATTGGCGACGGCGGTCAGTTCCTCGGCCGAAATTTGCGACGTCACGCTCGATGCCAGCATCAGCAGCACGAACTGGCTGCTCAGCGCCGGATAGACGCGCTCCATCGCCGGCAACAGCACGATATGCAGAATGGTCTGTACCCGGCTAAGACCGAGACAATCGGCTGCCTCCAACTGGGTTTTCCCGGTCGCTTCGATACCGGCCCGCATGATCTCGGTGGTATAGGCGCCGACATTGATCACCAGCGCGATGATGGCGGAAAGCTCGGCGCCCAGCTTCAGGCCAAGGCTGGCGAGGCCAAAATAGACAAGAAAGATCTGCACCAGCAACGGGGTGTTGCGGATGGTTTCGACGTAGCCGCCGATCAGCCGGCGCACCACGCCGCCGCCATACACGCGCAGCACCGCGCACAGCGTTCCCAGCACGAACCCCAGTGCAATCGAGACGACTGTCAGCTGGATCGTCAGCCACGCGCCCTCCAGAAACGCCGGCCAGCGCTCCGCCAGGAAGGAGAAATCGAATTTGTAGGTCATTTCCGGTCCCGGTTCGACGACATATCGCGTCCGCTGAACGCCTCATTCGGTGCTGGCAGGGAAGGTCGATCACGCATGGCGCAACCAGGCCTGCGGAATGGCATAGATCCGGACTGCGTTATCGTGAAACAAACCCAGCCGGTCATCGATTGAGAAATCCGCGGTGATAGCGTCAAAGCCGTCATAAATTTCGTCAAAACCCGCACAAAGGCTGTCGACCGGAAAGTTGCTGCCGAACATGCAGCGTTCAAGCCCGAACAGATCGATCACGGTCAGCACGACATCGCGATTTCTGTCCGCGGTCCACGGCAGCCCGGGGGTGCCGATGCCGGAAATCTTGACGGCGATGTTCGGACAATCGGCGACGCGGGCCATCGCCGCCCGCCAGGCCGCAAGGCCGGCCGCGCTGCGATCCACCGGCAGGCCGGCGTGATTGATGATGATCTGCACGTCGGGGAAATCGCGGGCGAGATCGGCCGCCTCGCCAAGATGCCACCACGGCGTCTGCAGATCGAAACGCAATCCGTGCTTGCGGAGTTCGGAAAACCCATTGCGCCAGTTGCCCTCCGTCATGCCACCGGCTGCGCGATCCGAGGGAGTTGCATTGGCGCGCGGCTTTTGCCGCACGCTGCGGACGAAATCGTGGCTTGCCAGTCTTTCCAATGTCGCCGCGGCGGCGGGTTGGTCGAGCCATATCTGTCCGACTGCAACGGAAGGATATCCGCTGGCCCGGCGCAGCCCCGCGATGAAATCCATCTCGCCGGCGGCATCGGTCGGATCCCATTCCGCCTCGACATACACCGTCCCGGCGACGTGCCAGTTGCGGGCGTCGGCGAGATAATCCGGCACCAGATAGCGGCGATTGATGCGCCCGTAATCGCCGTAGCGGAACCCGCTTACCGGCTTGTCGCGCAACCACGGATGATAATTTGCATCGGGGTCCCAGACGTGATGGTGCGCATCGACGATGGCGCGCGGTCGGGTCATCGCGACATCCGTTGTCAATTAGAACCCATCTTGACGACATCGGGCGAAAGATCGACGCCGTGATAGGTCTTGTTGATGGCGTTAAGCTTGCCGTTCCTCAGGTTGGCCTTGACCCAGTCGTTGGTCCAGTTCAGCAGCTCCGTATCGCCCTTGCGCACGCCGATCGCCAGCAGGAAGGTCTGCAAGGTGATCTTCGGCTCGAGCTCGCGGGACGGGTTCTTGTTGTTGATGACGACGACCTGGGCGCGTCCGGTTGCGAACAGGTCCGCCTGCCCCGACGCCACCGCCAACGCCAGCGTGGCGTCGTCCTCGTACCTGACGATCTGCGTGTTCCTGGCACGCTGGGTGAGATCGGTGTCCTGCGTGGTTCCGCGGGTCACCGCGACTTTCTTGCCATCGAGGTCCTGCAGGCTTTTGACGTCGATATTCTTCCGCCCCGCGACCACGGAAAGCAGATCCGCATACGGCACCGAGAAATCGATCGCCTTGGCGCGGTCCGGCGTAATCGATAGCGAGGAGATAACCAGATCGGCCTTGCCACTCTGCAACAGTGGAATGCGAGAAGAACCGGTGGTCGGGACGATCTCGAATTCCACACCCATGTCTTTCGCGAGAAGTTTTGCGATATCGACGTCGGAACCAGAGGGTTGCAGCTTCTCGTCGGTTCGTCCGTAGGGAGAGTTGGTGAGATCGATCGAGATACGGATCTTCTTTGCCTGCCTGATATCGCTAAGCGTATCGGCGCGCGCCGACACATTGGCGAATGCCAGCACGGCGGCAGTCAAGGCTGCGACAGAAACCAGTCGAAATGAAATCATGACGCTCCACCCATGTCCGTTCTCGTTGCTCTGCTTTAAGTGCTCCCCTTGAGAACGGAGTCGGGCAGATCGTTGCCGTGGTATTTTTTATATATTTCGTTGAGCTTGCCGTTCTTGAGGTTGGTTCTCACCCAATCCGATACCGTCTGCAGCAATCGCGGCTCACCCTGCTTGACGCCGATGGCGAGGTTGAAAGTATCGATCACGAATTTCAATTCCAGCTGACGGCCGGGATTTCTGGCCGCGATCGGCACCATCAGCAATTCCGCCGTGCTGAACAGATCGACCTGTCCGCTGACGAAGGCCTGCGCCTCCGTCGCATCATCCTCGTAGCGGACGATCTTCGCATTCTTGGCGTTTTGCGTCAGGTAAGTATCATGAGTGGTACCACGCGCAGTCGCAATCGTTTTGCCGTCGAGGTCGGCCAGACTCTTGACGTTGATCCCCTTGACGCCGGCGACTACCGTCCGCAGTACGGCATAGCCCGGCGAGAAATCGATCACCTTGGCGCGTTCGGGAGTTACCGACAGGGTCGAGATCACCACGTCGGCTTTGCCGCTTTGCAGCGACGGAATGCGCGACGCACCGGTGGTCGGGACCAGTTCGAATTCCACCCCGAGATCCTTGGCCAAAAGCCGCCCGGTCTCGACGTCGGAGCCCGTCGGCTGCATCTTGTCGTCGGTCATCCCGTAGGGCGGCAGCCCGAGGTCGATGGCCACCCGAAGCTTCTTGGTAGCCTTGATATCGTCGAGGCCATCGGCGCGGCAAGTGGCGCCGCTGGCAAGAAATACCATGGCCGCGAATGCCGCCACGGTTCCGAGACGCGTGATTGTCGTTACCTTCATTGCTTCCTCCCTTTCAGACTTTTTATTTATGAGCGCTCGTATAGACGTACGATCGATGCCGGATCGGCCATTTCATTGCCGCGGGCGACATAGGCCCGGTGTTGCTCGACCGCCCGCTCGATCAATGGCAGGTCCAGCCCGAAGCTGCCGATCTCAGCCTGCACCGCCACCATGTCCTTGAGCAACTGCCGCGCATAGGCGAGCGGCGGATCGAAGGCACGGGCCTGCATGCGGGGATAGAGTTGCTGCAGCAGCGTACCGTCGGCATGTCCGCCGGCCAGGCATTGCGGCAGCTTCGCGGCATCGATGCCCGCCGCCTCGGCCAGCGTCAGCGCTTCCGCCATCAGGACATAGGTGGTGCCGACGATGGCCTGATTGATGACCTTTGCCGCCTGCCCTGCTCCCGATGGCCCGGCATGGGTAAAGTTCGCGGCCAAATCCGACATCACTGCCGTCGCGGAAGCAATGGTTTCCGCATTGCCGCCGGCCATGACGGTCAACGTGCCCTGACGCGCGGCGATCGGACCGCCCGAAACCGGCGCGTCGATCCACTTCATGCCGGTCTCGGCACGGAGGCGCTCGGCAAACTGCCGGCTTTTCGCCGGATCGATGGTCGAATGATCGATCAGGATCTTTCCTGCGGAAGCCATCGTAGCAACGCCGTCGCGGCCGAATACGCATTGTTCCACCGCCTGGGTGTGCAGCACGCACATCAGAACAATATCGCTGTCGCGTGTTACTTCGGCCGGCGACGCCTTCGCGATCGCTCCGGCTTCGACCACCGGGCCGATCCGTTCCGGCTCCAGATTCCAGACGTTAACGGCCCATCCCTGCTCGAGCAGCCGCAGCGACATGGCTGTCCCCATCAATCCCAGACCGATGAAACCGAGCACAGGCTTGCGGGTCATGATCTCCGGACTTCCCGGTTGCAGAGTCGATCATAGACCCGATAGAGCGCCTGATTGCCGTTGTCGCCCTCACCATGCGCACGGGCTTCGAGAAACAGATTGGTGACCAGCGCATTGCCGGGCAGCGGCGTGCCGAGCGCAAAGGCGAGTTCGCCGGTCAGGCGCAGATCCTTCAGCATCAAGTCGATGCGGAATCCGGCATCCGCATCCTTGTCGATCATCTTCGGTGCGAGGTTCTGCATCATCCAGGACGATGCGGAGCCTCCCAGCAGGGCGTCGCGCAATTTACCGAGATCGACGCCCGCGGCACGGCCAAGCGCGAGCGCTTCGCAAACGCCTTGCAGATTGATACCGACGACGAGCTGGTTGCACAGCTTGGTGATCTGTCCGGCGCCGGATACGCCCATATGAACCACATTCGTCCCCATGGCGGCCAGCACCGGGCGCACCTGCTCCAGTGCCGCACCGTCACCACCGACCATGATCGAGAGCGTGGCGTTCTTTGCGCCCTGTGGACCGCCTGAAACCGGCGCGTCGAGCATGGCGACGCCGACTTTCGCCAGCGCCGCACTCATCTCGCGGGTCGCCTGCGGAGAAATCGTGCTCATGTCGATCAGGACCCGCCCGGAGGGCGGATGGGCCAGGATTCCTTCCGCGCCCAGCACGACCTGCTGCACATGCGACGTATCGGGCAGCATCGTGATCGCAACATCGGCGCCGCCGACGGCAGCGGCGACCGAAGTCGCGATGTCCGCGCCGTGCGACCGCAGGCTCGCGGCCGCCTCCGGTCTCACGTCGAAGACCCGCACGCGATGACCGCCCTTGAGCAGGTTCGGCACCATCTCGCGGCCCATCACGCCGATGCCGATGAATCCAATGGTGGCCATCCATAACCCTCTCTGTCTTTCGGTCTCGCCGGAAACCAAGGAGCCGGACGTCTGTCAGACGTCAGACACGCCTGGCATTTTTCGAGTCCGATGAACGTTTCCCCGGCGCTGCCGTCACTGCTGTGACATTCATTCCTGTTCGTCTTTTCAGTCCACGGCTTCGTGAGCGGGCTGTTGCCGGCGGGCGATGCTGGCCGCCAGCAGGAAGGCCTGCTCGCCGGCACCCGTGTTGGCGATGCCTTTGCCGGCGATTTCATACGCGGTGCCGTGCGCCGGCGTGCAGATCGGAAATGGAAAGCCGCCGATCAGCGTCGCGCCGCGATCAAAGCCCATCAGCTTCATCGCGATCTGTCCCTGATCGTGATACATGGTCAGAACCGCATCGAACTGGCCGTTCTTCGCGCGCAGGAAAACGGTGTCGGCGGGAAACGGCCCGTCGACCACGAGGCCTTTTTCGACAGCCGCCCGCACCGCCGGTTCGATGATTTCGATCTCTTCCCGTCCAAAATTTCCGCCGTCGCCCGCATGCGGATTGAGCGCTGCTACCGCGATGCGCGGCTTTGCAAAACCGGCG
>Ga0302319_10024546_pt1 | contig 10713 bp, 11 predicted proteins | sample Bog_T0_2_FD_203319 | JGI IMG/M metagenome (GOLD analysis project Ga0302319, IMG submission 203319) | Peat permafrost microbial communities from Stordalen Mire near Abisko, Sweden - Bog_T0_2 | ecosystem: Environmental > Terrestrial > Soil > Wetlands > Peat | place: Sweden: Abisko, Stordalen Mire... | reverse complement strand
GAAACCTGGGCTGGGCGGGGGACTAACTCGCGTGTGCTAAATGGTTTGGCTTTTGCCTCCGGTTGTTTGGCAATTCTATAAAAAAAAAAAAAAAAAACGACCGGACAAAAAGGAAAAGGCCGGACAAAAGGAAAAGGCCGCATGGGCGGCCTTTTTATTTTTCTACCTATAAGTTCAGGATATCAGATTGAGCGAAGAAATCGGCCAACTATTCCTGCGCTGGATAGGTTGTAAGTCGTTCTGAGTCAGCGGTTGTTACTTTGGATTTTTCCACATACTCTTGACAGATTTTTGGTACAGGGTACAGGGTGCAGGGTACAGGTTTCAGGGTGCAGGGTGCAGGGTGCAGGGTGCAGGGTGCAGGGTACAGGGTACAGGGCTCAGGGTACAGGGTGCAGGGTAGGCGCGGCTCGCTTGAAAGCTTGATCGTGCCGGTAATACGGCACCATGGCTGCTGCGAGCGAGGGGTGGGTCACACGACGAATGTTCAGGCCGCAGCCAGCGCGGATCGCTCGCCAGGACGATGTTTCAAGCTAACGGAACCGTCCGGCCCGAACACGAAATCATATTCGCTACTGCAAGGACCGCATAGCCAAAAATGCTCCAGTCGCGCTTCGTCGCCGTTGCCGTGAATCATCCTCACAACTCGCCCGTCGCGCAGGTAGTGCAGCTCTTTCCTGCAATCGGAGTTGTAGCAGACGTTGATCATAAACCCGCGGTATGTGATTTCAGTCGGGGCGAGGCAGAGCCCCCGAGAACAGAGACGACGCTAGCCGCCATCGATCAGGAGTATCCATCCCACCTTCGAGATACGACGTTCGCCCGATAATAACCACTGCGTTAACGTCATACGGCGCCGTTGGCCATGTCGTTATTCAGGATAGCCGGTGATTTGGGGGCGATCGAATCAGCGCCGATGGCCAAGGGGTTGCATTTGGTCACCTGCCGCTCAACGTCCCTTTGCGGAAGGGTTCGGCTACCAGTTGCCATTCGTCCTCATAGGTAACGTAGCCGGGTTTATCGGTTTTGATTTTCTTCACGTAGATGCCGTTGCGTTCGAGGATGCAGACCATCTCCCACATGCGGGCGATGTGTTCGGTGGAATCAGTCTTGAACCAACAGATGCCGAGGGAACGCCGGCCGCGTCCGAAAGAAGTTGGCTTCTCCAGTTTCTCGCTGAACCACACTCGCAACTCTTGCAGTTCCGCGGCGTCGGGCCCGGTGATGGTTTGCCACTCAAGGGCCTGCGCTGCAGCTTGAAAGACACCTTGCTCGACCAGGCTGTCCTCATCCTTGCGACCGACAACGAATCGAATATATTCGCGTTTTTCGAGTGGATCGTGACGCTCTAAGATGAAGCGTTCATCCTCTGTCTCAACGAAGGCAAGCCTTCCGGGGATGAGCAGAGGACGGTCCCCATGCCTCGTCCGACGACCTGTTCGAGAGCCTCTACGATCTGGATTTCGTGCTGATCGAGTGCGGGATCTTCAGAAATAGCAAAGACGATGCTGGGAGAGTGCCGCTTCTGCAACTCAGCGGCGATGTTGTTGACGAAGAGTTTGCTGCTGGGAATGGAAACGCGGTATTTGGGATCGAAATCTTTGAAATGCGGGAGCAGGTGGGTGAACTTATGGCGCAGACGGGGGTTGGAGAGAAACTCCCGATAGCGATCGCGTTTGCTCCGAATTACAAACGCCGCGATCAGTGCCTGCTCGCTGTACACGGCAAGAGTTTACCGTGAAAGTTCCGCAAAGTCGGCAATACGGAACATTCAGGCTTTCCGCAAAGGACCCTGAGCATGCGTCCGCGGGTCTGGATGCATTCTTCTCTTGAATTCCCTACAGCGTGACCATCCGCACGCCGGTGATGGCGGGAACGCTGCGGAGTTCGCGGAGGACGGCGTCGTTGACTTCCCCATCGACCTGCACGACGGCGAGCGCGGAAGCAGGGCCTGCGTCATGGACATCGGAGCGGCCGAGGGCGAAATTCGCGATGTTGACCTGGTGCTCGCCGAGGATGGTGCCGATGCGGCCGATGACGCCGGGCACGTCCTTGTTGCGGATGGTGATGAGGGTGCCCTGGAGGGGCGCTTCGATGTCGATGCCGTCGAGATGCAACAGGCGCGGCGAGTCGCCGTGGAGGATGGCGCCGCTCGCGGAGATGCTGGCTTCGTTGGTATGCAGGGACAATTGCAGCACGCTGCCCGCTCCGCCGAAGGGTGCTTCTTTCTTCTCCTCGTGGAGGCGAATGCCGCGTTCGGCGGCGACGGAGGCAGCATTGATGCGGTTGACCTGTTCGAGGTGACCGAGAACGCCGGCGACGGCGCAGTTGCGGATCAGCTCGGTTTTTGTTTCGGCAAGGCGGCCGTGATAGGTGATCTGAATGCTGTCGATGCTGCCGCGGGGAATTTGCGCGAGGAAGGTGCCGAGGCGCTCGGCGAGCGTCATCCAGGGGGCCAGTTCCTGGTACTCCTCGTGGCTGAGCGAGGGAAGATTGACGGCGTTCTGGGCCACGCCGGATTTCAGATACTCGCGGACCTGCATTGCGATCTGAATGCCGACGGCTTCCTGGGCTTCGCCGGTGGAACCGGCGATGTGCGGGGTGAGGATCACGTTGTCGAGCGCGGTGAAGGGTGAATTCTTTGGAGGCTCTTCGTGAAAGACGTCGAGGGCTGCTCCTGCAACGTGGCCGGTTTTGAGGGCGGCGGCGAGATCGGCCTCGACGACCAGCTCGCCGCGTGCGCAGTTGATGATACGGACGCCTTTCTTCATGGTCGCGATCGTGGTGGCGTTGACGATGCCGTGGGTCTGGGGTGTGAGGCCAACGTGGAGCGTGAGGTAGTCGGAGAGGGCGAAGAGTTCTTCGGCGGAGACCAGGCGGATGGCGTTTTCGCGGGCGATGGAAGCGGAGACGAAAGGGTCATGACCGAGCAGTTCCATGCCGAAGTTGCGAGCGCGACGCGCGACCTCGAGGCCGATGCGGCCAAGGCCGAGGATGCCGAGCTTTTTGCCACGGAGTTCGGAGCCCTGGAGGGATTTTTTCTCCCACTTGCCGGCGTGCATTGTTGAATCGGCGCGGGGAAGCTGGCGGGCGAGCGCGATCATGAGGCCGAGAGCGAGCTCGGCGACGGCGATGGCATTGGCGCCAGGGGTGTTCATGACGACGATGCCGCGGCGGGTGGCGGCTTCCGCATCGATGTTGTCCACGCCGACGCCGGCGCGTCCGATGACCCGGAGGTTGGGGGCAGCGGCCATGAGTGCGTCATCCACCTGCACGGCCGAGCGGACGACCAGAGCGTCGGCGTTTGCGACCGCTTCCGGGAGATTTTTAACCTGATCGTGCGAGAGGACTTCCCATCCGGCTTCGGACTGGAACACAGCCAGCGTCGCCGGAGAGACTTTTTCCGCGAGGACGACTTTCATTTTTCCCTTTCGTGTGGTGTGCAGCGAAATAAGGGCTGCGGCTCAGGCGTGAACCATCTCCGGCTCACCGGCTTTGACGCGCGCGGCTTGTCCGGATCGTTCAGCGTAAACCTGCTGCGCGGCAGCGAGCGAGTGGCCGAAGGCGAAGCCCGGCAGGTTGAGCGATGTGGCAGCGATCTGTTCGAGCGCAGCGATGATGGCAATGGTGTCCATGTAATCGAAGAGGCCGATGTGGGCGATGCGGAAGATTTTTCCTTTCATCTCGCCCTGGCCGTTGGTGACGATGGCGGCGAAGCGGCGCTTGAGTTCTTTGACGATGAGGCCGGAGTCGACGCCCTCCGGGGGCAGCACCGAGGTGGCGGCAGCCGACGGCGCGGTGGGAGCAAACAGCGAGAGGCCGAGGGCCTTGACTGCGGCGCGGGTCATGGCGGCGCAGGTTTCGGCGTTGTCGATGAGGGCATCGCGGCCGGCGGCGAGATCGCCTCCGCCCTGAGCGGCAATGTAATCGAGGGCGGCGCCGAGCGCGGCGATGAGAGCCACAGCGGGCGTGTAGGATGACTCGCCCTTTTGGGCGTTCTTGCGTTCTTTGCGGAGATCGAAATAGTAGCGCGGGTTCTTCGCGGTCTCGGCGGCCTTCCAGGCGCGGTCACTGAGGCTGAGATAGGCGAGGCCTGGGGGAATCATGACGGCCTTCTGCGAACCGCCGATGATGACGTCGACGCCCCAGCCATCCACGTCGAAGTGGGTGGTGCCGAGGCCGGTGATGGCGTCGACGATGAGGAGAGTCTCGCTGGCTGAACTTCTGAGCAAAGTGGCGATGGATTGAATGTCGTGACGAACGCCCGTCGAGGATTCGGTCGCCTGGACGTAGACGGCGCGGGTATCGGGGCGGAGAGCTTTCTTCACTTCATCGAGTGAAAACGTGTCGCCATAGGGAGCGCTCACCAGATCGACCTGGCAGCCAAAGGCCTTCGCGAGCGATTCCCAGCGCTCGCCGAATTTTCCGGCGGAGAGCACGAGAACGCGGTCGCCGGGAGAAGTGAGGTTGGAGACGGAAGCTTCCATGGCGCCGGTGCCCGAGGAGGCGAGGAGCAGGACATCGTTCTTCGTGCCGACAAAGACTTTCAGTTGGGCCAGCACACGTTCGTAGAGCGCCCGAAATTCGGGCGTGCGGTGATGAATATCCGCAGCGGCCATGGCAAATTGCGCAGCAGGCAGCAAAGGGGTCGGGCCGGGCGTGAAGAGGCGGGTCTTGCGAATCATGATGATGGGTTCCTCTCTACCATTTTAGACCGTGGGGATGGTTCCGCTACCTGTTGCGCTACCTATAATGAGAGGGTTCAGATAACCAGGTTCGGATAACCAGGTTCAGATAACCAGGTTCAGAAAACCAGGGAGAGCAGCGATGGATGTGGTAAAGCAAATCGATCACGACATGGTCGCGGCCATGAAGGCTCACGATGCGGAGCGCACGGGAACGTTGCGTATGGCGAAGGCGGCTCTGAAGAACAAGGAGATCGAGAAGCGGTCGGCGCTGACGGATGCCGAAGCCCACCAGGTGTTCAACACGATGATCAACCAGCGGCACGACTCGATCGAACAGTTCACGAAAGGCAATCGGCCTGAACTGGCGGCGAAGGAAGCCCGGGAGATTGTGATTATCGAGAGCTATCTTCCTAAATCGCTGGGCGATGAGGATCTGAAGAAAGTTGTTGAGGAAGCACTGGCGGGTGGAAGCTACGGGCCCAGAGATATGGGTCCGGCAATGAAGGCCGTTCAGGCGCGGATTCAACAGGCGGGCGTTCGAGCGGATGGGCGGAAGCTGAGCGAGTTGGTGAAGGCGAGGCTGACGCAAGAGTAAGCGTCAGGCAATGGCTCGAACGGGAGATCGGGCAGGGACATCTTTCACGGTATCGTCGCCCACCAATTCGCTGGCAAGGGGAAGGAAGACGCGAAAGCAGGTGCAGGCCCCGTTGCGGTGGTGGAGGCTGCGGAAGCCGATGGTTCCTTCATATTTCTGAACGATGCCCTTGCTGATCCAGAGGCCGAGGCCGGTGCCTTTGGCGGATTTTGTCGTGAAAAACGGCTGAAAAAGCCGCCGCGCGTCTTCGCGCCGAATCCCGCTCCCGGTATCGATCACGGAAATTGCGATGCCGCGGCGCTGTGTTTCCAGCTCGCTGGCCTCGGCAACCCGCAGCCGGAGAGTGCCGCCGGAAGACATCGCCTGGATCGCGTTGGCGATGAGGTTGAGGAATACCTGCCGCAGTTCCCCTGGAAATCCGCGCACCGTCCCGAGCGAGGAGTACTTTTTCTGCAGGATGATTCGATTGGCGAGGATCGGACGCTGCTGCAGTTCGACTACGTTATCAAGCAAATCGGAAACGGAGACGGCGATGGGTTCTTTGGAGTCGCGATAGAAGCTGAGCGTCTGACGGGTGATGTGCGCTGCGCGTTGCAACTCCTGCTCAGCGAGTTCGGCGTAGTAACGAGCCTCGTGATCGAGGGAGGGATGGTTGCGCAACAAGTAAAAGGCGTTGGTGATGGCTTCGAGCGGATTATTGATTTCGTGGGCGATGATCCCGGCCACCCGGCCCATCGCCGCGAGCTTTTCGGCCTGGCGTAAAGCCTCCTCGGCCTGCATTTGCGATGTGATATCGCGCTGGATTTCGAGGATGGCGTCGCCTTCGCGATTGACGACTTTGCGCGTGGCAACCACGATCTCCCGTCCATCCCGTGCGCGCTGGACCAGGTCTCCCTGCCAGGATCGTTTGGATTGGAGAGAGCCCTCCATCTCTTCTTTGGACACAGGGAAAACGGTGCGCAGGAGCTGGTGGAGATTGCGTCCAATCACCTCGTCGCGGCGCCAACCGTAGAGGGTTTCCGCTCCGGCGTTCCAGAAGCGGATGCCTCCATGCAAATCGCGAACGATAATCGCTTCCGTCGCGAGTTCGAGAAGTTCCGCGCCCTCCCGATTATGGTCCGCGTTCCGCAGCAAATCGTGCGTGGGGTCGCCGCCCCGTTGTTCCAGTTCCGCGCTCAGGCGGCGGAGGAGGCTGTTCTTTTTGTGCAACTCGACAACGATGCCGATTTTTGCGCGCAGAGCCTCTGGGAGGACGGGGGTAGAAATGTAATCGACGCCGCCGCGCCGGTAGCCTTCGATCTTTTCTGCATCGGTGAGTAGAGTTCCTGACACGAAAATGACAGGCGTTTTTCCAAATCGCGGATGGTCCCGGAGCCTGTCCGTGTGTTCAAAGCCAACGCTCCCCGGCATGCTTAGATCGATCAGGACGACGGCGATATTCTTCTTGAGGAGCGCGTCCAGCGCCTCTTCGGAAGTCGAGGCCCTGATGAGATTCTCTCCGATCCCGGCCAGCATTCCCTCGTAAGAGAGCAGCCTTGCGGGTTGATCATCCACGATCAGGATGTCGACTTTGTCATCAGCCATCTTGAATGACTCCGGGCTCGGGCGAACTTGTGTCTTACCGGGTGTTGCGCCTGGTTTGCAAGTCAGGGTGACCGCCGCCAAAGGGCTCCTCCCGGCGAATGACATGGAATTCCGCTCGCGAACCCCGGCGACCCCCTGGCAGCTTCATGGGTTTTCCTGAGGGAGCCTTTTAGTGATGCGGCCTACCTCGAAAAAAGTTGCCCGGGTTACGTCAGAAATATAGAGGGGAAGGTCCGCCCTGCTCAAGTCAGCCTTGAATGATAGAAATAGAGGCGATGAAAAACGTGAACAGACGAGACTTTCTGTGGGGCGCTTTGGTGGCCCCGGTGGCCGCCAAAGCCTGGGCGTTACGGGCAGGAGAGGAAGCGAAACGCCGACTCCTGTTCGTTGGTACACAGACCGGGACCGGCAGCCAGGGGATCTACGCTTACCGATGGGAGCCGCTGACCGGCGAGCTTCAGTCCGCCGGGCTGGCAGCGGAGAGCGACAACCCGACCTTTCTGGCGATTGACCCGGAGGCAAAGTATCTTTACGCGGCCAACGAGATCGCTCATTTCGAGTCCCAGGCCAGCGGCGCGGTGAGCGCCTTCGCGATCGATCAGGCGGCCGGGAAGCTGAGGCCGATTAATAAGGTCCTGTCACTGGGCCCCGGGACGTGTCATGTAGCCGTCGACCGGCTGGGACGCGCCGCCTTCTGCGCCAACTACGACGGGGGAAGCGCGACCTCGTTCGTGTTGAATTACAACGGCCAGATCAGCGATCCGGTGTCGCATTTTCAATACCAGGGGCATGGGACGAATGCGAAGCGGCAGGACGCGCCTCACGCGCACCGGGTCACGGTATCGCCGGACAATCGATTCCTGCTGGTGAACGATCTGGGGCTGGACTGCATCCACATCTATCGCCTGGACGACGCCACAGCGAAGCTGAGGCCGAACGACCCGCCGCAGTGGAATGCGGCGCCTGGATCGGGGCCGCGAGCCCTGCGGTTCCATCCCAACGGACGGTTTGCGTACTGCGTGCACGAGCTGATATCGCAGATCGAAGTGCTGCATTGGGAGGCGCAAAAGGGCACGCTCGCATCGGTGCAGAAGATCAGTCTGCTCCCCGACGATTATCACGGCGAGACACGCGGGGACGATGTCGTGATCACCCGCGACGGACGTTTCGCCTACGCGGCCAACCGGGACTACGACTGCCTGGTGAGTTTTTCCGTCGATCCGAAGAACGGCCAACTGACCTTGCTGGCGCGCAGCTCCTGTGGCGGAAAGACGCCGCGGCATCTGGCGCTCGATCCGACGGAGCGGTGGGTGCTGGTTGCGAATCAGGAATCGGACACGATCGCGGTCTTTGCCAGGGACGGGAAGAGTGGAAAGCTGGCGGAGACGGGGAAGAATTTTCCTCTCACGAAGCCCCAATGCCTGGTTTTCGCTTAAGCGATCATCGATTCTTTCGCTTGAGCGATCAGTGATGTCTTCGCATGAGGGATTATCGATCGGCTTTGGAAGCGATCACTGCGTCGAGGTCGGCGATTTGATGGCGCAGGGTGCTGAGATCGCCGGGGGAGAGCGGCCGGTCGGACTTCAGCATGAATTCAATTCCGGAAGCGATCTCGCTGCCCAGCGGCATTCCAAAGACGCCGAGAACGCCGGAGAGCTTGTGGGCAGCTTCGAAGCCCTCGGTGCGGGCTTCCGTATCGTCCGGATTGTGGGAGAGGCGATCGCAGGAGGAATGGAGCAGGTTGATCCGTTCCAGAACCGTCGGCCGGCTGATGTGCCAGACTTCGGTCAGCCGCGCTGCAATCTTCGCGGCTGCGTCGTCGCTCATATCTCCTGCCAGCCCAGGGTTGCCGCGATCTCCTGAGCCAGCACGAGCGGATCGAAGGGCTTGAACATCACTTTGACGACGCCGAGGTCGGAGAAGCGCTTCTGGTCGGCGGCCTGCACTTTGGCGGTGAGAAGGATGACGGGAATATGAGCGGTTTCGGGCAGCGACCGGAGCTCGCGGAAGGTGGTGGGACCGTCCATACCGGGCATCATCACGTCGAGCAGGATGGCATCGGGGTGACTCTCGCGCGCCTTCAGGATGCCGGCGGCGCCCGATCCGGCGACCAGCACATCCCAGCCGGCTACGGTTTCCAGGCTGAGCGCGGCGACCTCGCGAATATCCTCCTCGTCGTCGATGATCAGAACGCGTCGTGACATGCACTCACCCCAAATCCCTGCCTGTATCGGTTAACCGAATTTCTGTTCGAATTGGTTTTGCGTGGCCTCTTCCGCTAACGAAGAGAGAGAAGCGCGTTCGGGCAGGTAGAAGCGGAAGATTGCGCCGCGGGACCCGTTCTGCTCGGCCCAGATGCGGCCGCCATGCTGATGGACGATGGTGCGGCAGATGGCGAGACCGAGGCCGGTGCCGCCCTTCTGGCGAGAATCCGACGCGTCCACTTGCTGGAAGCGGTCGAAGATGGTTTCCAGCTTGTCGGCGGGAACGCCGCGGCCCTCATCGATCACGCTGATGGTTACGCCGTCGGTGGCGTGGACAATGACGATGCGCACGGTGGAGCGCGGAGGCGAGAATTTGATGGCGTTGCTGAGGAGGTTGGTCATCACCTGCAGGAGGCGATCCGAATCCGCCTCGATGTAGACCGAGGTTGGATCGCTGGCGAGATAGAGGTCTTCGGCTTCCGCCATCGGCTGCATAGTTTCCATCGCCTGGCGCACCAGTTCGTCGAGGGCGATGCGGCGGAAGGCGAGTGGCGCCCGGCCGGAAGTCATCCTCTCGAGATCGAGAATGTCGTTGATGAGGCGGACGAGCCGGTCGGAATTGGCCACCGCGATGCGCAGCAGGCTGGTGGCTTTCTCGCTCACCTCGCCCAACAGGCCCGCGGAGAGCAGGCCGAGCGCCCCGCGAATTGAAGTCAGCGGCGTACGGAGCTCATGGCTGACGGTGGAGATGAACTCGTCCTTCATGTGGTCGAGGGCATACCGCTGGCTGATATCGCGGAAGCTGAGAACACTGCCAACCGGTTCTCCTTCTTCGACCATCGGCATCAGCGAGAACTCGACAGGAAAGCTGCGGGCGCCTCCGCGGAAATAGACATCCTGCCCGGAGGCGCCTTCCGCGGCCTGGAAAGCCCGGCGTGTGAGGCAGGTGGCATCGCAGCCGGAGCTGGGCGGATGCAGCAGGTCGTGCACTTTGCAGCCGATGAGCTCGGACTCGGTGCGTTCCATCATGCGCGCGGCGGCGGGATTGGCAAAGGCGATGCGGTTGGCTGAATCGACCCCGATGATGCCGTCGGCGACGGAATTCAGAATGACGGCCTTCTGCCGATCGAGCTGGCGGACGCGCGCCTCCTGCCCGGCCCGCGCCATGAACTGGCCGACCGAGTTGCAAACCGTTTCGACGGTCGCCATCAGGTCGGGGTCTTCGCGCATGAACTGGCGGGAAAAGCATTCCACGACTGCGATGACCTGATTGCCGACGCGGATAGGAACGGCCCACGACGAGATGTAGCCGTTCATACGGGCGGCGGTGCGGCGCAGAAAGGCGGGATGCTGCCGGACGTCGGAGATCCAGCAGGGCTTGCCCAGCGACCACACCATCCCCGGCAACCCCTGGCCCCGGGCGAGAACCATGGCCTGGGTTTCGGTGAGGAATTCCTCGCTGGAGCGTCCCCGGGCGCACCAGCAGATGCGCGGGCGGATGGAATGATGCGCCTCGTCCACGGTCCAGAGCGCAGCGAACTCGCACGAGAAGGTTCCGCAGAGAGCTTCCAGCACCCGGGTGAGCCCCTCGTCAATGGAGGTGGTTTCGGCAATGATCTGGCTGACGACCAGCTGAATACGC
>Ga0302319_10024543_pt1 | contig 10714 bp, 9 predicted proteins | sample Bog_T0_2_FD_203319 | JGI IMG/M metagenome (GOLD analysis project Ga0302319, IMG submission 203319) | Peat permafrost microbial communities from Stordalen Mire near Abisko, Sweden - Bog_T0_2 | ecosystem: Environmental > Terrestrial > Soil > Wetlands > Peat | place: Sweden: Abisko, Stordalen Mire... | reverse complement strand
CATCTGGCAGGTCGATTCGGGCAAACTTCCCGGCAAGGCGCAGAACACGCCGTTCGACGGCCGAGCGCTGGAGGGTGTCGTGCTGGGAACCTGGAAGCGCGGCAAGCGGGTGTTCGGCTGAACATCAAGGCTGTTACGGCGTCGTTTGATGTTTCCGGGAACGCTCGACAGCCGGGCAGGAAGTCCTGTGACGGGCTCGCCGCCCTTGCGGCGCAGGCGATCAGAAGCGGGGTTTACACGGCACCGCAACGGGTTGGACTGACTCCGATTCCGACGCAGAGGCCGCAGAGCGGTGCGCAGAGGCCTCAGAGAAGGCCCATGCGCCAAACCCATCGGGCGCCAAGACTCTGCAGCCTCCCGCACCGCTCTGCGGCCTCTGCGTCGGAACGCCTGCTTTCCTCGCTGGCCAGATCGCTGCAGACAGCACAGCATATGGTGGCCAACAGACAAATTGAATGTCCTCTCACCTCTGCAAATGACAGGAAAACTCCAATGAACCCCGACGATTTTGAACTTCGTTCGATTTTCAGACTCTGACATTTCGGGAGCATCGCCCATGGCCCGCCTGACCTTTCCGATTGCCCTGATTGCCAGCCTGGGCGGCTGTGCGGCGCCGGCTGTCCCGGGCTGCGCGCCTGGATTCGGAAAGCCCGTTGCAGTCTTCACGCTGTTCCTGGGCAAGGCGATACCGGGACGGGAAGATCTGACGGACAAGGAGTGGCAGGCATTTCTCGCCTCCACCGTCACCGCTGATCTGCCGGCTGGCTACACGGTGTTCGATGCGAATGGCGGATGGATGGACCCGGTGGGCCATAAAACCATCAGCGAGGGCACCAAGGTGCTGCTGGTGGCGCTGCCCGAGGGACCCGAAAATCTGGCCGCGATCAACCGTATTCGGACCGCCTACCAGGCCCGTTTCAAGCAGCAGCTCGTGGGCATGACGGTCGAACGCGCCTGCGGCACATTCTAACCCCAAGTGGCCAGGCGCGCCGTGGTCGGGCTGCAATAAGACAGGCTCTTATCGCCTGGACTGCTGGCGCCGTCGCAGCCGCTGCCAGGTCGGGTTTTAATGGCGAACGAGTGTGCAACTCACGCCGTTAAATTGATTTTCCCCGACGATTTCGGCGCCAACAAATAATGCGATAATACCAGTCGCCCTCAGGACTGATAATAAGAGCCATAAAAAAGGGCGCCCGAAGGCGCCCCAGTTTCCGTCACGACAGCCAACTCTACTTGATGATGATTTCGACGCGCCGGTTCTGCGGCTCGCGAACGCCCGGGCCGGTCGGGACCAGCGGATGGGTCTCACCAAAGCCCTGGATCGTGATGGCGGTCTTCGGCACGCCGTCCTTGACCAGTTCAGCCGCCACAGCCTGGGCACGACGCACCGACAGACCCTGGTTGTATTTCGGCGTGCCGGAGGTGTCGGTGTAGCCGTTCACCTCAAGCCTTGTGTACTGCACCTTGGTCGAATTCGCCGCCGCTTCGGAAACGATCTGGCGGGCGCGATCCGTCAGGTTGGCCTTGTCCCAGTCGAAGAACACGAGGTAGGAGCGCGAAACCGGAGACGGCGGAACCGCGCCGGCGGGCGGAGCCGACGGCAGCGGCGCAGGCGCCGCACCGAACGCGTAGCGGAACCCAATCAGGATCGTGTGGTTGAAGTCGTTGTTGAGCTTGAAATTCGCTGACGTCGTTCCGCCCGGCACAGCGGTCGCCACGCCGGCGTAGTCGCGATCACCGACCAGCCCCATGAAGCGGTAATCAGCCGTCAAAGCCAGGCCAGGTGCATTCGGAACTGGGAAAGCCGCACCGATAATGCCCTGATAAGCGAACTTGCCCTCGGTGTCGGTATTGGCACGCGCGAGGAAACCGGGCACGCCGACACGCAGATTGCGCTCCTGAGCCCACATGTATCCGGCGCCAACGCCGACATACGGTTGGACGTAGGGAACTACACCGACAAAGTCGTACAGAACATTGGCCATCACGCCGAATTTCTGTTCCTGACCGCCTGTGCTGACCGTACCGGATGAACCGTTATAGGTGTTGTACCGGTAGTCACCCTCGATTTCAGCGCGCAACCCATTGCCAAGGCCATAACCCAGATCAATCGCAACGGCCGGACCAACCCGGGTCTGGAGTGCCGCTGAGCCACCGCGTCCGGGCACCGGCGTCGAGATCTTCGCGTCCTCGTCCTGCATGATGTTCACGCCGGCGCCACCACCGACATACAGACCGGTAATCGGCTGAGCGTTCGCAGCGAGCGGCAGCCCCAGTATCGTGGCCGCCACCAAGGCATTGCGGAAGTTCATTTAAGCTCTCCTCAGATTTTACGACCGGAGCGAGACAGGTCCGAAAAAAGTGTCTGCCGGCCTGCTTTTTCGCTGACCTAACAATAGCGACCCAGACGGCCGATAGCGAGGGGGCGGGGCATCGATCAAGCCACACTGTTGCGGCAAAGCCACAGACCTGAGCGCGACAGCCACAACCATAGGACGGCGGAAGAGAGCAGGAGTCGAACCTGCCCGGGACCGCTTGGCAGCCCCAACCGGGTTTGAAGTCCGGCCGGCCCACCGGGGCCGCTTCTCCTCCGTCGGGCAGTATCCCCGCGTTAAACCAACTGGGCAATGAAGGCCGCTTCGTCCTCCGCCTCAACGCACCGGCAATCCAGGATCAGTTGCCCACGTGAGACCCGGCCGATCACCGGACGTGGCAGCGCGCGAAGAAATTTAGCGATATCTTCCAGTCCCTTGCCGCCAATGGTCACTGCCACCGACGGCAGCAAATCGACCGGCAATGCACCCGACCCGATCTGGCTGCGACAACCCTCGATAGCGATATCGCGGTCCGGCAACCGCGACGCGACCGCCACCCGAATTCGTTCCGCCGTCGCTCGGATATCAGCCTCCGGACGCGTCAGCAGACGCAGCACAGGCACGCGTTGGGCCAGACGATCCGGGTCGAGATACAGCCGAAGCACGACCTCCAGCGCCGCGAGACGCCCCTTGTCGAGCCGCAACGCTCGCTTGAGGGGATTGCGGTTGATCAACGAAATCACACGCTTGTTACCCACGATCAGACCGGCTTGCGGACCGCCCAGCAGCTTGTCGCCCGAGAACGTAACGACATCGGCGCCGGCGCGTAATGATTCGCCCGGTGTCGGTTCGTGCGGCAGACCCCATCGTTCGAGATTGACCAGGCTGCCGCTACCGAGATCCTCGATCAGCGGAATGCCGGCGTTGCGCGCGATGCCACTCAGGATGTCGGCGGGAACCATCGCGGTGAAGCCGACGATGGCATAGTTGGCCTGGTGCACCCGCATGAGCGCGCCGGTCACCGGACCGATTGCATCGACATAGTCACGCGCGTGCGTCCGGTTGGTGGTGCCGACTTCCCTCAGCAAAGCACCCGATCGGCTCATAATGTCAGGCACGCGAAAGGCGCCGCCGATCTCGATCAGTTCGCCGCGCGACACCGGCACTTCCTTGCCCAGCGCCAGTGTGTTGAGCACCAGCATCACCGCGGCCGCGTTGTTGTTGACCACCGTCGCGGCCTCGGCGCCGGTCAGTTCGCACAGCAAACCGCTGATGTGGTCGTCACGCTCGCCGCGCCGGCCCGTCGCCAGATCGAATTCCAGGGTGGTGGCACTGCGCAGCGCCTCCGCCGCCGCATCAGCCGCTTCAGGGGGTATCGGCGACCGTCCGAGATTGGTGTGAAGGACCGTCCCCGTCATGTTGAAAACCGGCCGCTGGGAGCGGGCGAATTTCATCGCCAGATGATCGGCTGCCTCGTCGATTACGTCCGCATGGGCGCCACCAAACGTGCGCGCCGCGCGCCGCGCGGCAAGCACATCGCGCAGCTCGGCCGTGACCGCGGTGCGGCCGAAGCGGGTCAGCAGCACCACGGTTTCGGGGGCCCGCAGGAGCGAGTCGACGGACGGCAGCGGGCTGACATTTTCGACCATGGCAACCGCATCGTATGCTGGCTGCTCAGGGGAGCCCAAGGGGGGGCATAGAGCGGACCATGGACATTCCCACGCTGACCACAGAGCGGCTTGTGCTGCGCGGCTTCCGGGCCAGCGACTGGGACGCCTGTGCCGCGATGAACGCCGATCCCGCGGTCCGCCGGTGGCTGGGCGGCAACCTCCTGACCCGTGAGCAGGCATGGGAGCAGATGGAACGGGCGCTGGGACAATGGGAGCTGCGTGGCTACGGTGTTTTCGTTGCCGAACTGGATGGGCGTTGCGCCGGGCGCGTCGGAATCCTGCATCCAGCCGATTGGCCGGAACCGGAACTGGCGTGGACCCTGGCGTCGCCGTTCTGGGGCCGTGGGCTCGCAACCGAAGCAGCGGCCGAGGTGCGCCGGTGGGCGTTCGCCACGCTCCGCCGGGATCGTCTTGTCAGCTACATCCTGCCGGAGAATGTCCGCTCACAACGTGTGGCAGAAAAACTGGGCGCCGTACGCGATGGTCAAATCACCTTGCGCGGCTTCGTGTCGGACGTCTGGGTTCACCCCGCACCAGGCCACGGCGTGATGGCCTAAGCGACGGGTGGCATCGCTTCACCGATGCCACCCGGTCAAGCGTCAGATCAGGAGTGCTGCCGCCGCAGGAAGGCCGGAATCTCGATCCCGGTTTCGTCACCTGCCGGAGTCTGCCGCACTGATACGGGCGTCGTTTGTGGCTGATACTCGGCCATCTCCGGCTCCCGCCTGACCATCGGTGGCGCGGCCGGCGCCGCAGGCTGCAACGCCCGCCGCCGCAGCGCGCCCGTCATCGCATTGAACAGGCTCGGCCGCACGGGCTCAGGCCCCGGCGGCGGAACATAGCCGGGCATAGCGGTCGGGCGCTGCTGCGATTCGGCAAACAGACTGGCCTTGGCGGCCAGATGCGCGACGGGCAACTGCTGCGTTTGCAGGACCGGCCTCTGCTGCACCACAGGCTGCGACACCTGGGCTTCCATCATCGGGCTGGCCTCGGCCAGCGGCGATACCTGCCGCAAGGGCGATGACGCCGTCGGCTGCACCGCATTCTGCATGAACGGCGCGGGCGCCACGGCGACCGGGGCCCCGTTCCGGACGATGATCGGCTGCGGTGCGGGGGCCGCGCCACCGCCAACGGCAACCAGCTTCGGGCGCGGCTGTTCGGCGTTCTTGTGCGAGTCGATGCCGGTCGCGACCACCGAAACCCTGATCCGGCCGGCCAGCGTTTCGTCCACCGCCGAACCGAAGATCACATTGGCTTCCTCGTCCACTTCCTCGCGGATGCGGTTCGCAGCCTGATCGACTTCGAACAGCGTCAGGTCTTCACCGCCGGTGATGTTGATCAGCAGCCCGCGCGCCCCGGACATGCTGGTATCTTCCAGCAGCGGGTTGTTGATCGCTGCTTCGGCGGCACGGATGGCGCGATTCTCGCCCTCGGCTTCGCCGGTGCCCATCATGGCCTTGCCCATTTCCGCCATCACCGTGCGGATATCGGCAAAGTCCAGATTGACCAGACCATGCACCATCATCAGGTCCGTGACGCCACGAACACCCATATACAAAACCTGGTCAGCCATCTTGAACGCATCACGCCAGGTGGTCCGTTCGTTAGCCATTCGGAACAGATTCTGATTGGGGATCACAATCAGCGTGTCGACGTACTGCTGCAGTTCCTCGATGCCCTGGTCGGCCGAGCGGGCGCGGCGCTGACCCTCGAAGCCGAACGGCTTGGTGACCACGCCGACGGTCAGAATGTTTCGTTCGCGTGCCATCCGGGCGATGACCGGCGCGGCTCCGGTGCCCGTGCCGCCACCCATGCCGGCGGTGATGAACACCATGTGAGCGCCGTCGAGATGACGGTACAGTTCGTCAGCCGCCTCCTCCGCGGCAGCCTTGCCGATCTCAGGCTTCGCCCCCGCGCCGAGACCCTGCGTGATGTGCGGGCCAAGCTGGATGCGGCGATCGGCACGACTGTGCATCAACTGCTGGGCGTCGGTGTTCGCAACCACGAACTCCACACCCTGGAGGTTGGCGGCGATCATGTTGTCGACAGCATTGGTGCCGCCGCCGCCGACTCCTATGACGGTGATGCGCGGTGAAAAGTCAGTGTGGGTCATGCTCGGGATTGTCAGGTTCAGGGTCATTTCGCTCTCTCCCCCGGGTTTCACGGGACGGCTACTGGTTAATTCTTACGACGAACCGCTCGATTCGCGCGAGTTTAGACACGTTCTTTCAAGAAATTGACGAGCCGGCGGAACAGACCGACTCTGGGTTCGCCATCCAGGCTGATGTCCTGAAAGGCTCTTCCATCGCCGGCTGCCCACAGCAGCAGTCCGGCGGCGGTAGAAAAAGCCGGGCCCGAGGCCAGTTCCGGCAGGCCGCGCAGTGCCGCCGGTCGGCCAAGACGCACCTGCCGGCTGAGCATACGAGCGGCCATTTCGCGAACGCCGGGAAGCTGGCAGGCACCCCCGGTGAGAACGACGCGGTTGCCGGTCGCGCGTCCCAGTCCGGACTGATCGAGACGGTCCTTGATGTATTCGAAGGTTTCTTCGATACGCGGGCGAATTATGTTCACCACCATGCTGCGCGGCACTTTCGCCAGTTGGTGGTCTTCCTCCCCGACCAGCGGCACCGGCAGCAACTCCCGCTCATCGTCTGGACTCGATTCCACATTGCCGAACAACGTCTTCAGTCGTTCCGCGTGCACCAGCGTCGTGGACAGCCCGATCGCCAGGTCCTTGGTGACATGCAGCCCGCCAATCGCAAGTTGCGCGGTGTGCATCATCTGCTTGTCGGCGTAGACCGCCATGCTGGTCGTGCCACCGCCCATGTCGATGATCGTCGCACCGAGTTCCCGTTCCTCCGGCACCAGACTGGACAATCCGGCAGCCATCGGCGCCGAGACCAGATCCTCGATCTCCAGGTCGCAACGGCCGATGCAGGATTCCAAAGTGCGCAGTGATGTCGCGGCGGCATCGATGACATGCAGCCGGGCATTCAGCGTGGAGCAGAAAAGCCCGCGCGGCTCGATCACATGTTCGGTCGCATCGACCGCAAAATTCAGCGGCAGCACGTGGATCGGTTCCCGTCCATCGATCTCGGATCGGCCGCGACCTTCATTCAATACGCCACGGATATCATTTTCCGTGACGGCGCGGCCACCGACCGGCCACTGCACATTGAACAGACGCGACTGGGGCTGGCCGCAGGTCAGGTTGACGGTGACCGAACGCAGCCTGGTGTCGGCCATGTCCTCGGCCTGCCCGACACAGGTGCGGATCGCTTTCTCGGCGGCCTCGAGATCGGTGATGTCGCCGCCGCTCAGGCCCCGGCCCTTTTGCCACCCGAAACCAAGCACCCGCAGCGTGCCATCGCTTTCCACCCGGCCGATCAGGCAGGCGATCTTGGTGGTGCCGATGTCGACCACGCCGAACGGGCCGGAACGATGATGCCGCGGCGGGTCCGTATCCGGCGGTCCGGTATCGGCGGGCGGAAGCACGCGACGAGGATTGTCTGCCATCCGTTCGTGCTCCTACGTGGGTTTCTTCGCGATCACGGGAACCGTGGGCGCGTTGGATGCTGGCGGCACAGGCGGGACGATGGCGGTGTCCTTCGCGTCGGGCTTCGGACGGAACACGAGGCGGTCGGGCAGGCGCAGGTCGATCGCAGCCAACGGACGATCCAGCACCGCATGATCCTGCTGAAGCTGGATCAGCTTATCCAGCGCGACCGCTTCATGCCCTTCCGGCAGCATCACGTCGGTGCCGTTGACCATCCGCAGATTCCACCGGCGTTCACCAACCCGGACACTGGCAGCCACTTTTTCCTCCAGCGCCGGCCGTTCGTGCAGCGAATCGAGCAGCACCGCCGCGGCACCGGGGGCACCAAGCCCCACGATCAGCGGCAAGAACCGGAACTGGGCGACATCCTGATTCGTAACGACCTGTCCCGCGCGATCAACCAGAACGTATTTTCCCTGATTCTGCCAGATCGCATAGGGGCGCCGCTCCTGCAGGCTGACGACGACCGTGCCCGGCAGCCGGCGTTCCACCGTCGCATGTTCGACCCAGGGGATCGTTTCAACGCGCGTGCGGATGTCCTCCAGCGAAAATCCGAGTATGGGGTCGCCCTTGTTGACGCCGATAGCCGCTCGCAGCAGCGGTTCCGGCGTGTTGGCTCGCCCCTCGATCTCCACCTCGGTCACGCGCAGGCCGGACGCGGCGGTCAACACCCCGATCCGTTCGCGCATGTTGGTCAGCGTGCCGCTCGATCCGACGCGCGTGCCGGCGGCGTGAAAGACCGACAGCAGCGGCACGGCAACAACCGCTGCGGCCACGAGCCAGGCCGCCGGCCGCACCAGACGGCGCTGACGGCGCAGCGCGAGGCTCCACCAGGACGGGCGGTCCTTAACGGAATTTCGCGGCGAACGGGTTACGCGCGGCATGCGGCGTTCTCCACCATCCAGGCGCAGAGTTGCGCAAAGCTGATGCCACAATGCGCCGCCTGCTCCGGCAGCAGCGACGTCTGGGTCATGCCCGGCTGCGTGTTGATCTCCAGCAGCACAAGGCGGCCGGGTTCGCCGGCTGTGTCATCGTAACGAAAATCGCAGCGGGTGGCGCCGCGGCACCCCAGCGCCCGGTGCGCGGCAACGGCTGTGTCCATCGCGAGGGCATAGGCCGCCGGATGGATCTTCGCCGGAATGACGTGGTGCGACCCACCGTCAGCGTATTTCGACTCATAATCGTAAAAACACCCTGCAACCGCTCGGATTTCGGTCACCGCGAGGGCACGGTCGTCCAGCACGGCGACCGTCAGTTCCCGGCCCGGAATGTATTCTTCCACCAGCGCCGTCGGTCCGAATGTCCAGTTCCGGGCGATCTCCGCGCGCCGGTTGTCGCCGCCGCGAACCAGCGTCACACCAACGGACGATCCCTCGTTCACCGGCTTGACGACATAGGGCAGCGGCAGCGGATCAGCGGCTTCCAGCGCGTCGATCGACACCATGCGGCCGCCGGCGACCGGCAACCCCGCGGCAACGAACAGCGCTTTCGCCGCCTGCTTGTCCATCGCGAGGGCCGAAGCGCGGACACCGGAATGCGTATAGGGAATGCCAAGCCAGTCGAGCACGCCCTGGATCGCGCCGTCCTCACCGAAACGACCGTGCAACGCGTTGAACACCGCGTCAGGCTTCGGCGTCAGCCCGGCAATCACCGCCCCCAGATCCTGGCCGACATCGATCGCATCGGTCCTGAAACCGGATTCCCGCAGCGCGGCGATCACCTGAATGCCGCTGGCCAGGCTGACCTCGCGTTCGGCGGAAATGCCGCCGTACAGGACAACGACCCGGGTCATGACAGCACCACCGGCTTGCCGGCCGGGATGCCGATGCGACGGATCTCCCACTCCAGTGTGACCCCGGTCGCGGCCAGCACCCGGCGGCGGACTTCCTCGCCCAGCCCCTCGATATCGGCGGCGGTTGCGGTGCCGGTGTTGATCAGGAAATTGCAGTGCTTTTCCGACACCATCGCGCCGCCTCGGGTCAGGCCGCGACAGCCGGCGGCATCGATCAGTTCCCAGGCTTTCATGCCGTCCGGATTGCGGAACGTCGATCCACCGGTCCGCGCACGCACCGGCTGAGTGGCCTCCCGCGTTGCCTTGATCTCCGCCATCCGAGCGGCGATCAGTGCCGGGGCGCCTTGTATCGCGCGTAGATGGACACGTGTAACGACAGCGCCGGACGGCAATGCGGCGTGGCGATAGGCGAAGGCCAGTTGCGGACCGAGCAGCCGGCGCTGTTCACCCGTGCGCGTAACGATCTCCGCCCAGTCCAGAACACTCGCCAGATCGCCGCCGTACGCACCCGCATTCATCGCCACTGCGCCGCCGAGCGATCCGGGAATGCCGGACAGAAACTCCAGCCCGGTCAGCACGGCCGCCGCCGCATGTTCTGCAACCGTGACATCCAGCGCGGCGGCGCCGGCTGTTATGCCGTCCGCTTCAACGGTGATCGCCGAAAACCCACGCGCCAGACGGATCGTGACACCGGGCAGCCCGCCGTCCCGCACGATCAGGTTTGAACACGCACCGATCACGTGGATCGGCACTTCGTTCGGCAGCGCCCGCAGAAACAAGGCAAGATCATCGGCATCGGCAGGCCGCACCAGCGCCTCGGCCGTCCCGCCTGCTCGGAACCACGTGAAAGGCGCCAACGGTGCATCCGCCTGGATTCGTCCACGCAGCTTCGGCAACGTTTCGAAGAAGCCAGGAACACGTGCGGCGTTCATCATGTCGCCACCGCCCGCCGTCCGCTGCCGGTCTGCAGCGCCGCAAGATCCCCCGGCAGCGCCGCAGCCCATTGCGTGATCGATCCGGCTCCGAGACACACCACGAAGTCGCCCGGCCGAGCGATCGCATGCACCATTTCGGCAAGGCGTCCAGGGTTCGGCAAAGCGACAACACTGCGATGGCCGCGGGCCCGCAGGCCTTCCACCAAAGCGTCGCGCGTCACGCCGGGGATCGGCTGCTCACCCGCCGCGTAAACGTCGGCGACGATCACCGTGCCCGCGTCGTTCATGCAGGTGCAGAACTCGTTGAACAGCGATTGCAGCCGGGAGTAGCGATGCGGCTGCACCACTGCAACGACCCCCCGCGCGCCGGCCTGCCGAGCCGCTTTCAGGACTGCGGCGATCTCCACCGGGTGGTGCCCGTAATCGTCGATAACCGTGATGCCACC
>Ga0302319_10024542_pt1 | contig 10714 bp, 7 predicted proteins | sample Bog_T0_2_FD_203319 | JGI IMG/M metagenome (GOLD analysis project Ga0302319, IMG submission 203319) | Peat permafrost microbial communities from Stordalen Mire near Abisko, Sweden - Bog_T0_2 | ecosystem: Environmental > Terrestrial > Soil > Wetlands > Peat | place: Sweden: Abisko, Stordalen Mire... | reverse complement strand
TCGCTTCGCTCCGGTCGAGATGACAGCGTTCGTGGGCGAGATGGGGCTTGAGGATTTTGTGGGTTACGTGGGGGTGCGGAGGAGTAGGTAGGTTCCGGCTATGGCGAAGAGGAGGTCGGGGGACCAGGCGGCTAGCAGGGGTGGTAAGGAGTTTACGTCGCCGAGGTTTTCGAAGATGCCCGCGATGACCCAGTAAGAGATGGCTACGCCGATCGCTGTGCCGACTCCGGCGATGCCTCCTCGCTTGCCTGCGAAGAGGGAGAAGGGGATGGCGAGGATGGCGAGGACCAGCGTCATGAGTGGGTAGGCCAGCTTGCGATTGAGCTGGACGCGGAGACGCATCGTGTCGAAGCCGCTTTGCTTGAGGTCGCCGATGTAGGTGGCTAGCTCTTTGTAGGACATCTGCTCGGACTGGCGATCTTCTTTTTTGAAGTAGCTGGGCTGTTCGTGGATTTCGGGAAAAGTGGCGAGGGTGAAGGGGTCGTAGCCGACTGTGGCTTCGCCTTGGAAGGTGCGCTGCCAGCCGTCTTCGAAGACCCAGCGGTTGAGCGTGTCGTCCCAGCGGGCGCTTTGGGCGAAGATGCGGCGGGTGAGGTTGAAGGTTCCGGGCTGGAACTCGAAGACGGTTAGGTTGGCGAACTGGTTCTTGTCGGGATCGAAGAACTGGTAGTAGAAGATGCGGGTGGGCTCGGCGGGGCTGCCTTTGGCGCTGTTGGTCTGGCCGGAGATCCACTTGCGGTCGGGGCGGAGGAAGGTTTGGGCGGGCTTGCCTTTGATCTCGGAGAGTAGAGCTTCCTGGCGGCGGTTGGCGGCGGGGAGGTAGGTCTCGTCGAAAACGAAGAGGAGGCAAGAGAGAAGGGTGGCGACGACCAGCATGGGGGCGACGATACGGTAGAGGCTGATGCCGGTGGCCTTCATCGCGGTGAGCTCGCTGTTGCGATTGAGCGCGCCGAAGGTGATGAGGACGGCGACCAGCGAGCAGAGCGGGAGAACCTCGTTGAGGATGAAGGGGACGAGGTTGAGGAGGTAGTCTCCGATGACGACGAGGGGGGTGCGGTAGCGGAGGATGTCTCCGATGAGTTCGAAGAAGGTGAAGATGACGAAGAGGATGGTGAGCGAGATGAGAACGAGGGCGAAGTTGCGAAGGAAGGTGCCCATGACGTACTCGTCGAGGATGAGGGGAAAGCGGATGCGGAGGGCGCGACGGAGGCGCTGCATGATGGCTCCGTCGCCGATATGGTGGGCGCGGAGTTGATCGCCGGAGGCGGTGTTGCGGCGAAGGCGGTCAACTAGTTTGGTGATGGCCTGGCCGGTGCTGGCGAATAGCTCGAGGATGGCACCGCCGCGGGAGATTTGCTGGAGGAGAAGGATTCCGGCGAGGGCGAAGAGGATGTTGGCTCCCCAGACGCCGAGGACTGGGGGGAGTTTGCCTTGTCGGGCTAACGCGATTCCTACCGAGGAGAGGAAGTAGTAGATGAAGACGAGGGCCAGGGTGACGACGAAGCCTGCGCCTTTGCCTCCGCGCTTGGAGGAGATGCCGAGAGGAACGCCGACCAGCATGAGGACCAGACAGGCGGTGGGGAAGGCAAAGCGGTTGTGGAGCTCGATGAGGTAAGGGCGCGAGGCGGGTCCAGGCGCGGTGGCGAGGCGCCAGAGATCTCGTAGGCCGAGGGCGTGCATGGGGGTGTCGCGGCGGCTGAGGTGGGAGTCTTCTTCCTGCTGGCCGGTCTGCATGGGCAGCTCGGTGTTGGCGAAGGTGGCGATGTTGTATTGGCCGGGATTGTTGACGGCGATGTCGTGGCGGCTTCCGTCGGCTAGCTCAAGGCGAAGGGTTTGGTTGGCGCCGGCGAGGACGGTGGCTTCGTTGGCGGTGATGATGTAGGGGGAGGCGGGCTTGGTGAGGTCGGCGATGAAGACGTGGCGCCAGATGGCGGTGCCGTTGGCTCCGGGGATGACGTCCTGGGCGTAGAGGACGTAGTTTTTGAAGTCTTCGTAGAAGACGCGGGGCTGGATTTCGACGGTGGCCTGGCTGGTCTTGGAGGCCTCCTCGTAGTGGAGGAGGGCTTCGGCGGCTCGGGGAGAGAGGAAGAGGGAGTTGGCGAGGCCGAGGATCCAGCAGACGATGGCGAAGATGCTGACGATTCGGACGAAGGACAGGACTCCTACGCCAGAGGCGCGCATGGCGGTGATTTCGCTGTCGGCTGCGAGGCGGCTGAGGCCGAGCAGGATGCCGATGAGCACGGCCATGGGGATGGTGAAGGAGAAGAAGCCGGGGAGGAGATAGCTGATGAGGCGGAGGATGTCGAAGGGAGAGGCGACGCCGCGGACTGCCAGCTCCATGATGGGGAGCAGGTAGCGCATGAAGAGAATGAAGGTGAAGAGCACGCCGCCGAGCAGCGCGTAGCCAGTGATTTCGCGGAGGATGTAGCGAGTGAAGATGCGCACGTGTGATCCGCGATGGGCGGTGAGGTTAGTGTATCGCGGGACCGAGCCGTGGCTAGTGGGCGGGGAGGGTGCGTAGGCGGAGGGAGTTGGCGAGGACGCTTACGGAGCTTAGGGCCATCGCGGCCGAGGCGAGGATGGGGCTTAGGAGGATGTGGAAGTGGGGGTAGAGGACTCCCGCGGCTAGAGGGATGCCGATGAGATTGTAGATGACCGCCCAGCCTAGGTTCTGGCGCATGATGTGCGTCGTGCGGCGGGCGATCTGGATGGAGAGCGGGATGAGGCGGAGGTCGTGGTGGAGGAGCAGGATGTCTCCGGCTTCGCGGGCGAGGTCTGAGCCTGAGGCCATGGCGAGGCCGGCGTCGGCTTGGGCTAAGGCGGCTGCATCGTTGATGCCGTCGCCTACCATGGCTACTTTTTTGCCTTGGGTTTGGAGGGCGCGGATGGCGGCTAATTTTTCGGCGGGGAGCAGATGGGATTGGATGTCGGTTATGCCTGCGGCCTGGGCGATGGGGGTTGCTGAGGCGGCGATGTCTCCTGTGAGGAGGACGGGGTGGACTTGGAGGGCGTTGAGTTGGGCGATGGCGGCGGAGGCCGTGGAGCGGAGCTCGTCGGTGGCGAAGAAGACGGCTTGGGGGATGTCGTTGAGTAGGAGATAGAGGGGCGTGGCGTTGGCTAAGTTCTCGGGAGCTTGGAGTTCGGGGGGTGGGGCCATGGTGAGGAGGGCGGCGTTGCCCAGGGCTAGTTTTTGGTTGGCGATCGTGGCGATCGTGGCGGTCAGGCCGGTGCCGGGGAGGGTGATTAGGTCTTCGATGGTGGGGGCGGGGGGGAGACTGGCGTGCTCGGTTGCGTAGGCGACTACTGCCTGGGCTAGGGGGTGGGTGGAGAGGCGTTCGGCGGCGGCTGCGTAGGTTAGGAGCGTTTCGGCTGGGAGGGTGGCAGTGTGGGCGAGGATAAAGGCGGCTATGCGGGGACGGCCTTCGGTTAGGGTTCCGGTTTTGTCTAGGGCGATGGTGTCTACCGTGGCCAGGCGCTCGAGGGCTTCGCCTCCTTTGATGAGGAGGCCGGATTGGGCGGCTCGGCCTAGCGAGACGGTGATGGCGGCGGGGACCGCCAGGCCCATGGCGCAGGGGCACGCGATGATGAGGACCGCGATGGCGATGGAGAGGGCGCGGGCGAAGCCTTCGTGATGGCCGTTGGTGTTTTCGAGGATGGCCCAAATGATGAAGGTTAGGGCGGAGAGCGCGAGGACGGTGGGGACGAAGATGGCGGAGGCTCGGTCGGCGAGGCGCTGCATGGGGGCTCGGCTGGACTGGGCCTGCTCGAGGAGGCGCTGCATCTGGGCGAGGGTGGAGGCGGCGCCTACGGCCGTGGCGCGGAGGACTAGCGGGCCGTCGAGGTTTAGCGTGCCGCCGGATACCTTGTCACCGATTGAGCGGGTGATGGGGAGGGGTTCGCCGGTGAGCATGGACTCGTCGATGGAGCTGCGGCCGTCGAGGATGAGGCCGTCCAGGGGGATGCGGTCGCCTGGGAGGACTCGGATGAGGTCGTCGGGCTCGATGGCGGAAAGCGGGAGGAGGGTCTCGGGGGCGTCGGCGTAGTCGGTGGAGTTCGGCGCGAGATTCAAGAGTCTTGCGTTGGAGGATTCTAGTTGGGTGAAGCCTCGGAGGGCGCTGGTGGCTCGAGCTCGGGCTCGGGCTTCCAGCCAGCGGCCGGTGAGGAGGAAGGCGAGGATGAAGATGACGGCTTCGAAGTAGACGTCGGAGGCGAGGCCGTGGCGGGTGAAGTAGGTTGGCGCGACGGTGGCGACGAGCGAGGAGGCGAAGGCGGCGATCGTGCCGAGTGCGACCGTGGTGTTCATGTTGGTGGTGCGGTGACGCGTGGCGCTCCAGGCGGCGGTGTAGATCTCTGGCGCGGCGAAGAGCATGGTCGCGAGGGCTAGAGCGCAGAGGATCCATCGGATGGGCTGGGCGGGGAAGTTCATGAGGATGGCGGGCATGTGAACCCACATCTCAGAAGCGAGATGTGGGGTACCCGGGGTGGTGGTGGACATCATTAGGGGCATGGAAAGGAACATCGCTACGGCTCCGGCGACGAGCGCTAAGACGGTGCGGAGGCCTAGATAGCCTCCTTCCATGTCCATGGTGGCCATGTTGGCGGCTTCGGCTGGGTTGGCGGTGGGGAGCGAGGCTTTGTAGCCGGAGTTTTGGACGGCCGTGATGAGGGCGGTGGTGTCGATGGGTGAGGCGGAGGTCACTTGCGCGGTGTGCGCCATTAGATTGACGCTGGCGGAGGTGACTCCGGGAACCGACTCGAGGGCCTTCTGGACATGGATCTGGCAGGAGGCGCAGGTCATGCCCTGAATGTTGAGGAAGGTCGGGGCTGGCTGCGTCTCGGTGGTCATGCTCCGGCCGATTCGACGAAGGCGGGGTAGCCGGCGGCGGTGAGAGCTTGCTGGATCTGCTCGGGTTCGGCGGCGGTTTCGATGCGCGCGCTGCCTACTTGGACTTCCTGGGCGTGCGTGGCAGGAATCGCATTGAGCGTTTGAGTTACGCGGCGGATGCAGGAGCCGCAGTGCATGTTGTCTATTCGCAGAACGAGAGTCGACATACTTAATAGGATGCGCTCGCGGGGGTTCGGTCGCTGTGACGTTGGCTACAGCGGCGGGGATCAGGAGGGGTCGGGGACGAAGCGGTAGCCTACGCCGCGGATGGTGAGCAGGTGGACAGGCTTGGCGGAATCGGGCTCGAGGTAGCGGCGGAGGCGGACGACGAAGTTGTCGATGGCGCGGGTGTCGGTGTCTTCTTTGACGTGCCAGACGTTTTCGAGGAGTTCGGAGCGGGGAACGATCTTGCCGGGGTGGTTGAGGAGATAGCGGAGGAGGTCGGCTTCCATGAGGGTGAGATGAATGGTCTTGTCGGTTGGGTCTTCGGGGTTGCGGGGGCGGATTTCGAGGTTGTCGAGATCGATGACGCGGCCGGCGAGGGTGTGGGTCGGTGTGGGGTCGGGAGCGGTGTAGGCTGCGGGTGTTTCGACGGGTTGGGTGGCGTGCCAGTTCATGCGGCGCAAGAGAGCGGTGAGGCGAGCGAAGAGGACGCCGAGGTCGAAGGGCTTGGGGAGGTAGTCGTCGGCACCCGCGGTGAAGCCTTCGACTACGTCTTCCGGGCGGCCGCGCGCGGTGAGAAGGAGGACGGGCGTGTAGCGGCCGGCTTCGCGCAGGGCGGCGACGATGGAAAAGCCGTCGCGGCCGGGGAGCATGACGTCGAGGAGGATGGCGGCGGGCGGATCGGGTGCGGCGGGGGCGGTGGCTTCGAGGAGCCAGGTCAGGGCGGCGTCGCCGTCGGCTTCGTGGTGCGTGCGGTAGCCTTCTGCTTCGAGGTTGAAGATGAGGCCGTGGGCTAGGTGCTCCTCGTCTTCAATGATAGCGATGAGGGCGGGGTTGGGCTTTGTCATGAGTAGGAGGTCTGCGGTCGAAGCAGAGTTGGGAGAAGGACGCTTAGGCCGTTCCAGGCAATTTGAATTCCTATGCAGAACAAGATAAAGGCGATGACGCGGAGGATTCCGTGGGCGGTTTCGGGCGAGATAGAGCGCGATACACGGGGGGCGTAGGCGTAACAGAGGTAGACGCTTCCGCCGAGGAGGACGATGGCGGCTAGCAGGCCGCCGTAGGCTAGCAGGGTCTGGGTGAAGACGGGCTGCCGGGCGTGGACGCTGAGCGTGAGCATGACAACGATGCATCCGGGGCCAGCGGTGATGGGAAAGGTGAAAGGATAGAAGGCCTTGCTCTTGAGGCTGTTGATCTCGGGCTCGGTGACGGCTGGATGGGCGGCTTCGGTTTTTTCGGGGCTGGGAGTGCTGTCTTTCTGGTTGAGGAGCGACCAGCCGATCATGGCAATGACGATTCCTCCGGAGACCTGCATGATGGGCAGAGAGATTCCGAAAAAGCTGAGTAGGGAGGAACCGATGAGGGCGATGACGATCAGGAAGATAACGGTGTTGATGGCAATTTTGCGGGCGAGGGACCGGTAGACCTCGATGGGCGCGAGGCCTACGAGGCCGAGGAACACGAGCGCAGAACCGATGGGGTTGACCAGGGGAAAGAGCGCGCTGAAGCCGAGGGCAAAGAATTTCCAGACAAGATACATGTTTCCCCGACGTGAGGGCTTTCGGTGGTGAGACCGCTAGAGGTGATTGTACGTGGGGAGGGGAGATTACTGCCGCGGCGATTTCAGTACGGGATCGCCGATGAGCAGCGGGAGCTTGAGTTGGAAGGTGGTGCCGTGGCCTAGGCCTTCGCTGAAGGCTCGCACTTTGCCTCCGTGCTGGACCGCGATGGTGTGCACGAGGAAGAGACCGAGGCCGGTGCCTTTGATCTTGACCTGGTCATTCGAGGGCGCTCGATAAAAGCGTTTGAAGACGCGCTTGAGCTCGTTGGGAGCCAGGCCCAGGCCGGTGTCGGTGATGGTGAGAACGAGCCAGGTGTAGCGCTCGATGGCGAGGCGGCAGGTGATGTGGACGCCGTTGGGCGAGTACTTTACGGCGTTGTCGATGAGATTGAGGATGGCGGTGCGGAGGTCTTCGATGTTGGCGAGGACGTAGAGGCGGACGCTGCCGGGAATGTCTTCGAGGGTGATGTCTTCGGGCTGGAGGTGATGGCGGAGAAGGACGGTGGTGACGCAGTCGGCGACTAGCGGATGGATTTCGACGCGGGTTCGCTGCTGGAGGCGCTGGCGCTGGCCGAGTTCTCCTGCTTTGAGCACCGTTTCGACGGTGGCTAAGAGGCGGTCGCTGTCTTCTCGCATGATGGCGTAGAAGCGCTGGCGCTGCTGCTCGTCGCCGGGATGGCGCTGAAGGGTTTCGAGGTAGAGGCGGATGCTGGCGATGGGGGTCTTGAGTTCGTGGGTGACGGCCTTGAGGAAGGAGTCCTGGCGCTCGTTGCGGCGGACTTCCCGGACAAGGAAGACGGTGTTGATGACTACGCCGGCGATCAGGATGGAGAAGAGGACGACGCCGAGTAGATCGATCGCGAGGCGGCGGCCGTTGTTGTGGATCCAAGTGATGTTGAGGACGATGGCGAGGACGGTTAAACACACGCCGAGCGTTATGAAAAACGCTCTGGTTCCGCGGCGGCGTGTGAGGTTCATTGCTTAGAGTGTAGAGCGTAGAGGGTGGAGCGTAGAAAAAACAACGGCCGCCTCCGAAGAGGCGGCCGTTGTCCGGTGCGGACGATGGAGCTAGTCCATGTAGGCGCCGGCTGGTTTGGGTGCGGCGTGATCGAACTTCGCGACTTGGACTTTCTTGGCGAGGCCTAGCTTTTCTAGTATCCAGATGCCGTAGTAGTTGACGTCGAACTCGTACCAGGCGAGGCCGTGGCGCGCGCTGACGGGGTGGGCGTGGTGGTTGTTGTGCCAGCCTTCGCCTCCGGTGAGGATGGCGACCCACCAGTTGTTGCGGGAGTCGTCCTTGGTCTCGAAGCGGCGATTGCCCCAGAGGTGGGTGGCGGAGTTGACGAGCCAGGTGGCGTGGAGGCCGATGGTGACGCGGAGGAAGGTTCCCCAGAGAACCATGCCGAGAGCTCCGACGACGCGATGGCCGGGCGACAGGGCGGCGCCGAGCGCTACTTGCAAGAGGCCGGTGACGACTAGCGGCACGTAGTGGTACTTCGAGAGCCAGACGTGGACGCGATCGCGGGTGAGGTCGGGAGCGTAGCGGCCTAGTAGAGCGGTTTCAGAGTGGAGAGCGCGACCGGAGAGAATCCAGCCTGCGTGGGCCCACCAGGTTCCGTCGTGGGGGGTGTGGGGATCGCCAGCCTGGTCGGAGTTCTGATGGTGGACGCGGTGGGTGGCTACCCAGAAGATGGGTCCGCCTTCGAGGGCGAGGCAGCCGCAGGCGGTGACGAAGTACTCCAGCCAACGCGGTGTCTTGTAGCCACGGTGGGTGAGCAGGCGGTGGTAGGCCATGCCGATGCCAACGTTGATGGCGAGGAAGTACATGACGAAGAAGACGGCGAGGTTCTTCCACGAGAAGAAGAAGAGCGCGGCGATGGCGCCGACGTGGAAGAGACCCATCGCGATGGTCGTGATCCAGTTGATGCGACCCTGCTGGTGCTCGCGGCCCATGCGCAGGTCTTGCTTGATCTTCTGCGTGACCTGTTGGACGGCGAGGAGGGGGTTGGCAGGGGAGGGGGTGTGTGCGGCTTCGGGTAGCGTTGAATTCATATCGGGCCTGAGTCCTTGGGAGTACGGTGTAGTACAAGCTCTAATGGAGAAGATACAAGGAGGGTGAAGCCGCGTGTGTAAGACATTTGTAATGGCCGGAGAGGGCGTCAGGGGCGGTTTTTCAGGGGTATTCGGGAGGTTAATGGTGAGGGGTTCGGGATGGCGGGTGGCGTGCTGTGGGGCGTTGATGGTGTTGGGTTTGGGCGTGTCAGTGGGGGCGCAGACGGCGGTGGCACCTGTGGATTTGCCATCGAGTAAGCAGTTGCTGCTGCCGGTTCCGGGTGGGGCACAGCGGCTGAATAGCTTGCCTATGTCGCTAGCGGTGTCTCCGGATGGGCGATGGGTGGTGAGTTTGAATGCGGGTTATGGGACGTTTGAGTCGGGATATGCGCAGTCGCTGGCGGTGTTGGATACGCAGACGGGTGCGGTGAAGGACTTTCCGGACGCGCGCGTTGGGGCGAAGGCGGCGCAGACGCTGTTCTCGGGGCTGGCGTTCAGCGCGGATGGGACGAAGGTGTATGCGAGCCTTGCGTCGTCGAGCGCGCCTGTGGGGGATGGGGCGAAGAAGACGGGGAATGGCGTGGTGGTGTATGGGTTCGCGGATGGCGTGCTGACGCCGCAGGGGTTTTTGAAGCTGCCGCTGGTGACTCTGGCGGCTGGTCGGCATACGGATGTTGGCGTGGATGGGACGATGGCGGATCCTTATCCGGCGGCGATCGCGGTGGTGCCGGGAGTGAAGGAACGGTTACTGGTGGCCGAGAATTTGTCGGATTCGGTGGCGCTGTTGGATGCGGCTACTGGTGAGATTGAGCGGACGTTTGATGTAGGTGAGAGCGCTAGTGTGCCTTCGACGTATCCGATTGCGCTGGCGGTCGCGAAGGATGGACGACGGGCGTTTGTAGCGCTTTGGAATGCCAGCGAGGTGGTGGAGCTGGACCTCGCTAGTGGCAAGGTTGTGCGGAAGCTGGCGCTGCTGAAGCCGAAATCGGAAGTTGCGCCGGGGACTCATCCTTGTGCGTTGCTGCTTGATGAACGCGCGGGGGTGTTGTATGTGGCGCTGTCGAATCGTGACGCGGTGGCGGCGGTGGCGATTGGGACGGAGCGTGCGCCGACGCTGGCGGTGCGCGGGTATTTCGATACCCGGCTGCCGGGGCAGAGCTACTTTGGAGCGGAGCCGGTTTCGCTGGCTATGAATGCGGAGCGGACTCGGCTGTATGTTGCGAACCTTGGATCGGATGCTGTGGCCGTGATCGATCCGCGAAAGCTGCGCGATGTGGAGAAGGCTAAGGGGTTCGTGGAGCCGTTGGGGTTTGTGCCTACGGAGTACATGCCGCTGGCGCTGGCTTCGGTTGGCGGGAAGCTGTATGTGACTACCGATAAAGGCAAGGGGACGGGGCCGAACAATTTTGCGCAGCGGGTTGCGGCGGGTGCCGTCAAGCCTAAGGCGGACAAGTCTACGTATATTGCTACGCTGCTTTATGGGTCGCTGGCGACGCTGGATGAGAGCGCTGTGGATGCGGAGCTGAAGGCTTCGAGTGCGGTGGTGCTGGAGTCGAACCGGATGAAGGCGGCGAAGGAGACGATTGCGTTTGCGGGCGGTGGGACGAGCCCGATCAAGCATGTCATCTACATCATCAAGGAGAACCGGACGTACGACCAGGTACTGGGTGATCTGAGCAGCGATGGGAAGCCTGTCGGGAATGGCGATCCTTCGCTGACGATGTATGGGAAGGCGATTACGCCGAACCAACATGCGCTGGCGCTGCAGTTTGGGGTGCTGGATAACTTTTATGACTCGGCTGAAGTGTCCGGCGATGGGCACGTTTGGTCAAATGCAGCGATTGGGACGGACTATCTCGAGGACACATGGCAGCAGAATTATCGTGCGGGGCAGCGGACGTATGACTACGAGGGAATGGTCGCGGATGGGTATCCGTTGCTGCAGCATATTCCTGATGTGAATGAGCCGCAGAGTGGGTATATCTGGACGGATATGGTCGCGCATGGGAAGACGATTTATCACTTTGCGGAGTACATTTCTTCGGTGTTCTGCG
>Ga0302319_10024541_pt1 | contig 10714 bp, 7 predicted proteins | sample Bog_T0_2_FD_203319 | JGI IMG/M metagenome (GOLD analysis project Ga0302319, IMG submission 203319) | Peat permafrost microbial communities from Stordalen Mire near Abisko, Sweden - Bog_T0_2 | ecosystem: Environmental > Terrestrial > Soil > Wetlands > Peat | place: Sweden: Abisko, Stordalen Mire... | reverse complement strand
AACTATCCCACCTTAGCCGCGATGAGGCCGAGGTGAAGGTGGGGCACCCGGAGGCAACTGTTTGGGTTGGGACAAGGAGCGCAGAATTTCTATAAAAAGCACGAAACTGTAAATCTATATATAGGTGGAACTATCCCACCTTAGCCGCGATGTGGCTGCGGTGAAGGTGGGGCACCCGGAGGTGAAGGTGGGGCAGGCTCGGGGTTGGAATAGGCTTCCCTGGCGGAGGCGGTCCATCGAGATTCGATTTCAACGGTTCCCGTTGCTCCGGTGGCATGGTGGAGAAAGCTGGACCACTTCCATTGCTCGGGTTTTATCACCAAGCCACGCCTGACGGGATTGAGATGGATGTAAGTTAGTTTCTCTATGCGCTTGGATTCGCTGTAAACGTTGAAGTCGTAATAACGGGGTTGCCAGAAAGGATGTTGAGAAGACTGCTTTGACACGGAAAGCTTGAGCGCGTGAACGGCCTTTGCAAGGAGGCAGCTTGCCGGTTCGGTTATTAGGAGATGTACATGCTCGGGCATGACGACATAGGCGATTACTCGAAAATGATATCGGATGCGCATATGTTCGAGGGTCTGTTCGAAGAGGGTTCTGGCGGAGGGGGATCCGAGAAAAGGTCTAAGACCAAGGCAGCTGAAAGTGACAAAATGAAAATCGCCGTTTTGTTGATACCGGATTAGACCTTTGGTCATGGAGAATTGTAGAACTAGTTTCAAGAACTATCGGAAACGAAAGGACCTATGAATATGTGGACTACAGGTAGATTGATCCCGCGGTTGTAAAGAGCTAAGGGGCTGCAGATAAGTGGGGCACCCGCGGGAGGGGGCACCCGGAGGAAGTCCGCTGCATCTCCCATTATTCGTGGTAGCGTAAAAGGACGAAATGTTTGGTTACGTCCCCAGGCTCAGACTTTGCCGTCTTCCCCGCACATTCAGGCGCACGTCTGCACGTGGAGTCATGGCTCTGAATTTTGGGCTCATGGCTGCCGGCATTGTTGCGGCAATGAGTCCATTCGCTGCAGCTGGGCAGGTTGTGGTGCAACCGGGTGCGCCCGGGGAGCCGAGCAAGACCCTGCCTTCGTCGACTCGCGCCACGCTGCCTCCGCTTGCAAATGCGGACGTGGAATTCATGCAGGGCATGATCATGCATCACCAGCAGGCGGTGGAGATGACGGCGCTGATCGGGTCGCATACGGAAGACAAGGACGTGCGGACTTTGGGCGCGAAGATCTCCAGTTCGCAAGCGGACGAGATCCGGTTCATGCAGCGGTGGCTGGCCACGCGGGGACAAGCAACGTCAATGGAAATGGCGGGCATGGACATGGCAGGCAAATCGATGCCGCAGATGCCGGGGATGCTTACGCCGGAGCAGATGGCGGCTCTGCGCAAGGCCAGGGGCGCTGAGTTCGACCACCTGTTTTTGACAGGAATGATTCAACACCACAACGGTGCGCTGGTGATGGTGAAGGATCTTTTTGATACGGCGGGCGCGGGACAGGACGCAGAGCTTTTCAACTTTGCTTCGGACGTGGACAATACGCAGCGAGCCGAGATAAGAATCATGCAAAAACTTTTGGAGGACAGACGTTGAGGCGAGCAGAGAGGGTTGCAATTCGCGCGGTCATTGTGGCTGCGGTGGTTTTGTATTCAAGCATGGGACTGTTACATGCGCAGGCACCCGCGGCCCCCGCGCCTGCTGGGGCGCAGGCCCCGACTGGGCAAGCTCCGGCTGGGCAAGCTGCAGCGGTGCCTGCGAAGGCACCGGAAGCTGAAGAGAATCCGTTTGCGCCGCACCCCGCTCCTCCGCTGCCGCCAGGCATGACAGGGTCAGACGCGACCGATCGGCGCGCGAGTTTGAAGCCGGGGATGTATGACGCGGGAGAAGCGGCATCAGGCATGAAGCACGTTGCGTTTCTGAAGAAGCCGGACGCCTTCCAACTCTCCGCCACATCCGCGGACGATCCAAGGGTGAAAAAGATGATTGGTCAGCTAGGCATTGGCAACCCGGCGAAGATGCCGAAGGAGCTGCAGTTGGTGATTGCGCAGCTTGCCTTTGCGAACTCGGACTTTGCATTTCAGGGCGACCACCTGTTTCAGGGAAATTTCTACGGCATCAATATTTACGACATTGCCAATCCGGCGAAGCCGTCGTTGTTGACATCGCTACTGTGTCCGGGCGGACAGGGGGATGTTTCGGTGTACAAGAATTTGCTGTTCATGTCGGTTGAGATGCCGAATGGGCGCATGGATTGCGGCACGCAGGGATTTCCGCCGGAGCCTCCGCCGGCAGCGGGACACGAAAAGGAGCGCCACGTTCCGGTAGCGCAGAAAGATCGCTTCAGGGGCGTTCGCATCTTTGACATTTCAGACATCAAGAATCCCAAGCAAGTGGCAGCTGTGCAGACGTGCCGCGGGTCGCATACGCATACGCTGGTGGTGGATCCGAACGACAAGGACAATGTTTATATCTACGTTTCAGGGACGTCGTTTGTACGCCAGCCGGAAGAATTGGCGGGATGCTCGGGAGAAAAGCCCGACAAGGATCCGAATACGGCGTTGTTTCGGATTGAAGTAATCAAGGTACCGGTGGCGGCACCGCAGGAGGCGAAGGTGGTGAGTAGCCCGCGGGTGTTTATCGATCCGCGGACGGGCGCGCTGAACGGCCTGAGCAATGGGGGCAGCCACGACAAGGGCGAAGAGAAGCCGGCGGATACGAACCAATGCCACGACATTACGGTCTACTCGGCAATTGGGCTGGCGGCGGGGGCGTGTTCAGGGAACGGGATTCTGCTGGACATCAAGGACCCGGCGAATCCGAAGCGCGTGGATGCGGTGAATGATCCGAACTATTCGTATTGGCATTCGGCATCGTTTTCAAACGACGGGTCGAAGGTGGTATTCACGGACGAGTGGGGCGGCGGATTGGGAGCGCGGTGCCGCGCCAACGATCCGAACAAGTGGGGCGCGGACGCAGTGTTCAACCTCAAGGACAATAAGCTGAGCCTTGCGGCCTACTACAAACTGCCGGCGGCACAAGGGGACACGGAAAACTGTGTGGCGCATAACGGGTCGCTGATTCCGGTGCCGGGGCGCGACATTGAAGTGCAGGCATGGTACCAGGGCGGGGTGTCCGTAATGGATTTTACGGACGCGGCGCATCCGTTTGAGATTGCTTATTTCGATCGCGGACCGATCGACCCAAAGATGCTGGTGCTGGGCGGAGAATGGTCGGCGTACTGGTACAACGGGTCGATTTACGGATCGGAGATTGCGCGCGGTCTGGATGTTTTTCAACTTACGCCGACGAAGTTTCTGACGCGGAATGAAATCGACGCGGCCAGGGTGGTGCAGGTATCCGAGCTGAACGTGCAGGACCAGCAAAGGGTGGAATGGCCGGCGCAGTTGATTGTTGCGAAGGCGTATCTGGATCAGCTGTCACGGTCGCAGGCATTACCTGTAAAGCAGATCAAAGATTTGCAGAAGGCGATCCGGAATGCGGAGAAATCGCACATGAGCGAGAAGAACCTGGCGAAGTTGAAGGGGATGACGGCACCGTTGCAGGCGAGCGCGGGTACCGCAAAGAGCGCCGCCGACTCAAAGCGGCTGCAGGCGCTGGCGGAGATTCTTAATCATCCAGTGGCGTAATCAGCAGCATTAGACGGGAAATAAACTAAGGATTATGGGGAGGATCGTGCTTTCCCACCCATGCGACAAGAACAAAGACGTCGCATGGATGGGGCACCCTGAGTTTTTGAAATTGTGCCCGGCGCGTCTTGCGATGGATTTCAAAGATAAAAATTAACAGAAATCGTACGCCTGGACTCCGGGTTGATGATGCGGCCGGCGCCCTCTGCCTGCAGTCCGAATTGGCTCCCCTTAAATGTCTCCTAACCGCGTTCCGTGATTTGCTGTCTAATGTTGCGCATGGGCAGGAACGACCACGAGACGATCCAGGCAGTGCTTGCAGGAGACAGGGACGCCTATGGGGCGCTGGTGGTGCGTCATAGTCATACTTTGTTCCGCCTGGCGTTTCGCATTACGGGGAATGAGGCTGATGCGGAAGAAGTGGTGCAGGACGCCTTTCTGCGTGGATACCGGAAGCTGGAAGGCTTTGAATCGCGATCGAATTTCGGGACGTGGATTTATCGGATCGCGGTGCATTGCGCGCTGGACAAGCGAAGCGGGCGTAGGCGGGATGAGACGAGCCGGGTAGGCGATGAGAACGACGCGGAACTGGACCAAGTGCAGGTACCGGACGCGGGGGCGGGACCGGACCGGGTGCTGCTGAGCGGAGAGATTGGCGCGTTGCAGCAGGCAGCGATGCACAGCCTGACGCCGAACGAGCGGACGGCCTTCATCCTGCGGCACATGGAAGACCGGAGCGCCGAAGAGATTGCCGCCATATTGCACATTGCGCCGAGCGCGGCCAAACATACGGTGTATCGAGCGGTACAGAAATTACGGAAGAGACTGGCGAGCTTACAGGTGACACGATGAAGCATTTAACCGAAGAAGAGTTGACGGAGCACTACTACAGTAAAGGCGAAGGCAAGGTCCAGGTGGCACAGCATCTGGAGGCGTGTGAGGACTGCGCGTTTTCATATACGGGGCTGCAGTACGATCTTGACGAAATAAAGGCAGTGGAACCGCCGGCACGCGATGAGAGCTACGGCGAGAATGTATGGGCGGCGATTGCTCCCTCGCTGGCGGTGTACCAGGTTGAGAAGCGGCGCTGGCTGAACGCGGGACTCTGGAAGGCATTGAGTTATGCGGCGGCGTGCGCGGTGTTGCTGGCTGGCGGATTTTATGCGGGCCGCATCTGGGAACAGAAGCGACAGCCGCAGCGGACGGTGATGAAGACCCCTTCCCCAGAGGTGAAGCAGCACGTGGTTGTGGTGGTACTGAGCGATCACCTGGATCGCTCAGAGCGGTTGCTGGTGGAACTGAAACATGCCGATGCCGGGAGCGCGGATATGGTGTTGCCGATGCGGGACGAGGCGCGGAGCTTGCTGGCAGCGAATCGCATCTGCAAGAAGAACGCGGAGGAGGCGGGAGATCCGGCATTGCAAACGGCGCTTGACCATCTGGATCGATTGCTGGCGGAACTCGCCAATCAACCGGGGGGGCTGAACCCCGCGACGATTGCGCGATTGCAGGACCAGATGAATGCGGACGGATTGCTGTTTGAAGTAAGGGTGCTGCGTTCGCGAATTCCGGATCAAGAGGCGGCGGGGAGAAGTCGCTCAGAGAAAGGGGCTATATGAGAAGCGGAGCGAGGATGCTTGCTGCACTGCTGGCGGGCGCGTTCTGGATGCCTATGGGGATTTCAGCGCATGCGCTGGGAGGCCAGGCCTTGATGGGCGGAGAGCCCGTGATGGGTTTGCTTGGCGTCGGGAATGCGGATGGGGCCGAGAGCAGCCAGTTTGCCGACGGAACGCGGGCGATCAACGAGGGGCACTGGGCGGATGCGGAACGGATTTTTGAGAAGCTCATCGCGGAGCATGGAGCCTATTCAGACGGTGCACTGTATTGGAAGGCGTACGCGGAGAACAAGCTGGGGCAATCAAAAACCGCGCTGGAGACGTGCGCTTCGTTGGGGAAGCAATTCGCATCGAGCGGCTGGCTGCATGAGTGCGGAGCGCTGGAGATTGAAATCTACCAGCGGGACGGGAAGCACATCAAGCTGGAAGACGAGCAGGACGATGATTTGAAGCTGCTGGCGTTGAACGCGCTGATACGGACGGACGAGCCGCGGGCACTGGCGCAGATCCAGGAGATTTTGAATGGGAACTCGTCAGAGAAGTTGAAGAAGGAAGCGGCGTTCATCCTGGGCCAGCACTACTCCGACGCGACGTACGCGCAGATTGCGCGGATCAGCTACGCAGAGGGCGATGTGCGCATTGCCAGGGGCACTGAGAACGAGAAGGAAACCGGAGCAACGTGGGAGAAGGCGGTAAGCAATACACCGCTGGAGACGGGATTCAACCTGGCAACCGGGGAAGGGCGAGCGGAGATTGAGCTTGAGGATGCATCGACGGTATACCTGGGTCCTAACTCAGTTTTGACGCTGAACGATCTGCATACGACGGGCGGAGTTCCTTATACGGAGATGGCGCTGCTGTCGGGGACAGCATCCCTGAATGTGGGGGGGGAGATCGCGGGCGAATCGTTTGTGCTGAGGACGCCGACCGACGAGTTGAGTGTGCGTGGGCACCAGGTGGTGTTTGCGCGGGTGAACAGCTACCTGGATGCGACGACTATTACTCCTCTGCATGCCGGAGGGTTGCTGCTTCCGGAGTTGAGCCAGGCAAACCTGGCTGTGGGAAAGACAGTGGCGGTAAAGAGCGGCGAGATCCTGGAATCGACGCCGGCGGTGGATGCGACGTCGTATGCGGACTGGGACAAATGGGTTTCAGAGCGTGTTTCTCAGAGGAAGGAGGCTATGGAGGCGGTGATGAAAGCCGGCAATCTGACGCAGCCGATTCCCGGGATCGCGGAGATGTACAAGCGGGGAGAGTTTTTTGATTGCCCGCCATACGGACGATGCTGGGAGCCGACGGCGTTTGCCGGTGGAGGCGGGGGCGGCGCGGGGCAGATTCAGGAGGCGCCTGGAAGTGTGAGCGTGCAGCAGCTTGCGCAGGGAGGCAGGAACGGACAGGGGCCCAGTCCGCAAGTGGGAACGGCGATCGCCGACGAGTTCTTTCCATGCGCACCGGCGGCGGTTCGCTACATGATCAGCCGCGATCCGACAACCGGCAGGAGGAGAGTGGTTTCAACCGGGGTTGAAGCGGGCATGGAGCCGTATGCATGGAGCGTGTGTCACGCGGGGAGCTGGATTCGGCACCACAAGCATTACGTGTGGGTGGCAGGCTGCAAGCGGCACCACCTGGAGCCGGTGCGGTGGGTGAAGAGCGGCCACAAGGTAGGTTACGTCCCGCTGCATCCATACGACGTGAAGGGGAGGCCGGCAATCAATCGGACGAAGGATGTTTTCGCGGTGAACAAGGGAGCGCAGCCGGGATTGGAGCGATTCAGATTTGAGAATCCGAATGCCATTGAGGAATTGAAATCTCCGCCGAAGGAATTCAGCAAGGTGTTGCTGCCGCCGCTGGCACGCGTGGATACTCCGATGGTTTCAGCACGGACGCTGAAGGCGGGAACCGGAGCAAAGGGCGAACCTGTAAGAGCGGGTGCGGTTCCGCTGAGCTTCGATCACAAGTCGCAAAGCTTCATGATGGCCAGGGAAGTGATGCACGGGGAAAGGTCATCGACCGTGATGGCGCCGGTGAGCAATCCCAGCGGGAATCTGCAGGCACATGCATCGAGCTATAGCGGGGGCGGTTATCGCGGGAGCAGCGGTGGGGGCGGCGGATACCATGGCGGCGGTGGCGCGGGTGGTGGCTCACACGGTGGATCGAGCGGTGGCGGGGGTGGTGGGGGTGGATCGCATTCCGCGGGCGGCGGCGCGAGTAGTGGCGGGAGTTCGAGCAGTGGCGGCGCGGGTACGGCCGGCGCGAGTGCGAGCAGTTCTAGTGCCGGCAGTTCGAGCGGGGGCGGGGGCCACCATTGATGTCGGGGTCATGAAACGATGCTGAAGGGTTCAGTGTTTTAAAAAAGGAAGGCGCCTTGCAAGTCGTGTTACGGACTTCTAGAGCAGTTTTCGGAAAACACGCAGACTTTTCGAGGGCATCAACGGTGGCTTTTACTTTCACCCCAGCGACGAGGACCTGTTGCTGGGGACCCCGAAAGGAAAACGCCTCTTGAGTGCGTGCTTCCGGTCTACACCATTTCCGAAACCGCTATAAACTGATTTCAGAGGGGCATCTGCGTGACATGGAACGCAGCTTAGCGATACGCTATGCTCATCTAGAGCAGTTTCGGGAAACACGAGGACTTTTCGAGGGCATCAACGGTGGCCTTTACTTTCACCCCAGCGACGAGGACCTGTCGCTGGGGACCCCGAAAGGAAAACGCCTCTTGAGCGTGTGCTTCCGGTCTACACCATTTCCGAAACCGCTATAGCGGCAGATCATAAGCACGATGCGGTGTCTCGCCTGGATAAGGGAAGCAGCACAAGTCGTTCATCCAGACGAGTTCCGTAAAGGGCAGCAAAGCGGGAGTGGCGAAATGGCAGACGCACTTGGTTTAGGTCCAAGCGGAGAAATCCGTGGGGGTTCGAGTCCCTTCTCCCGCACCAATTCAAGCAAGTTCCGGCTACAGTAATTGCAGCGTGCGGCAATCGTTATAGCCTCGCCGTCTTCAGTTTTGAATGCAGCGCGGTCTTCCGCAGATGCTGTTCTGCGACAATGGCAGCGAGTTTTCATCCCTTGTGTAGTCGAGACAAGTTCGCAGCGCAAGTTCTGCTTAGGATTTTTCGATTCTAGTCTTGCCATTTTGAGATCGTGCAAGGTGACTTTTTCTTGGGGAAAAAGCCACTTAGCCGCTCGGTTTATGGTAAACAGCAAAATCGAAACTGCTGTAGGGGCAGCATAAGCTTCCGTCGTTGGGTGAACGGGGCTGTCACATCGTTAGCTAAGCAGAGGTCCTATTTGTGAAGCAGAGTTTCGCAGCAATTATCCTTGGAGGTACCGGACAAGTCGGAGGCGCAGCCGTGGCGGGGCTGCTGGCAGTTCCGGAGTGCCGGGAAGTAGTGATGGTCACCAGGAAACCCATCGCGGCGCGATCGCGGGTGCGCAACGTCGTTCTTGATAGCGGCGCTTCCGACTTTGCAAAGCGCACAGCAGCGCTTGCCCGTGAAGTCTTGAGCCAAGGTCCCGTCAGCGCCGTGAGCTGTGTGGGTGTTGGTTCTGGATCAATGCGCTGGAGCGAAGAAGAATTGCAACGACTTGAGCTTGGCGTCGTCGGTGACTTTGCGCGCGGCTGCCATGACGGCGGAATCGCCCAGTTTTGCCTGCTTTCCGCGGCGGGAAGCACAGCTCGCAGCCGGTTTCGCTATGCGCGAATTATGGGCATGAAGGAAGACACCGTGCGTAACGTCGGTTTTGCCCGCCTGGCCATATTTCGCCCCGGCATCCTAGTCGGCAACGCTCATACGCCGGCGTGGGTCGGTTGGTTGGGAAGGCTTGTGCCGGGGTCGTTTGGCAGTATTGATCAGCGAATTCTGGGCCGCTCAATCGCCGCGGAGATAGCCTTGCACAGTCAAGAGGTCGGCGAAGTGACCCGGGAAAACGCAGCAATGGAAAAACTCGCTGCGCAGCTGAATAGCGTGCCTTAGAGCATTTTCGATTCTAGTCTTGCCATTTTGAGATCGTGCAAGGTGGCTTTTTCTTGGGGAAAAAGCCACTCAGCCGCTCGGTTTATGTAAACAGCAAAATCGAAACTGCTGTAGGAATTCTTTCGTGGGGTCCAGGCTAAATGAATGGCGAGAGAAGAACGGCGAGCCGCATTCTTCCGGGCTGAAGTTTCAGAATTATGGCAACACGATCAAATAAGTTGAGAATATTTCTCGCATCCTGTAACGATCGGTACTCCCCCTGCACAAACACTCTATGCATGTCGGTCCAAGGAGGCCGTGCAGGAGCTGCCCAGATTTTTTCTTGACTAGTTGCGCAGACTCGTGAAGACTGTCTGCGTCTTTAAGACCTTCGCTGGCCCCTACCCGCACGGATCAATGTTGGCTAGTTGCTTTCCCGGATCCAATGCTGCGGATTGCCGTTGGTGTGTGTTTCTTCCCGAGTTGCTAGGATTTTTCGATCATCAGCATCCAAATTGATTTTGTCCGAACTGACGCGTGTTCGGACGCGCGTTCCATGAGGGCTTACCAGAAGCCTCAAGAGGCAAGTGTCTTGAGGTTGAATCCGTGTTCGCCAAAGATTGTGCTCCATGTTTCATCGAACCCACTCCTTCAGCATGGAAGTGACCGATGGTAGACCCACGAACTAGCGAGAAATCTCCTCAAGACGACTCCTCAAGCAAGGGAACGCTGGCCGATGCGCCGCAGCTGGCATTGCCGAAAGGCGGCGGTGCGATCCGCGGGATCGGAGAAAAGTTCACGGCCAATTCGGTAACGGGCACCGGCTCGGTAACGATTCCCATTGCCGCGAGCCCAGCACGGTCGGGATTCGGTCCCAGTCTTTCTCTCGCATACAACTCCGGCGCGGCCAACAACGCGTTCGGCTTCGGCTGGTCAGTGGCGCTGCCCATGGTGACGCGCAAGACCGACAAGGGCCTGCCGCAATACAACGACGCCGAAAACTCCGACGTCTTTCTGCTCTCCGACGCCGAAGACCTGATGCCTGCGCTAATCGAGAGCAAGACAGGATGGAGCATCAACGCTGTCGTTCGTTCGCTTTATGGTTCTCAATACAACGTGCAGCAGTATCGCCCCCGCGTCGAAGGGCCGTTTGCCCGCATTGAGCGCTGGGCAAATGTCTCGGATGCAACCGATGTGTTCTGGAGGACGATTTCCCGGAACAACGTGAACACCTGGTTCGGCCAGACCGCCGCGAGCCGCATCGCCGACCCATCGGACCCCACGCGCATTTTCAGCTGGCTCATCAGCGAGAGTTACGACGACGAAGGCAACCTCCTCTCGTACACGTGGAAGGCCGAAGACTCCGAGGGAGTGGATCTTACCCAAGCCAACGAGCGCAACCGGACCGCAAACTCGCGTTCGGCGCAAAGATACATCAAGACCATTCGCTACGGCAACCGCACCCCCTACCTTCCCAGCATGGCGGCGGAGCAGC
>Ga0302319_10024540_pt1 | contig 10715 bp, 11 predicted proteins | sample Bog_T0_2_FD_203319 | JGI IMG/M metagenome (GOLD analysis project Ga0302319, IMG submission 203319) | Peat permafrost microbial communities from Stordalen Mire near Abisko, Sweden - Bog_T0_2 | ecosystem: Environmental > Terrestrial > Soil > Wetlands > Peat | place: Sweden: Abisko, Stordalen Mire... | reverse complement strand
CGTCAAGAAGGGCATCGGAATCATGTTGGGAAACGGAGACGGTACTTTTCAGGCGCCCTCTTACTATCTCATCGATCCGACAGCTTCAGGGCAATTCACCTTTGCGGTTGGGGACATCACCTCGAACGGCATTCAGGATTTAATCGCGTCCGTGTATACCGACTCGACTAAGCCGCAACTCGCGGTATACATGGGGAATGGGGACGGAACATTCAAGTCGCCCCAAATGCGAAGCGTGATATCACAAGCTCAACTGGGCGTAACAGTCGGCGATTTTGATTCCGACGGTTTGCTCGATTTCATTTATTGCTTTGACGGAGGCATGGACGTATTCCTGCAACAATAGCTCTGGAAGGCTTGCTCAAATAGAGGAGGAGACATGAAGCAGGGTCAGAGGATGGTAACGCTTTTGGCGCTAGCGATTCTTGTAGTTGGCTTCGATGTTGCCGCAGAAGCGCAATCCGAAGGCAATGTCGCGATCTATAATGGCGGATCCCCAGCAGCTTCCACTGCTTACATTGACGGGGGGCTGGCCCAGCCTTTCTGTCCAAGCCGCAGGTGCTCAGCCCTTGTCTCTCCGTTCTTTGGAGAGATAAGGGTGAGGATTCCGACCCCCGCTCTCACGCCGCCAGCCTCGATTTCCCTTGACCTCGGCAACAGCCCAGCCGATAATATTCATGAAGATGCAGTTCTTTGAAAACTGAACATTGTGGGGCTAAGTGCTTTCCCCACAGGATTTTGCGAGAACTCCGCCCGATTTCAGTCTAGACAGAAACCGCCGGACTGATTCCAAAGGACTTACTGGACGCGGTCACACCTAACTCCTGTGTCCGCAATATTTTACACGCAAGTTATTTAGAATCAATATTTTAGCCAGACTCCCGTCGATCGGTTCTCCGTAAGTCATTGATTCTAAGTATTTAAGCGAATCGATCCGCGATTTTTTTTGATCCGGCGGGTGTCCCTCGCTTGTACTTGGCAAGCAGTCCAATTGGGAATAAACCGGGTGGACAATGACGGTATAATCGTGTCATGGCCGACCGGGTTATTCACGTATCGGAAGCCGAAGCCGCCAGCGACTTTGCCGGGCTGCTCGCCCGTGTGCGTGCGGGCGCGGAGGTAGTAGTCGAGAGCGGCAACTTGCCCGTGGCGGTGATTCATGCGCCGGCCACGCCGCGCCGCACACTTTCCGAATGCATCGCCTTAGCCAAGGCGCATGAGGCGGAGACCGGTGAGGCTCCCGTACTCGATGCCGACTTCGCCGCCGACATGGAAGACATCCTCAAACACCGTGCCGCATGGAACCCGCCCGCGTGGGAATAATTCTCGATTCCAGCGTGATTATTGCCGCCGAGCGTAGGGGGCACAGCGTAAGTCAAATCCTGGAGCAGGTCTATGGCAGGCAGGGCGAAGTCGAGGTCGGCCTCTCGGTGGTAACCGTCGCCGAACTCGTGCATGGAGCGTATCGGGCTAAAACGCCGGAACAGCAGGTGAGGCGGTTGGCATTCATTGAACGCCTCTGCCTTGACGTACCGGTACATCCCGTGACCCTCGCCATCGCGCGTCTGGCTGGACGTATCGAAGGTCAGCAGGAAGCGAAGGGCATCCGCATTTCCTTCGAGGACTTGCTGATCGGGGCAACCGCCTTGCACTTAAGCCATTCGATCGCCACGCTCAACGTGCGCCACTTCGGGCAGATTCCGGCCCTGCCCATTACGCAGCTGTGTTCTTGTCGGGAGCGATTACTCCGGCGCTCTCGTGATCGCCCCCTGCGAGGCCGACGAAACCAACGCCGCGTACTTGGCAAACACTCCGGTGGGATAGCGCGGCTGCGGAGGTTTCCACTCTTTCATGCGCTGGCGCAAAACTTCGTCGCTGATCTCGACTTCCAACACGCGTGCGCTCACATCGAAGCGGATCATGTCTCCATCGCGTACCGCGGCGATCGGGCCGCCCAGCGCGGCTTCTGGCGAGACGTGCCCGGCCATCAGTCCGTGCGTGGCGCCGCTGAAGCGCCCGTCAGTTAACAGCGCCACCGAAGATCCCAATCCCTCTCCTACAATCGCTCCGGTCACGCTCAGCATCTCCCGCATGCCCGGACCGCCCTTCGGCCCTTCGTTGCGGATGACGACTACATCGCCCGCATGAATCTGTTTGCTGGTGACTGCGGCCATGGCATCTTCTTCGCAATCGAAGACGCGCGCGGGCCCGCGCTGCTGCAACCGTTCATGCCCGCTGATCTTGGCTACACAGCCTTCCGGCGCAAGATTGCCTTTCAGAATCACAAGTCCGCCAGTCTTCTTCAGCGGACGATCCAGCGGCGCGATCACCGGCTGCCCCGGAGTCTCTCTCGCGTCGTTGGCCTCTTCGGCGAAGGTTCTGCCAGTGACGGTGAGCGTCGAGCCGTCCGCATACTTGCCATCGAGCAGCCGCTTGGCGATGACCGGGATGCCGCCCGCTTTGTCCACGTCGGCGGCCACGTATTTTCCCGAAGGCTTAAGATCGGCCAGCAGCGGAGTGCGCTCGCTCACGGTTTGAAAGTCGTCGATCTCCAGATCGACTTCCGCTTCGCGCGCGATCGCCAGCAGATGCAGTACGGCGTTGGTCGATCCTCCGGTCGCGGCCACGGATGCGATTGCGTTTTCGAAGGCGGCGCGGGTGAGAATGCTCCGCGGGAAAATGCCATTACGCAGGAGATTCATGACCACATCGCCACAGCGATAGGCGACTTCGTCCTTGCGCGGCTCCATAGCCGGCACGCTGTTGAACCCCATCGGAGAAAGTCCGATGATCTCCATCACGGTGGACATGGTATTGGCGGTGTACTGGCCGCCGCAGGCGCCGGCGCTGGGACACGCCACGTTTTCCAGTTCGTGCAATTCCTGGTCGGTGATTTTTCCGGCGGCGTTGGCGCCCACGGCTTCGAAGACATCTTGAATGGTGACGTCTTTGCCGCGAAAGGTGCCGGGGGCAATGGTGCCGCCGTAGAGCACGAGGCCGGGAAGATTCATGCGGGCGAGGGCCATGGCTGCGGCTGGAATCGTCTTGTCGCAGCCGACCACGCAGACGACGGCGTCGAACAATTGTCCGCGGCAGACCAGTTCGATGGAATCGGCGATCACTTCGCGGCTTACGAGCGAGGCGCGCATGCCTTCGGTGCCCATGGTTTCGCCGTCAGAGATGGCGATGGTGTTGAATTCCATGGGCGTGCCGCCGGCGGCGCGGATGCCATCCTTCACCTTGGCCGAGAGGCGGCGCAGATGAAAGTTGCAGGGCATGGTTTCGATCCAGGTGTTGGCCACGCCGATCAGCGGCTTGCACAAGTCTTCATCGGTGAATCCGATGGCTTTGAACATGGAGCGCGCCGGAGCCCGGTCGCGTCCGTCGGTAATGCCGCGGCTGCGATGTTTGAGGTCCATGAGATTCAGTGATTAAGATACTGGGAAAAGACTACAACAATTTGAGCCATTGAGTGATCGGGTCATTGAGTGATTGAAGAAAACAACACTGCTTGGATTTTCAATCGCAAACTCACCCAATCCCAAAATCGCCAGCGCAACAAAAACGGGGAGCCGGCAGCGGAAGCGATACCCGGAGGCCGCGTCCCACTGCAGGTTCCCCAATCGCATGACGCTTACCCAGGGAGCGATCATGCTCTGACACTGCCAAATCGTGCTCTGACACTGCCCAACTGAAACTTAAGCCAGCGCGGCGCGGGCCGACTGCTCGCCTACGCTCGCCGAAGCCGGCGGGTGCGGTCCCCACGCGGCGGTCTGGTCGCGCAAGGCGGCGCTGGAATGTACGTTGATGACATCCACGATCGCATACCACTCGCGGTAAAGCTGGCCGACCTGCTTGTGGGTGACATCGAGCAGCAGGGAGACGGCGTGGTCCTGCCCGGCATACTCGGCATGGACGGAGGTGAGATCGAGCCCGCGGCGCGAAACCGCGTTGAGAATGCGCATCAGCGCGCCTTGTGCGTTGCGATAGCGAATGTGAAAGAGTTGCATGTCAGTTCCCCTAAAAGAATTTTGCGATTGTGCGATCGAGCCATTGAGCGATTGAAAAGCCAGATCCCATTGGTTTTTCAATGGCTCAATGGCTCAATCACCCGATGACTCAATCTTCGTAAACCATCTCCGACAACGCGGCCCCCGCTGGAACCATGGGATAAACGTTGGCTTCGGGATGGCAATCGAACACCAGCAACTCGGCGTTCGGCGAGCGCAGGAAGTTCTCAATGAGATCTCCCGTCTCGGCCGACACCGGAAACTCCTGCATGGCGGACTCGTTCAGCCGCCAGCCGTGAATTTTGTAGGCCTTGGCGATCTCGACGAAATCCGGATTGTCGCTGAGGTCGGTCTCGGCATAGTTGCGCGCATAGAAGAGCTGCTGCCACTGCCGCACCATGCCCAGATATTTGTTGTCGACGATCACCATTTTTATGGGCAGGCCGAGGCGGTGAACGGTGGCGAGTTCCTGAATGTTCATCTGGAAGCCGCCGTCGCCGGAAACGCAGAGCACGCAGGTCCCCGGCTTGGCGAGTTGCACGCCGACCGCGGCGGGCAGAGCGAAACCCATCGCGCCCAGGCCGCCGGAAGTGATGAAACCGCGCGGCGAAGAAGAACGATAGCGCTGTGCGGCCCACATCTGGTGCTGGCCGACGTCGGCGATGATGACGTTGTCTTCGGGCAGGCGGCTGAAAAGTTCGTCGAGAAAACGAATGGTGGGCTGCGCGAAACCCCGTGGATCAAGCTCTGCACGCTCCGGGCCGCAGGCCACGGCGCGCCAGCCGCTCCAGTCAGGGAGTAAGTGATGCCGCAGTTCGGCGTGGAACGCGGGAATGGTTTGCGCGAGATCGCCGATGACTGGAATCTCGCAGGCCCGTACACGGTCCAACTGCGCGGGGTCGATTTCAAAGTGAACGATCTTGGCATGGGGCGCAAAGCGCGTGGGGTCGCCGGTTACGCGATCGTCGAGGCGGGCGCCGAAAACCATCAGCAGATCGGTCTCGTGCAATGCCGTGTTGGCGGCGCGAGTGCCATGCATGCCCACCATGCCCAGGTAATACGCCGCCTCGGGAGGGACCGCGCCTAATCCATGCACGGTGGCGAAAGTGGGAACGTTCAAGTCGTCGAGCAGGCGGCGCAATTGCGGAATCGCTCCGGAAAGTTTTGCTCCCGCGCCGACCAGCGCCACCGGCCGGGCCGCGCGTTGCAGCAATGCCACGATGGTGTCGCTGAACGCGCCTTCGGCTTTGGCATCGGCGGGGCGGGCGTGGGGCTTGAACTTCGCCGGGCCGGAGAATTCTGTCTTCGCTTTCAAAATGTCGGTGGGAATGTCGATGACCACAGGGCCTGGACGGCCGCTGCGCGCCCAGTAGAAGCCTTCGGCGATCACTTCCGGAATCTCTTCAATGGTGCGCACCAGCCGGCTCCACTTGGTCAGCGAGAGGGTCACGCCGAAAACGTCGGTTTCCTGGAACGCGTCGGTGCCGATCATCGCGGTGCGAACCTGTCCGGTAATGCAGACCAGGGGGACGGAATCCATTTTGGCGTCGGCGATGCCGGTGACCAGGTTGGTGGCGCCCGGGCCGCTGGTCGCCATGGCCACGCCAACTTTGCCGGTGACCCGCGCGTAGCCGGAGGCGGCGAAGGCCGCGCCCTGCTCGTGGCGGGTGAGCACGTGCCGCACGCCGCTGCCCTCGAGCGCGTCATACAACGGCATGATCGCGCCCCCGGGGTAGCCGAACACCAGGTCGACTTCTTCGGCGCGCAAGCACTGCAACACGATTTCCGATCCCTTAAGCATTTACGACCTGTTTGTCCTCCGTCTGGGGCGCCGCTGGCGCCTTTTTCGTTTCTTTGCCGGGCAGCCAGCTCATCATCCCGCGCAACTGCGCTCCGACGATCTCGATGGGATGCTCCTGTTCTTTCTTGCGCAACTCGGCGAAGTTATGGCCGCCATCTTTGTTTTCTTTGATCCATTCGCGGGCGAAGCTTCCATCCTGAATGTCGGCGAGAGTTTTTTTCATGGCGGCGCGGGTGGCGTCGCCTACAACCTTTTCGCCACGCGTGAGGTCGCCATACTCGGCCGTATTTGAAACGGAATAGCGCATGCGGGCGAGGCCGCCTTCGTAGATCAAATCGACGATCAGCTTGACCTCATGCAGGCACTCGAAGTAGGCGATCTCCGGGGCGTAGCCGGCTTCAACCAGGGTCTCGAATCCCTTCTTGATCAGCGACGTCAACCCGCCGCACAGCACGGCCTGCTCGCCGAATAGATCGCTCTCGGTTTCTTCTTTGAACGTAGTCTGCAATACGCCGGCGCGGGTGGACCCGATACCATGCGCATAGGCCAGCGCGAATTCGTGCGCCCGCTTGCTGGAATCCTGCTGAATGGCGATCAGCGAAGGCACGCCGCGGCCCTCGGTATACACGCGGCGCAACAGATGGCCGGGGCTTTTCGGCGCGATCATTACAACATCTACATCGGCGGGCGGGACGATGGTCTTGAAATGAATGCTGAAGCCGTGCGAGAAGCCGAGGATTTTGCCGGGATGCAGATAGGGCTGAACAAACTGCTCGTAAACCGCCGCCTGAGTTTCGTCGGGCGTGAGCATGTGGATCCAGTCGGCGCGCTTGGCGGCCTCATCCGGGGCCACGACCACCATGCCATCGGCGCGGGCCTGGGCGGCGCTGGGGCGGTTGGCATCGAGGCCGACTATGACCTTGCAGCCGCTATCGCGCAGGTTCTGGGCCTGGGCGTGTCCCTGGCTGCCGTAGCCGAGGATGGCGATGGTTTTGCCCTTCAGGGCGTTAGGGTTGGCGTCGTGTTCGTAGAAGATAGTGGCCACAGGGGAAGCTCCTTTATGCAAACCGACCGGTCGGTCGGTTTCATTATGCTACCCAAGGGCTATTCCTCTGTCAAGGAGGAAGTTTTCGGCCCGGACAACAGGAACCAAGGAAGGAATGTCCCTGGTAATCTCCAGCCTGGGCTAGGGTAATTAGCGTCGGCGAGGGAGCTTCTTTGTCGAGGCCTCGGATCCAGCGGGTTCATGGAACGGCTCCACGTCAATGCGCTCGTAACGAACATCTAAAACGGTGAGGTATTCTGTGCCGCCCGGCAATTGCAGGACTACGCTGTCACCCGCTGCCGACTTCATCAACGCGCGCCCCAGAGGTGACACCCAACTGATGTGGCCGCGGTTGAGATCGATTTCGTCGGTGCCGACGATGCTTACCACTCGTTCCGCTCCCGCCGCGTTGGCATAGCGCACGGTCGCTCCGAAGAATGCCCTCGTCGCCGGCTGCCCCGTTCCTCCTTGTCTCGTTCTGGGAGCTTCCGGGTCCACCACTTCCGCGGCTTCGATTCGCTTGGTGAGAAAGCGAATCCGCCCATCGATCTGCCGCAGCCGCCGCTTGCCGTACTGATAGTCGGCGTTTTCACTCCGATCGCCGTTGCCGGCGGCCCACGCCACCACCTCCGTGACGGCCGGGCGTTCCCTGGTGAGCAGAAACCGGTGCTCATCTTTCAGGCGCTCCAGCCCGCTCGGCGTGATGTAGTTCTTCACCGGCGTCGTGGGGGCGTCTGGTTGTGGTTTTCTCGTGAAGCCTTTTCGCATCTCGTAGTCTTTCCAGCGTGACGCTCGAAACCCAGCAACTACTGCCGCAGATGCCTTAGCTTACACTCAAATAAAATGCTTAACCAAGGCCATGCCTATATCACAATCATCGCCGGCAAAGATCATGGACGGAACCTGCTCTCACACCTGGCAAGCCGTTACCCACACTCGACCCCTCAAGCCTGGCAACAAAATCTGAATAACCGCGAAGTCACCGTCAACGGCGTCACCGCGACCGGAAGCGAATCGCTTATTTCAGGCCAGACGCTGGTCTGGAACCGTCCACCTTGGATCGAACCGGACACTCCTCAGCACTTCGAAGTCCTGCTCAACGACACGCATTTGTTGGCCGTCAACAAACCTGGCGGACTTCCCACTCTCCCCGGCGGCGGCTTCATGGAAAACACTCTGCTGCGCTTGGTGCAAAAGCAAACCCCGAACGCAAACCCTGTGCACCGGTTAGGCCGGGGTACGACAGGCATCGTGCTGTTCGCGAAAACGCCGCAGGCCGCCGCTCAGCTAGGCGCGGACTGGAACACACCCAGAGTTCAAAAAATCTATTGGGCGCTGGCTCAAGGCGTGACACAGCAAAACGCCTACGAAATTCTCACACCCATCGGCCTTGTACCGCACCCACGCATCGGTTCGGTGTGGGCCGCCAACCCGAGTGGCAAGCCCGCGAAGTCATTGGCGAAGGTGATCTCACGCACCGCAAGCACCACAACATTTGAGGTAAGCCTGAATTCCGGACGCCCTCATCAAATCAGAATCCATCTGGCATCCATCGGCCATCCGCTAGTAGGCGATCCTCTGTACGGATTATCCGGCCAGCCTCTTGAAAATCTCCCCGGCCTCCCCGGCGACGGAGGATATTTCCTGCACGCCCGATTTCTAAATTTCCACCACCCCATCACCGGCGAACCAATCAATCTTGAGGCAGCTTTGCCGTCTGGATTCTCACTGCATCAGTAGGTTCGCGGCGGATTCAAATCGGGACGGCGTTGGAGAATGCAAGGCAGGTTGTGTCAAGATTCCCACCTAAGCCAAATTGAGCTTGAATGGAATTCTATTAACGGACGGTGCCCGTGATCCATGGAGTTTGCAAGATGTGCCTGCTCGAAAAGGATCTACTGAAGAGCCACCTTATTCCGGCGGCTCTTTATGACTACTGCCGTCAGGCTGATTTTGCGCCTGTACGAGTCGGGAATGGGGTGGTCTTCGCCACCGATCGGCAAACGCAAGACTATCTGCTTTGTCGAGATTGTGAAACGATTCTGAATCAGGGAGGCGAGTCGTGGGTCAATCCCCGCCTCTGCACAATGGAGCGCAAATTTCCCCTTTACGATCTTCTCGCGAAATTGCCGAATTACATGGCCGACGATGATGCGGCCCTATATCACCTACCCGATGATTCGATAATTGATTTTCAAAAACTAACTCATTTCGGAATGGGTATCTTTTGGAAGGCTGCGGTGCATTCGTGGAAGGGCGATTCGGTCGAGCCCATGATCGAACTAGGGCCGTATGCAGATCAAATCCGGCGCTGGCTGATAGATGAGGCTGATTTCCCAGAGCATGTGCAACTGTGGGTATCCATGTCACGCCCAGAATATGCTCAGATCGCCCTAAATCCTCCGGTACAAACGAGCAAAACAAATTGGCGGACTTTTCTTATGCACGTCCTAGGGCTGATGTATCAGTTAAACATCGGTGCGGGCATGGATGCAGCGACGCGCGAAACTTGTTTTTACAGAAATCCTGGCCATCCGATCATGGTTTCAACGGAGCTTACGAAACAGTGGGAAGCAAAGCTCGCTAAACACTATAACGAGTCCAGAAAAACGCAAACGTATCTTCAAGCTAAAGCGAAGCGGGATGCAAGAAAGAGGAAGATGTAACAACTCTTGTGTACATCATTTTCACTGAGGGTGCCCCCATCCTTGCGTTTCTTGCAAGGATGGGTGGCGATGCTGCCGACGCAGGTTTTGTTCTTTCCGCACAAAGTCGGTTGCGCATGCGTTCGTGGCACCCGCCCTTTGCAAACTGCGCAAAGGACGGGGCACCCTCGGTCCTGTGTCTGCTGGCAATCAAAAGCCCGGGCCAGCCCCGTCGGAGAAATTACCGCTCTGACCTGGGCCCTGGAGGTCGGCGATCCGCAGCGCTTCCACTGCAACTCCGATGCCATGAGTTACTGCGGGCTCACCGCCGCGTTGAAATCTTCGGCGGGCAAGCAGCAACGCGGACCCATTTCCAAACAGCGCAATCGCTGGCTGCAAACTACGCTCATCGAAGCGGCCAAACTGGCCCCGCGATGGAATCCGCAACTGGCGGCGCTGCATGCCCGCGAGTTGGAGCGTGGGCATCGCAATCGCGCCACTCTGGCCGTGGCGCGCAAACTCGTCACCTATCTGCTGGCCGTCGACAAAAGCCGTCAGCCCTTCCAACTGCGCGCGCCTTTGGAAGAGCCAACCCAAAAAGCTGCCTAAGAAGGAAAAACTTTGAACGCAGCGGCGATCCACCGGCCGTTCCTCGCTATCTCGGGGACTGGGCAGAGGAGTTGCGACTCCCGATGCTCCTTACCGTCTGTATCGAGGCCGGCCGGTCAACCCTAACTCATACTTCGTGGACCGGGCTCGCGCCCGTTTCCCGCAAATGGATGTCTGGCCAAGCTGCCTCTTTGGCCGCTGCTTTGGCCGCTACAAAGGATCGCACGACGTTCGTTAACTTAATCGTTCCACACTCGCTTCGAGAGCTCACTCTTCCAAGCGCCAGGAGACCTCCGTCTCCTCTTGACTTTTACTTATCATGGATGTCCCTCAGTCTTGTCCCCAGTCTTTTTGAGCTTTACTTCTTGGGCCGCGACTCCGGCGGCACCAGACCTGCGAGGCGGTAGTACACAACGAGCTGGCCGTAGTGTTCACCGCCATGTTCGATCAGGCCGTATGCTATGTCGAGAATGCGCGCTTTCTGGCCAGGGAAATAAACCACCTCCGTGGTCATGCCTTTTTCGCCTTTCGACTGGATGGCGGCTGCGCCATCGGCGAAGGATTTCTTGACGAACCGAACGATGTCGGCCTTGGACTTGTATTGG
>Ga0302319_10024539_pt1 | contig 10715 bp, 8 predicted proteins | sample Bog_T0_2_FD_203319 | JGI IMG/M metagenome (GOLD analysis project Ga0302319, IMG submission 203319) | Peat permafrost microbial communities from Stordalen Mire near Abisko, Sweden - Bog_T0_2 | ecosystem: Environmental > Terrestrial > Soil > Wetlands > Peat | place: Sweden: Abisko, Stordalen Mire... | reverse complement strand
CCCAAAAGGATCGCCCGCCGCCGGATCCGGTTTACCCCAAAAATCAAATAGAGCAACGGGCCCAGAAGCGGCATCAGCCAGACAAAAGCAATCCAAATGGTGGCGGACCGGGTATCCCTTTTATTCAGCAACGCATGGCCCGAGGTGATTAATGCGGCGATTAAATCAAATCCGGCCGCCAAGTGGGGCCAAAATTGGGTGAGGCGATCAAGCCAGTCCATAGCTCTTGGGCGTGGTTGAGGAGCGCAAAAGACCTTTCTTCCGATCAATTTCCAGTTTGATCATTGGGAGGAACGTAAACCGGAGCGCTGCAGTAAGCAATCTTCGGGTAAAGAATGAATTTCCAGCATTCAATGAAAGCCAGTTCCTGGAAAACCTGCCGGGGAAAAAGGCCCGTAAATTCTTGGATGCTTTATAATTAATTAAAAGCGAGTAGTTTATGCACTTTATGGGCGTTGGGGATGCCTTTCGGCCATTCGCTGGTAAATTTTTTCAAAAAAACAACCAACTTCGCATGACGAAATATTTTGAGCCCGGTCAGATACCTATACAACGATAAAACATTGCGGGTGGAGGGAAGCACGGTTCGGTTAGTTTTATTATTGTGGGCAAGGCAAAGGGTGTAAGGAAACGGCAGGGAAGATTTGCGGGCAGCCATCGGTGGTTTTCAGGTGGACTCATTGGTAATGCTCATCCATCAGATTCCCGGGTGGTGGCTGCCCGCTCATTTATTCGTTTCCGCCGATTTGGGGTGATATTGCACCGACGCGTGCTGGCCATCGATCTTGGTGATGGTAATTCCCGTTTGTTTTAACAAGGCGCTCTCAATTAATGTCGCAATTTCCGCTGGAGAATGGGCAATGGCTACTAACGTGATCGTTCGTTTTTCCTGGAGGACGTCGGTAGCGATAACGAGCTGAATCCGGGTCACATCATGATAGATTTGCAACACTTGTGAAACGGGGACATTGCGGAAGTTTATCGGTTGGTTGATCGCTGGCAAATGGCTAGCCAGAATCTCCGCAAATGCCGACCCCGGTAGGCTGCTCAGCATGATGATTAGAAAAAAACGTCGAATTACGGTCATATCTTCAATTTGAATCCACGCCAAGCTGCCGCATTGGGGGGCCAAAAACAAGCGTGACGGCCCCCCCTGATCATAAAACCGCGGTAAATCTGCGAGTTTTCTCATCGTATGGGACTTGCCGGTTCCACTTCGCCCAAGAACATGGCAAGCAGACCTAGCAGCGGCAAAAAAGAGCAAAACAGGAAAAGTTTACCTTGGACAGCGCTTGTCCAACTGCAACGGGCAAAATGAGCGCATGAGTATCAAACGCTTTCTCTCATTTGGATTGTTGCACGAAGAAACCGTGGCGGTCTTTGGCCGGGCGCGGTTGATTCGGCGGACCGATGGAAGCCACGAATTAATTGGTGGTTCCCGGGCTGACCATTTTGCTGCGCGCGAATGGTGTTCGCTGTTTCAGCATGAACTGGTCTTTTCTGGCACCCCGGCGGCTCCGTGTTCGGAAACGGCCTTTTCGGAGTAATGACCGCCGAAAAAATCGCGGTGGGGGGGAAAGTGGCGGGCCCCATCGCCGCTCCCGCAATTAGGTTCAGCTATCGTAAATGTGGGTTTGGACTTGATCATAGAGGCCGCCCACCACGCCGGGTTTGTTTTGAAAACCTTTGGCCTGAAAGCGAATTAGCAGGCTGCGCTGTCCTTGACTCAATTTTAACGGGATTGGGTATATTACCGTATGCCACGCATCGGGCGCTTCGTGATCCAGCGACTGGGTGGCGATGACTTGGGATTTATCATCGGTGGAGTTTTCCACGATAATATCGAACAGGCGCCAGAACGTGTCGTTGCCGACATCGCTGCCCCAATAACAACATTTTAAGAAATTCGGTTTTTCGGCATGGATGAGCAGCCGGTAGGAAACGAAGCCATTAAAAGAGTCGCGCCAGGATTTGTTATTCAGGCTGCCAACATTCGAATTGGTTGAAGTCAGGAAATGTTCCCGCTCCGAACCAATATCGCCGATGATTACGCTGTCCTGGATGATTTCCGCGGGTGGTTGGGTGACGATGGTATAGCCATTATAGGTTTCAGTTTTGACCCGGTTGATGGGGCGGAAAGTGACCGTGCCGGTCGAGAGCGCGGCGGAAAATTCACAAGGATTGGTGGTCGCAGCCAGCGCCTTGAGCAGCTGGGCTTCATTTCCGGCAAAAGTGGCTCCGGCGGAGGTGCAGGCTACCAGCAGTTGCGGGCCATACTTTATGGCGACATACTCCGGGCGGTCGGGGATTCGCTGAAGGCCGAATGAGTAAGGCAAGTTTAGCTCCACGACGTCGCCCGTGGACCACGTTCGTTTGATTTCGGCAAAAGTTCCCGGTTTCGTATCCATTTTGAGGTCGGCACCGTTGAGGCGCAGGGAAACGTCGGGGCCGGCCCAGCCGGGAATGCGGACATTTACCCTTAAGTAAGCGGACCGTTTCAAGGTAAAGCTTAACCGCACACGGCCGCTCTCGGGAAAATCGGTTTCCTGACGCAGGGTTAAGCCGCCCTTTTTCCAACTCAGGGTGCTATCAACAAAATTGCTGATCCAGAGTCCACTTTTGCGATCGTGGTAATAGGCGCCATCAGCCAAGGCAGAATAGGCTTCCACACCGGTGCCATAGCAGCACCAGAAATCATTTTCCGCCGACCCGAACTGTTTGGCCACGCCCTGGCCCAGGTTCAGGTTATAAATGAACATGCCGGTATCGGGATTTTGCTGCGCCAGCACGGCATTGACGTAACGCTTTTCAAATTCATCCGCCCAGCGCGCGTCGTCGGTCCAACTGACCGCGTGGGTGGTGAGCCTGTTCAGGTTATGGCTGCAGCAACTTTCGCCGCAGGACTGACCGGGATGACCGGGCGTGCTGTTGATCTGACGGTCCAGCAGGTAGCGGTTGTTGAACAGCTCGGCGTTGTAATCCAACGGCGCCGGATAGGCGGATTTACCGCTGACGCCACCGGTTGCAAATTCGTGGCCGTATTGCATCCAATCCAGAAAGTTCAGGACGGCGGTCCGATATATGTCATTTTTGGTGACCTCGTAGTTGTTCGCGAGACCGATGACGTTGGGAATTTCCGTGTTGGCATGTTCGGCATTCTCGCCCAGCTGGTCCTGATCGGAGGCGAGCATTTCGCGGAACCAAGGGCGGTCGAATTTTTTGGCCAGATTCAAATGCATGGGGTCATCGGTGATGCGGTAGAGCGTGAGGAGGCAATCCAGCATCCCGCCAAATTCCATGAAGAAGACGGGTTCCTGCCCTTCGTAACGCCGGGTGTTCAGCATGGCATCGATGGTATCCTGGCTCAGGCGGCTGAGGCGCCAGTCAAAATATCCCGCCATACCGCGAACGACGACGAGGGCTTGCTCGTTTCCCGCCAGCAGGTAGGCGCTGAGGAGGCCCGCCATGATTTTGTGAATGACATAGTAGGGGACATCGCAGTTTTTCAACGCCTCCAAGCGATCAAACTGGCTGGAGTCCTGGGCGTTTAAATAGCCCCAGTGTCCCGGATAATCGGGGCCGGTTTTGGTGGCGATGGCCATTTGACATTCGGCCCAGCTGGCAACGAGGTTGTTGGCTCGTTTCAGCAGTTCCGCGGCGAGAACCGGTTCGGTGAATCTCAGCGTCAACTGCATCTTGGCGCAGGCGGAAAGATAATGGCCGACAAAATGCCCGCGGCCGCCGGCAGTCGGTGATTCCCAGCCGCCGTAAGGGGTGGCGTTGCGCAGATCGACCCCGGCAAACTTCCGAAAGCTGTACAGCAAGCGGTTGTTGTCCAACGAAAGCAAATAGTGCGCGTTTTTGAGGGTCGCATTGCCGAGGCGGCTTCCCGGAGTCAATTGCACCTCATCCAAACCAAAAGGAAGCAGATGGTTTCGGGAAGATTCCAGAGTTGCGGCGGAAACCATGGTTTCGGGCCACGCAAGCGCCAGGCCCGTGGTTCCGGCGGCCAACAAGCTTCGCCGTAAAAAGTTCCTCCGGTTCATACCGGTCAACTGATCTGTCGTAGGTCGGTGTGGTTTTATCGTCATAAACAGTCCCGGACTGCAAAGAGGTCTGTGACTGTGATTTTATGGCCATCGGGTAGTAGTAGCAAGCACCACCGCGACGGGGAGAATGAGGGTGGCGAATGATAAAAATCTTCCGGTGGGAAAGAATAATGGCGCTGGGGCGCAAAAAAAGTTACCCGCCCTCATCCCGGCCTCCTCCGCTCAGGAGAAGGTTTCATGCCCGCCGGCTACAGGTGTATGTTCCGGCGTTTGACACCGCTTGGACTGCCGCCATCGTTCGGAGAATTGATGTTTGAAAAGGCTTTTCGGGAAGCCGCAATCGAACAAAGAACGCAGACGACGGGATGGATAGATGATGCCAGTATGGAAACCACGGGGCCATTTGGATTCGTGTCAACACCACGCTCATTTAACCTTGTCGACGACGAGCATTTCAATGGACATGTTCGTGGGGATTAGCTCCAGGCCGAGTTGATTCAACAGCACTTTTTTCAAATCGTCGCGAGCGTCAAGGCGAGAGCCGTTGCCTTTGCCCGGCTGGTCGAAATTGCCCCAGTCGATTGCGTAATCAAAATGATTGGTCAGTCCGGTTTGATCGATGGTCGGGATGCCAAAATAGGTGGATTCGAGCTGTTTCGCCAATTCGTTCATGGTTCCGTTCTTTACCGTCATGTAACCGTCCGCGATATCTGACCGCCCCGTTTTGGCGATGCTGGGAGTGAGCCCGGGTGGGCTGGGATATTTGACGGTCAGCAGCAGTACATTGGTGTTTATCATCTCAAACGTACCGGCAATGCCAAACTGGCGGCGTAGTTCTTTTTGTAATGCTTGCTTTGGTCCGGCAGGGACATTGGACAAATAGTCAAATTTTCCGCCGGGCATGGCAGCCTTAAAAATTACACGTCGCAACGATACGGGGTGGTTGGATCCGTAGGCCACTGGTACAATATCGGCAACTGAAAAGTTTATGCCGACCGTTTTTCCGTCGTCATAATCCGCAGAACCTCCGGGGCGACTTTCCTTGGTCCGCTGCGAAGATTTCGTCGGAAGAATGGCTGTCTGGAAGGGAGGCTTCTCCAAGTCCAATGAGTTCAACTTCGCAAGCTGCCACGCATTCATTTCATTTTGATGAATTTTTTCAATCGTAACGGTTGTCGTTCCGGCGGCAAGCAGCACGGCGCTGACGACGATAGTTGTCTGCATTTTTGTCCAGGCCATGATTTTCAAGGCTCCTTTCACCAAGGTTAAAGTGGAACTGCCCGCAAGTGCGCCGTTGGTGATGGCGATCGCGGAAATGGTGTGGGCCAGGCCGGCGGGGGCGGCTTGCACGGAGTTGGCGGAAATGGCTCCGGCAATCATCGTGGTGGTGGAAGCCACGCCGCGTTTGTGGAAGAATTTACGCAGTTTTTCCAACGCGCGGTTCACGCGCTTGCGGGCGGTCTCTTCGGTCATGCGAAGTTTGACGCCGATTTCCGCGGCATTCTTGTTTTCGAAGTAGCGCAGGACGACGGCGTTGCGGTCGGTTTCGCCGAGGCCGCCCATGGCTTCGTCGAGAAGAGGCGCGATTTTCTCCCACGCGAGCGGGTCGGTTTCGGTGGGGAAAGATTGCATGTAAACCTCCTGTTCGCGGCGTTGTCGCCGGATTTCGCACTTGATGAAGTTGGCGGCGGTTAGACGGGCGGTTTGGTAAAGCCAGCCGGAGAGAACGACGCGCGGTGACAGTTTGCCAGCTTTGCGCGCGAGAATGATGAAAACTGCCTGAGTGATTTCCTGGGCATGGTGCGGATTATTACTAAACCGGAGCGCGGTGGAATAGACCAGACCCAAGTGCCGGGTCACCAGTGCGGCAAAGGCGGTTTCCGAGCCGGTACGGGTAAATTCGGCGAGCAGTTCGTGGTCTTCCAATGCAGTCATCTACAGCATGATGTCCACGGATGGGGAAACGGGACAAAGAATTTTGTGGGAATTTTCGGAAGTGTAATGCTGGGTGGAATCGTAAGGCTGTCGCCAGACAACGGGCGGGCCGGCAAGTGCTTCGGCAGGTCACCCCTCACCTTCAATTCCTCTCCCCTTTGAGGGGCGAGGACAAAGGGAGCGGACGGTTCCACTTTAACGGCGAATAATAGGCGGGCTGGGTCGCAGTTGGCCCAAAGCGGCGGAGGGCCGCCGCACTCGACGACGCTTCGCGCGGCGACTGAGTCGGTCAAAGTTACTGGAGCTGGAGCCAGTTGGTCATGGTGGCGTAGGCAAAGGTCATCTCTCCAGCGTTATAGCCTTTATACCATTTGGTGTGACCGTCGGCGAACATGATGTTCTGGCCCTTGCTATGGATCTGCCAAAACTCGGTGATGTCAGGATCGGCGGCGCCGCCGACGCAATTTTGGGTATAATCGTCCTTGTCGGCATCCATGGGATCAAATTGCAGGCCGGCGTCGTTGCTCTTGGTGCCGGCCGTATCACCGCTCAGGACGAACGCAGCGGGAAAAACGATGGCGGTGGCTTTTACGGGCGCAAAACCGCCGGTGGCGATATACGCGGCGTTGCAACCATTGAAATAGTTGAATGGCCCGCGCAACGGGGCGGGCAGTTGCACATTGCCGGGGCAATTGTAGGCGTTGGTGTTTCCCACGTATGGGAAGATTTGTTCAAGCCAACTGGGCTTTTCTGAGCCAGTTGGCGGTGGAAAATCAACATGGCCCCAGTAAATTGACGTGCCGGATTCGGGATAAAACTCGTTGTTATCATCCGCGAACATCCGCATGCCCAAGGCGATTTGATGCAGATTGGAATTGCAACTGATCGTCCACGCCCGTTGCTTGGCGGAAGATAGGGCGGGCAACAGCATCGCCGCCAGAATGGCAATGATGGCAATGACCACCAGCAATTCGATCAAGGTGAAGCCGCGACGAGAGTTTGCCCCAATTAGTCTCATATATCCTGCCGGTAATAAGGCGCTGTTCCATGAAATTTGTCCAGAGCAAATTGTATTCTTACGCCGGGGACGTGTTGTGCAGAGACAACTTCCAGTCATCACCTTCAAGCACGGTTCGGTCGCGAAAGCGGTGGAGGGGCCACCGCACTCCCCGACGCTTCGCGACTTCAGGGAGGTGGTTATAATCCGCCGTCGACGATCCAATGTTTGGCGTCATTGTCGTTGCGGATGGCCATTTTGAATTTCTTGACAGGTCCGACCTCAGCGCATCTTACAAAGTATGCCGAATGTTCGGCGGACCAAACGGCTTCACCAACTGCGAAGCGTGGCAGGGGAGTGTCGTTTTTCCTGGCTTCTTCGAATTGTTGCCGGGTTTTGGTGACGTCGGATTCGGGAGTAAATTTTCCCATCTCGGCCCAGTCGGAGTTGGTCATGGCTTGGAAATAGGCTTTGACGACCGCGACGGGTCCCAAGGCGGCGTCCGGGTCGTTGGCAGGGAGGGTCGTGGGCTGCGTTGGCCATTTTAACTCCTCCTGCAATATTAGTTTGGTGTCGTAGGTTCCAGTAATGACGTAGCGGCCGGCGGCGTTGGTGTTGGAGACCATGACGTTGAACGGTTGGTCTCGAACGCGGATTTCGTAGGGCACGAACCGGCCAGGATAGGGGGCGGAGGCATAGGCGTCGCCGAGATTAATTAGTTTCAGGCCACCCAAGTATTGTTTGGCCTGGTCATTCATCGGCCACGCCCAAAACTTCGCGACTTCATCCCAATTTTCCTGGCTGCAAGCATCGAAGAAGGCCTTGGCGGCCTGGTCGGCGGTCATCTTGGCATAGGGATCGTAACCATCCACTTTTTGGGGTTCATGGTACCAAGCGACGTCGGTCGGGAGATCGAGATGGAATACCCCGGGGGCAATGGCCTGATTGTGATCAATTTTAATGGATTCAAAGACCAAAGTTTCGCGGGCGTTTTCTTCGAGATAAATCTGAACGGCTTCCAGTTGTTTGGTCTGATCATCGAAGTGATAAACGTCCCGGCGATCGGCGGTTGGAACAAATTCATTTTTTTGTTCGCTGCTTTCAGGCAACGCGGATTTGGCATTGATCGTGATGACAAATTGTTTCCGCCCCGCGACTGATTCGGTGGTGGCATCGACCGCCCACCCCTTGGCTTTGGCGGCAATGATTTCGTTGGTGATGGAGTTTTTCAGCCGGGCGATTTTATGGATCCAATCGGTATCAAAGGCACCGGTAGTGGGGCCGGGGAATTTCATGGCCAGATTGGCGTCTTTAAAATAAGCCATGGTTAACTGGCCATCCATGACGGCAACCCGGCCGAGGTTGGTCGATTCGCCCTTGTCAAAGCGCCACTCCAGCTTCGGCTTAAACTGTTCCCACAGTTCAACTGGCACGAAATCCATCTGCGAACCGATGGCGCTAAAGTTGTCACTCTGACCGGATCGCATCCGGCCTTGCAGGTGGAAGGTGTTGAGAGCCTGTGCGGCGACAGAGCGATGATGCTCCACGACGACGGTGGTCGCGAATGTGCCGGTTAGCAAGATGCCGAGGCCGACGGCGATTGCGGTTTTAGCGTTGGTCCAAGCCATAATTTTCAATACTCCCGTTGCGAGGGTTAAGGTGGAACCGCCTGCCGCCGCACCCTTCGCGACCGCGATGGCAGAAATAGTTTTGGCCAGAAGCGGCGGGGCGGCCTGGACGGAATTGCCGGAGACGGCACCGGCGATGGCGACGGCGGAGAGAGCGACGCCGCGCTTAAGAAAGAATTTACGCAGTTTTTCCAGCGCGCGGGTTACCCTTTTTTGAGCACTCTCCTCGTTGAGTTTTAGTGTCTGGCCGATTTCCGAAGCGGTTTTATTTTGAAAATAGCGGAGGGCCAGTACGGCGCGGTCCTGTTCGCCGAGGGAGGCCATGGCTTCGTCGAGGAGTGGTTCGAGCCTGGCCCAGATGGCTGGCGATGATTCCGGGGATTCCATGTACACCTCATGTTCACGTTGGGTTCGGCGGACGGCCGCGCGGATTTGGGCGTTGGCCGCGTAGCGCGTGGCCTTTAACAGCCACCCGGCCAGACCGGGATGGCGGGTCAAACTTCGGGCTTTGCGGGAGAGGATAATGAAAACGGCCTGCGTGACGTCTTCGGCGAGTTGGGCATCCTGCACCTGGCGGCGGGCGGCGGAATAGACCAGCCCCACATGCCGTTCGACGAGGGTGGCAAACGCCGGCTCGGATTCAGTCCGGGCATATTCTTCCAAGAGAGCACTGTCATCCATGGGCGACATTCACACATAAACGCCCGCCAAATGCAAAACCGGACAAAATATTTTAATCTATTTGTAAAGTCAGATTAGGAGCGATGCTCCTGGCTTTGCCGGCAAGCGAACGGGCGGATTTGATTTGCCGACCCCGCCTTATATCAAACTGCTATTCAACGTATTTAGGCAGGCACTGGTCGCACAGACCATGGGTGAAATAAAGGTGCAGGTAATCCCGGAAAAATATGTCGGAGGATTGCCATTGACCTTTGGGGTCGCGGATTTTACGGCAATCGGAGCAGATAGAAACAAAGCCTTGGTTATGGTCACTATCGGCCAACAAAACCAGCAACCGGCGAATCAGGTCAGCGCGTTCTGGGGCGGTCAATTCCGGCGACCGGCGGGTATCGGCCCTTTTCCACGCTTTGAGGATGGCGGGGCCGAGGAGTTCGAGGCGGGATTTGGAGATATAATCGGCCACTTCACCGACCAGTTTCTCGACATCCATATCCGGCGTGAGGGCGCTGGTAACGAAGATAAAAGGGGCTTTGGGACAAATTTGCCTGGTCAAGGAAAGGGCGCTGAAGCCATCGAATTCAGGCAGACCATGATCCGAAAGAATGACATCGGGGGTCTGTTGCTGGATGGCGTCGACGAATTCCTGGCGCGTGCCAACGCGGCGCAATTGAAAGCGGACGTTTTGTTTCCGGAGCGCGTGTTCGACCCTGAGCGCGTCAGATACAATGTCCTCGACGTAAATTATTTGCAGCTCTTTTGTGTCCTCCATGGCGACCTGCCTGCCCGGTGATTACAGGGCATTGTGATCTTATCGGACTTTGATAAGTTGGTCAACGGAATCCGGTAAGAAAATGGATGGCTGCAACCTATTTATTTGTAGGTTAGTACCGTTACTTTTCCTTGCGTCCGACGATTGCGACATTGTCGGCCATCTGGAATTTGCTCAAAACGGACTCGGCAAGGTGATAGGCTAGTCGAATTGGCAGCAGCCAGCGGTTTCGTTTGTAGCCGGTGGTTTTCTTGAGCAGGCTGACCCGATCTGCGCGCGGGACATGCCGTTGACCATTGCGAAAGTCCTGGAGAATGACGATGGGATTAAAGTGGGAGGTTTTGACCTGTTGGACGGAAAATGCCTGGGCGAGGAAGTCTCGCATGGTTCGCGGCGTAAAATAGTTCAGGTGTTCGGGGAAAATGTACCGGTACTTTGCGCCCAGAATCCTGATGGCCAGAGAATCCAGATTCGGCGTGAGAATAAAGCAATGGCCGCCGGGCTTGAGAATGGCGGCGGCTTTTCTGAGAAATGCTCCGGGCTCGGCCAAATGTTCCATGACGGCCCAAAAGGTAACGGCGTCAAATGGGGCGGGGAAGTTTTGGGGCAAGAAATCGCCGGTAACAGTGGGAACCCCCATTTTTGCCGCGTGAGCG
>Ga0302319_10024536_pt1 | contig 10716 bp, 6 predicted proteins | sample Bog_T0_2_FD_203319 | JGI IMG/M metagenome (GOLD analysis project Ga0302319, IMG submission 203319) | Peat permafrost microbial communities from Stordalen Mire near Abisko, Sweden - Bog_T0_2 | ecosystem: Environmental > Terrestrial > Soil > Wetlands > Peat | place: Sweden: Abisko, Stordalen Mire... | reverse complement strand
CGACGCAGGCGACGTTGTGGGTCTCATCGAAAAGCGGCCCCGATCGACAGACCGGAGCCTGCGGTCGGATTCCGGCTTGCTGAGCGCCGCGTTCGAGTTCGCCTTTTCCTTGAGGCCCGGCGCCAGCATCGCAGTCGTTGCCGCGTCGCCGATGGGCGACGACATCGCGCCGAACGCCAACATCGACTTCAATGACGTTCGGCAGTCGGTTATCCGGATCTGGCGGGCAAAGATCGGCCCGCGACGGATCTCCGTTGGCGATCGGGAAGTCAGCGACACTTTGGAAGCCCAGACGGGGCTCATCCTCGTCAACGCCACTCGTTACGCCTTCAAGCCGGGTCCCCGCAATTACGACCGAACCTGGATTCGCGACGGCTCGTCGCAGGCGCTCGCTTTGCTTTGGGCGGGCCTGATCGACGAGGCGAAGACCTACGTCTTGTGGTATTCCAAGCGCATCTACCAAAATGGCATGGCGCCGCCGATCCTCAACATCGACGGCACGATCAATCGGGGGTACGGCAGCGACATCGAATTCGACGCGCAGGGCGAATTCGTCGGCATCGCGGCGGATGTCTATCGCGTCGCCAGGGACCGGGCCTTTCTGGAGGCCATTTTCGAACCTGTGGTCCGGGCTATCAGATTCATCGGCGAACTCTGCGCCCGAACCCATGCGCAACACGGCGGCGAGACCCGATTCCACGGCCTCCTCGCGCCCTCGATAAGCCATGAGGGCTACAGCAAGCCGTCTTTCAGCTATTGGGACGATTTTTTCGCCTTGAGCGCGCTGCGAAACTGCGAATACTTGGCGCGGGAGATCGGCGACCAGACTGTCGCCGCCGAGGCGAAATCCCAGGGCCAGGAATTCGCGGCAAACCTCGCACGCTCAATTCGGCTGACGGCCGCCGCCCTAGGCAAAGGCCTTGTCCCAGGGTCTGCGGATCGCGAGGACGTCGATCCGACCTCGACGTCGATCGCCTTCGAACCCTGCCGGGTCGATGACGTTCTTCCGCAAGAGTGTGTTCCGGCGACTTACGATCTTTGCGCGCAGATGACAGCCCGGATAACCGATCCCGATTTCAAGGCGAACTATACCCCCTATTCGCTGCGCAACCTCAATGCGTTCGTGGCGTTGGGCCGGTTTGACGACGCGTTCCGACTGCTCGCGGCCATGCTGGCGGGCAGAAGGCCTGAAGGCTGGCGGCATTGGGCGGAAGTCGTCTGGGGCGAACCGCGGGCGCCGGAGTATATCGGCGACATGCCCCATACCTGGGTCGGGGCGGAGTTCGCCACGGCGGTCAGACGGATGCTGCTGAGAGAGAACGGCGGGGTCCTCGAACTGTTCAGGGCGGTTCCCGACAATTGGTGGAAGGGCGCAGGAATCACGCTTCGCCAACTTCCGACCGCTTTCGGCGTCGTGAGCCTCCATGCCCGTCGCCGCAAGTCCCGAGCGACGATCGAACTTGCGCTGACAGGTCCGGTCCCCGAACGCGTCACCGTGCGATATCCGGGGGTCAAACGGGCTCGCGCCGACGGTCGGGATTGCGACATCCGAGCCGACCTGATTTCGGCTTCGAATTTCCGCCGTATGGTCATCGACGCCTGACCCGGCGCTTCGGACGTCGCCGCGCTCGGCAGAGCCGTTTCGGGTCTGCAACCGGCCGATCGCCGATATTGCGCTCTATAGAAGCATCGGCGTATCTGGCGACGCGCCGCGACGCCGCGGCCAGGACAAGGCAACGGACCGAGCCAAATGGCGGACCCATCCAACGACGCAGCGGCGCCGCAACAAGACGCGAAGACGCTCCAAGTCGGCCTGCGGCGTCTCCTGGCGATGATGACGCGCGCATTTCTGGCCTCGGCGCAACGCAAAGTCCTATTCATGCTGGGCGCCGCAACCTTTGTCGTCGTCGGCGCCACCGCGCTGGCGCAAATCCAACTGAACGCCTGGAACAAGCCTTTCTATGACGCCCTCGCCCAGAAGGACTATTCCACGTTTCTGGAACAGCTTCTGGTGTTTCTGGCGATCGCTGGCTGCCTCTTGATCCTCAATGTCGCCCAGACCTGGCTCAATCAAACGATAAAACTACGGTTGAGAGAAGGGCTGGCGCGAGATCTGCTGAACCAGTGGCTGAAACCGGGACGTGTGTTCGCCCTCGCTGGCGAAGGCGAAATCGGGGTCAACCCGGACCAGAAAATTCACGTAGACGCACAGCACTTGACACAATTGTCCACGGACCTCGGCATAGGTCTCCTGCAAGCGTCCCTGTTGTTGGTGAGTTTCATCGGCGTGCTCTGGTTGCTTTCGGACAAGGTCACCTTCATTTACAATGGAGCGGCTTTTTCCATTCCCGGATACATGGTGTGGAGCGCTCTCCTCTACGCGGCGATCGGCTCGGGCCTGAGCTGGCTCGTCGGGCGTCCCCTGATCCGACTCGACGCCGAACTCTATGCGCGAGAGGCAGACCTTCGTTTCGCATTGGTGCGTGTCAACGAGCATGCCGACAGCATCGTTCTGTCGGGCGGCGAAGCCGACGAAAAGAGGCATCTGGGCGGCGAGGTCGACAACGTGCTGGCTGTGATGCGCCGGCTTGTTGCGGGCTTGAGCCGCCTGACATGGATCACGGCAGGATATGGCTGGCTCGCGATCATCGCGCCGATCCTTGCTGCTTCGCCAGGTTTCTTTGGCGGAGATTTGACGTTCGGGGAACTGATGGTCGCAGCCGGCGCGTTTACGCAGGTGCAACAATCTCTGCGTTGGTATGTCGACAATTTCAGCACGATTGCGGATTGGCTGGCGACGTTTCGCCGAGTTGCGACGTTTCGCCTCGCGCTGGTTGAAATCGAGGGGCGATCCAACCAAGCGGGACAAATCGATCGCCTCGCTTCGAGCGACGCAAGGATCCTGTTCGACAATCTGAGTATTACGTCGCCAACCGGGTCGGAGGCGTTGACAGAAACGCACGTCGAAATAGCGCCGGGCGAGCGCGTTCTCGTCACCGGCGCTTCGAGCGTCGGCTTGACAAACTTCTTCCTGGCGGTTGCAGGCCTGTGGCCATGGGGCGCCGGTCGCATGAGCGTGCCCATGCCCGATGACATGATGTTTCTGCCTCGGCGTCCCTACTTGCAGCACGGACTTCTTCGCGAAGCCTTGAGCTACCCTGCGCCGCCCGATTTGTTTGGCGACGCAGACCTGATCGCGGCTTGCGAGCGAGTCGGGCTCGAGCGTCTGTCGTCGCAGCTCGATCGCTCGGCGAATTGGAACAGCGAATGGACCGGAGACGAACCGCAGCGCCTGGCTTTCGCAAGGCTCCTGCTCCATAAGCCGCGTTGGGTTTTCATCAACCGGGCGCTGGATTCCTTGAGCGGACAGGACCGCAAGGCGATCCTTGCGGTATTCGACGACGAACTCGCCGGCGCGGCTGTTCTCAGTGTCGGCGACACGGACCTTCGCGAAGGATTCTCTTCCCGGACTCTTCATTTGACCATCACGCAGGATGCGCGTCCATGATGCGGCGCACCATCGACATGCAGAGAAGCGTCGACGTGAGATGTTGTTTGGCGAAGGGATCAACCTGCCGACACCAGCGTGACGGTCGCGGGGTTCTTCACGGATCAACAAGTCCGCTTCGCAACTATGAGCGTTTCGCCATTTCGCGGCGCGGGCTGTCGTCGATCCAAGTTCCGTTCAACGCGAAGGGGGCGCTCGTTGCGATGTCGGCGCTGGAGAAACCGGCGTGGACGGTGAACCGCCCCGCCTCCGCGGTCCAGGCTTTTGCGGCGACGTCGAAGAAGGCGAGGTTGCGCATATTGAGAACGACGCTGACGGCGCGCGTCTCGCCGGGCGCAAGCCGCACCTTCGCAAAACCTGCGAGTTCCTTTTCGGGGCGCGGGACGCTCGCCTCTTCGTCGGCGACATAGAATTGCGCGACGGTTGAGCCTTCGCGCTCGCCGACATTGGTGACGTCGAGCGACGCCATCAACGTCTCGCCCGGTTCGAGCGTGTCGGCCGAAAGCGTCAGCGCGCCGACTTCGAAGCGAGAGTACGAAAGGCCGAAGCCAAACGGGAACAGCGGCTCGATCTTCTTCTTTTCGTAGTAGCGGTAGCCGATGTAGACGCCTTCGCCATAGCGGACGTGGCCGCGCTCGCCGGGATAGTTGACGAAGGTCGGATCGTCTTCGAGTCGCTTGGGAAACGTCTGCGGCAGCCGTCCACCGGGCTCGGCTTTGCCGGTGAGCGCGTCGGCGATGGAATTGCCCGTCTCCTGGCCGGGATACCAAGCCTGCAAGACGGCGGCGACCTTGTCGAGCCAGGGCATCGCGACCGGGCCGCCGCTTTGCAACACGACAATCGTTTTGGGATTGACTGCGGCGACGCGCTCGACGAGTTCGTTCTGGCGGCGCGGCAGATCGATGTTGGGGCGATCCATGCCCTCGCCATCCCATTCGCCGTTGAGGCCGACGAACAGCAACGCGGCGTCCGCCGCCTTTGCCGCCGCGACGGCGCGTTCGATCGCCTGTTCGCCGAGCACCGCGCTCACGCCCAATCGCATCACGGTGACGCCGAGGCCCGGCGATGGCTCCAGCGCGGCATATTCGGCGATGACGTCATAGGCGCGGCCCGCCTCCAGCCGCCTGATCGCGCGAACCTCGTCGCAGGCGCTGGCGAAGTATTCCTTACCCGGCTTGAACGTCCAGGCGTCGATCGCCAATTCGCCGTCGATGAACAACCGCGCAGGCCCGGACGCAACGAGCCCAAATTCGAAGTCTCCGGTCGTCTGGACGACATGCTTGCCGCGCATGCGCGCGGAAAAATTGGTGGGCGCAAAACCGGGCGTATCCAGCCCGAAGAACATGAAGATTCCTTCGAGACTCCGTGCTTTGTGGATTGCGGGCGCGGCGAATTCGCGGCCGACGAAATATTCGACCTCGACCTCGCCCTCGAACAGGGCGGTCAGGCGGCGATTGTCGCCGCCGATTTCGTAAGCGAGAGAAACCGAGTCGGGCAGCGCCGCGCGCAAGGCCTCGTAGGGTGAGATACGGTAATGCGGATTGATCTGCGCGCTGCCGCCGCCCATGATCTGCGCCGTCATGGCGTTGGGGCCGATGACGGCGAGGCGCGCGCCCGGCTGCGGCGCCAGCGGCAGCGCGCCGTCGTTCTTCAACAGCACCATGCCTTCGGCGCCGGCGCGACGGATCAACGCGCGCACCTCCGGCCTGTCTTCGGCGCGCTCCGCAGCAAGGGTTGGATCCTCGAAGGCGCCCACCCGGTCGATCAACCTGAGCACCCGCAGCGCCGCGTCGCGCAGCGCGGAATCCTCGACCTCGCCCTCGCGATAGGCCTGCAACAGCTTCGCTCCGCGAAACCGCGGCGGCCCTGGCATTTCCAGATCGAGTCCGCCGGCCAGCGCCGCCACCGTCGCCTGCGTGCCGTACCAGTCGGACATGACGAGGCCGTCAAAACCCCACTCCGATTTGAGCACGCCGTTTAACAGGTCCGATCGCTCGCTCACGTAGGTTCCGTCGACGCGGTTGTAGGAAGTCATCAACGCCCAGGTTCCCGCGCGCTTCACCGCCGCTTCGAACGGCGGCATGTAGATCTCGCGCAGCGCTCGCTCGTCGATGTCGGAACTCATCGTGTTGCGTTCGTATTCGGATTCGTTGCCGATGAAATGTTTGACGGTGGCGCCGACGCCCTGGCCTTGCAGGCCCTCGATGTAGGCGACGGCTATTTCGCTGGCGAGGCGCGGGTCTTCGGAATAGCCCTCGAAATTGCGGCCGTTGAGGGTCGAGCGATGCATGTTGACGGTCGGCGCGAGCAGCACGCGCGCGCCTTTCGAGCGCGCCTCGCTGGCGAGAGCCGCGCCGATTTCGCCGACCAGATCGACGTTCCAGCTCGATGACAGCGAAATCGCCGCCGGAAAGGCCGCCGCGCTGACGCCGCCGACGAAGGCGCCGCCGCCGCGCGCGCCATTGGGTCCGTCGCTGACCTTGATCGAAGGAATTCCCAAACGCGGGATCGGCATGGTGGTCCACAAATCCCGGCCGGCGACGAGGGCGACCTTCTCTTCGACGGTCATCGCGTCGACGAGGGCGTTGATGCGGGCTTCGGACAATGCCGGCTCCTGAACAACAAACTCTGTAGTCGATTGCAAGAGTAGGTCCGAATCGGAAGCGGCGGTCAAACGCCGCTCTGAGCCCTGCGGCGTCCTCGACGGGCGCGGTCACGAGTCGCGCCCTGGGGCCGGCGGCGCGGGCGGCAAAGGCGGCTTTGCCGAACCGGAACATTTTGCATCGATCGAGCGATTGACGGCTGGCGGGCGCGAATTCGCATTTTGCCGACGCGCCGTCGAAACTCCCGCTACAAACCGGATGCGATAGCCCGCAACAGACGGAACCGCATCTCGCCGTCGTCGCTCGTGAGCGAGATCACGAAACGGACCGTGCCATGACTCGTGGTGTCGGTATAGCCGGCGAGCGTGCGAACCCCCTCCAGCGTGCCGCTCTTGTTCATCCCGCCGTCATGGCCCTGGAGCAGGCCGGCATGCGGCGCGAACAGTTCGAGCACTTTGGCGAGGCCGTGGGCGGTAAAACTGTTGTTGCGGCTGATGCCCGAACCCTCCTCGAGGTGGAGGTCCGCGGCGAGTCCGTTTGCGGCGAGCCTGTCGTTGGCGACTTGCAGCGACTTTTGCAGGCTTACGGGCCCACCCAGGCGGCGACCGCCGATCTCCAGGAAGACCTGGTTGGCGATGTAGTTGTTTGAGGATCGGAGCAGTTCGACGAGGATTTCCGAAAGCGTGCGCGACTGGCGGTGGACGTAGACCGGCTTCAGCGCCTCCGGCGCGGTGCCCGTCGAGATCCTGCCGTTCACTCTGCCGCCGGCTCGCTCGATGAACGCGGCGATCAACTCGCCAGCATACTGCAAGCTCACCGCGGGGTCTCTGCTCAGACTGATGCGACCGCGCCCGCCAGGGCCGTGCGCCCGGAACTCGGCGATCGCGAGCGGGGTGATCGGGGTCTGCGTCTCGGCGGAACGCACCTTGTCGCCGCTGCGCACGGCGTAGACGGTGTTGAAATTCACCGCCAGTGCGGAATTCAGCGCGTCGTAAGGCTCGGCGTCATCCTCGATGCCCGGGATTCGCAGATTCGCAGGATAGTAGCTGGCGTCCAGCACGATGCCGGCGATCGGCTCCTTGCCGACCGCTGCGACCAGTTCGGTCGCGAGCGTCGCCAGTTCCTCCGAGACCAGAAAAGGATCGCCGCCTCCGCGCACGTAGAGCACCCGCTTGTCGTCGATGTAGAAGCGGGTCTCGAAGCGGTAGTCGCCGCCCAACACTTCCATCGCCAGCCAAGCCGTGACGATCTTGGCGACAGACGCCGGGACGAACGGCTCATCGGCATTCTGGGCCACCAACTCGTCGCCCTTGGCGTCGATCACGAGCACCAGGCCCGAGGGGGCGAGGGCCGCGACCGTCTCCTTGACGCCGGCCAGGGCGGGAGCGGGCAGCAGCAGAGCGAGGGCGAGCAGGCGAGACCACATGGCAAATTCCGGCGCTTTGTGACGCAGCGATCGGGATGGGAACGCGAGTTCTCGCCTCGATCGACGCGCGGGCGGCGTCTGCAATTTGCGGGCCTTCACCCGCGAGACTCAAGCGCAAAATCGATCCGATCAGAGGATCTTTAACTCCCACGCCGGCTACGAGAGTCGGGACAAATCTCCTGTAGCCGAGGTCGCCGCCCCAGGCCCTTTCCCGGTTCAACGCCGGTGGACGAGGGGATCGGCGCCGGCTTCGCCGAGGTCCGGTTCGAAATGCTCACCATGAGGGACCTCGGCTTGAACCCCCCGCCTTCCATGCCGCGGCGGCCTGGCCGTTACGGAAACGCGTCGATTCGCCTCGATCGCATTGCGCTATCGGATCACTCGCGCGCCCTTGCCCTTCATGATCGCTTCGACTTCCTTCACGTTGACCATCGACGTGTCGCCGGGGGTGGTCATCGCCAGGGCGCCGTGCGCCGCGCCATATTCGACGGCCGCCTGCGGTCCCTTGCCTTCGAGGAAACCGTAGGCGAGCCCCGAAGCGAAGCCGTCGCCGCCGCCGACTCGGTCGTAGATCTCGAGGTTCTCGCGCAGCGGCGCCTCATAGAACTGGCCGCCGGCGTAGATGACCGCGCCCCAGTCGTTGAGCGAGGCCGTCCTGGCGTTGCGCAGTGTCGTCGCGGCGACTTTGAAGTTGGGAAACGCCTTGACCGCCTCGGCAATCATCTTCTTGAAGTTCGCCGGGTCGATCTTCGAGATATGCTCGTCGAGCCCCTCGACCTCGAAGCCGAGGCAGGCGGTGAAGTCCTCCTCATTGCCGATCATCACGTCGACATGCGGCGCGATCGTGCGGTTGACCTTCTGCGCGCCGTCCTTGCCGCCCTGGCTCTTCCATAGCGAGGCGCGATAGTTGAGATCGTAGGAGACGACCGTCCCGTACTTGTGCGCGGCCTCGACCGCCTCGATCACCGCTTCGGCGGTATTGCTCGCGAGCGCGGCGAAGATGCCGCCGGTGTGGAACCAGCGCACCCCCTCCTCGCCGAACAGCTTCTCCCAGTTCACTTCGCCCGGGCGGATTTGCGAGGCCGCGGAATAACCGCGGTCCGAACATCCGAGCGCCGCGCGCACGCCAAAACCCTTCTCGGTGAAGTTGAGGCCGACTCGGGTGTTGCGGCCGATGCCGTCGAAGGCGCGCCAGACGACGTGCGACATGTCGACGCCGCCCTGCCAGATCAAGTCCTGCACCAGCCAACCGAGATCGTTCTCAGGCAGGGCGGTGACCACGGTCGAGCGCTTGCCCCAGCATTTGCGCATCGCGCGCGCAACATTGTATTCGCCGCCGCCTTCCCACACCTGGAACGAGCGCGCGTTGCGCACCCGGCCGAAACCGGGGTCGAAGCGCAGCATCACCTCGCCGAACGAGGCGCAGTCCCACCTGGTCTCGGCGGCTGGGCGAATTTTGAGGATTTCGTTCGCCATCTCAATGCCCCCGAATGCTGCGGATCAGCGCGATCGTCTCGCGCACCTTTTTCTCGACGCCCGCGTAGTCCTTGGCGGCGAGCAGGTCCTTGGTGATCAGATTGGACCCGATCCCGGCCGCGACGATGCCGGCGCCGAACCATTTCTCAAGCGAGTCCTCGGTCGGTTCGACGCCGCCCGTCGGCATGATCTTGGTCCACGGGCAAGGCCCGAGCATCGCCTTGACGAATTCGGGGCCGCCGACCGACGAACCCGGGAAGACTTTGACGATTTCAACGCCAAGCTCCTCGGCGTAGCCGATCTCGGTCGCCGAGCCGCAGCCAGGGCTGTAGGGGATTTTACGTCGATTGCAGAGCTTCGCGACATCGGGGTTTGTGAGCGGGCCGACGACGAACTTCGCGCCGTTGGCGATGTAGATGCCGGCGGTCGGCGCATCGACGATGGAGCCGACGCCCATGATCACAGACGGATCGGCCTTGGCGAAGTGCCGGGCCACGTCGAGGAAGACATGCGCGGCGAAGTCGCCGCGGTTGGTGAACTCGATACACTTGGCGCCGCCATTGGCGCAGGCCTGAATGACGTTCTTACAGATCTCGACGTCGGGATGATAGAAAACCGGAATGACGCCCTGATCTATCATCGCGGTCAAGACTTCCAGGCGATCGTGTTTCATTGTCGTTCTCCGTGCGAGTGGCGCTTCCGGCGCCAGTTAAAACGCGGTTGGCGAGAAATCCGGCATGGCGGATTTCGGGATGACGGCGCCGGGATGGCGGATTACCGTCGCGGCGAGGCGATGACCGTCGCGGGCGGCGGCGGCGGGGCGCTCCCCGCGCAGGCGGGCGGCGAGATAGGCGGCGGCGAAACTGTCGCCGGCGGCGGTCGTGTCGACGACCGCGTCGACAGGCTCGGCGGCGACCCGGAAGCTCTCGCCGCCGGCCCAAATACGGGCGTCGCCCTTGCCGCATTTCAAGATCACTTCAGTCGTTGCAAAGTCGAGCCAGTCGCGCAGCGCCGCTTCGGCGTCGGTCGCGCCGAACAGCAGGGCGAGGTCCTCGTCGCCGGCGAGCACGACGTCGACCACGTCGGCGAGTTCGGCAAAGGCGGCGCGGGCGATCGAGAGGTCGGGCCAGTTGCGCGGACGAAAGTTGGTGTCGAGGACGATTCGGACTCCGTTGCGGCGGGCGCGTTTCAGCGCCGCGAACAGCCGCCACAGGCCGGCCTCGCCGTAGAGAGACAGCGTGATCCCGGACAGAAACAGCACGTCGGCGTCGACGAGCCAGCGCGTGGTCTCCTCGGCAAGCGCGGGGGTGAAGATGTCGCGGGCGGGCGAATCGGTGCGCCAGTAGAGGAAGCGTCGCTCGCCGGCGGGTGAGGTCTCGATCACGTACATGCCCGGAAGACGGCCGGGCAACACCCGCACCGCGTCGGTCAGCAGACCCTCCGCGTGCCAAGCGGCCAGCATCCGCGCGGAATAGCGGTCGTCGCCGAGCGCGGTGACGAAGCGGGTCTGCAAGCCCAGACGGGTCAGATAGATCGCGGTGTTGAGGACATCGCCGCCGAAGGAGAAGCGGGCGAACTCGGCGTCGACGTGCCGAATCTCCACCATGCATTCTCCCAATACGACAACGCGCATCGTCACGCCTCCGCGCCTGCGGCGCTGTCGGGGTTCGTCTCCCGACGCCGCGCCGGGCGATCACGCCTCG
>Ga0302319_10024535_pt1 | contig 10716 bp, 7 predicted proteins | sample Bog_T0_2_FD_203319 | JGI IMG/M metagenome (GOLD analysis project Ga0302319, IMG submission 203319) | Peat permafrost microbial communities from Stordalen Mire near Abisko, Sweden - Bog_T0_2 | ecosystem: Environmental > Terrestrial > Soil > Wetlands > Peat | place: Sweden: Abisko, Stordalen Mire... | reverse complement strand
AATAGAAGTCAGGCACAGAAGACCGAGCGGCCACCCCCCCCCCCGGGCTCTTCTCTCCACGGCCCAGAGCCGTCAGAATCTGGCAGCATCTTTGATAATCCGTGCCCGGCTCGAGGCCATCCGATGGATATATCCTTAAGATATATCCATTTTGCCTCCGCTGAGAAAAACAGCTTAGCGACCCGCGAGGGCATCCCGGGAACGCTGGGGTACCACCGCTAAGTCCTTATTCATGCGGTTCTTAGGGCAAAAACCGGGGGGGAGGGGTAGGCCGCTGGCACGCGCCGGCCACTATACTCAACCCCAGCTATGAACTTCACCCACCGCCGCGGAGCGAAGGCCTTTTTCATCGTCCTCGGCGTGTGCCTCACGGTGCTGGCCGTCGCGCTCAACATCACCTGGATTCACGCCCACAGCCGCCTGTTCGCCATTGACCTGCTCGGCGTGTTGCTCTTCGCCATCCTGATTGCAGGCGTCGTGCTGAACACCGTCTTCCTGGTCCGTGAGATCCGCCGCAATGAGCGCCAGGACAGCTTCCTGAACGCCGTCACCCATGAGCTAAAGACGCCCATCGCCAGCATCCGGCTCTACCTGGACACTCTGCAGCGCCATCCCGTCGACGCCCCGCAGCGCGCGCTCTTCTACCAGACCATGCGCGCCGACACCGACCGCCTGCTCGCCACCGTGGAGACCGTGCTCAAGGCCGGCGAACTCGGCCAGCGCCGCCGCGACCGCCTGCGCCTCCGCCTGGAGCTGCATCCCCTGGTCGCAGAGTGCATCGCCACCGTGCTCAGCCGCCACCACCTCGCGCCGCAGTCCATCGTGCTGGACGACATCCCCGGCCACGTCCGGCTCTTCGTCCTGGGCAACGCCGAGGACCTGCGCAGCGCCGTGCTGAACCTGCTGGACAACGCCGTCAAGTACTCCCCCGGCGGCGTCCACATCCGCTGCCGCATCGGCATCGAGCGCTACACCACCGTCGTGCTCTCCGTCGCTGACACCGGACTCGGTCTGCCCGCGCGCGAACTCAAGCGCATCTTCAAGCGCTTCTATCGCGCCGACTCCACCGACCAGGTCCAGATCAAGGGCACAGGTCTCGGCCTTTTTCTGGTGCACACCATCGCTCTGCAACACGGCGGCAGCGTACGCGCACTCAGTGAAGGCCTCGGCAAAGGCACCACCATGCTCCTCAAGCTGCCGCTCTCCATCGGAGAAGCCAGTGAACAGTAAACCGCTGATTGCCGTCGTCGAAGACGAAGAGCATCTCGCCCAGGGTCTGCTGTACAACCTCAAGGTCGAAGGCTACCGCACCCATCACGAAGCCGACGGCAATAGCGCACTCGCTTGGCTGCTTGCGTCGACGGAACCGCCTGCGGCCATCCTGCTGGATGTGATGCTCCCCGGCCGCGACGGCTTTTCCATCGTGCGCGCCCTGCGCGATGCCGGCCAATATACGCCCGTGCTTCTGCTCACCGCACGCGGCCGCTCCGAGGATGTGGTCGAAGGCTTCGCCGCCGGCGCCGACGACTATCTCGCCAAGCCCTTCGACCTGAACGTGCTCCTAGCCCGGCTCACTGCCCTGCTCCGCCGCATGGCCTGGCAGACAGGAGAAGCTGCCAACAACCCGCCGGCCTCCACCAGCGCCGCTGCAACATACACCATTGCCGGCCGCACCATCGACTTCGACACCTTGGAGCTGCATGGTGCCGCCAAGACAATCCATCTCACCCTCATGGAGGCCGATCTGCTGCGCTACCTCATCGACCACCCCGACCGAACCATCTCACGAAAGGAGCTGTTGGAGAACGTCTGGCACGTCCAGGAGGGCACGGACACCCGCCCGATCGACAACTTCATCGTGCGCCTGCGCCGCTACCTGGAACCAGACCCTGCCAGGCCCGTGCATCTCATCACGGTGCGCGGCATCGGCTACCGCTTCGCCCCCGAACCGTAGCAGCACAAATAGCGTCCTGTGCGTTCGCCTTTGTCTCGGAAGGTGCGAGCAGTATCGTCATGCATCCAATCCCTATGTCACTCCAAACCGATCCCGTCTGCGGAATGAAGGTAGACACTACGCGCGCCGCCGCTACGGTCGAGCACGAAGGACACACGCTCTACTTCTGCGGCCAGGGCTGTGCCGCCAAGTTCCGCGCCGACCCCGGCAAGTACCTTGCCTACGACGGCGCTGCCAAAGCCCAACCGCAACCATCGCCCGTTGCCGGTGCGCAGTACACGTGCCCCATGCATCCGCAGATCGTCCGCAATCAGCCAGGAAGCTGTCCCATCTGCGGCATGGCCCTGGAGCCCATGGTTCCCACGCTCGACGAAGCCAATCCTGAGCTGGACAGCATGACGCGCCGTCTTTGGATCGCTGCTGTACTTACACTTCCATTACTGGCCATCATGCTCTCGGACCTCTTCGCGGCAAAGCCGCTGCAGCATCTTCTCGCCGGCAGGGCGCTCGGCTGGCTGGAGTTCGCTTTCGCAACACCCGTCGTCCTCTGGGCTGGCTGGCCGTTCTTTCAGCGCGGCTGGCAGTCGGTCCTCAGCCGCCACCTGAACATGTTCACACTGATCTCCATCGGCGCGGGCTCGGCCTATCTCTACAGCATCGCGGCAGTTGTCGCGCCGCAGCTCTTTCCCGCATCGTTTCGAGACACCTCCGGTCAAATCGGCCTCTACTTTGAGGCGGCCTCAGTGATTACCGTGCTCGTGCTGCTCGGCCAGGTCCTGGAGCTGAAAGCCCGCAGCCGCACCAGCGGAGCCATCACCGCTCTGCTCGGCCTCGCTCCCAGCACCGCTCGCCGCATCTCCGCGGACGGCACCGAGCACGATGCAGACCTGCAATCCATCCAGCCGGGCGACCATCTCCGCGTGCGTCCCGGCGAGAAGGTCCCCACCGACGGCATTGTCACCGAAGGCAGCAGCTCCGTGGATGAATCCATGATCAGCGGCGAGCCCATCGCGGTAGCGAAGGCGGTCGCCTCCAAAGTCACAGGAGGCACCATCAACGGCACGGGCAGCTTTGTCATGCAGGCGCAGCGCGTCGGCGCAGATACGCTCCTCGCCCAAATCGTCAGGATGGTCAGCGAAGCCCAGCGTACCCGCGCGCCCATTCAGCGGCTCGCCGATGTGGTGGCCTCCTGGTTTGTTCCAGCGGTGCTGCTGTCTGCCGTGATTACCTTTGCAGTGTGGGCCATCTACGGCCCGCAGCCACACTTCGCCCACGCCCTCGTCAACGCCGTCGCGGTGCTGATCATCGCCTGTCCCTGCGCCTTAGGACTGGCAACGCCCATGGCGATCATGGTCGGCACCGGCCGGGGCGCAGCCGAAGGCATCCTCATCCGCAACGCCGAGGCCCTGGAACTTATGGAGAAGGTTGACACCCTCGTCGTCGACAAGACAGGGACCCTCACGCTCGGCAAGCCTGTCCTCACCCAGTCGATCCCGGTCGAAGGCATCCACCTCGCCGACTTGTTGCAGGCCGCTGCCAGCCTCGAAAAAGCCAGCGAGCATCCCCTCGCCGCCGCCATTCTTGCCGCTGCAAAGCAAAAGAACATTCCCCTGCTCGCAGTGGATGACTTCCAGTCGCTGACTGGCAAAGGCATCACCGGCCACATGCAGGGCAAGTCGGTCGCTGTCGGCAACGCCGCCCTTATGGCCGATCTCGGCATCGCTTGCGAATCCCTCCGCAGCAAAGCGGAAGCCCTGCAACACGACGGCCAGACCGTCATGTATGTCGCGCTGGCAGGCAGCTTCGCCGGGATCATCGCCGTCTCCGACCCCATCAAGGACTCCACCGCGGAAGCCATTCAGCAGTTGCAGCACGCAGGCATCCAGATCGTCATGGTGACCGGCGACAACCACATCACCGCGGAGGCCGTCGCACGCAGGCTCGGCATCCGCTTTCAAGCCGATGTGCTGCCGGACCAGAAGGCCGCCATCGTGAAGAAGTTGCAGCAGGCCGGCGCCATCATCGCCATGGCCGGCGACGGCGTCAATGATGCTCCCGCGCTCGCCCAGGCCCAGGTCGGCATCGCCATGGGCACGGGCACAGACGTTGCCATGCAGACCAGCGGCATCACGCTGGTAAAAGGCGACCTGCGCGGCATCGTGAAAGCCCGCCGCCTCAGCCACCTCACTATGAACAACATCCGCCAGAATCTCTTCTTCGCCTTCTTCTACAACGCCCTCGGTGTCCCGCTGGCTGCCGGAGTCCTCTATCCCGCCTTCGGCTTGCTGCTCAATCCGATGATCGCCGCCGCCGCCATGAGCTTCAGCTCTGTCTCCGTCATCGCCAATGCGCTGCGTCTGCGCGCCGCAAAATAAACGCGGGCAAACCTCTCGCGATACACTCTATCCACCGCCTGTTCGGCGGATCTGACCGTGCGCATCTTCACCCGCTACATCCTTCGCGAGATCATCGGCTACGCCCTGCTGGGCGGCGTTCTCTTCACGTTCATCCTCTTCATGCGCTACCTGCTCCCGCTCATGGAGCTGGCCGTGCGCGGCGTCGCCGGCCCCGGCGACATCGCCCGCCTCATCCTCTACCTGCTGCCCAACTTCCTCACCCTCACCATCCCCATGGCGGTGCTGGTGGGTATCCTTCTCGGCCTCAGCCGCCTCGCCGCCGACAGCGAGATTACCGCCATGCGTGCCAGCGGCATAGGCATCCTCTCTTTTGTGCGCATCGTCGCCATCTTTGCGGTGCTGGCGTGGATCGCGGGCCTCGCCAACTCGCTCTTCCTGGCGCCGCGCGCCGCTCAGGCCGTCCTCGCCTACGAAGAGCAGGCCAAGACCAGCCAGCTGACCGTCGTCGTCCAGCCGCGCGTCTTTTATGAGGGACTCAAGAACGAGGTCCTCTACGCGCAGGATGTCATCCCCGGAGCCAACGGCACGGCGCTGTGGCGGCATGTCTTTATCGCCGATCTCACCAAGCCCGCCACGCCCCACATCATCACCGCCGACCAGGCCTCGGTCGTCAGCGACGGCCCCCACTCCCTCCGCCTCGAACTCTCCGACGGTTCCGAGCACGAAATCTCCCTCACCAACCCGGACCAGTACGACATCTCCACCTTTCTCTCTCACGATCTGCCCATTGAGACCAGCCAGCAGGAGGAGGACTCCCACCTCAGCCGCAGTGACACTCCCATCCACGCGCTTGGCATGGGCGATCTCTGGCAGCATGCCCGCGCCGGCGGAGAAGCTGCCCGTCCTTACCTCATCGAGCTCCACTATCGCTTCGCCTTTCCCACCGCCTGCCTGGTTCTTATGCTGGTCGGCGTTCCGCTCGGCCTCTCATCCAAGCGCGGCGGCAAGGGCACGGGCTTCGTCGTCACCCTGCTGCTGGTCTTCCTCTACTACTTCTTCTCGTCCGTCGGCGTCGCTCTGGCCCGGCAGAACAAGGTGCCCGCCGCGCTCGGCGTGTGGGGCGCGAACATCGTCTTCATGCTCGCCGGCGTCTTGCTTATCCAGCAGATCGCATGGGGAGGCTTCGCTCTGAACCTCGTCGCAGGCGCAAGCCATGGCATCTCGCGCCTGGTCGGCGCCATCACCCGCAAACGCGACTCCTCCAGCCATGCGGTCGGAGACGGCGCTGGAATGCAGCGCCTGCGCCGCGCCCTGAGGATTCGTTTCCCGCTCATCCTGGACGAGTACGTGATGGGCGGCTTCCTCCGCAACTTCGTCCTGGTCCTCATCACGCTGGTTGTGCTGTTCCTGATCTTCACCTTCTTCGAACTCATCGGCGACATCATCCGCTACCGCACACCGCTGGTCACCGTCGGCGACTACCTGCTGAATCTGATTCCATTCATCCTCTACAACATCACTCCGCTCTGTGCTCTGGTAGCGGTACTCATCACCTTCGGTGCGCTCAACCGCTCCAGTGAGCTCACCGCCATGAAGTCCACCGGCACCAGCCTCTACCGCATTGTCGCTCCGGTTCTGCTCGTCGCCGCAGTGCTCTCCGCGGCTCTCTTTGTCTTCGACGAGTCCTACCTGCCCGCCGCCAACCGCCGCCAGGAGGCGCTGCTCTCCACCATCAAGGGAAAACCCGCGCAGACCTTCCTTCGCCCCGACCGCAAGTGGATGTCCGGCCAGACCAGTGGAGCCGGCGAGCCCACCCGCATCTTCTACTACCAGTTCTTTGACCCCGACCGCAACGAGTTCGCCAACCTCACCGTCTTTGAGTTCCAGCCCGGCACCTTCAACCTCACCCGCCGCATCTTCGCCCAGTCCGCAACCTGGGACGGCCGGGTCAACCGCTGGGACTTCGACAACGGCTGGGAACGCACGTTCTCCGGCGACTCCGTCTCCTCCTACCGCACCTTCACCACCGAAACCTTTCCCGAGATTCGCGAACAACCCGCTTACTTCAAGAAGGAAGACCGGCCGTCCCAGGAGATGTCCTACACAGAGCTCTCCGGTTACATAGGAGACCTCAGTGAGAGCGGCTTCGACACCACCCACCTGCGCGTGCAGCTCAACCGCAAGCTGGCCTACCCGCTGATTACCCTCGTTATGGCTGTCCTCGCCGTCCCATTCGCACTCTACGCTGGCAAGCGCGGCAGCCTTGCCGGCATCGGCACGGCCATCGGCCTGGCAATCGCGTATTGGGTCCTGGCCGCCGTCTTTGAGAATCTGGGCAACGTCAACTCGCTGCCCGCCATGCTGGCGGCCTGGTCGCCGGACATCCTCTTCGCCATCGCCGGCTCCTACCTGCTCCTCCGCACCCCAACGTAACTCGCTCTCCTTTGCGATAGCGGGATCCCTTCGCAAAACTTTGCCCCTCCGCGCCCTTTGCGTGAGAGCCTTTCAGCCACCAATTACAGCGCCAAATTTCTGAACACGCTAAACTGAAGGACGACATGAAAATTACCTTCGCATCTCTCCTCCTGGTGGCAACAGCGTTGCCGCTGACTGCCCAGACCACTCCGGCCAAGCCCGCCGTGCATCACACCGCCACCGCAGCCACGCACGTAGCCGCCTGCGCCAAACTCCCCGAGCTCTCCCCGAAGATCCCCGCGCTTCCCGCCAGTCTGCCGTGCGCCAAGCCGCTGTACACCATCACCCGCACACCGGACACCAAGCTCGACTACGTCTCCCCGCTCGTCAGCCCCGCCGTCCGTGAGTCCCTCAGCACATCGCCTACGACCTTCTCGCTGGACTTTGTCGATACCAAGACCGGCACCGGCGAGCTGGTTCGGCCCGGCAAGTACCTCACTGTCCACTACATCGGCTACCTGCCCGACGGCTCCAAGTTTGACTCGTCAGTCGACCGCGGCGAGCCCATCACCTTCCCCTACGGCCAGCACCGGGTCATCGAGGGATGGGACACTGGCTTTGAGGGCATGCACATGGGCGGAAAGCGCCGCCTCTTCATCCCCTACCAGCTCGCGTACGGCGAAGCCGGGAAGCCACCCGTGATCCCCGCGCACGCCACGCTCATCTTCGATGTCGAACTCATCAGCCAGAGCGATGCGCCGCCCGCGCCCAAGACTCCGCCCGCGCCTCCCAAGCCTCCCACACCGTCGCCGGCCAGCACCCCCCCGCCGCCTGTAGCCAAGCCAGCAACACCGCCGCCGGCTTCCACCACCCCACCCAAGCAGTAACCCCACAGCGGTCGCGAGCCAAACAAGCTCGCGACCGCTGAAGCCTTTCTCTACGCTCTACACTCTAACCTCTACACACGGATGTTTTCCCGCCTCAGCCCGCTCTTCCCTTACCTCCGCCGTTACTGGAAGAGCTACGTCTGGGGCGGCCTCGCGCTGATCGTCTACAACGTCTCGAAGGTCCTCATCCCGCTACTGGTCGGTGGTGCCGTCAGCGATATCCAGCAGCGGCTCTCCGCCGCCAAGGTGGAGCATTACGCGCTTCGCCTGCTCGCCGTCGCCGTTGTCTCAGCCGTCTTCCTCTATCTCTGCCGCCAGATCCTCATCGGTGCCTCGCGCGAGATCGAGTTCGACCTCCGCAACGACCTATTCGCCCACCTCTCCACCCAGCCGCCGGAGTTCTTCCAGCGCCATCGCACCGGCGACATCATGGCCCGCAGCACCAACGACCTCAACGCCGTCCGCCAACTGCTCGGCCCGGCCATCATGTACTCCGCCAACACGCTGGTCTTCACCGCGGCGGCACTCCCCTTCATGCTGCGGATCAGCCCCCGGCTCACGCTCTGCGCATTCCTTCCGTTGCCCTTTGCGTCTGTCCTGGTGCAGTACTTCGGCGCGCGCATCCACAAACGCTTTGAGCGCATCCAGGCCATGTTCTCGGATATCTCCGCACAGGCGGAGGAGAACTTCTCCGGCGCCCGCCTTATCCGCGCCTTCGCGCAAGAACAAGCACAGATCGAGGCCTTCGAAGAGTCCAACCGCGAGTACATCCGCCGCAGCCTGCTCCTTGCGCGCCTCATGGCCATGCTCTGGCCCATGCTGGAGTTCGTCCTCGGCATCTCGCTCATGATCACCCTGCTGGTCGGCGGTCGCGAGGTCGTAGCGCACCGCATCACCGTCTCGCAGTTCACCAGCTACAACATCTTCATGGTGCAGCTCACTTGGCCTATGATCGCCATCGGCTGGGTCGTGAACCTCGTCCAGCGCGGCGCGGCCTCCGTCATCCGCATCGACTCCCTCATGCAGGAAAAACCCTCCATCGACGACTCTGCCGCTGACCCCTCTCTACTCACCACAGATGTGTCATCTCGACCGGAACGCAGCGGAGGGGAGAGACCCGCAGTTCCGCCCACACCCATCCTCGGCCACATCACCTTCCGCAACCTCACCTTCGCCTACCCCACCGGCCCAACCGTCCTGCATGACATCTCCCTCGACATCCCCGCCGGCACTTCGCTGGCCATCGTCGGCCCCACCGGCAGCGGCAAATCCACGCTGGTCTCGCTGATTCCGCGCCTGTATGACGCCCCCGCCGGAGACGTCCTGCTCGACGGTCGCCCCCTGCGCGAGTACCCGCTCGCCACCCTTCGCTCCGGCATCGGCTTTGTCCCGCAGGAGACCTTCCTCTTCTCCACCACCATCGCCGACAACATCGCCTTCGGAGACAAGGAGGCCGGCCAGCACTCGCTCCCGGAAATAGAAGCCGCCGCCGCCACCGCCCACATCGCCACGGAGATCCTCGAGTTCCCCGATCAGTTCCACACCGTCGTCGGAGAACGCGGCATGACACTCTCCGGAGGCCAGAAGCAGCGCGCCGCCATCGCCCGCGCCATCCTCCGCGACCCCCGCATCCTCATCCTCGACGACGCGCTTGCCTCGGTCGACACCAACACCGAAGACCAGATCCTCTCCAACCTCCGCTCCGCAATGCAGGACCGCACTACCATCCTGATCGCCCACCGCGTCAGCACCGCCAGAACGGCAGATACGATTGCAGTACTAGAAGCCGGCCGCATCACCGAACTCGGCACCCACGACGAACTCCTCGCCCGCGCCGGATACTACGCTGACCTCTTCGAGAAGCAGTCACTCGAAGAAGAGATCCTGACTGCACAGTAGGTACCCTCCCCCTCCCCCCTTTTTGCCCTAAGAACCGCAGCAATAAGGACTTAGGGGTGGTACCCCCTAAGTTCCGCAGCGCAAAGGACTTATCTCGCCTGCAATGCCGGGCGATTTGCAAGTGCCTTTATTTGCTTCAGATACGCAGCCATCAGCTCTTGCCGGCGCCCAGCACCTTCACAATCACCCGCTTGCTCCTCTGCCCATCGAACTCGGCATAGAACACCCGCTGCCACGTCCCCAGATCGAGCCGCCCGTTCGTCACCGGCAGCGTCGTCTCATGGTGCAGCAGCAGAGCCTTCAGGTGCGCGTCGGCGTTGTCCTCGCCGGTCTGGTGGTGCTGGTAACCCGGCCAGCGCGGCGCCAGCTTCTCCAGCCACACGCCGATGTCCTCAATCAACCCGTCCTCGTTGTCATTCACATAGATGGCCGCCGTAATGTGCATGGGCGAAACAAAGCACAACCCATCCTCAACGCCGCTGCGCCGCACAATCGCCTCCACCTGCGGCGTGATGTGCACCATCTCATAGCGGTCGGCAGTCTTGAACGTCAGGTACTCAGTATGAACTTTCATTCGCCTATGGTATTTCAGTGATGGCAGAGCTACTAGCCGCTAGCTTCTAGCCTTTAGCTAGAGGCTAGAAGCTAAGAGCTAGAAGCTTCCTTCGCGTTACACTCTCCCCATGCGCGCCGCCATCTTCCTCGCTGCCCTCACGCTTCCCGCGCAAGCGCAATGGACGCTGCAGCCATCCAACACCACCGCCGACCTGCGCGGCATCGACAACGTCGGCCACGGCATCGCGTGGGCCTCCGGCTCGAACGGCACCGTCCTCCACACCACGGACACCGGCGCAACCTGGCTGCTCTGCAAGACACCACCCAACGCCGAACACCTCGACTTCCGCGGCATCCAGGCCTTCGACGCCAACACCGCCATCGTCATGTCCAGCGGCAAAGGCGACCTCAGCCGCCTCTACAAAACCATCGACAGCTGCCAGACGTGGAAGCTGGTATTCACAAATCCGGATAAGGATGGATTTTGGGACGCCTTGCGATTTGAAGCCAATTCTCAAAACAGCAATTCTCACATCTGGGGAATACTTGTGGGCGATCCGGTTGCAGGGCGTTTCGTCGCATACAACAGCAAAGACAAAGGTGACAGTTGGGAAACAATGACCGCAAAGTGGATCAAGGCAATGCCACG
>Ga0302319_10024532_pt1 | contig 10717 bp, 7 predicted proteins | sample Bog_T0_2_FD_203319 | JGI IMG/M metagenome (GOLD analysis project Ga0302319, IMG submission 203319) | Peat permafrost microbial communities from Stordalen Mire near Abisko, Sweden - Bog_T0_2 | ecosystem: Environmental > Terrestrial > Soil > Wetlands > Peat | place: Sweden: Abisko, Stordalen Mire... | reverse complement strand
GGGGGGGACCCCGGGCATCGCGGTGGTGGGGGGGTCCCAACCCGTGGCCGGGGGGGGAGGGGGGCCCGGGGGGGCCCCGGGGGCCAGCCGGCGGCAGCCGGCGAAGTTTTACTTGTCCTTGCCGTGCGTGTCGGCGAGCGTCAGTGAATCATCCTCGACCTCGAGACCGTCCGAATACAGCGTGTCTTCCTCGCCGTCGACGTGCAGCACGGCGTCGGGATCGCGCTTCGCCAGGTGCTCGGAATTGCGCACCGAGCGCTTCCGTTCCGCCCCGTCCAAGTCGTCCCCGCGCAACTCGCTCTCGCCGCTCGGATCGTCCGCGGCCGTTTCGATGGATGAACTGTTCATGCGCCACTCCTTGCCGATGGATCGGTAACGCGCCGGAGCTTAGCCGCTGCAGTTGCCGGGCATCAGGGCTTGAACTGCCGAGATTGCGTAGGCCCACACCGACACGCAACTAGTCGGCAAGCCGTAGGACGGATTCCTCAGCGCAGCGCGAACCGAATCGCGAAGGCCAGCGCGGCCAGCCCGGCGACGCCGGCGAGCCAGAAGAAGACGAACCATGCGAGCCGTCGGATCAACGGGGCCGCCGCATTAATGGTAGCCGGCCTCGTCCACCTTGCCGCGAAACACCCAATAGGCCCACGCCGTATAGGCGAGGATGATGGGCACCAGCACGCCGGCGCCGACCAGCATGAACCGCTGGCTCGTGGCGGGTGCCGCGGCATCCCAGATGCTGAAATGCCCCGGCACCACGTCCGGCCACATGGAGATGGCGAGGCCCAGCATGGAGATCCCGAATAGGCACAGGGTGAGTACGAACGGTGCCGCGTCGCGGCCGCGGACGATGCTCCGGTGCAATTGATATCCGAGGAGCGCCACGGCAATCGGCATCGAGAGCAATCCGGCGAGGCCCGGCCAATCGAACCAGAATTGAAAATACTTCGTCTCGAGAAACGGCATGTACGCGCTCACGGCCGCGATCGCGGCGAGCAATCCCACGGTGAGGCCGGCGGCGTAGCGGCGCGCCAGGGCCTGCAGCGGGCCGCCCGTCTTCCAGATGAGCCAGCACGCGCCGAGCAGGGCGTAGCCCACGACGAGGCTCAAGCCCGTCAGCAGGCTGAACGGTGAAATCCAATCCCAGTAGCCGCCGGAGTAGGCGCGGCCGGTGATGCGGATACCCTGGACCAGGGCGCCGAGCGTCACGCCCTGCGCGAACGTAGCGACGAAGGAGCCGATGCAAAAACCGGCATCCCAGCGCGCACGGTGCGCGGGGTCGCGCCAGCGGAATTCGAACGCCACGCCGCGAAATACCAGCCCGAGGAGCATGGCGATCAAGGGTGCGTAGAGCGCCGGGAGGATGACGGCGTAGGCCAGCGGAAAGGCCGCCATCAGGCCGCCGCCGCCGAGCACGAGCCAGGTCTCGTTGCCGTCCCAGACCGGGGCGATGGCATTCATCGCCATGTCGCGCGTCGCGCCGACGTGAAATCGCGTGAACAGCATGCCGATGCCGAGATCGAAGCCGTCCATGACCACGTACATCGCGACGCCGAAGGCGATGATCACGGCCCAGACGACGGTGAGGTCGACGTGCATCAGCCGCGTCCGTACGGACCGTCGTGGTCGTGGCCTGCGACGATGGCGGGCGCCGGCGTGATGCCGGCGGTGCGGATCGGCATGGACTCCTCGCCCATCTCTGCGCTCGTGCCGGGTGCGCGGGCCATCAGCTTCAGGATGTAGATCGCGCCGGAGACGAAGGCGGTGAAATACACCACGACGAAGGCGGCGAGCGACCCGCCGACTCCCGGCGCCGCGATCGGCGACACCGACTCGGCGGTGCGCAGCAGGTGAAAGATGGTGAAAGGCTGCCGCCCAACCTCGGTGGTCACCCATCCCGCGATGACGGCGATGAAACCCGCCGGACCCATCAGAATCGCGAAGCGATGCAGCAGAGGCCAGTCATAGAGCCTGCCGCGGGCGCGCGCCCACAGGCTGAACAACCCCAGCGCCAATATGCCGAACCCCAGCCCGACCATCAGCCGGAACGACCAGAACACCACCGCCACCGGCGGCCAGTCCGCGCGCGGCACGCTGTCGAGGCCGGCGAGCGGTGCATCCCAGCGGTGCTTGAGGATGAGCGACGAAAGCTTGGGGATCTCCACCGCATAATCGACGCGCCGGCGCGCCTCGTCGGGCCAGCCGAACAGCACCAGCGGCGCGCCATGCGGATGCGACTCGAAGTGTCCCTCCATCGCCATCACCTTGACGGGCTGAAATGCGAGCGTGTTCAGGCCCTGGGTGTCGCCCGCGAGAATTTGCACGGGGGCCACCAACGCCGCCATCCACAACGACATCGAGAACATCGTGCGCGCCGCGGCGTTGCCGCTGTCCCGCAGCAGGTGCCAGGCCCCCACGGCGCCGACCGCCAGCGAGGTCGTGAGATAGGCCGCGATCACCGTGTGCACCAAGCGGTAGGGAAAGCTCGGATTGAAGATGATCGCCAGCCATGAGCCGCCGGGAATGAACTGGCCCGCCGCATTCGTGACCCAGCCGGCCGGCGTCTGCATCCAGCTGTTCACCGCGAGGATCCACGTGGCCGACATGAGCGTGCCGAACGCCACCATGCAGGTGGCGAGAAAATGCAGCCGCGGCCCGACCTTTTTCGCGCCGAACAACATCACGCCCAAAAATCCAGCCTCGAGAAAAAACGCCGAAAGCACCTCGTAGGCCATCAGCGGCCCGATGATCGGGCCCGCCTTGTCAGAGAACACCGCCCAGTTCGTGCCGAATTGATACGACATGACGATGCCCGAGACCACCCCCATCGCGAACACGATCGCGAAGATCTTGACCCAGTAGCGATACAGGATGTCGTACACCGCGCGTCCGGTCCCCAGCCACAAACCCTCGAGGACCGCGAGGAAGCTGGCGAGGCCGATCGAGAAGGCCGGGAAAATGAAGTGAAACGACACTGTGAACGCAAACTGCGCGCGCGCCAGAATCAAGGCAGTGCCGGGTTCGATCATGTGCGTGATGCTCGATGGGACCGACATGATAGCCGCCCCGCCGCTTTCAAGCGATTGCCGGCTGGATCGCGGCCGAATCGTAGCGCCGGGCCGCCTGGTGGAGTCTCCCCTCCGTTCGCCACAGCACGGAGCGCGCCGTGGACGCGGCGCATACTGCCCGTGAATCCTTCATTCGAATGACGAGGAGCAACGCAAATGGCGCACGGGTATTGGAACGATTGGTATTTCAGCTGGGGCTGGTTTCTCTGGTTCGGCTTCATTTTCCTGATGTTTTCGAGTCTGGGTAACTGGGGTTACACCTATCGAGCGCATCAGAAATACGGACAGCCCGCGCAGAAGAGCGCAGCCGACATTCTCAATGAGCGTTACGCGCGGGGCGAACTGAACCGCGAAGAGTACGGCGTGCTCAAGGCGGACATCGCGGCGCGCTGAAGCGGGGACCGCACCAGATAGCCGCCGGCCACCCCGGCGGCTGCCATGATCAGGCTGAGTTTGGTCGAGTTCAAGCGTGTGCGCCGCGCAGCACCGAGAGGATTGCCACGAAGTGACACGCCACGCCGGCGAGTACGAACACATGCCAGACGGCGTGCGCATAGCGGCGACGCTTCCACAAGTAAAAGGGCACTCCCCCGGTGTAGCACAACCCTCCGGCCACCACCCAGCCGAGCTGCGAAGCCGTCAATCCGGCAATCAACGGGTGCATGACCAACACGCCGATCCAGCCCATCCCGAGATAAAGAGCCGTCGAAAGCAGCGGGATGCGCAGCCTGCCGGACATTTTCACCGCAACCCCGGCAAGGGCCAGCGTCCATACCGCGGCGAACAGCAGCCAGCCCGTGTTGCCGCGGACGACGCCGATCGCGAACGGCGTGTACGTCCCCGCGATCAGCACGTAGATCGCGGAGTGATCGAGTCGACGCAGCACCACCTTCGCGCCGGGGCGGCTTACCGTGTGGTACAACGTGGAGGTGCCGAACATGAGGAGCGCGCCGCACCCGAAGGCGATGGCGCCGATGAGCCGCACCGCGCCGCCGCGAATTCCCTCGCCGTGCAGGGCGGCGGTGAGGATCAGCCACGGCACCGCGGCCAACGCGGCGATCATCCCCAGCGCCGCCGTGACGGAATGCGCAATCTCCTCACGCGTCGTATAGCCACCAGGCTGCGGTATCACCATGGTGAAAGACTACCCGGCGATGCCGGGGTTCTCAATGCGCCAGTCCGCGGGCGGGCCGAGGGCCGTTCAAGGAGGCCGTCGGCGGCCCGCCGCGCCGGTCAGCGATCGATTTGGTTTACCTTGGCCGCGGCATCGATTGTCTATAATCGTCTCTCCGGGAGGTTCACCATGTAGACGAGGCCCTGTCTGGGCAAGTCGGGAGGCGCTCAGTACTCGAACTGATACGAGAGGCCGATGCTGCTACCCGGATCGTTCTCCGGGGTCGTGCCCTGCACCGTGGCCGTGCCATTGCCGAGCCGGGTTTGCAGTTTCAGGTGTTTGGTGAGATCGACGTTCACCTGCACCTGGCTGGTGCCCGTGGTGGTTTGCTTGGCCTCGACGAAAATCCGCTTCGCGACGTAGCGGCCGGCCTCGATGCTATACCCGGCGTTGGTCGTGGCGCCCGTCGGGCCGACCGTGGTGACCTGTCCCACGTTGAGCCGGTCGAGGCCCAAGGTCTTTTGTATTTTGGCGAGCGGATTCAAGCCGCCGCCGCCGCCGCCCAGGCTCGCGAGCGCGTTGCCGATCGAGGCGAGCTGCAACGGTGTGAGCGAGGAGGCGGGCTCGCCGAACAGCAGTCCGGCGAGGATCTGATCCGTCGGCAGGCCGGCGGGAACGCTCGTGAGGCTGAATTGCGGCGCGTCGGCGAGTCCGGTGATGCGCAGCGTGACGCTGATGGAATTCGCGACGCTCGGATCCGTGAACGTGGACTCGGCCGTGAAATCGAGTGTCGGATCGATGCGGTTCTTGATGTTCGCGCCCTCGAACGTGACCTTGCCGCTCGTGAAATTGAGCGTGGTGCTCGCCAGCGAAAACGTGCCGCGCTGCAGATCGAGGCCGCCGCTCACCACGGGATCGGCGGTGGTGCCGCCGAGATGCAGATCGCCGCCGAGTTCGGCATCGAGACCGCGCCCCTTCACCAAAATCTGCTGGGGCGCCTGCACGGCGACGTTCATGGCGATCACGAGCGGCTTGCCCGGCGGGGGCATCCGCGCAATGCCCCGGCGCCGCACGTCGAGGACGGCTACATCCGGTGGCAGCGTGTCCGGAATGTTGATCGTCGCCTTGTTCACGTGCACGGTGCCGGCGAGTTCCAGATGCTCGCGCGCCTTGCCGCTCACCGTGAGCGCAGCTTCGACGTTGGCGGTGACGATTTCGTTGACGAGGGGCTCGGCGTGGTGCGCCGTGATCTTGAGGTCGAGCGGCAATCCGGGTTCCAGCACGCCGATGGTGCCGGTCATCGACACGGTACCCGAGGCGGCGGTCGCGGTGAAGGACTTGATCTCGAGCATGCCCTGGGTGCCGCCGATCTCGCCGGAAATGTTCGACAGGTTCACGCCGAGCGCGTAGTCGCGCAGGGTCCCCTGCGCGAGGCGAATCGTGCCGGCGATCTCGGGCGCACCGCCCGTGCCCGACACCGCCGCATCGACCGTCACGGTTCCCGAGGCATGCTCACCGCCCGCCTCCAGCACCGGATTGACGAGTCCCACGTCGAGCTTGCCGGAGACCTTCACGCCGAATGCCCCCGACGGATTCAGCGGCACGATGCCCGCCACGGTCAGCGCCGAGGCGGCACCGGCATCGAGCCGCGCATCGACGGCCGCCGTGTCGCCGCGCAATTCCGCGGTGGCGTGCACGCTGAGCGCGGGCAGACCATCCGCCACCTCGTCCGCCGCGCGCAGCCCCCGCCCGTCGAGGCGCACATGTCCCGTGGGTGCGGCAAAGCTGCCCTGCACGTCGACATCGGCCTCGATGGTTCCGGCTGCCAGCGCGGCCGGCAGGAAGGTGTTCATTTCATCCGGTCCGACGTCACGCAGCGATGCTTGCATGTCGAGCAGCGGCAGCAGCCGCCCCGCCACGCGGAGCACCGCCCGCCGGGCGCCAAGCTTCAGTTCGGTGAGCGACAGGCCGTCGGCGAATGCCAGCGATGCGGGTGCGAGCAGGTGCACGTTTTCCTGGCGGTAATCGAAAGACGCCGTGTCGAGGCGCAGACTTCCATGATCGAGGTCGAGCACCCCCGCCGCCGTCAGATCGGCCGGTGCGCCGCGCAGCGCCGGGACCTGCGCGTGGAGGCCGAGACGGATGGCCTCGGTTGGCCCATCGCCGGTGAGCTGCAGGTCCCCGGCCAGTGGTCCGGCAACGAGATCGTGTGCCACCACCCGGATGCTTCCCTGCGCGTGTCCGTCCTCCGGCTTGAATTCCACCGTCGACTCGACGTGACCCTGCAAAGTGGTGCCGAGCAGGCGATCGAGATCGCCGAGTTGGTCGATGCGCACGCGCAGCCGGCCGCGCGCCTCACCGCCCGTCGAGGCGATCGTGAGGTCCCCTTCCGCATTGGCGCTCTTCCAATCACCGCGCCGGATGACGGTGCGGAGCACCGTGGCGGCGGGCCGGCCGGGCGCCGCCGCCAGAGCGGTGCGCTCCAGTTCGACGTCGAGATGCAGCGGCGCGCCGTCGAGTTCACCGCTCGCCTGCAAGGTGCCCCCCGGCGCGCCGGGCAGCCCGTGGGCATGCAAGGTCACCGACACCGCCCCGGTCTGCGAACCGCGCACCGACAAAGCCCCCGACAGCGCGGCATCGGCGCGCAACGCCGACACCGGACCATCGACGGTGCCGGATCCGGTGAGACGGCCCGCAAGCGCCGGTGACAGGGCGGTGAGATTGGCGAGGTCGAGATCCCAGCGTGCGCGCACGCTCGCGAGCAGCGCGGCCATGCCGTTGCCGGCGCGGCCGCCAGGCGCGGCGCCGGCTACCGCCCGCACCGCCGTGCCTTGGGCCGACAGCGACAGCGACGGCCCGCTGAGATGCAGCCGCTCGAGTTCGAGCGCGCGCGCCGTGAGCGTTGCCGCGAGCTGCAATGTGGCATGGTTACCCAGCACACCAAGCCACCCCGCCTTGCCACCGATGGGATTGGCGGTCACGTCCAGCGTGAGATGCGTATCGGTGTCGCGGGTGATGGCGCCCTTCAGCGATGCCTCGCCGCGCACCTGTTCGCCGAACAATGCAGCCACCGGGGCGACGTCGGGGAGCCGTAGGTCGACGTCGAGCACTTGCCGCCCGCGCGTGATCGCGGCGGCACGCAGCGCGAACAAGGGATGGGTGGCCGTGAGCGACAACGGCCACGCCGCGTCGTCCAAACGCACGGTCGCATCGATGTGCAGCGGGTCACGGCCCAACAGTTGCGGGTTCGGGCCCGGGATCTCGAGACCGCCGATCATGGTGCGCAGGTTCAGCGCACCGGCGGCTGCCGTCACCGTGGACTCGAGCGAGGCCAGCGACAGGCCACCCGGCAGTCGCAGCGCGGCGGCCTCGATGCGGCCGTCGACCCGCGGCGCGCTGACGGCGCCGTGCCACCGGCCATGCAGCGCGACATGCCGCCACGCGAGGGAAGGGCTCGGCGCCATGGCCGATGCCGCGAGCGAGAATCCGAGTTCGGCGCTGCGCCGCTCGAGATCGATGCCGCCGGCCGCGCGGCCGTGCAGCGCACCGGCATCGAGCGTGAGATCGAGCCGCGTCGCCGACACCGGACCATGCAGGCTGGCCTGCACCGAGAGCGACCCCAAGCCGGGGAGCGAGACGAGGTTCTCCAGAGGACCGTTGGCGGGCTCGCGCACGCTCAGCGTGCCGTCCACCCGCCGCGGGTCGAAGCGAAGGTGCAGTTCATACGTGCCATCGCCATCGATGCGCCGCGCCTCGAGATCACCCGAGGCATTCGCGAGCGAACGCAAATCGACATTGCCGCGGACTCCCAGTGTGGCTGGCGCGCCGGCGAGCGCCGCACCGAGTTCGAGACTCCCCACCGACAGCGCGTCCACCTTGATGTGTGGTATCGACGGCAGACCACCGCCACCGCCGCCGTCGCCCCCGGCGGGCGCCCGTGCAATCACGATCCGGGCAGCCGCGATCTCCTGCACCAGGACTTGATTCGTGAGGAGGCCGGCCGGTTGCCAGCGCGCCGACATTCCGTACGCCGTGAGCCAGACGCCGCGGCGGTCGGTGAGACGCAGCTCCCGCAGAGTGAGCTGCGCGGGAAACGCACCCCCCAGGCCCGACAGCGTGACGTATCCCCCAGTGAGCTGCGCCGTCAGCCGCTCGATGAGCCGCCGTCCCGGATCGGTGTTCCCGCCCACGAGCAGCGCGCCGGCGAGCAGCACGGCGAGCCCGGCCACCGCCGCCGCGGCAACCAAAATAATGCGCCAACGCCCGCGCATCAGAATGCCTGCCCCAGGCCGATGTACACCTCGAAGCGATCGCCGTCCACTGTATAGCGCCGGGTCGGAAACGCGAGATCGAAGCGCACCGGTCCGATCGGCGTGTAGTAGCGCAAGCCTGCGCCGAGGCCCACGTAGAAGTCGGTGGGCAGCGGTTTCAGCGACGAACTCACCTGGCCTCCGTCCATGAACACCGCGGCACCGTAATCGGTGCCGAAGCGCTGGCGCAATTCGACACCACCCGCCGCGATTGCCGTGCCGCCGATGGGATTGCCGTTGGGGAATTGCGGGCCGACGGCCTGAAACCGGTAGCCGCGGATGGTCTCGCTGCCGCCGCCGTAGAAGCGCTGATCGGGCGGCAGGCTGAACTCCCCCGCGCCCTGCGCCACGCCGGCGAGCGCACGCGCCGCGATGACGCTGCGCCCCGGCTCGGTGAGTCCCATGCCGTGCAGGTCGAAATAGCCCGCGACCTTGATCTGGCTGATGACATAGGTGGCATTGGGCGTGCCGAATGAGCGTGTCGGCTCGACGGACAGCGCGGCACGGATGCCGTGCAGCGGATCATCCAGCGGATTGGCGAGATGCGTCGTGTCCAATCCCAGCGTGAGTGGCAGCCCGAGCAAGGTGTAGATCTGCGTCGAATCGCAAAAAAAAGCATAGTTCGCAGCCGCCGTACCGTTCGCGGCCGCCGTACTCAGGGCGTTGCATCGAATCAACGTCGCATCGTGCTGCGGCGCCCCGGGCTGCAGCACGTGGTCATCCGCCGCAGCCACGCCCGCGCTCACCGTCCAGATCGAAGAGAGCCTCCGGCTGAGGATCACCGAGGCCTTGAACGCGGTCTGATCGTAGGCGGTGAGATACTGCTTCACGGCATCCACCGCGAACTGCAGCGACTGATCCCGGTGGCCGAAATCCGGCAGCACGAGCTTGGCGCTCGTGTCGTAACCCAAGCCCGTGGTGGCGCTGCCGCCGAGATTGATCACCGAGGCGGCGAGGGTCAGGGTCTCGGCGTTGCCAAACACGTTGCGGTCGGTCCAGGTGGAACCGCCGCTGCCGCCGAGGTCGCTCGAATAACCCGCATTGATCGTCACGCCGTGACGCTTGCGCTCGGTCACCGTGAACGTGACGGGCACGCCCCCGGATGCATCGACGGCCTTGCCGAGTTGCACGCCGACCGTCGCGAAGACGCCGAGGGTCAGCAGGTCACGCCGTGCCTTCTCCACGTCCGTCGAGTCGTACTGCACTCCGCTGTGAAGCAGCAAGCGCCGGCGCACGAAGGCTTCGTGCACACGGCGCAGGCCGACGATGAGTATCTGCCCGATCTTGACGCGGGCACCGGTCGCGACTGGAAACGTCACGTCGAGTACGGGGGCGTTCGCCGCTTCGTAGGCCACCGGCGGATCGACTTTGGCGAACGCATAGCCCTGCTGTTGCAACGCCGCGAGCAGTCGCGCGCCGCCGGCAAGCACCTCGGATGCCACGGCGGGAGCTCCGGACTTCAGGCCGAGTTCGGCTCGCGCCGAGTCGGGAACCGAGCCGTCGATGTCGATCCGGCCGAGATGGTAGAGCGGGCCGAGCGTGAAGGCGATCGCCACGCGCGCGTTGCGACCCTTGGGCAGCGCATTCACCGCCTCACCCAAAGTCGGATCGTTCAGCGCCAGCCCTTCGATCTTGATCGAGACGCTCGATTGATAATAGCCGTAGCTCTCGAGCACGGTCTTCAGCCGTTCGACGTCACCGCGGGCGCGGGCGATCAGGCCGAAGGGCCCGATGGACGCGGCCGTACGCAGCGACTGCAGCTCCGAGCTGCCCTTCAGGGTCGAATCCATCGCGGCGTCTCCGGTCGGCGCGAGCTCCACCGTATAGCCCTGCGGATCCGCGGCGTGGACCGCGGCCGCGCAGAGCACCAGCGCGCCGGTCAGAAGGACGAATCTCGAATAAAGCGCGCGCATCGTCGCCGAGATGCTAAACCATTCACATCGCCGCTGGCGAAGCGAATCGTTGACTCGCTTACCGCCGAGTCGCTTGGTTTCGTGCCGCTCGCAGCAGTTGTGGAACTCGCGTGGGTTCTTTCGTCCGCCCTCTCGAGCCGTTGAGTCCTCCGGTTCCTAGGAGCCTGTCTGAGGGTTGGCCAGGGGAGGGGCGTCTGCAGCGTTGCATGGCTGGTCCATAGTGCCCACTATGGACGGCGCCATGCGCCTTGCATCCGCTCCCTCCCCTGGCCAACGCGGCTCATGAAACTGACTCAGACCGGTTCCTAGGGCGCG